>Ga0007792_10000313_pt1 | contig 17665 bp, 14 predicted proteins | sample CryBogmetaGMA6M_FD_60371 | JGI IMG/M metagenome (GOLD analysis project Ga0007792, IMG submission 60371) | Freshwater microbial communities from Crystal Bog, Wisconsin, USA - MA6M | ecosystem: Environmental > Aquatic > Freshwater > Lake | place: Crystal Bog, Wisconsin, USA | collected 2009-07-06
CCTGAACCCTCAGCGCCCCCATCCTCAGCGCTGTGTTTCCATGCTGATGGAGTGAATGCGGGCGCCGAGGTTCCTGTCGTAGCCGCGGATGCCGGCTTTGGCGGGGTCATAGGGTTTATCGGCCTTGATCTTGTAAAGCCCGGTTGGGGGCAGGTTGGTGGTGGCAGCCATGGGGCGCATGAGGGTTCCCTCTGCATGCGTCAGGTCGTTCTTGACCGCCAGTGGCAGCGGGGGGCCTCCCCAAGGGGGGTGAATGAAAAGAATTTGTCCGTCCACGCCATCATCCCGTGAGGCCGCGGCGTCCAGGGCGATGCGTACCGATTGGCCGGGCTTCGGAACCGGTCCCACGATCCGGCTGCCTTCCCGGCTCCACCGGGCGGGCAACAATCCCGCCGTGCTTTGGATGGGGCTGCTGCATCCCCACGGGCCACGCAGCGCCAGCGGCCCGTCATCGAGGATCTTGTGCACCGCCAGCAGGCTGTCTTGGCTGATCGGGCGCGCTTCCAGAATGGTCATGTCGATGACCCGGTCCTGTGTTTCCGCGGGCAGGGCGGTCTTGCTCACCACCCGCTTCATGGATAGCGTTTCATGGGATCGCTCGGTGAGGACCATGCCGTCCTCCAGTCCGGGATTGCTGTAGGCGGTGACGACCAGCACGTCTTCACGGGTAGCCTGCGTGGAAAGCCAGTGTGCCAACCCCGGCAGGGCTGGGCCCCCGAATTCGCTGAGCCCGATCGCGCGGCAACCGGGGATGAGCGAAAAAGGGACACCGTAGGGATAGTAGTCGAAGAATGCCAGACGTGCCCCGATTTTTCCAGCCACGGAGGCGACCCACTGGGTGGCGCCTTTCTCATGGCAGGTCAGATAGGGGGCCGGCCAGCGGATAGGATTGATCGCCGCGGCCCCCAGCAGGAGAGCGGTCAGTCCGGCGGCGGCGAGGGGCCCCCGGCGGCGCGCCAGTCCGCCGCAGAACGCCGCCAGCGCCGGGGTCAGGGCAACGATGACCAGTAGCGAGAGGGGGAGCAGGCGCCGCTGGCTCCATAGCCCCATCATCTCAAATCCCTTGAGATAGAAGAACAGGGGCGAGAGCATCACTGTGAGGATCAGGAGGGCGCGCGAGATGGGCGGGTTGGACGGGAAGAAGGCGGAACTGATCCCGATGGCGAGCAGAACTCCGTAACCTGCCCGGATCCCATCCCAATATTCATGAAGCCCCGTCCCGATCAGGTGTTTCCCGGGCCAGAGCGAAGCTGGAATTGCAAAAGGAATGAGCGCGAAAAGCATGATCGGTAAAAAGACGGCGGGGTTATTCAGAAGTGAGGCGCAGCGGTCCGAGAGGCGTTTCTTCAAAGAGGTGGTTCCCAGTAGGATAACCCCGATCGCCGTGGCGAAGACAACAATAAAGACGGCGAGAAGCCGGTGGACATCTGCCACGGAGAGCGCGTGCAGGAGGCCGCTCCAGCTTGCGATATCGCCGTAGGGCTGGCATACCCACAGGGTCATTGGGAGAAGGGGGAGTGCGCCGGCAATGAACCCGGTAAGACTCAACAATAGGCCCCGTTTCGTGAGGGCTGGATCAACAAGGAGCAGGGCGAGCGCGGGCAGGGACAGGGCCACGATCACGGGGTGGAAACAAACGGCCAGACCGAGAACAAACGGCGCAATGAGCCGGAAGGTCGGAGTCCGGTCCGGTAGCGACCGGCCCAGCAGGACCAGGAGTGCGAGCACGGCGCCCACTCCCTCGGCGTAGTAGCCGCGTAGCAGGTAGGCGGGCAGGGGGGTGCCGATCAGGAGGGCGACTGCCGCCAGCAGGCCGTAGTGCTTCCCGAGCGCCGTTCCGGTGCAGAGGATGGCGGCAAAGAAGAGCAGTCCCATGAGAGGGATAAACATGTCGCCACTTATCCAGCGGGTTGCAATTTCGAGGCCCGTGGCAGCGAGGGGGAGGAACGGATAGAAATACGGTTGCGTGGTGCAGGTTTTAAGGGAGGTGACCTGGAACGACCGGTCCCGTGTGTCGCGCCCCAAGTGCGTGTATTCCAGCAGCACAGCCCGCCTCTGGGCGGGGGGCAGGCTCAATAGGGTTTGATCCACCTCCTGCAATCCGCGCCCTGCGGTGAAGGAACGGCCCATCAGGCGGTAGCAGGAGGTGTCCAGTCCCGTGAAGGTGTCCTCATGCGGCCGCAACAGGAGCAAGGCGGCCGCGGCGAGGGTGAGCAGGAGGAGTGCGCGGGTCCATGCCGGCGTCTGGCTGATCCGCGGCCACAGGGCGCGGAGTATGGAGCCGGTCAGCGTCAGCGCCGCCGCCGCGACCAGACAAAACCAGAATATGGACAGGATGAACATAGATGGTTCCGGCACGGTAATGCCTTCGGGGAACGAGGTCAAGAAAAGCGGAAGCCTCGTTGCGGGAAATCATGGTTTGACAGGTGCATGATTGTTGAGTACCTAACAGCCAAAGGAGAGAGATCATGAAATTCATGTTTTATGTTTTCGCGGTGTGTTTTCTGGGATTGGAGTTGACCGGGGTTGCGGGACTGCCTGTTTCCTCCACTCCGGCGGATATCGCCAAGGTGCCCGATGCGGCCCCCCTGATGTTGCGTCCTTCCGACAAACCGGCTGATGCGAAGCTGCCGTTGTTTGTTTATCTCCACTGCAAGAACAGCTCTCCGGCGGAGAGCGCTCCGTTCTTCAAGCCGCTGGTTGATTCCTGGAAATGCGCGCTGCTCCTGCCCTGTGGAAGCACCAAGCTGGGGATCAAGGAGGGCGGTATGCCGGTGTATGACTGGAACGGCAACGTCGATGAAGCCACCATCATCAATAACATCAAGGCGGCCCGGGGTGTCAACCCCAAGGCCGTGTTCCTGATTGGATTCTCGGCGGGGGCCTTTATGGCGTATCAGGTTGCGCTGAAGCATCCGGAAGTCTTTACCGGGGTCATTGTGATGAACGGCGACATTCCCCTGAAGAATCTGGATGAAGCCGCTGTCCGTTCCGCGACACCGAAGATCCCTTTCTTTCTTGCCCACGGTACCAATGACTGGTTCTCGCCTCCCGCCCGCGGCCAGAAGGCGCTGGATTATTTGAAGGCGAACGGCTTCCCGGCCATGATGAAAACCCATGGGGGGGAGCATGCCCTGCCGGATGACGTTCTGGGGATCATCAAGGAAGGTGTTGACTGGATCTCGACAAACCCCGCGATCGCCCCTGTGCCGGCTGGGACAGGCCCCCTCTTTTTGCGTCCGGCGGGAATGGCCCCGGACCGGAAGACCGCGCTGATTGTGTTCATGCACGGGTCGGGGAGTTCGCCGGAAGACTGTGAAAAAGTTTTTGCCCCGCTGGTCGAGGCCTGGCAATGTTCAGTCCTCTACCCGCGCGGCAGCAAGGTGATGGGCGCGCCTGCGGGGAGGCGCCCGGGCCATGACTGGGATGCCGCGAAGGACGTGGATGGCGTTATCGAGACCATCCGGAGCCTGAAAGGAGTCGACCCCCGCCGAGTTATCCTGACGGGGTTTTCATCCGGTGCCTTCATGTGTTACCGGGTGGCATTCCGGGAGCCGGGGATGTTCGTCGGGGTTGTCCCTTTCAGTGGCGCTTTGCCGGGCGACTTGCTGCCGGCCGATAATGCCCCGGTTGGTTCTCCGAAAGTTCCATTTTTCCTTGTGAATGGCGACAAGGACAAGGCTGTGACGCTGGAGAGTGCCCGGACCGCCGAAGCCTATCTCAAGAAAGCCGGCTTGCCGGTCAAGATGCACGCCTACGATGGCGCCCACTTCTTCCCTGAAGACGTTTTCGATGTCCTCAAGGACGCCATCGACTGGTTCGACACAGGGCGACAATCCGGTATCTAGAACGCGTACCCGATGGACAGGTCTCCGGAAATCGACGTTGACTGGTAGGTCTCGTCAATTTCGGCATAGAACCCTGTCATGTCTCCGCCATACCCCTCCTGGGTCTGTGTCCCCTCGGCGCTGACAACGAGGGCGGCAAGTCTGGCCTGGGTGAAGAGGTGGCGGGTGATGTCATACCGCGCCTCGAACGAACCTTTGACGCCAACCCCGGCCAGATCGGCGCTTGCGCGTTTCTGCCGGAGAAGGTGGTCATCTTCGTCCTGCACCAGCGCGGGACCGATACCGACGCCGAGGCGGCCGCTGAGTTTCTTGAATTTCAGCATGGCGCAGAAATCCAGGTAGGGCATCACGGTCGTGGCGGAGTAGGTGGCGGCCTTGCCGGCCTCGTATTGATGGCCAAGCCGGGGTTGGGAAGGGGACCACTCATCCACGTTGCTCACCGTCCAGTCACTTTTCTGATAGTAAAGGCTGGGGCCGATTCCCAGCGACCAGACCACCCGGTTGGTGGAGGCCGTATTCAGGAACCAGTAGCGTGCCCCGACATCGGCCGAGAAAGCGCTTAATGTGACATCGGATTCAGAATAGATATCCAGGCTATCGGTGTTATCTGAGAAAACGCCCCAGTCGGAATCCGTCATTTTCGTGGAAGGATCGGAGAGGTTGGCCGTTATCTGGCCATGCAGTTCAATCCGTCCCTGGTAGGTCATGTTGCCGCCCACAGTTCCAAGGGGAACATCATAAGGGAAGGTTAGTTCACTGATCTTATCGGGGAGTTCTACCGAACGGGTTTCAGGGGTCCATGCGCTTCCGCCAATGGAATAGGTGGTCTCGCCTGCCCAATACCCGGCGCCAGCCTGAAGATTGCCGGTCCAGTTTCCGGCGCCAGCCTGAAGTCCCGACCATGCCAATAATCCGCCTACCAATCCCGTCATTGCCAGTGTTTTCATAGCGCGACCTCCTGTTGCTTATTAGAGACGTGTAGCCCTGACACGGGATCAAAATAGCCACGAATGGTGGGGAAGGCGAGGAGAAACTGCCAACCAATCCCTCTTCCTTGCCCTTTCTTCCCTTCCCTGTATAATTATTAACCATGTTCAGGGCTTTCATATTTGATTTGGATGGAACGCTGATTGACTCGGAAGGGCTTTGGTGCCGGGCCATCGAGAGGATGGTAGCCGCCCGCGGTCTGCCAGTGACGAATGACTATGTCTGCGGGGTTGTGGTCGGCCGGGCCTGGAGCGAGATTGTGGCCCGGTTGCGAGCGGATTATCCCTCGATCCGGGAGGATATCGCGACGATTGAGCGTGAGAGCATCGGGCATTATCAGGTGTTGCGCGGGACCACGGATATCCGCATCCCGGGATCCATCCGGCTGCTGGAAAAAATCGGGCAACGCCACCCGGTCGCCATCGTTTCCGGCTCGACACGCCGGCAGGTGGATGAAGCCATCATGCTGATGGGGGTGGGCGAGCGGTTGCGCTTCACTCTCGCCAGTGAGGATTACCCCCGCGGCAAGCCGGATCCGGCCTGTTTTCTTATGGCCGCCGAGCGCTTTGGTGTCCCGCCTCAGGACTGCCTGGTGTTTGAGGATTCAGCCGCCGGAGTCCGCGCGGCCGTGGCTGCCGGTATGCGTTGCATCGCCCTGCGGCGCAGCCCCTATTCCTTCCAGGATTTGAGCGGCGCCGCCGAGATTCTTCCCGATTTGGCTGACTTCAATGCCGCTGCGTACGGCCTGGTTCTGGACTGAGGGTATCCTATGCCCGAACTCCCTGAAGTCGAAACGGTGGTCCGCGATCTGAGGGCGCATGGCCTCGAAAATTCCGTCATCCGCGATGTTCAGGTGCGGTGGGCGCGGACGGTGTCGGGCTGTTCTCCGGCCCGTCTGGCCAGCCGCCTTCGCGGACGCAAGATAGACAGCCTGTCCAGGCGGGGAAAATATATCATTCTCTCGTTCGATGACGGGCGCCATCTGCAGATTCATCTGCGCATGACCGGTAAATTCCGGTTTGCCGTGCGGGACGAGGTGCCCGGCAAGCATGACCATGTTATCATCACGCTGGCCGACGGCCGCCGCCTGTTTTTCAACGATACCAGGAAATTCGGACGCTTCCGTCTCGTTGACTCGGCAGAAGAAGGCTTGGAGGCTCTCGGTCCGGAACCTCTGGATGATTCCTTCCGTGAAAACCTGTTTCGGCGCCGCATGGAAGGGCGGACCCGCATGATCAAGCCCCTGCTGTTGGATCAGACCCTGGTGGCGGGGCTGGGTAATATCTATGTGGATGAATCACTGTGGCGGGCCGGGATTCATCCCGAGCGTTGTGCCAACACCCTCACCAATATCGAGATTCGGTGTCTGTACCAGGCCATTCGAGAGGTGTTGCGCCGTGCCGTGGAGAACTGTGGGACCACGCTCGGGACGGGGCAGGCGAATTTCTACAGCGTGGCGGGCCGGCGCGGGCGTAACGCCGATGCGCTGGCTGTTTTCCGCCGCACAGGACTTCCCTGTCCCCGTTGCGCCCATACGATCATCCGCGTTGTCGTAGGACAAAGAGGAACCCACCTCTGCCCGAGCTGCCAGAAATGACTCGAGTGTGGCGCTTGAGTTTGACCTGACAAAAGTCTATAAAGTCTTATCATGAAATTGAAGCCCATCACGAGGTTCGCCCGGAACGGGGTTGATGTGGATAAGTTGACCTTTCACTTGTCTGCCCTTCAGCAGGCATTTGACAAAGCGCCTTTTCTGGTGTGGGCGCGAGATCGGACCGGGCGCCTGGTTTTCCAGAATGCGGAGAGTGTTCGCCTTTGCGGTGACCAAATCGGAAAAACTCCGGAGACGAGCGGAGTCCCTCCCGCCTTCATCACGGCATGGAAGGCCGCTAACCGGCGTGCACTGACGGGGCACACGGTCCGTGAAGAGACGGAGTTAGACGTTAAAGGGCGGAAACGCTGGTTTCAAAGTATTGTGACCCCGTTCCGGGTGGGGCCTCGCATCGTGGGGGTTGTGGGCTTCTTGATCGATATCGATGAACAGAAGTCAGCCAAGAAACAACTGGAGAAACGGATCGATGAACGCACGGCAGCCTTAAGCGAAAGCGAAGGACGACTTACCCGCGTGATGGAAGGAAGCTATGATGGCTACTGGGAGCGGGAGTTGCCCTCGGGCCGGGTGTTCTTGTCCGGACGCTGCCGACAGATTCTGGGGGTGGGGGACAGCGACGAGTATATTGCCGGAGAGGCAGTTGTGCGTTCGATACACCCCGATGATTTGAAAAAGCTCTCTGAAGCGGTTCAAAGGTGTATAAGGCGAGGAAGCAAATTTGACCACTATGACACGGAGTATCGCCACGTCAGGCCTGACGGTCGCATCGTTTGGGTTCACACACGGGGCACGGTGACATGTCGTAATTTCCGGGGTGAGGCGACGAAGGTAAGCGGGATGATCACCGATATTACCGATCGCAAGCAGGCTGACGACGAATTGCGGCAACGTTCCCGCCAATTGGCGCAACTGGCTTCGGAACTCACAGTGACCGAGCACCGCGAGCGGCGGCGTCTGGCGGAAGTGCTGCACGACCATTTGCAGCAATTGCTGGTGGCTGCCCGGATGCAGGTTTTATCCCTTGAGAACGATGATGAAAAATGCGACCCGCAGATAATGGTCCGGTTGCGTCACACCTTGGACGAGGCCCTTGCATCCTCCCGCTCTATCACTCGCGATTTGGCACCACCCGTGTCGTTGCGCAAGAACTTGTCAGTCGCCATGCGCTGGTTGGCGAGGGAGATGCATTCGCGGTATCAGCTCGAGGTGTTGGTTAAGGACGGACATGTTGAGGCCCCCGTGTCGGAGGCGGCCATCGTCCTGCTCTTTACTGCAGCCCGGGAACTGCTGATGAATGTCGTGAAACACTCGGGATGCTGCAAGGCGACTCTTAACCTGAAGCTGGAACCCAGCGCCATTGTCCTTGTCGTTAGTGACAAGGGAAAGGGGATCCAGCCGGAAATCCTGAAGGATCCAGGGGGCCGCAAGGGGTTCGGTTTGTTCAGCATCCGCGAGCGGACCGAGTTGCTCGGGGGCAAACTTAGTCTGGCGACGGCTCCGGGCCGAGGTATGCGGGTCACTCTTTCGTTGCCCCTGCCCCCGCCGGGGCCCGGGTCAGTGCCGGCTCCCGCCGGATCAGGAAAAATCACCCGGTACCGGAAACCCGGCAGGGCCGCCAGAAGCCCTGCACGCGTTTCCGGTCAGCCTATCCGCGTTGTGTTTGCCGATGACCATCGCACGGTGCGAGAGGGAATGGTCAGTCTGCTTCGCTCCCGGAATGACTTCACCATTGTGGGGGAGGCGGACAACGGGGAACAAGCCGTGGAATGCGTAAGGCGCTTTCAGCCCGATGTCGTTATCATGGATGTCAGCATGCCGGTCATGGATGGTGTTGCGGCCACACGCATCATCAGGAAACGATGGCCAAAAGTCAGGATCATCGGTCTGTCCATGTTCGACGATGCTGTGGTAGCCCGGCAAATGCGTGACGCGGGTGCCTCGGATTATATCACCAAATCGGCAGCGCCCGAGAATCTGATCAAGGCCATCCGGGACGCCGCCTCCGACTGTACGCCTGCGTAATAAATAGGCGCAGGGCTTGTTTTGTAAGGGGCGATGTGGTCTACTGCGGACCGTTTGGCAGAAATCGGGCCAAGCAAGATGAGGTAAATGAGAAGATGGTCCATTTTTTACATAACGCCGCCGTGGTTTCCTCCGTGCTTGTTGTCGCCTTGGTGATCTACCAGTCTGTTCTGGCGATCGGTGCGTTCTTCCACCGCCGCAAGATGATTCGGGAGATGGGGCGCGTGATGCCTGGCCTTGAGCAGTACCCTCCTATTACGATATTGGTGCCGGCCCACAACGAGGAGCTGGTGATTGAACGCACCGTCAGGACCTTGCTGGCGCTGCGTTACCCCAAGGACAAGCTCACCCTGATGGTGATCAATGACGCCTCCACCGATGACACCGCCGCGATTCTGGACCGCCTCCATGAGGAGAATCCCCGTGTTCTGGTATACCACCGTCAAAAGCCCGATGGCGGGCTGGGCAAAGCCGCCGCCCTCAATGCCGCCGCCCTGCGCGTCAAGGACGACTACATTGCCATTTACGATGCGGACAACTGCCCGGAGCCGGATTCGTTGTTGCTGCTGATGGCGCGTTTTGTCGAGAACCCCTCGATTGCGGCGGTTGTGGGAAAATTCCGCTGCGGCAACAAGAGCGAGAATTTCCTGACGCGTTGCGTCAACATTGAAGGACTCTGTTTTCAGGGGGTTGTGCAGGCCGGCCGCCATATGATGCTCGACATTGCCTTTCTGACCGGCACGAACTATGTGATCAGGAAATCGGTGCTGCTGGAGGTGGGGGGGTGGGATGAAGAGGCGCTGGCGGAAGACAGCGAACTGTCCGCCCGCCTGTACATGGATCGACACCGCGTTGATTTCGTGCCCTACTCGCAAAGCTGGGAGCAGGAGCCGGAGACCATGACCGTGTGGATGAAACAGCGCACCCGCTGGGCGCGTGGCAATAACTACGCCATCGTTAAAATCATTCGCAACTTCGCCCTGTCAAAGGACAAGTTGCGCACCTCCGAGAACGTTCTCATGCTGATGATGAGCTATCTTTTTCTCTTCGCCATTGTCGTTTCCCAGACCACGATGCTCCTGTCCTTCTTCGGTTTCAGCCATATCAATCAGGATGCCGTGTGGATCTACGCCTTCTGGGTGTTCGCCGCCTTCTCCTACTTTGCGCAACTCTGGTACATCCTTGCCTGTGAAAAAGAGGCGACGCCGGAGAACCTGCTCGTTGGCATGCTCATGTACTTCTTCTATGGCTATCTCTGGATGGGCGCCATCGTGCGTGCCCTCTACCATGATGTAGTGGTGCGGAAGGAACGCAGCTGGGATAAGACGGTGCGATTCGAAACCGAGCTCGAAACCGGCACCTAACTCCTTTTGTTCTCATCATTGCGAAACTGCAGACAGTGTCTGTCGCAATTCCCCTTCATTTACTGACTTTCCGAAAACCCGGCATGACCAATGCTATGGTTCTGTAGCGTCCGTAGTCAGCGTCCGAGAACTCAAAAGGGAGAGAATCATGAAGACACTTGCAGCACTGGCATTGGTAATGGGATTCGCAATGAGGCTATATGCGGAGCCGCTCCTGACCGACATCACCACGTATGAGGCCGTTGTCATTGATGAAGCGTCTGGCCAGACTCTGGCGGCGGGGGGACCGTGGCTGTGGGAGGATTTGTCATACCAGTCAATGGCAGGGGTCATGAGCGGGCCGGGCCGGACCATCGTTGTCAAGTGCCGGAATGCCGCGGGGCAGACCATTTTTGGCGGGGCGATCAACGCGGCGGACCTCAGGCAGCCCTTTTCGCCTTTTGACCCGCCGAATCCTTCAGGCGAGGTGACGCTGGTGTTCTATTCCGAGAACTACACGCTTACCGTTCTGTTGAACGGAATCTATTATGTGGGTGAAATGATCTTGCTGCCGGCGCAGGATGACCCGGTTGTTCCTCCTGTCCTGACGGTTTCCGTGGACATCAAGCCGGGATCGGTGACGAACCCGTTCAATATCCGTTCGGAAGGCCTGTTGCCGGTGGCCATTCTGGGTTCCCCCGATGTGAATATCAGCCAGGTTGATCTGTCCTCCATCAGGCTGGCGGGTCTTGCCCCGGTGCGGTCCGCTGTCTCCGACCTGCAGGGGGACGGCTATGCCGATCTCGTCCTTCACTTCAGGGATCAGGATGTGGCGGGAGTTCTGGTGGGTGTGACCGATGGCGAGGTGGTGGGGTTGGAGCTTGCCGGTGTACTGCAGGACGGTACGGTACTCAAGGGGACCGACTCGATCACGGTCATGGTGAAGGAGAGCAAGAAGGACAAGGAACAACACGGGAAGCGGGATGCCCGCGAGGACCGCAAGCCGAAGGACGACCATCGGCGTTCCTGATCTTAATATTGTTTTACAGCCCGTTGGAAAATGGCAGTATTCAAAAAGGATATGAATCTGCCATGAGAACCATTGATTGCGACTATCTGGTGTTGGGGAGCGGGATTGCAGGGTTGATGTCGGCCCTGCATCTGTCCCGGCAGGGACGCGTCCTGGTGGTGACCAAAAAAGGGCGTGCGGAAAGCAATACCAACTACGCCCAGGGTGGCATTGCCTGTGTGATGGATTCCGACGACAGCTTCGGGCAGCATGTCGCCGACACCTTGGATGCTGGAGCCGGGCTCTGCCACGAGGATGTGGTCAGGGAGATTGTCAGCAACGGGCCCCTCCGGATTGCCGAGTTGGAACAGTTCGGATTGCGGTTTGCTGAACTGGAGGGCAAGGGTGCCCGGGCGTACGATCTCGGGCGCGAGGGGGGGCATTCTCAGCGTCGCGTGCTGCATGCCGGTGACATCACCGGGCAGGCGGTGGAGCGGACCCTGCTCGGGCAGGCCCAGGCGAATCCCAACATCTCCATCATGGATCACTGCATGGTGATTGACCTGATCACCACCGGCTGGCTAGCGGATCGCGCGGCCCGGCCGGGTGACGCGGCTCTCCCTCCCGACCAGAACCGTTGCATCGGGGTGTATGCGCTGGATGAGAACACCTCGGAAATCTTTGCCATCCGCGCCCCGGCGACGATCCTGGCCACCGGCGGGGGCGGCAAGGTCTACCTCTACACCAGCAACCCGGATATTGCCACGGGCGATGGCGTGGCGATGGCGTGGCGCGCCGGGCTGCCTATCATGAACATGGAGTTCATCCAGTTCCATCCCACCATCCTGCATCATCCAAAGGCGAAGTCCTTTCTCATTAGTGAGGCAGTCCGCGGTGAAGGCGCGGTGCTGGTGAATGGGGAGGGGCAGCCGTTCATGGATCAGTATGATCCGCGCCACTCGCTGGCGCCCCGCGATATCGTGGCTCGCGCCATTGACAGCGAGATGAAGCTTAGTGGCGCGCCGTGCGTCTACCTGGACATCCGGCACCATACGGCCGACTTCCTCATCAACCGGTTTCCGAACATCTATGCCCGTTGCCTGTCGCTGGGCATTGACATGGCCAAGGATCTCATCCCCGTGGTCCCGGCGGCGCATTACTTCTGCGGCGGCGTGGTGGCCTCGGTGGACGGGCGCACCGCGATGCCGGGCCTCTATGCCTGCGGGGAAGTGGCCTGCACGGGGCTGCACGGCGCGAACCGGTTGGCGAGCAATTCCCTCCTTGAGGCATTGGTGTGCGCCGCCCAGATGGCGGACCATCTGGGAGAGACCCCCCAGCAGCAGGTGCGTTCGGTGCCGATCCCGGAGTGGGAGTACGGCGATGCGGTGCCCAGCGACGAAAGCATCGTCCTGGAGCACAATTGGAACGAGGTCCGTACCTGCATGTGGGACTATGTGGGGATTGTCCGGTCCGATAAGCGCCTGGATCGTGCCGCCCGCCGCATCCGGAACCTGCGGCAGGAGATCCGGCAGTACTATCTTGACTATCTGGTGACGCCCGACATCCTTGAACTCCGCAACATTGCTGATGTGGCGGAATTGATCATCCGGTCGGCCCATCTGCGCAAGGAGAGCCGGGGCCTGCATTACACCCTCGACTACCCCGACCGTGATCCCGTGAACGGTCTCCGCGATACTATCATCCAGGATCCGCCCGGCGGCGGTATCTAGGAGCCTTCCGCTGCCAGCCTGTCGCGGATCATTTTCACAATGACAAACGCCTCGCGTTCACGTTCCTCGAGGGTGGAGGCGATGAACGTGATGGTCTGGCGGTAATTGGGAATGAAGATTTTGCTGAGGGCGTTACACCGGCGCTGGGTTCGCCTGAGTTCGGCCGCCAGCCTCAGGATGGCTGTTTCAAGTTCGGCCAGTTCAGGCAGGAGGAGGAGCGTCCCGGCAAACCGTTTCATCGCCTTGTCAGTATTGGCGGAGGTGCCGCCCACGCCGAACGGGAGGCCCGGCGGTTCAATTCTGGCCGTCACCTGGGGAAGCCTCAACCCCATCAGATGAATTGCCCCGATCGTCACGTCGTGATTCAGGCTGGCGGCCAGTGCCGCCCGGTCCATTGCGGGAGCACCCACATCCAGGGTTGCTTCCCGCAGTGCGGCAAAGGCGGCAGGAAGTGCCTGGTTAACCAGCCGCTCCACCTCCCGGGCGCGCTTGAGCCGCTTCATCAGCTCAAACACCAGGATCTGGCGCTTCTGTTCGAGCAGGTCATACCCCTCCTCGGCAACGGCAAGTTGCCGCTTCAGGGTGAGCAGCCCGGACTTCGTTGGGGCTATGTTCAGGATGGTCATGGCTTGTAATGTTGGTCAAGCAGCGCGTTGCTGACGCGGTGCAATTCCTCCCTCGGGAGCATCGAGAGGATTTCCCACCCGAGGTCGAGCGTGGTGGCTATGGGTCGGTTCTCGGTTTCTCCCTGCGAGAGGAAGCGGGTCTCGAAAGCTTCGCCAAACTTCAGGTAAAGCCGGTCGAGTACCCCCAGGGCCTCCTCGCCGATCACATCCGCCAGGGCACGCACGCGTTTCACCCGGGCATAGCAGGCGAACATCTGGCTTGCCAGGGCCGGATGATCCTCCCGGGTGTATCCGGTGCCGATGCCGTCCTTCATGAGGCGCGACAAACTGGGAAGGCCTGCAATGGGGGGATAGATGCCGCGCTGGAAGAGGTCACGATCAAGGACGATCTGGCCTTCGGTGATATAGCCCGTGAGGTCGGGGACGGGGTGGCTGATGTCGTCGGAGGGCATGGTCAAGATCGCCATCTGGGTGATCGAACCCGGTGAGCCCTCGATGCGGCCAGCCCGCTCATACAGGCTGGCCAGGTCGGAATACAGGTAGCCGGGATAGCCTTTCCGGCCGGGAATCTCTCCCCGGATGGTGCCAACTTCCCTCAGGCTTTCGCAATAGTTGGTCATGTCGGTCAGCAGGGCCAGAACATGCTGGCCGCAGTCGAAGGCCAGATGTTCGGCGAGCGTCAGGGCAAGGCGCGGCGTGAGCAGGCGCTCCACGCTTGGTGCGTCGGCCAATGAAAGGAAGACGGCGACACGGGACAAGGCGCCGGACTCCTCACACGAGCGGATGAAGAATTCGGCGACATCGTGTTTCACGCCCATTGCGGCGAAGACGATGGAGAACTCCCCGTGGCCGTCCAGCAGGCGGGCCTGCCGGATGATCTGGGCGCAAACCCGGTCGTGGGGCAGGCCGTTACCCGAGAAGATCGGCAGCTTCTGCCCGCGCACCAGGGAGTTCATGCCGTCAATTGCCGACAGGCCTGTCTGGATGAATTCGCGGGGATATTCGCGGGCATAAGGGTTGATGGGCAGGCCGTTGACGTCACGGAGATCGGGGGAGAGCGGGGGCGGATTTCCGTCAAGGGGCCGTCCGAGCCCGTCAAACATGCGGCCCAGCATATTCCGTGAGACAGGCAGGCGGAAGCTTTCGCCCAGGAACCGGCTGCGCAGGGTTTCATGCGACAACCCGCTGGTTCCCTCCAGAACCTGCACCACGGTCCGCGCCCCGGAACTATCCAGCACGCGGCCCAGGCGCCGGCGGCCGGAGGGATCACTGATCTCAACCATTTCATCATACCCCGCGCTGGGGACACCTTCCACGACGACCAGCGGCCCTCCAATCCGGGCGGCCCCGATATGGGAAAGTCCCCGGTCCGGCAGGGTGATAGGCGGAATGGGTTTCACGGTGTGCCCCCTCCTGCTTGGACCGGTGGGGCGATGCCGCCGGCTGAGCCGTCTGGATTGATCACCAGTGAGTCCAGTTCCGTTTGAATCCGCTGAGAAAGAGCGTTCAACTGCTCGATCGCCTCATTGCCGTACGCCGTTTTAGCGTGGATGAGCTGCGGCATGGAGGGCAAGTCCTGGATCCGGCGGAGCGCTGTTCCTGCCTGGACCAGATCCCTGCTTTTCCGGTACACGCTGCTGATCATTCGCATGAGGGCGGCCTGCCGGGCGGGCGAGCAGAACTGATCCGTCTCATCAAAGGCACTCTGGGCGAGAAAGCCATCCTTCAACAGGTCGGCGATGAACAGGATCAACCGCTGTGCGTCGGGCAGGGCGTCGGCCCCGACCAGTTTGACGATCTGCTGGAGGCGGTCCTCGCGCTGGAGGAGGGTGAGGGCTTCGGTGCGAAGTTCGGTCCAGTCGGGATCCTGTTTTTTCCACCACCCGCTGATCGCGTCGAAGTAGTCTGAGTAGGACCGGATCCAGTGGATCGAGGGATAGTGCCGCGCATTGGCCAGCTCGGTGTCCAGCGCCCAGAAGCAGCGGATGAACCGCTGGGTGTGCGAGGTCACCGGTTCGGAAAAATCGCCCCCGGGCGGGCTGACGGCACCCACGATGCTGATGGAGCCCGGCTCGCCGGCCAGGGTGGTAACGGCGCCACCACGCTCGTAGAACTGGGCCAGGCGGGTGGGCAGGGTGGCCGGGAATCCCTCCTCGGCAGGCATCTCCTCCAGTCGCGCCGCCAACTCCCGGAGGGCTTCGGCCCAGCGGCTGGTGGAGTCGGCGAAGACCGCCACATCCAGTCCCATGTCGCGGTAATACTCCGCCAGGGCGATACCGGTGTAGATCGAGGCTTCGCGGGCGGCGACAGGCATGTTGGAGGTGTTGGCGATGAGGATCGTTCGCTCCATGAGGGGCCGCCCTGAACGGGGATCGAGGATCTTGGGAAACTCCCGCAACACCTCCGTCATCTCATTGCCACGCTCACCGCAACCGATGAAGACGATGATGTCGGCGTCGGACCACTTGGCCAGTTGATGCTGGGTAATTGTCTTCCCCGTGCCGAATCCGCCCGGGATCGCGGCGCACCCGCCCTTGCCGATCGGGAAGAAGGTATCGATGATTCGCTGCCCGGTGAGGAGGGGTTGAGTGACGGGACGCCGTTCCCGGATGGGCCGCGGGACACGAACCGGCCACTTCTGGACAAGGGTGATTTCGCGCCGGCCGGTCGGGGTGTCGAGCACTGCGATGGGTGCAGTCATCGAATACAGGCCCTTGCCGACGACCGAGCGTACGGTGCCCTCCGGCAGATCGGGGGGGACCATGATCTTGTGCCGGACCAGCGGTGTCTCGGCGACAAAGCCGAGGGCCTGTCCGGGCCCCACCTTTTCACCCGGGGAGACCACGGGTTCGAACAGCCAGCGGCTCACGGGATCCAGCGGCTCGATTTTCTCGCCACGCCCCAGCCAGGCTCCGCGGCGGGCCTTGATGGCTGGCAGGGGACGCTGGATGCCGTCATAGATGTTCCCGATGAGCCCAGGTCCCAGCCACACCGAAAGCGGGGCGCCCGTGCAATGGACCGGGGCGCCGGGCTTAAGCATCGCTGTGTTTTCGTAGACCTGAATCGTGGCTTGGTCGCCGCTCAGGCGGACAATTTCGCCGACCAGTCCCAGCTCGCCGACATGGACGACCTCGTACATGCGGGCACCATCGAGTCCTGTGGCCGTCACGACCGGCCCGTTGACGCGGGCAACCGATGCAGTGCGGGTAGGCCCTGGACTGCTCATGGTTCACGCTCCCCGTGGTCCTCGTCCGAGGGAAGAGCCGCCGCCAACCGGTGGCGCAAATCGGGCCATAGCCGATCAAGACGTGAGGTCAGCCTGTTGTCCCATTCCTGCCGATTCGCCGCATCGTGGATGATCACGCCGCCCCGTGTAATGGAGGGATCTTCCACGAGCTGGAGCTGCATGCCGGGTTTCCCCGTGCGCTGGATGATTTCCCCGGCGAGGGATGCCCCCAGCGCGGCATAGTCGGCGGGAGAGATCGCGACCACGAAGGTGTTTCCGGCCATGCGGGTAATGGCGTAGGCGGCCGAGGCTATCAGTATTTCCTTCGTGTCAAATCCCTCCCCGGCAAGGAGACGCCGCCGTACTTCATCATGGATGGACTGGAGCAGGGCCTCCACACGGGCTGCGCATAGCCGGCGGGTTTCAACCGGCAGGGTGGTCAGGATCCGGTCCCGTTGGCGGGCAGCCTCCTGAGTTGCTTTTTCAAGGCGTTGGTGCCGGATATATTCCTCTTCCTCCGTTGCGCCGGAAAGGAGATGGGCGGCTTCCTCTTGGGCCTTTCGGATGAGGCGATCGGCCTCAGTCCTGGCATCTGCCAGGATTCCGCGGCACAGGTCTTCGCCGTCATTTTGGCCTGGCGGATTCATTCAGGGAGCCTCCTGGAAATCGACTGGGATGCCGATGGCCTCCTGGACGGATTGTCGGAGACCCTTGTGTCCGGCGCCGGGGCCGCCGGGCCCGGGGATTTCGACGATCAGGGGGCGGTCACGGCCCAGTCTGACGGCCTCGACCTCGTCGCGGATGCCGGCGGTAACCTGCTCAGTGAGGATGATGATCCCGATGTCGGGTTGGGCGAGGGCGAGTTGCAGGGCGTCAGAGGCCTCCCGGGGTGCCGTGGCCACTTGTCCGGTGATGCCGGCCAGGCTGAAGCCCCGCACCGTATCTTCATCGGCGATACAGGTGACTCTCATGGGATGACTCCCGCTAGATCTTCTGGATCAGCATCATGGAGATGGCGAATCCCAGGACGGCCAGTCCCTCTGCCAAGGCCACGAAAAGGATGCTACGGGTCAGCAACTCCGGTTTTTCGGCCGCGGCGCCCATGGCGGCCGAGCCTATCCGGGCCACGGCATACGCGGCGCCCATGACGCTGAGGGTCATGGTGAGAGCCGCGCAGACTCCCAGCCCGAGGGCTCGATAGAAGGAGGTGTCGCCCGAGCCTGCGGAGGCCTGGGGGTCCTGTGCGGCGGCCATGGCCGCCG
>Ga0007792_10000314_pt1 | contig 17581 bp, 12 predicted proteins | sample CryBogmetaGMA6M_FD_60371 | JGI IMG/M metagenome (GOLD analysis project Ga0007792, IMG submission 60371) | Freshwater microbial communities from Crystal Bog, Wisconsin, USA - MA6M | ecosystem: Environmental > Aquatic > Freshwater > Lake | place: Crystal Bog, Wisconsin, USA | collected 2009-07-06
GGATCAGGAAGCCGGTCAGCACGGTTGACAATGACGCCGGCACAATCAGCGATCTCATGTGCTCATGGTCAATCGGCAGGGTTTTCGAAAACAGGAGTGCCAGTGCGGTACCCACCGCCCCGAGGAACAGGGAGGCCACAAACCCCACAATCGGCTCGACCTCGCGGCGCACCACCACCTCGCGCACGGCATGAAACAGCATGCGGGGGATCACCACGCCCTTGAGTGCCATCGTAGCCGCGGCCATCATGATCACCCAGACCAGATAACTTCCGAAGCTCCCGTGCGCCAGGACGATCAGCACCCCCAGCAGCATCCCCTGCACCGCGACCGCCTGGATCAATGTGCGCAACCGGCTCGCCCCCAGCGCCACGAAGTTCAGCAGCAGTATAACAACCAGAATGGGATCAATGTATTCTTTCATCGTTTCACCTCAGCAACAGGATCACGCCAAACGCCGACAACAGGCAGGCCGCCACCAGGAACGTGGGTATGAAAACCATGCGGAACCGGGCCATCATCGACTCCACCACGCCAATCAGCACCGCAAGCGCAAGCATCCCGCCGATAAACAGCCCCCAGTCGGCCCACGGGTTGCTCATCTCGAACGGCGCGACGACGCGAAGCAGGACCGCTCCCATCACAAAAAGCTTGATGGCCGCCCCGTAGAGAATCATCCCGAAGGCGGGGCCGCTGTGGTCCAGCACCATGACCTCGTGAATCATCGTCAATTCCAGATGGGTGTTGGGATCATCAAACGGAATGCGGCAGTTCTCCACCAGCAGGACAATGAAGAGGCTCGACGCCACCAGCACCAGGGAGGGGGCTGCCGCCCCGGCCCCGAGGGGAAAAGCCCCGTCCAGCATCGTGTTGAGGGACAGTGAGGCCGACAACTTGGCCAGGACGAGGAAACCGAAAAACAACGCCGGCTCCGCCAAGCAGGAGAACGTCACCTCGCGCGCCGCCCCCATCCCCTCAAAGGCCGACCCGGTGTCCAGGGCAGCCGATGCCGTGAAGAACCGGCCCAATGCAAAGAGGTAGGCAAAGAGGATCATATCCCCGTTAAATGACAGGGGCGCACTGTGCCCGCCGAAGGGGATCAGCATCCCGGCCAGCAGCGCCGTCGCCAGCCCGACCACCGGGCCCGCCCGGAAAACCCAGGTAGTGGTCGTACTGAAAACCGACCCTTTCCGGAAGAGTTTTCCGATGTCGTAATAAGGCTGCAGCACCGGCGGCCCGATGCGACCCGCAAACAATGCCTTGGTCTTGCCGATGACCCCCAGTAGCAGCGGCGGCATGACCAGTAACAGGGCAATATGGACTAACGTATGGCTCATGAGTTTTTCCCGTTTATCTCCACAACAAAAGCGCCATCAGAAACATGACGATATAAAAAAGGTAGGCATGAATGTTACCAGCCTGAATAAACCGAAGGGAGGCAAGAGCCTTGGCGCCAAGCCGGAATGCCGGTTTAAGAATAACATCCAGCATGATGTCCGGCACATGACTCTTGAACGACGTCCGTCCCAAAAAAACCGCCTCGACGCCAGGGCGACTCACCCGGGGACGTTGGATCCAGGCAAAGAGTCCTCCCAGGATCTGGGCGAACGACGAGGCTGTGTATTGCATCCGGGCTGAAGGTGCCGCATAACCGCAATCCCATGTGACCCCGGAGGCGGCACCACCATGAGATATCCGCCTGGCCCACCCCAGGCCGGCCAGGCCGAGCAAAACCACCAGAGTCAGCGACCCCAGACTCACCCACCCCAGCGGCGCCAGGGTGGCCAATCCCGGCACCGTCGCGGTACCTGCGGGAAACCAGGCGCTGATTCCCTGATCCAGCACGGGGGCCACCGCCATCGGGGCGAGCCCGATGAACAGGCATAGCAACGTCAAGACCAGCATCGGCCCCCTCATGGTCCTCCCGACTTCATGGGCATGCTCACAATGGCGTGAACGCGCCGTACCCAGGAAGACGGCGCCAAACGCCTTGACGAAACAGGCCAGCGCCAGGGCGCCGATCAGTGCCAGCACCGGGGCGACAAAAGCCGCTCCGGACCAGGACATTGCCTGCCCGATACCCATCGACCGGAACGCCCCGAGATAGATCAGGAGCTCACTCACAAACCCGTTCAAGGGCGGAAGACCGCAAATGGCAATTGCCCCCACGGCGAAGAACAGGGCCGTAAAAGGCATCACCCGCGCCAGGCCGCCCATATGGTCCATGTCGCGGGAATGGGTCCCATGAATCACCGCCCCGGCACTCAGGAACAGCAGGGCTTTGAAAAGACCATGGTTCCAGACATGCAGCAGGGCGCCGGCCATTCCGAGAACAACCCACTCCACGCAATTGAGCGAGCGCCCGACCAACGCCAATCCGACTCCCATCACGATAATTCCGATGTTTTCAATACTGTGATAGGCCAGCAGCCGCTTCAGGTCGTGCTGTCCGAGGGCCATCACCACGCCCAGGACACCCGACACTCCCCCCAGCACCAGCAGGAGCCCCCCCCACCAGACCGGCGGATCGGGCAACCAGGAGGTAATCCGGATCAACCCGTAAATGCCAATCTTGATGAGCACTCCCGACATCAGGGCTGATACATGGCTCGGGGTCATCGCATGGGCACTGGGCAGCCAGATATGCATGGGCATCAAGCCCGCCTTACAGCCGAAGGCCAGCACCGCCAATACAAACAAGGCGGTCACAGTGCCCGTCCCTGCCAGGGTGGCTGGCAGCGGGCCGAGCGCATAGGATCCCGTCGCCACCCGCATCAGGGCAAAAAGGGCAAACAGGCACAACGTGGACAGATGGGTTGTGACCAGGTAAAGCCAGCCCGCCTCCCGTACCGCACGGTCCTCATCCTCCGTCGTCACAAGGAAGAACGCGCTGAGCGCCATGACTTCCCAGGAAATCAGGAACAGGATCGTATTGGCCGCCACCGCCACAGCGGCCAGCGCCGCTGTGACCAATCCGTAAAACAACCGCAATTTCCGGCCATTATGCGGGTGTGCCGTCTGGCTCCAATACTCGAGCCCGTAGATGCTGCCGAGCGCCGGAACCAGAAAAACAGGGAGCAGGAAGATCACAGCCAGGCCATCCACGCGCAGCACGGCACCCGCGGCGGGAACACTCCAAAGGGACCAGAGGGCACCGGCCATACCGGTCACGGATCCAGCCACAGCCAGTCGAACTGAAATCTGCTGGCCCCTGCAGTCGTGGCCGGGATAAAACAGGCCTGGCACGCCACTTATGGCATGAAGTGCAATCCCCAGGATAATCAGCCACTCATTCATGAATAATCCATTGCCGGATACCCAGCCAGGCAAACGCCACCAGCAAGACCACGACAAAATAAATCATGTACACTTGTATCTTTCCCTGCTGGACCCAACGCAGACGGGTGATATGCCCCATCAACCACTCAAAGAAGGGCTGATACAGTACCCGGCTCAGGGTATCGGGGTACCCCGTGGTCATCCCCCCTCTTTTCGGGAACAGTCCCTCCGGAGAAATGACCCGCGTCTTGGGGCGTAACCCCGCGGGCAGGATCCGCGTGACGATCAACTCGGAGAAGGACTGGCCCGTGTACTGTATTCTTGGAGTGGCTGCGGGATAGCCACACCCCCAGGTCTCATCCGTCTTCGAGCGCTTTCTCCAGACTGAGGCGGCGAACAAGAGGGCAACCACACCGATCAGGCACCAAATGACCCAGTTCATCAGTCCCAACACTGGAAGCGGCGAGGAGGGGGAATCCAGAACCGCCATAAACGACGCCGCGGGAATGGCGAAGACAAACTCAACAGTGCGGGAAAAGACGACGATGAGGGCACGAGGGAATAAAGCGACCAACACGCAACATCCGGCAAGAACGCCCAGGGGCACGGTCATCCAGCGGGAGGATTCATGGGCGTGGCGGGCTTCATCGCTCCGCCCCGACCCAAGCAGCACGATACCGATGAGGCGCACAAAACAGATCATCGCCAGCCCGCCGACAAGGGCGAGCACGCCGACCATCACCATTAGAATAATCGGACTGAAGCCGGAAAACCTCAATGCCCCGTTCAACAGCGACATATAAATCAGCCATTCGCTTACAAACCCGTTCAAGGGTGGCACCGCGGCGATGGCAAGAGCCCCTATGACCATCGCTACACCTGTCCTGGGCATGCGCGACATCAATCCGCCCAGCCGTTCCATATCCTTGGTCCCGGTCCCATGCAGGATACTCCCGGCGCCCAGGAACATCAGCCCCTTCATCAGGGAATGGTTCCAGACATGCAGTAACCCGCCAGCGAGGCCCAGCATCGCCACCACGGGGTGGCCCCGGGTCAGCCCCCACAAACCAACCCCCAGCGCCATGACAATCAAGCCGATGTTCTCAATACTCGAGTAAGCCAAGGCGCGCTTGATGTCACGCTGGAACAGGGCAAGCGTCACCCCCAGCAGCGCGCCCAGCACGCCGATACCAATCAACAGGGGCCCCCACCAGGTGGCAGGCGGCCCCAGAAACATCATCATCCGCAGGATGCCGTAAAGACCCACCTTGATCATGACACCCGACATCAGAGCCGAAACATGACTGGGCGCAGCAGGATGGGCCTCGGGCAGCCAGATGTGGAAAGGAACAAATCCCGCCTTCGTGCCGAATCCCACCACGGCCATGACAAAAAGAATCGCGGCGAGAGTCGGTGACAACGGTCCGGCGGCGAGGAACCGGTCGAAATCAAGCGAGCCGGCCTGCCGCCCCAGAACAAGGAAAAGGGCCAGCAGGAATGCCGCCCCCACATGCGCGGCAATCAGGTAGATCCACCCTGCGGGCCGCACTTCCTTCTTCTCATGCTCAAAGGTCACCAGGAAGAAGGCTGACAACGACATCACTTCCCAGGCCACCAGGAACAGCAGGGCGTGACGGGCCAGCATCACCAGAGTCATCCCCAGAATAAACACGTTAAAGAAAAACCAGTGCGAGCGCATGGATTTCCGATCCCGGAAAGCCCGCATATACTCGCCACCATAGACTGCCGCCAGCGGGGTGAGTATGAAAACGGGAAGCAGGAAAAAGGCGGACAGGGCATCAAGCTGGATATAAAATTCACCATTGGGGACATTCCAGGCGAGGCGCAAGGATTCTGCGCCCGCACCGCCCAATGTTCGCAGCACAGGCCACAACCCGATGACAGACCCGACCACGGCGCCCCCTACCCCGAACCGGGACGACAATCCCGGCCTTCGTCCCAAAAGGAACGACAGCAACCCGCCCCCCAGAAAGCACGCCATGGATATCAATAACGCAGTCATGTATAGGCTCAATGCTCAACAGCCGGCTTGGGCGCCGGAGTAACCACGGCACGCGCAGCCTCCAGGATTTCATCCCGGGATCCCTGCCTGTCAACGACCGCCTTGAACCCGGGATCCCGCAGTGCATGCGCCAACCGCGAGAGCATGTACAAATGAATCCGGACGGTCGGGCTCACCAGCGTGAACAGCGTGTGCACCGGTTTGTCGTCTATTGCACCGAACTCGATCGGCTTCTCAAGAAAGCACAGGCAGATTGCAGGATGGTTGACCGACAAGACAATGGGATTGCGGACATGGGGAATCGCGATGCCATCACCGATGCCGGTTGAAGCCATGGACTCCCGGGCAAGCAGCACACGCAAGAGAAGTTCCCGGTCCGTATCAGGCGGCAGTTTCATGACTCCCACCACGGAACGCAGGGCCGATTCCTTGTCGGTCCCTTCCAACCGGTAAAAAATGCCACCCGTATCAAGGGTATCCGCGAAATCCGGCATGAGCTCAACGGATGAATCCGGTTCGGCGAACATCTCGGTGGAAACATTGATTTTCTGGGCATTGGCCCATTCCAGCAACTCCGCACGGTTGAACCGGTACTGCTCATTGACCTTATAGGCGGGGAGCTGTCCCTGCTGAATCCATCGGTAGATGGACTTCTCGGAAACATTCAGAATTCGCGCCACATCTCGAACACCCAATTGCATAGCATCACCATGAGAGTAGATTTGGACAAATAAGGACATTACCTACAACCATGTCCCCTAAAAGTCAATGTAGTTCGAGCCTAGTTGGGGCGTTAGGGCAACCCTGATCACACCGATTCCGCTCCGAAGTGAGGGATAACGGAGCGGTTTCGGGCGTTTCCTCACTCTCTCCGTTCAATACCGTCCCCGGCACCTCAACGCTGTCGCCATGGGCAACTTCCCCTTCGTTGTTCACGATTGCCTCAGCAGTCTACCATGATATAGTCGGGCAAGGTTATCGTAGAAACCTCAACCGCCTTTCAAGAAGGAGTTCAAATCATGATCCTGAAGTCGAAGAAAGAGTATGAAACCGAGATCGCGGCCAGCCGTCACAAAAGGATGAAGTGGTGGAATGACGCCCGGTACGGCATGTTTGTCCACTGGGGGCTCTACTCCATCATCGGGCGTATGGAGTGGGTTCATGCCGTCGAGGCCATCCCGATGGCGGACTATGAGAAGCTGGCCCTGAAGTTCAAGCCCAAGCCCAAACCCGCGCGGGAGTGGGCCAGGCTGGCCAAGGCGGCCGGAATGAAGTACATGGTTCTCACGACCAAGCATCATGAGGGGTTCTGCCTGTGGGACACGAAGCTGACAGATTTCAATTCCATGAAAGCCTGCGGCCGGGACCTGGTCGCCGAATATGTCGATGCCTGCCGGGAATTCGGCCTGAAGGTGGGGTTCTACTATTCACTCATGGACTGGCATCATCCCGATGGCGCCCGGTGCGCCTATGATTCCGAGGCCCGCAAGCGTTTCAATGATTACACCATCGGCCTGGTTCGGGAATTGATGACGAATTACGGAAAGATCGACATTCTCTGGTATGATGTGGCCTGCCCGCTCAAAAGTGCCGAGGGCTGGGATTCGCTCCGGATGAACCAGATGGCGCGCGATCTTCAGCCGCACATCCTCATCAACGACCGAGCCCATCTGCCCGAGGATTTTTCCACCCCCGAAGGCTCCGTCAAACCCGCGGAAGCAGGGCGGGGATGGGAGGCGTGCATGACCTTCAACGACACTTCATGGGGCTACATGCCTTCCGCGGCCCCGGACGCGCATACGCCCCGGGCCATTCTCAATATGCTCCAGACCGCCTGCAATAAATCCGGAAACCTGTTGCTGAACATCGGCCCTTCGCCTGAAGGGACCGTACCGGAGGATGCCATCGCCCCGCTGACAACCGTCGGGAAATGGTTGAAGCTCAACGGCGAGGCGGTTTATGGGAAAATAGACCGGTGCGAGGTCAGTTGGGGCACCACCGCCTGCGGAAACTTTTCGCAAAAGGGCAGAACCCTTTATTTCTGGTGCAAGTGCTGGCCGGGAAAAGAAATGAACCTCGGCGGCTTTCAGACAAAATTAAAGTCGGTCAAGTTCCTCGCCAGCGGGAAACCCGTCAAGTTTGAGCAGATTAATAACCGCATCATCCTGAAGAACCTGCCCGAACAAAGCCCGGACAAACTGACGGGGTACACCATCATTGTGATGGAGTTCGCCAAGCCGCCCGTCCACAAGAACTGGACCGAGACCCCGGCCTTGACAGTCGGGGATGGGTGATGAGGGGACGGGGTCAATAAAGCAACAACAGGTGTCCCCGCTGTTCCCCAGGCATCACGAAGAGAGCCCCTGACTCTGGATAGCATGGAGACGGGCCTCGTCGAGGAAGGCCAGGATGTTGGCCAGCGGCACGTCGCTTTCAACCGCGTGTGATGGCGCGAAGATGTAGCCACCTTCGCGTCCTTGATCCAACAGACGACGGCTCTCCCGGCGCACCTCCGCTTCAGTGCAATGTGGTAGCGTCCGCTGCGTCGAAAGACCGCCGTGAAAAGCCAGACGACCGCGATACGCCTTCAAAAGGGCGGTTGTGTCCATGACTTCCGGCTGGAAGGGATTAAAGCAGTTGAGTCCAAGATCAACCAGATCGTCAAAGAGTTCGTCCACATCTCCGCACGAATGGATCATCTGGAATTTTCCGGCCTGGCGCACCACCCCATACATGCGCCGGAGCTGTGGCTTGATGTATTCATCCCAAAAAGGCTTGCCCATGATGAGCCCTTGCTGCTGCCCCCAATCGTCACCGAAATAGACCGCGTCGATATCATACTTCAGGGCTTCGCGGACTTGGGCGATGTCGTAATCGGCGATAGCCGTGAAGAGCTCATGCACAAAATCCGGCGAATCAATTAAATCAAACATCAGATTCTCCATGCCGCGCAGCGTCCACGCGCGCTCGAAAAGCGAAAATCCCAGATAGAATACGCGGAAGCGGTCGGGTTGTTTCCCGATTTTGGATGGAATATCCTGAAAGAATCGCTTGTCCAACGGATCAGGGAATGTATAACCCTCGAGGGTCGGTTCCGGAAGGACATGGCCCTCGACGTTGCCGATATCTCTATCCACACTGCGGTCCCACACCACTCCAAACACATCGCGGACCCGGTTGTTACCAATGTCGTCGAAGAACCCAATCGCCGAACCGAGTTCAAGGATATGGTTGTCCACCGCCTCTTCCGCCGCGTCCGCGCCGCCATAGTGAGCGCAAAGCAGCTCCCATGGCTCTTTCGTGAACTGGCAGTGCCACGGCACATAAGGGGGCCGCTGGCCCGCAAATACTTTTCTGACAACTTCTCGCTTCGATATCATACGAACTCCTTCGTGCAGCTGCACGGGCTATTGAGATCAGAAGAAACGGATAAACAAGGCAATCACGGAAAGCCCCAGCAGCGTACCCCAGAAGCCGAACGACTTGTACCACGGAATGGCCGCAAGTTGCGCGGCCACATCAGCCGGCATCGTGCGGTCAATGATCGCGCGTTGAGGGACTTCCCCTTTCGTGCGGAACAGCCACACGATCAGGCAGCACACGACGAAATCAACGCCGGCGCGGAACAGGAAAGGAATAGGCTTCCACGGCAGCCACTGCAGATTCTCCGCCACCGTGAAGACTATTGCCCAAACCGGCCCGGCGATCAAAGCCAGTATCGCGCCGCGGGCATTGGCCCGGCGATAAAAGAATCCAGCCAGGAACACGGCGCTAATCGCCGGATAAAGAAACGACCAACCGCTTTGGATATATGTGAAAATGGCCTTGATGTCCCGCAAGAAGTAACCGATCACCGTGGCAATGATGAGGATGGCAAAAGAGGTCAGCCGTCCGATGCGCACCAAGTCCTCATTCTTCGCGTCTTTCTTCACCAGATGGCGGTAGACGTCGAAGGTGATGATGGAGGAACTCGCGCTCAGCATGGAGGCGATGTGCGACATGACACAGCCCATAAGACCTGCCATCACAAGACCCGTGAAGCCAACCGGCAAGAGCTGTTTGACGAGCGTTGGAAAGGCGCGGTCCGCCTGACCTGCAGCCAGAACGCACTGGTCCTTCAGCAGCCCGGTGTCGGCATTGTACAGCTTGAAGGCGATGATGCCCGGCAGGACGACAAGGAACGGGACCAGCAGCTTCAGGAAACCCGCAAAAACCGCGCCCATCTGACCGTGCCAGACGCTTTTTGCGGCCAAGGTTCGCTGGGTGATGAACTGGTTGCAGCCCCAGTAAAAGATATTGGCCAGCCACATGCCGCCAAAAAAAACGCCGATCCAGGAAAGTTCGGGGTCATCCCATGGCATCACCATGTGGAATTTTTCGGGCGTTCCCGCCAGCACTGCCTGAAATCCGCCCCAGACGGAAGCGCCAAACTCTGGCATGGCTACTCCAACCTTATGCAGGCCTAGCAGCGTCACGGTCAGACCGCCCAGGATCAATACGGAGACCTGAATAATGTCCGTGTAAGCGATCGCCTTAAAGCCGCCGTAAATCGCGTAACCGCCCCCGACCACGCAGAGAATCGCCAGCCCCCACACCAGCGGCAGGCCGAAGATCGTCTCAACCGCCATCGAGCCGGTATACAAAACCACGGCCAGCTCAATGAATATGTAGCCGATCAAACTGAAGAAGGCGAAGAGAAGACGCACCTTATCGTCGAAACGCGTTTGCAAAAACTCGGGCATCGTGGTGATGCGGCTCTTCAGATAATAGGGCAGAAAGAACTTGGCGTAGAGAATGAGCGCAATGGCGGCAAGCCACTCGTAGCTGGCGATCGCCAGCCCTTTTGAAAACCCCTGCCCGCCCATCCCGATGAAATGGTGCGTGGATATGTTGGCCGCAATAAGCGAGCCGCCAATGACCCACCACGCCAGGTTGCGGCCGGCCAGGAAATAGTCCTCCGACCCCTTCTCCTTGCGTGAAGCAAAATAGCCGACAAGGGCGACGGCAACCAGATAGACACCAAACACAACGACATCAATATTCAGGGCATATATGCTCACAGGATCTCCACGAACGCGTTCATCATTATTCAGAAAGAGGCCGGATGCGGTTGTCCTTGCCGACCGTGACCTTGAGAACGGCGGGCTTCTCCTTGAAAGGTGCAAGCATGTCGTTGCCAAAGAAGGTGGACCACCACTTGCCTTTCTTGTCTTTGAATAAAACGTTGTGCCCGGCACAGGGAATGGCCAGATATCGCTCGCCGTAGGGTCCATAGACCGAGTCGGAACTGGCCGCCATACAGTCGTAAGCCTTCGTCCCTTGCCGCGCGTTGAACTCAGCACCGAGCAAATGGTAGCGCCCGTTGATCTTCGTGAGGAACGCCGCCTCAAAACCGACATGGGGACCATTGGCGGGCTTGAGCAACCGCGGCTCCTCGGCCAACCCCGTCAGGTCATCCTTGAGACGCGCGATCTTGCCGTTTTGCCAGAGGAAATACACCTTGCCGTCATCATCCACAAACAGGGATGCATCGATCTCGCCCGTCAAGGGCCCGTCGGGCTTGACGTCTTCGTAGGGGCCTTCAGCCTTGCCGGTCTTGCTGCGCAGGATGCCGGTCCCATTGTAGTTGACGCAGTACGCGATGTAGAACGTTCCTTTGAAGCTATGCAGCTCCGGCGCCCAGATGGCGCGGTTGCCGTCCTTGCCCTTCTGCCAGGTGGCGTCCTTCTCGAAACTCCAGACCAGGCCGAGCGGTTCCCACGTCTTGAGGTCCTTCGACTTCCAGAGGCGGATGCCCTCATTCGTTTTCCACCACGCGGGGTGACCCGTGGTTCCGGTCAGATAATAGATGCCGTCAGGCCCAAGGCAGACGCTGGTGTCACGCACCGGAAAATCGAACAACGGCTTCACGTCCGGCACCCGCTCAGTTGACGGGCCGGAAACCGCACCCTTCAGCGGTGCCCACTCACCGGACACCTTTTCCGCCTGTCTGGTCCAGCGCTTCCATGACGAGGGCTCCGCCAGCAGCTTGACGAAAACGCCGCCGACCACCGACCGCGCCTGGAACGCCTTTTGCTGGCCTGTCGTCGTGACATACCAGTCGCAAAGCGGCACACGGCTGGCCGTCTCATTCGCATAGCGGAAGATCGGCTCGAACAACGTCTGAAAATCAGCAGGATTGCGGGCCGGCGCGATGCTCCACAAAGCCCAGTCGATCAGCGAGGTGTCCGTGCGGTTATCCACCGGCAACCCGTATTTGTTCTGCGCCTTGAGATACCAGGCGATCTCCGCATCGCCGACCTCGTTGGCAAACAGCTTCGTGCCCAAAATGCGGTCCCAGATGAGATTGTGTTTCATGGCCCAGGTTCCGGGCTGGCCGTAGGCAAGGAGCGTATGGCCGTCACCTTTTGAGAGCGCCTGCCACTTCACCACATAATCACAGGCGACCGTCCGATACTTTCTCGCCTCGTCTCGCTTTCCCAACGTCTCGCACAGTTGCGCATATGCGCCAATCCCGATGATCGCCTTGAGAGCGAGATTCGAGGCCCTCGGCATGTGACCGAACATGTCGGCGGAGCAAAGCTGGTTCTGCGGGTCAAGCCCCTCCTTGACGCAGTAGTCGGCCCACTTCGTCATCAACGGCCAATAACGCTCAGCAAAATCGGCGTTGCCTTCAGCCTTGGCCAGCGCCGCCAGCATGATGAGCATGTTGCCGGATTCCTCGAGCGGCATGCGGTCTCCGTCTACGTCGCCGCCACCCATGCCGTAGACCTGCCCCGTCGAAAACGGATAGGTCCCCAAATCATGCGGGGCATACCCGTAGGGCCATTTGGGCGAACTGGCGTAATCGAGCACCGGCACCAGCATCGCCTTCGTCAGCGCGGGGCTCAACGTCAGAAAGAACGGCGCTTGCGGATACAGCACGTCCACCGTGCTGATGCAACCGTTGGAAAAGTTCTCTTTGGGGAACAGCAGCGGCAGGCCGTTGGCGTCGGCGGCCAGCTTATTACCTGCAAACGTCTGCCGGTACGCCAGCGCGCAGAGCGCCGCATACTTCGCGCCGCCGGCCCTGGCGAGGTCAGCCATGAGCGCCTCATCAAAGGCCGCACAGCGTTTAACCAGAGCCGCATACTCTTTGGCCGAAGCCTTCAGCAGATCCGCCGCCTCCCAGCCGTTGCGGCGCCAATATGGGCGCAGCCGCTCCTCGAAATACCGAATGGAATAAAGATCGTCGTAGGCCAGGATCGCGTGACAGGCGACCGCCTTTTTAGCGATCTGCCCTAGATCGAAGCGCACAACCCCATCTCCCACGATCTGCGCGCGCGGCTCGGCAGGCACGGCCAGATAGGCGTAGCCCCAGTCGATCCGAAGGTCATCGCCGTGGCGGCCCAGCACGTTTTGCTGTTTTGAGCCGACACGCGAAATGATCAGGCCTTCGACCTGCGGACGGTCCCAGACCACCTCCTGCTGCGGCGTATCCACCGCCAGCAGGCCGCTGACACTGAAATCGATCTGCACGGCGTGCGGCTTGTTGTCGGCTGAAGCGACCTCCCACGTCAAATAGGTCACCGGCCGCGCCAGCACGTCGAGGTCGGCAGGCAGTGCCGGCGTAAGGAACGTCAGAATCAGGTGTACGCTCGAACTGTCGAAGCGATAAATCGTGCGCGTCGGCAGCACCTGCACCCCGGTCTGCGGCAAAGCGGGCGCGCCGGCCGGCTCGACGCCCATGACGCGGAAGACCTCTCCGTCGATGCGGATCGCGCTGTTGAGCGGCTGCAGTTTGCCGGTCCAGTGCGTTGTCTGACAATCGGTCAGCCGGTCCGCCGCCGACCAGATGCTGAAGTAAGGATCATGGGCGATCAGCGGCACGGCAGGCGGCCGGAGGCAGATGTTCTCTTCAGCACAACAAGGCCTGCTCAGCAACAAACCGCACGACACTCCCATCCAACGCACCGCTCTTCTCATTTTGCATGACTCCTATCGACAGCTGATAAATATCAATAGTTTCAAACATAACAAAGACACATCACATGCTTCCACCTTGCTATTGACCACTATTGATACTAAATTGACCTCTTGATCAGGCATCTCCAGCCCACGTATGAATTCATTCCTCACGAGGAAACCGCCTCGTTCGCCGTGCGGGAGTTCAGGCTCCCGCACTTCACCTCACCTTGGCATCTGCACCCGGAGATCGAGCTGACGCTCATCCTTTCAGGCACCGGCACACGTTTTGTCGGCGACAGCGCCGCAGCCTTCCATCCAGGCGATCTGATCTTGATCGGCGCAAACCTGCCTCATTACTGGCGGTGCGCGGACCATCCTGCAACACGTGCACATTCTGTCGTGATCCAATTCCGAAAAGATTGTTTGGGCGCGGACTTCTTTCACCGCCCCGAAATGAGCGACGTATTGCATCTGCTCAAGCGCGCCCGGCGGGGGCTCACCTTCCCCTCCGATGCGCGAAAAGAAACCGCAGATTGCATGAAGGCCCTGCTGAAGCTGCGCGGCGCCGAGAAGGTCGCGGCTTTCGTGAGCGTCCTCGCTCGGCTGGCTCGCGTCCCACGCAGCCGCCCGCTCTCCAGCGAGGGATTCCTCTCCGCCGCCGACTTTCCCGGGCAAGACCACATTCACCGCGCCTGCCGGTATGTCTTCGAGAATCTTACGGGGCAAGTCCGGCTCACGGATGCCGCGAAAGCCGCCGCGCTTTCACCCGAGGCGCTTTGCCGACTGTTCAAGCGTTCCGCCGGAATAACCTTTTTCGATTTTGTGAATGATGCCCGGATCGGTCACGCCTGCGTTCAACTGATCGAGACCGACAGCAACATCGGCGAGATCGCATTTACGTCGGGATTCAATACGCTGGCGAATTTCAATCGCCGCTTCCGCGAACGTAAACATACGACACCCCGTGAATTCCGAGCCCTGTTTCAAAAGTCATCAAAACTACTGTAACCGGCTTACCTGTAACTTGGCGTCAGGGCTCGGTGTCGTTACGGGGGAAAGGATTCTCGCACAACGGCTCGATGATCCGGTCACCATGTCCCGCTGACGAGCTTCCGGAATCGTTACCGAGTCCGCTCCGAATTGAGGGATAAAGGCGCCGGCTAGGGGGACCACAGGGACAGACCAATAATCGTGGCCCCGCATTTCAGCACCCTCATTTTGTAATTATCGTCGTTGGTCTATGGTCCTATGTTCCTCCTTGTCTTCTACATGGTCATAGCCGCCGATGAACGCAGATGGAATAAGGGATTGATCGTTGTCCTGCCCTTTTCCTCCCTCCTGTATCAGCGTTTATCGGCGTTATTTTTCGAATAGTACAAATCCCTTGAATTCACCATTCATAACCGGCATTCTGCAACAGACGTAAGCAAACCAGGTATAACGAGAACTTAAAGAGGAGCCCATCGATGTCAAACCGCCTCAAAGCAGCATTACTCGCCCTCGCAATCATCACAGCTTCCCTCTCGGCCGGCGCCGCCGATTTCTTCTTCAAGGACGGCGACAGGGTCGCCATGATGGGCGACAGCATCACCGAGCAGTACCTCTACAGCAGCTACGTGGAAGCTTGGACCCTCACCCGCTTCCCCTCCTGGAACATCACCTTCGTAAACATCGGCATCAGCGGCGACCGTTCAACCGGCGGCACCAAACGCTTCAACCGCGACGTAATCCCGAACAATCCGACCGCCATGACCGTCGACTTCGGAATGAACGACGGCGGCTACAGGCCATTTGAAGAGGCCGGCTTCAAGAACTACATGGGCGGTTTACAGGGAATCGCCGACCAGGCAAAAACAGCAAACGTCCGCATCGCCTGGTGCACCCCCAGCCCGAAGGAAGAAAACGAACCCGGCCCTGCCATCAAAGGCTACAACGAAACACTGGAGAAATATTCTGAAGGCGTCAAACAGATCGCAGCCGCTAACGGAAACGCCCTCTTCATCGACCAGCTTCACCCGTTCCTTACCGCTATCGACAAAGCCCGCGCCGCTGATCCCAATAACCGCATAGGCGGCGGCGACCCCGTCCACCCCGGCCCCCCCGGCCAGACCCTGATGGCCTGGGCGATCCTCAGAGGCATGAGCTTCCCTTCAACCGTCGCCTCTGTCGAAATCGACGTGACCGCTGATAAAATCGTGAAAACCCAGAACTGCAAAATCGATGACCTGAAGATCGAAGCAGGCGGCAAAATCGAATTCATGCAGCTTGACGCCTCACTTCCCTTCTTTCCCCTGGAAACAGATGCAAAGAAAATCCTGCAGTGGACGCCCGTAATGGAAGAGCTCAACGACTACCGCCTGAAAATCACCGGCCTCAAAGCCGGCCAGTACGAAATCCGACTCGGCGGCAAAAAGGTTGCAGAATATTCCAGCGCAGCACTCAGCGACGGCGTCAACCTCGCCCCTGCAGTTCTCGCCGAAGGCCCGATCGCCGACCAGGTAAAAGCCGTGTGGACAGCCATAAAGGCCAAGAACGACTATTACCACAGCCGAATCTTCCGCGGAGTCATGCTGGCAGACGTGAATATTCCTGATTTCCTGGATATCAAAAAGGAATATGTTGAATCCAAGCGCGCCGAAACCCTGAAGGAACGCATGGCTAAAATGCCGGAACTCTTTGACGCGATAAAGAAGACACTGGTCATCCAGCCCCACCAGGTTGAAATCATACCAGCGCCGAAACAGTAAACAGGAAAAGAAGCAGCCGATAGGCCCCCTGAAATCCTTACTCCTTCACTCGGCTTCCCGCCCTGAGGTCGCGGTCCACACCGAGGGTCATAATGACTTCCTGAACGAACTTACAGGTTCTGGCGGCCCTTGATGGCACGGGAGAGGGTGATCGCATCGGAATACCCGACACCACTGCCAACGGGGATGCCCGAGGCCAGGCGCGAGATCCGGACATTGCGTCCCTTCAGTAACTCGGCAATATAGTTCGCGGTGGCTTCACTCTCAACATCCGTACCGAGGGCCATGATGACTTCCTGAAAGCCTTCCTTTTCCACACGCTGGATTAGGGCCTGAAGCCGGAGGTCGCCCGGACCCTCGCCATGCATCGGGGAGATGATTCCCATCAGGGCATGATAGCGTCCCTTATAGGCCCCTGTCCGCTCGAGGGCAACAATGTCACTGGGATCCTGGACCACGCAGACAACCGAGCTATCACGCGAGGCGTTGGTGCAAAGTTTACAGGGTAGCTCCGCCACTGTCGTGATGCTGCCACACAGGGGGCAAAGGCGAACATTTTCCTGGGCATCACGGAGGGCTCCCCCCAGCTCGCGCATCACGCCATCCGGTTCCCACGCCAGGCGGAACGCCATCCGCTCCGCAGAACGTCGGCCAATGCCGGGCAGCTTCCCCAGCGCCGCTGCAATGCGATCCAGATACTCGAGTCCGTTCATGAGTCCGGTTACCGCCCGAACATGCCGGGCATGCCCATCCCGGCCGTGACTTTCCCCATCTCGGAGGAGGCCATTTCGCGACTTTTCTTAATGGCGCCGTCAACGGCCGCGAGGACCATGTCCTCAAGCAAATCCTTATCGGCCGGATTGATCACCTTGGGATCAATCTTGATGGCAACAATGCCACCGTCGCCCGTGGCGGTCGCCGTCACCATGCCGCCTCCGCTGGAAAAATCGACTCGTTTCTCCGCAAGCTGGGCCTGGACGCGCTCCATGTCCTTCTGCATCGTCTGGGCCTGCTTCATCAATTTCATCACATTCATGGCAAACTCCTATTCGCGAATATCCACAATGCTTCCGTTGAAAAACTCCAGGGTCTTGCGGACCACCGGTTCCTGATGCCAGTCCTGCCGTGTCTTGGGATGGGCTGCCCCACCCTTTGCCGGTGCCGCACCTGCGGGCGGATTCTGGGTTTCGGCCCTCTCCACGGTATGATCCGCCGGGAGATCCGCCGCTTCACCCTCGGCAAGGAGCACAAACTCAACGTTGATCGGCCGCTTCAGGACCTGCACCATGATTTTCTGCACCGCCAAGTGATAGGTGGGGATTTTCATCTGCTCCAGCTTGCGGGGAAACTGCGGGTCGAACCCGATGACGACCCGGTTCTGCTCAACCACCAGCGGCCTGGCATCCAGCAGGGCAATGCCGGCCATCGCCACTTCCCGCTTCACCCGCTCAACGACCTGGTCGCGCCATTGGGCGATGAGGGCGTCCAGCTCGTTCTTCGCCGGGGGCACAGCCACGGGGGCACGTGCCGGGGTCTGTTTCGTGACCGTCGGCGCGGCTGGCCGGGCCGGTGCCGGGGCGGCGGC
>Ga0007792_10000316_pt1 | contig 17508 bp, 15 predicted proteins | sample CryBogmetaGMA6M_FD_60371 | JGI IMG/M metagenome (GOLD analysis project Ga0007792, IMG submission 60371) | Freshwater microbial communities from Crystal Bog, Wisconsin, USA - MA6M | ecosystem: Environmental > Aquatic > Freshwater > Lake | place: Crystal Bog, Wisconsin, USA | collected 2009-07-06
CACGGTGGTGATCAGCATGTCCGTACACACGGCGATGCCGTAGGCCGCTGCCAAATTGCTGGATGACTTGAACATCATCACCGCCAACACGATGACCGCAAACAAGCCCCAGTTGACGAAGGGAATGTAGATTTGCCCAGTCTCTTTGACACTGGTGTGCAGCACTTGCAAACGCGGCAGAAAGCCCATTTGCACGACTTGTTTGGTGACGCTGAATGCGCCAGAGATCAAAGCCTGAGACGCAATCACGGTCGCAGCCGTTGCCAAGCACACCAATGGCACCAACAACCAATCAGGGGCCATGTTGAAGAAGGGGTTGTTCACCGCCTCGGGGTTACTCAACAGCAAGGCGCCTTGACCAAAGTAGTTCAGCGTCAAACAGGGCATGACCACGTAGAACCAAGCCAAGCGAATCGGTTTTTTACCGAAATGACCCATGTCCGCGTACAGCGCTTCACCACCGGTCACGCATAGCACCACGGCGCCCAAGATCAAAAAGGTGATGGTCGGCTCATTGACGATGAATCGCACGGCGTGATGGGGGCTGATGGCCCACATGATTTCTGGGTGCGACGCAATGTGATACAGGCCCAAGGCAGCGATGGCGGCAAACCAAACCACGGTGATGGGGCCAAAAAACTTACCAATCCCGCTGGTGCCGCGCTTTTGCACAGCGAAGAGACCAAACAAAATCACAATCGTGAGCGGGATCACATATTTGGTGAAGGCGGGCGAAACCACCTCCAAACCTTCAACGGCCGAGAGCACCGAAATAGCAGGCGTGATCACGCCATCACCATAGAACAAACAGGTGCCAAAGATGCCGACGATCAACATGCGTTGACGCAACACAGGCCGGTCTTTGACCGCCATCGAGGCCAAGGCCAGCATCGCCACCAAGCCCCCTTCACCGTTGTTGTCAGCGCGCAGCACCAAGGACACGTACTTGATCGAGACAATGACGGTCAATGTCCAAAAGAAGATGGACAAGATGCCATAGATGTTGTCGGGTGTGAACTGAACATGCCCCGAACCAAAGACCTCTTTCATCGCATACAGCACGCTGGTGCCAATGTCGCCGTAGACAACGCCAATTGCGCCTAATGTGAGCGCTCCGAGCGATGATTTTCCGTGCTGTTCCATCAATAACCTCAATCGTAGTTTTCTGCTTCAGGGTCAGTCGCTTCGAGTTCGTAACTCGCAGCCAACATGGCCAAACGGCCAATGACGCCATACATATAAAAGCGGTTTGGCGTGCTCGCGCCGGGCTTCATGCCGGGTTGCGGCGTGTGCGCGCTTTGCTCGAAAGCCAAGGGCACAAAGCTAGAACCAGGGGCGTTCAAATTTTCGTCAATGCCACGGTCGGCATGCACTCGGTAGAAGCCGCCCACCACATAGCGGTCCATCATGTAGACAACGGGTTCGGCCACGGCATCATTCAAGCGTTCATGCGTCATCACACCTTCTTGAATGATGACTTGATTCACTTCTTGACCGTCTTTGACCACACTCATTTTGTTGCGTGTCTTGCGGTTGAGCACGTCGAGGTCTTTGACATCGCGCACCGTCATGATGCCCATGCCGTAGGTGCCGTTATCCGCCTTGACGATGACGAACGGTTTTTCGTTGATGCCGTATTCTTTGTATTTGCGTTTGACCTTGGTGAGCAAGGCATCCACATTGGTCTTGAGGCAATCCATGCCAGTGCCTTCGGCGAAGTTGACTTCGCCGCACTGGTTAAACATGGGGTTGATGAGCCATGGGTCGATGCCCAACAACTTGCCGAAACGCTTGGAAACCTCTTCGTAGCACTCAAAGTGTTTGCTCTTACGGCGCACACTCCAGCCTGCGTGTAGCGGTGGCAGCAGGTGTTGCTCATGCAAGTCTTCCAAGATACCTGGCAAGCCTGCACTCAAATCGTTGTTGAGCAAAATCGTGCACGGGTCAAAGTCTTTTAACCCCAAGCGACGTTTGCTACGAATCACGGGCTCTAGCGTCACGACGTCGCCATTGGGCAACTCTATCGTGGTGTTTTCTTTGATCTCTGGGTTGATCGAACCCACGCGCACATTCAAGCCGGCCATGTGGAAGATGCGCTGCAGCTGCGCCACGTTGGACAAGTAGAAGGTGTTGCGTGTGTGGTTCTCAGGAATCAACAGCAGGTTGCGTGCTTCAGGGCAAATCTTTTCGATCGCGGCCATCGCGGCTTGAACGGCCAGGGGCAGCATCTCGGGCGTCAGGTTGTTCCAGCCGCCAGGGTAGAGGTTGGTGTCGACCGGAGCCAGCTTGAATCCTGCATTGCGAATGTCGACCGAACTGTAGAACGGCGGCGTGTGCTCCATCCACTCCAAGCGAAACCAGCGTTCGATGGCGGGCATGGAATCGAGAATACGCTGCTCGAGTTCGTTGATGGGGCCGTTAAGGGCGGTGATGAGGTGGGGAACCATAGTGGCCTTGTGTGTGGAGCGCAATTCTAGGACGTTGGGGTGACAGCGCCAGCTTCAAGCTGGCAAATGTCGCGCAGCAGACTATGTGCGGACTTCACCCTGCCCCAGCACCACGTACTTGAGCGAGGTCAGGCCCTCAATGCCCACAGGCCCTCGGGCATGGAATTTGTCGGTAGAAATGCCTATCTCAGCCCCCAAACCGTATTCAAAACCATCCGCAAAACGGGTGCTGGCATTCACCATCACGCTAGACGAATCCACCTCGCGCAAAAAGCGCTGCGCGTGCATGTGGTCTCGCGTGAGGATGGATTCGGTGTGGTGGCTCGAATAGTGGTTGATGTGGGCAATGGCCGCATCCAAACCGTCCACCACTTTGACGCTGATGACAGGGCCGAGGTATTCCTCAAACCAGTCTTGCTCGGTCGCGTCTTTGAGGTTCGCACCGTTGACGCTGGCCAAAATGGCCTTGGCTTCGGGGCAGCAACGCATCTCCACGCCTTTGGCAGCGTAAATCGCACCGATCTTGGGCAAGAACTCAGCCGCGACGCCACGGGCCACCACCAAGCTTTCGCTGGCGTTGCAAGGGCTGTACTTTTGGGTCTTGGCGTTGTCAGCCACGGTGACGGCCATGGCGATGTCGCAAGGGTCGTCCACATAGGTGTGGCAGTTACCGTCCAAGTGTTTGATGACAGGCACTTTGGCATCGCGGCTGATGCGCTCAATCAACCCTTTTCCGCCGCGAGGGATGATGACGTCGACGTACTCCGGCATGGTGATGAGGTGGCCGACGGCTTCGCGGTCCGTGGTTTGCACCAGCTGCACGGCATCGATTGGCAAACCGCTTTCGCTCAAAGCTTGTTGCACCAACTTCGCCAAAGCTTTGTTGGAGTCAATGGCTTCTGAGCCACCGCGCAAGATGCATGCATTGCCGCTCTTGATGGACAGTGATGCGGCTTCAATCGTGACGTTGGGGCGGCTCTCAAAAATCATGCCGAACACGCCCAAGGGCACGCGCATTTGACCCACGCGGATGCCGCTGGGTTGCTGCTTCATACCGATGATTTCACCAATCACATCGGGCATGGCGGCGAGTTGTTCGCAGCCTTGCGCACACGTTTCCAGCACTTGTGGGGTGAGCTTGAGACGGTCCACCATCGGGGCATCTAAGCCCGCGGCCACGGCACGCGCCAGGTCTTTGGCGTTGTCCATTTGCAGTGCGTCGATGTTGGCCCGCAGCAAAGCGGCAAGCTTGCGCAAAGCCGTGTTTTTCACTGCAGTGGAGGCCTTGGCCATGTGGACAGAGGCAGCCTTGGCTTGGCGCCCAAGGGTCTGCATGTGTTCGGCAACGTTGAGAGTCGTCATGGTGTGTTTCCTAATTAAGCGTTGCGCGGCATACAAGCACGACACAAACGCATCGCCAACCGGTGCAGAGCTTGCCAGTTGTCAGCTGGCCATTCTGGTGTTTTGAGGCCTTTGACAATGCCGTCGACTTGGTGGGCCGACTGCAACAATTTTTCGAGCGTGCCCGCACTCAGCCGAGGCAAAACGCGTTCAAACAATCGCTCGCGTGGGCCCCAAATGCGTTGCTCGCGCAAGGCCATAGGCAATGCCTTGCCGGAAGCCATCGCATCTTTGACGCGCTTCAAAGCGCGAATTTCTTCCGCCAGCGTGTAGTGCACCAGTACCTCGGCTTCGCCTTCCGCCTTCAGGCCATCCAGCATGCGTTGCACGCGCAGGGGTTGGCCACTCAGCACGGCCTCGGAGAGTTTGAAGACGTCATAGCGCGCCACGTTCAACACGGCGCGTTCGACTTGCTCAAAACTTAACTCTCCTGCTGGGTAGAGCAGCGCGAGTTTTTGAATTTCTTGGTGTGCCGCGAGCAAGTTGCCTTCCACGCGCTCAGCAAAAAATTGCAAGGTGTGCTGACCCGCCTCACCCTCTGCCACACGTTGCTGCTGCGCGCCTAGGCGTTGTGCAATCCAAGTGGGCAAAACGTGGCGTTCAATCGGATCAATCTGCACGCTGATGCCGTTGTTTTCGAGGGCGGCAAACCAAGCTGAGCTTTTGGTGGCTTTGTCGAGGCGCGGCAACAGCACCACGGTGAGCGTGCTGTCGTTGCCAACGGCCAACTCCGCGATGTGTTGCAAAGCGGTGCTGCCGTCTTTGCCAGGCTTGCCTGAGGGGATGCGAATTTCAATCAGTTGTTTGTCGGCAAACAAACTCATGGAGCCGCCTGCGGCCAAGACTTCGCCCCAATCAAAGTGGGCGCCTGCCACCGTGTACACATTGCGTTCGGTGTATCCCCGCTCACGCGCAGTGGTTCGCAAGGCGTCAAGCGCCTCTTGCTGCAACAGGGGCTCATCCCCGTAAAAGGTGTACAGGCTGCGCAGGCCTTTGCTCGCTTGCGCTTGCAAATGGTTGGCAAATTGAGCGCTGGCGACTTGCATGCTTAGATTTGACGAATCGCTGCTAAGCGGCGTTGAATTTGCATCACCAAATCGTTTTCCATGTCGCGGTACAGCAAGCCTTCTTCCGACTCTTTGGACAAGGCGCCGGTTTCGTTGAAGTTGATGTCGCGGGTGAGCAAGATTTCTGTGTCAGGGATCAGCTCGATACCATTGCGTGAACGGACGCGAAAGCGATAACGCATCCGCAGTTGAAACTCACGGATCGCCCCCGTCGAGGTACGGCCGACGACCACCTTTTCACGGAGCTCAAACAGTTGGTCAAACAAAACCTCGGCCCGCTCCGCTTGGCGCGCATCGGTGATGACTTCCACCTGCCCCGAAGACTCCAGGCTGCGCTTGAGCTTCAGGCCAAACGGTGACACCACAGGGATGCTGCTGAACAACGTACTGAAAGCGTAGTTAGGTGGCTTGCGCAATTCAAAACCACACCCCGCCAGCCCCGCGGTCAGCAAGGAGAACATCAACAAGGAGCGGCGCGTAGTCATGATCTGAACCTTTAAACGACGATGTTGACCAAACGGCCAGGCACCACGATAACCTTCTTCGGTGCAGCACCATCGGCTTGCTTGATGAAGACCTCGGTGGCCAAAGCAGCTTGTTCGATTTGCTCTTTTGTCGCGGTCGCGCTGACCACGACTGAGCCACGCAGCTTACCGTTGATTTGAAGCATCAGCTCCAACTCGTCGCGCTCCAAGGCGGACTCATCCACCTCTGGCCAAGCGGTGTCGAGCAAGTCGCCATCGCGTGCCGCGAAACCCAGCTCAATCCACAAGTTCGCACTGATGTGTGGGCATGCAGGGTAGAGCATGCGCAACAACAACGACATGCCTTCGCACAACACAGCTTTGTCACTGTCGCTGCCGTTGGGTTTGAAGTCATCCAACGCGTTGAGCAACTTCATACAACCCGACACCACGGTGTTGTATTGCATGCGGTCATAGTCATAGCTGACTTGTTTCAAGACCACGTGCATGTCGCGCCGCAAGTCGACCGCTTCTTTGCTTGGTTTGCTCGCGTTGAGGCGGCTTGCCGTGGCGGTTTTGAGCGTGGTTTCGTGCTTGAACGCGAAGTTCCACACGCGGCGCAAGAACCGATAGCTCCCTTCCACGGATGCATCGTTCCACTCCAGCGTCGCTTCGGGCGGCGCAGTGAACATGGTGTAGAGGCGTGCGGTGTCGGCGCCGTATTTTTTAATCAGCTCTTGCGGGTCCACGCCGTTGTTTTTGGACTTGGACATGGTGCCCACGCCTTCGTAGTCGATCGCTGTGCCCACGGGCAATTTGCCATCGCTGCTCTCTGCCTCGTTCTTGAGCTTGGCGCCCACGACTTTGCCCGTGTCGTCGAGCACATGCTCCACGTCATGGGGCCAGAAATAGTCTTTGCCACCTTTGGCGGTGCGACGCGAGTAGATGTGGTTGAGCACCATGCCTTGGGTCAACAGCTGGGTAAACGGCTCGTCGATCTTGACCAGACCCATGTCGCGCATGACCTTGGTCCAGAAACGGGCGTACAACAGATGCAGAATCGCGTGCTCGATGCCGCCAATGTATTGGTCCATCGGCGCCCAGTACTGCGCACCGTCAGCCACCATCGCGTCGGCGTTGGTGGGGTCGCAATAGCGCATGAAGTACCACGACGAATCCACAAAGGTGTCCATGGTGTCGGTCTCGCGGCGGGCAGGTTTGCCGCAGACAGGGCAAGTCACCCCCGCATGGAAACCTTCATGCTTGTGCAGTGGGTTGCCAGAACCGTCAGGAATGCAGTCTTGCGGCAGCACCACGGGCAGGTCTTTTTCGGGTACAGGCACAGCGCCGTGCTCGTCGCAATGGATGATCGGGATATGCGTGCCCCAATAGCGTTGGCGGCTGATGCCCCAGTCGCGCAAACGCCACGTGGTTTTCTTCTCGCCCAAACCTTTGGCGGCCAGCAATTCGGCCACTTTGGTGACGGCGGCTTTTTGACTCAGGCCGTCCAGCTCACCCGAGTTGACGCACACGCAGTTTTGCTTGTCGCCATACCACTCTTGCCACGCTTGGTCGTTGAAGCTTTGGTTTTTGACCGATACCACTTGCTTGATTGGCAAGTCGTATTTCAAAGCGAACGCAAAGTCGCGCTCGTCATGCGCAGGTACGCCCATGACCGCGCCGTCGCCGTAGGACATGAGCACATAGTTGCCAACCCATACGTCGACCTTCGCACCGGTCACGGGGTGCGTGACGAACAAGCCGGTCAGCATGCCCTTTTTCTCTTGCGTGGCCAGCTCAGCTTCGGTGGTGCCGCCGGTTTTGCACTCTTCAATGAATGCGGCCAAGGCAGGGTTGGAGGCTGCAGCGTGCGTAGCCAAGGGGTGCTCGGCCGCCACGGCACAAAAAGTCACGCCCATGAGGGTGTCGGCACGTGTGGTGAACACATACATCTTGCCGTCGCCAATCAGGTGGCCATCTGCGCCAGCAATGTCGTGCGTGAACGCAAAGCGCACGCCCTCGGACTTGCCAATCCAGTTCTCTTGCATCAAGCGCACCTTGTCGGGCCAACCGTTCAAGGTGGCCTTCTCGTTGCCGATTTGGACATGGTCCAGCAGCTCTTGCGCGTAGGCGGTGATGTTCAGGTAGTAGCCGGGGATCTCACGTTTCTCAACCGGTGCGCCCGTGCGCCAACCTTTGCCATCAATCACCTGTTCATTGGCCAGCACGGTTTGGTCCACCGGATCCCAGTTGACGACCTGCGTCTTGCGGTAGGCGATGCCTTTTTCGAGCATCTTCAAGAACAACCATTGGTTCCACTTGTAGTAGGTCGGGTCGCAGGTGGCCACTTCACGTGACCAATCGATGGCCAAACCCATCGCCTGCATTTGCTTCTTCATGTAGGCGATGTTTTCGTACGTCCACTTGGCCGGTGGCACGCCGTTTTTAAGCGCGGCGTTTTCTGCAGGCAAACCAAACGCATCCCAGCCCATGGGCATCAACACATTGAAGCCCTTCATGCGCAGGTTGCGCGTGAGCATGTCGTTGATGGTGTAGTTGCGCACGTGGCCCATGTGCAACTTGCCGCTGGGGTAGGGCAGCATGGAGCAGGCGTAAAACTTTTTCTTGGACGCGTCTTCGGTCACGCGGTAGGCGTCGGCTTGGGTCCAAGCGGCCTGAACGGCACGTTCGACCTCGGTGTGGTTGTATTTGTCTTGCATGGAATCAGTCAGAGAACCCCAGATAAACCGGGGAACAGCGCCTTAAAAAGCAAAGGCTGGAAATGCCTAGATTTTAGGGCTTGGTTGGGGGGTGAATCAGGGGGTGCTTGAGGGCTGCTTGCGCTCAGTCACAAAGCCAATGCGGTTCATGCCCGCTTGCTGGGCCAAGCCCATGACTTCGACCACGCGGCCGTACGGCACGCGCTCGTCCGCGCGTAGCTGGACCTCGGGCAATGCGCCGTGATCCATGGCCAATGCTTGAGAGGCTTGGGCGTTCAGGCTACTTTTGAGTTCATCCAAAGTCATGGGTTTGTCGTCCAAATACACCGCGCCTTTGGCATCGATGCCGAGCTTGACGAATCGGGGCGGTGCGCTGCTGGCTTGGGCACCTTCGGTTTTGGGTAAATCGAGCTTGAGCGAACTAACCATCAAAGGGGCGGTGATGATGAAGATGACCAGCAAGACCATCATCACATCGACCAAAGGCGTGACGTTGATGTCGCTCATGGGTGTTTGACCCGGCGTGCGCTCAAAACGACCGAAGGCCATCAGAGCTCTCGCAGGTCGTGGGCAAAGCCTTCCAGCTCTTGCTCCAAACGGTTGATGATGCGGCCCATCACGTTAAAGGCCAACACGGCGGGCAAAGCCACGGCCAAGCCCGCGGCGGTCATAACCAATGCTTCACCCACTGGGCCTGCCACCCGCTCAATCGTGAGCTGCCCCGCGGTAGCGATGCTGGTGAGGGCGTGATAAATGCCCCAAACCGTACCCAGCAAACCGACGAACGGTGCGGTAGAGCCCACGGTGGCCAACAACACTTGGCCCGACTGCAAATGGTTCAACACACCATGCAAAGCATCGCGCAACACGCGGGTGCGTTGCGCCGACACATCCCCTTGCGCGCCCAGCGTGCCCGGCATGAGCTGCTGGTTGGCTTGCGCCAATGGCAGCAATACCGCGGCGCGCTCAATCGATGCCAAAGCTTGAATGCCTTGTTTCACATCACGCGCCTGCCAAAAAGCGGCTTTGCCATGCGCCACATCCGCACTCACACGGTGCAGCAGCCAAGCTTTGTAAAAAATCACGGTCCAGCTGGCCACCGACATGGCGAGCAACGCCAGAACCAGGGTGACGCTGAGCGCGTCACCTTGCAGAGCGGCAGAGAAGAAGTCCATGCTATTTAACGCAGGTTCAACACGTCAAACATGTCGAACAAGCCTTTGCTCTTGCCTGCCAAAAAACTGGCTGCGCGCAGGCTGCCTTGGGCATACGTGGAGCGGCTAGATGACTTGTGCGTCACCTCAATGCGCTCGCCGGTGCCAGCAAACAACACGGTGTGGTCGCCCACGATGTCGCCGCCACGGATGGTGGCGAAACCAATGCTGGAGGGGTCGCGCTCGCCGGTGTGGCCATAGCGTTCATACACAGCGCAGTCTTTGAGATCACGGCCCAGCGCCTCGGCGATCACTTCGCCCATCTTGAGCGCGGTGCCTGAAGGTGCATCGACCTTGTGGCGGTGATGGGCTTCGATGATTTCAATGTCGTAGCCCGTCGGCATGGCTTGTGCGGCCATCTGCAAAAGCTTCAAGGTCACGTTCACGCCCACACTCATGTTGGGCGCCATGACGATGGCGATGTCGTTGCCAGCTTCGGCGATTTCTGCTTTTTGCGCATCCGTAAATCCGGTTGTGCCGATCACCATTTTGACGCCCAACTCACGGCAAATTTTCAAATGCGCGAGCGTGCCTTCAGGGCGCGTGAAGTCAATCAATACGCGGCTGTTTTGCAAAGCCTTGCGCACATCGGCTTCGATGTTCACGCCACTGGCTTGACCCAAAAAACCTGTTGCATCGTTGCCAATGGCGGGGCTAGATGGCACATCCAATGCGCCCGTCAATTGGCACGTCGGGTCATTACGGACAGCCTCAATCAGCATGTGTCCCATGCGGCCGCTGGCGCCCGCAATGGCGACTTTCAAAATATCAGGAGTTTGAGCCATGGTGTGTCGGCGCTTTCAAAATCAACGAGCCGACTCGAGCGGCGGGTAGGCGACGGGTAGGGCTGGTGCAGCCTCTGACACGGCGCCAACGGCAAAGGCGGGTTTGGCAGGGAACTTAGCCAAGTCCGCCTCCGTCGCCTTCAACTCTGGCATGACGGTAGGTGAACGACGGCGATCAAGACTGGCGGCAAACTCTGCCTCAGTCGGCAAGGGGTCGCCTTCTATGCGGTCGAGGGTGTCATTTTTGAAAAACACGCTGATGCGTCGTTGCTGCGGCTCTGAGCCTTGGCGCCGGATACTGAAGGCGTAATCCCAGCGATCGGCATGGAACACATCGCTCACGAGCGGCGTTCCCAAAATGTCGCGCACGGCTTGGCGCGGCATACCTGCACGCAACGCTTGCACTTGCTCACGAGAAACAAAGTTTCCTTGAACAACCTCGGGGCGATAAATCAGATTGGAACAAGCGCTGAGACCCAAACTTGCGGTGACGCAAACAACGGCCATGAGGTGGCGCTGTTGACGCAAAGATTGGAAGGCGTTTCGACAAGATTCAAGCATGGTGTGAAAGGCCGAATAAGGCGTAGAGGCTAGGACCGCTTCATTGTAGCGGTGGGGCTATTTGCTGGCCATGGCGCGCTGATGCCGCGCAATGAATTCTTGGTAGGTGTCTATGCCGCGCAACTGCAAAATTGAGTTGCGGACGGCAGCCTCCACCAACACCGCGATGTTGCGGCCTGCCACCACCTGAATCACCACCTTGCGAACCGGCACGCCCAGAACGTCTTGTGTGAGCGGCTCGTGTGGCAAGCGCTCGTAGTCACGCTCAAGAGTTTCTTTGCGGACCAAGTGAACAATCAACTTCAATCGCATCTTGCGACGCACCGCGGTCTCACCAAAAATGGCCCGAATATCTAGCAAACCAATGCCACGCACTTCGAGCAAGTTTTCCAGCAGCTCCGGGCAGCGGCCTTCAATCGTTGTTTGGTTGATGCGGTACAGGTCCACTGCATCGTCAGCCACCAAACCGTTGCCACGCGAAATCAGCTCAAGGCCCAGCTCGCTCTTACCTAAGCCAGACTCGCCCGTGATCATCACGCCCAAGCCCAAAATATCCATGAACACGCCGTGCATGGTGGTGCGATCGGCAAAGTGCTTGGACAAATAAGCGCGCAACAAGTCAATGGCAAAGGCCGATGACTCCTGGGTTGCAAACAATGGGATTTGTGCGCGTTCGCACATGGCAATGAGCGCCTCGGGCGCTTCTTGCCCATCTGCCAAGACCACCACAGGCGGCTCTAAGGTGACGATGCGCGCAATGCGACGCGCGCAATCTTCAGGCGTGCTTTTGCTCACATAGTTGGTTTCACGCTCACCCAACACCTGCACGCGGTAGGGGTGGATGTAGTTGAGGTAGCCCACCAAGTCGGCGCCCGATCGGGCGGCGCGCACAGCCACTTCATCAAAGTGACGCTCTGAGGCACCTAAGCCGGCAATCCATTCCCAACGCAATCGCGAACGAAACGCCTCAAACAACACATCCGCACTGATGACGGAAGGCCTCACGATTGCACCGCGTTCCAAGTCGAGATGATGCTATGGAGTTCGACGGCATCATCACAATTTTTAATTTTTTCGCGCAGACCGGTATCGCTTAACAGCTCAGCGATTTCAGACAGAATTTCGAGATGCTTTTGCGTGGATGCCTCGGGCACCAGCAAAAATATAAGCAAGCTCACCGGCTGCTCATCTGGCGCGTCAAAGCCAATCGCCTTGTCCAACTGGAACACTGCCGCCATCGGGGACTTCAAACCTTTGATCCGCCCATGCGGAATCGCCACGCCGTGGCCCAAGCCAGTGGATCCCAAGCGCTCACGCGCAAATAAACTCTCGGCCACCAACGCGCGGTTGAGGCCATGCAGGCCCTCAAACAGCAAGCCCGCCTCTTCAAAGGCGCGCTTTTTACTGGTGACCTCGACGCGCACAAGCACTTGTGCCGGAGGAAGGATGGAAACTAAGCGATTCATGATTGAGCGCAGATTATGCACCCGCAAATTAACAAGCCCAAAACGCACAAAACCGCCATCAAGGGCGGTTTTGAGAAGATTTCAAATCATCACATCAAGCGTTTGGGGCTCTCGTGACTATGACTTTGCAATCTATCTTTGTGGCGAACGACCTGCCGGTCTAGTTTGTCGACCAATTCGTCCACGGCGGCATACATGTCCTCGTGGGCACTTTCGGCAAACATGTCACTTCCTTTGACGTGGATGTTGCACTCGGCTTTTTGTCGACCCTCTTTCTCGGTTTGGTTCTCAATGCTAAGCAGCACTTTTACATCCACCACCTGATCAAAATGTCGGGTAATTCGGTCTAGCTTGCCTGCCACATAGCTGCGAAGGGCGGGGGTTACTTCAAGATGGTGACCACTGATCGTCAAGTTCATAAAAAGCCTCCTTTGGTGAGTTAGCAACTTCACTATGCACCTTGATTTTGCAAAAGGCAATGGCTTTGGATCAATAAACGCTAAAACCCGCCTACGGAAAACCCCTAGATCGCGTGACCTCGATGCGATAATCCGACCCACATCAACAGCGGAGCCATCTCCTTGGAAACCTACCCTAGTCGGTAGCTTTCGGTTCGCACCAGCCCCTTAGGCCCCCAGCGAATTCGAAAGCTACATCTCTGAACCTTCGAATTTCTGTGCCCCACGCGCAAGGACTGCAATGCTCAACATCTTCACGCTGGCCAACGGTCGCCTCTTCCAAGAAGAGATCGAATCGCTGGAAGAACTCTCCAAATTCCAACCGATCTGGGTTGACCTCGAAGCCCCGACGCTTGAGGAAAAACGCTGGATCAAGCAGTATTACGGCCTCTCCATCCCAGAAGACGCGATGGACGAGGACATTGAGGAATCTGCCCGTTTCTACGAAGAAGACAACGGCGAACTGCACATCCGCAGCGACTTTTTAATCGCCGACGAGGACGAACCCCGCACCGTGCGTGTGGCGTTCATCTTGAACCAAAACAATGAATCCTTGCGCAGTCGTGGCGTGCTGTTCTCCATCCACGACGAAGACGTGCCTGTGTTTCGCTTGTTGCGTATGCGCGCCCGCCGCGCTCCGGGCTTGATTGAAGACGACAAAGATGTGTTGCTGAAACTCTTTGATGCCGACGCCGAATACTCCGCTGACACGCTCGAAGGTATTTACGATCAACTCGAAAAATCCGGCAAGTTGGTGCTGTCCGAAGACGTGACCGACGTGTTGGCAGGTGAGGTGCTGGGCGCCATTGCCCGCCAAGAAGACTTGAATGGTCGCATTCGCCGCAACGTGATGGACACCCGACGTGCGGTGAGCTTCATGATGCGCTCGCGCATGTTGAACGCCGATCAATTTGAAGAAGCCCGTCAAATTTTGCGTGACATCGAATCGCTAGACAACCACACCGCCTTTTTGTTCGACAAGATCAACTTCTTGATGGACGCCACCGTGGGCTTCATCAACATCAACCAGAACAAGATCATCAAGATCTTCTCGGTGGCCAGTGTGGCTCTGTTGCCGCCCACCCTGATTGCCAGCATTTACGGCATGAACTTCCAATACATGCCCGAACTGAACCAATCTTGGGGCTATCCATTTGCGTTGGCGCTGATGGTGGCGAGCGCCTTGGTGCCGATGTGGTACTTCCGCAAGCGCGGGTGGTTGAAATAAGCTACGCGGGCAACTGCGCCAACAAACGGTCAAGCACCGCCACGCTGTAGTGGCTGGCGATGGTTTGAATGAAACGCGGAAAGTCCACATGCGCCGCATCATCCGCTCGGTCTGAAATGGTCCTGACCGCCGCCAACGGCACGCCATAGTCGTAGCAAACCTGAGCGATGGCCGCACACTCCATCTCCACCGCCAAGGCCTCTGGCAACGCTTGTTGCAACGCCTGGCTCTCAACGGTTTGTGAGACGAAATGGTCGCCGCTTGCAATCAACCCTTGGTGCACACGCGCAGTCGCAAGGTCTAAGCCGAGCCAATCGTGACGCGGCAAGGACGCCAGCATCGCCTCCAAAGCCACAGGCGCAGCAGCGACTAAAGCGTCGGTCAAAGCGAGGTCTGCCGGGAACCGCGCCCGACCCATCAACGGCACTTCGTAGCGCGGGAACAAGGGCGAGGCGTCCATGTCGTGTTGAATGAACTCGCGTGCCACAACCACATCGCCGACGTTGACGTGCGGCGCCAAACCGCCGGCCACACCCGTGAACACCATGCGATTCACACCGAAGCGCTCAATCAAGGTGGTGGCTGTGGTGGCTGCTGCAACCTTGCCGATGCGCGACAGCACAGCCACAACCTCATGGCCATGCCAATGCCCGACCCAAAACTCGCGACCGGCAACCACGGTTTTTTGCTCGTCAGGCATGCGGGCCAGTACCGCGGCCAGCTCCTCGTGCATGGCGCTGATCAGCGCGATGCGGCTCATACTTGTTTTTTATTGCGTAATTCGCGGCGCAGCACCTTGCCCACAGGGGTTTTGGGCAACTCCGTCCGAAATTCGATCACGCGGGGTAACTTATAGCCCGTCAGGTTGTGCTTGCAATGTGCCAGTACCTGCGCTTCGGTGAGTGCGGGGTCTTTCTTGACCACCACGAGCTTGACCGCTTCGCCCGAGCGCTCATCGGGAATGCCGATCACCGCGCACTCCAATACACCCGCCAAACCAGCCACCACCTCTTCCACCTCGGTGGGATAGACGTTGAAGCCACTCACCAAAATCATGTCTTTCTTGCGGTCCACGATGCGGAAGTAGCCACGCTCATCCATGACACCCACATCGCCAGATTTGAAGAAGCCATCCGGCGTCATCACGCGTGCAGTTTCGTCAGGCCGTTGCCAATAGCCCGCCATGACTTGAGGCCCGCGAATCGCAATCTCACCCGGCTCCCCGACAGGCACTTCGTTGCCGTCGTCGTCGATGATCTTCATCTCTGTACTCGGAAGTGGCACACCAATCGAGCCCGTGAACACTTGGTTGGTCACAGGGTTGGCACTTGCTGCGGGACTGGTTTCAGACAAACCATAAGCCTCACAAATCGAGCAGCCTGTTTTCTCCAGCCACAGCTTTGCCACGGGGCCTTGAACCGCGGTGCCACCACCCAAAGTGACTTTCAAATTAGACCAATCGACTTTGTTGAAATCGGGGTGGTTTGCCAACGCGCTGAACAAGGTATTGACCGCAGGGAAGATGTGGAAGCGGTGCTTTGACAACTCTTTGAGCACTGCGGGCAAATCGCGAGGATTCGGGATCAACACGGAACACCCACCCATGCGCATACACGACAACAAATTCACGTTGAAAGCAAAGATGTGATACAGCGGAAGAGCGCAAATAAAGGTGGGGATCTCATTGGGAGGGATACGCTTCAAAGCAGGCCCGCACCATTCTGAAGCCTGCAACATGTTTGCCACCAAATTGCGATGTAAGAGCTCTGCGCCCTTGGCGACGCCCGTCGTACCACCGGTGTATTGCAATACAGCCAAGTCGTCTCCGTGGATCGATGGCAATATGAGTGTGGCCCGCTCACCTAGGTCGAGTGCGTCGTTGAAACGCACGGCTGATGGCAACGCAAACGCGGGCACCAATTTCTTAATCTTGCGCACCACATGGTTCACCAACGCGCCCTTGAGCCAACCCAAACGATCGCCCATGGCGCACAGCACCACATGTTTGATGGGCGTACGCGCGAGGCACTCCTGTAGCGTGGCACCGAAGTTTTCCAAAATCACAATGGCTTTGGCACCTGAGTCTTTGAGCTGGAACTCCAACTCCCTCGGTGTGTACAGCGGGTTGACGTTCACCACAACAAACCCGGCCCTCAAGACAGCAGCCACCGCAATGGGGTATTGCAAGACATTGGGCAACATGATGGCCACGCGGTCACCCAGCTGCAACCCCAGACCTTGCAAATACGCTGCAAACACTTGGCTCAAACGATCCAGCTCGGTATACGTAAGGCCACGCCCCATGAAGCTGAATGCCGTTCTGTCTCCGTACTGGCGAAAGCTTTCTTGCATCAACTCCACCAGCGAGCTGTACGCGGTTGCATCGATGTCGGAAGGCACGCCTTCAGGGTAGGCGGTTAACCAAGGTTTTTGTGCCGCGTTCATTCGATCGCTTTCACCATGTCCTCAACCACCTTCTTGGCATCTCCAAACACCATCATGGTCTTGTCCATGTAGAACAGTTCATTGTCCAAGCCCGCATAGCCAGACGCCATCGAGCGCTTGTTCACAATCACCGTCTTGGCCTTGTACGCCTCCAGAATCGGCATCCCGTAGATCGAGCTGCCCTTCTCCAACGCAGCCGGGTTCACCACATCGTTGGCACCCAAAATAATCGCCACATCCGCTTGCGCAAACTCGCCGTTGATGTCTTCCATCTCAAACACTTGGTCGTACGGCACCTCCGCCTCCGCCAGCAACACGTTCATGTGCCCCGGCATACGCCCAGCCACTGGGTGAATCGCGTACTTCACGCTGATCCCCTTGTGCATCAACTTCTCCGCCAATTCATTCACCGCATGCTGCGCACGCGCCACCGCGAGACCGTAGCCAGGCACGATCACCACCGTCTCTGCATTGGCCAAGATGTACGCCGCATCATCGGCACTGCCGCTCTTGACGGGGCGTTGCTCTTGCGAACCGGCCACTACCGTGACGGGCTCCGCACCAAACCCGCCCAAGATCACGCTGAAGAACGACCGGTTCATCGCCTTGCACATGATGTAGCTCAAAATCGCGCCCGAGCTGCCCACCAAGCTGCCCGCAATGATCAACATGCTGTTGTTCAAGCTAAACCCGATGCCCGCTGCCGCCCAACCCGAATAGCTGTTGAGCATGGACACCACCACCGGCATGTCTGCGCCACCAATCGGGATGATGATCAGCACACCCATGACAAACGCCAAGGCCAGCATCGCAAAGAAGGCTGTCCAGTCTTCGGTCATCACAAATAGCAAACCCAGCCCCAGCGTGGCCAAGCCCAACGCGAGGTTGAGCATGTGCTGACCCGCAAAACTCACCGGCGTGCCTTGGAACAAACGGAACTTGTATTTGCCCGAGAGCTTGCCAAACGCAATCACCGAACCACTGAAGGTGACCGCACCAATCGCTGCACCCAAGAACAACTCCAAACGGTTACCCGCAGGGATAGGGAAGCGCTGCATCATCTCGGTGATGACCCAGCCCGAAGACGTCTGTACTTTGGTGATCAGCTCTTGCGGGGCTGGCGTGATGCCAAACGCCCAAGGCTCAGCCACCGCCGCCACGCCGATGAACACCGCCGCCAAACCAATCATGCTGTGCATGAACGCCACCAGCTCCGGCATCTTGGTCATCTCCACGCGCTGCGCCATCACCG
>Ga0007792_10000317_pt1 | contig 17491 bp, 10 predicted proteins | sample CryBogmetaGMA6M_FD_60371 | JGI IMG/M metagenome (GOLD analysis project Ga0007792, IMG submission 60371) | Freshwater microbial communities from Crystal Bog, Wisconsin, USA - MA6M | ecosystem: Environmental > Aquatic > Freshwater > Lake | place: Crystal Bog, Wisconsin, USA | collected 2009-07-06
GTCTTCAAAATTTCTAACGCCATGAGCCAGCAAAGACATGGCTAATTCAGTGTCGAATTGAAAAATGCCGTCGCATTTCTGTTTATTTGCTAGCTTTAGAGCCCCTTCGTCGTCGAGGCTGATGATGTGCTTAACACCAGAGGCATCGATAAAAAAGCCGGCTTTACGTTGCTTAGGATCGATGTCTTCCCAGCCCGATAAATTCTCGCCAAAATTGATGTTACGGTTAAGTTTTACCATCTCACAACATCTAAATATATATTCTAAGGTTTTGAGACCTAGCCAGTCCCATTTCACATAACCGAATTTTGAAAGCTGAGTGCTTCTACCTTCTGTCCACATGCTTACCCAATAGCCCTTATTGCTGCTCTTGGCCATAGGAATATTGCCGAACAACGCTCTGTCTGTTATTAGCAAGGCACCGGCGTGCATACCCATGTTTCTAATTCTGCCTACTAGTTTTATCGCTGATGCTATGATCTCAGGGTTCTTTGTAGCGAATTCTTTTAGGACTGGTAACTCCTCAATAAGCTGACCAATGGTCGGAGCATCTGTGATTGATTGTTTACATGATGGGCATATAGCTTCGCCGTGAATAGTGCCACATTCGATCTCGACACCTTCCTTTAAAAATTTACCTCTGCAGACTGATATACCATTTTCCGGTAAATCATCAGCGTGCTCTGGTAATTGTGTGGTCGTTCTTTCGGCATCAAATCTAGACATTATTCCAAGAGCTACAGAGACATCGATTATCGCAGATTTGAATTTATAAGTCTGCCATGTGCCAACGCTACATACAGATCCATAACTATCTTCTGAACTCTGGCCATACTTAGATATTACGTATTCTTTTAAATGATCTCTAGCTCCAGGCAGGCAATCTATATCGATGTCCGGCATGTCAGAATCTCTGTAGATTCCTATTGGCATCTTACCATTATTGTTGTCTTTGTATTTTAAAACATCATTGGCAGATATGCTTGTCATGATGCCGCTATGGTCTGTGGAGATTGGGTCGACAGCCACAAGATTTAAAATATATGGTAGCAATAAACGATTTGGATTTTTTTCAAAAGGTGTACCATCGGTCACTAATTCTAACCAGTAGCGTTCTGCTCCTTGCTTTTCGATTTCATATATTTCGAATTTTAGTCTGTCTTTATAAATCTTTGGTTTGTCAGAAACCAACTCTCCAGCCTTTTCGACAATTTCTTCCCAAGATTTAATGTTTTGCATTTAAATGGTTCGTTAGCCCAGAAGTAGAAGTAAAGCTTTTGCCACATTTTTTGCAGCTAAGCTTCTTTATATCATTTTCAATACATTTAGATTCCTCAGCTGACGGAACTGAATCAAAATCGACGACAAAGGGCCTTTTAATAGTGATCTTCTTGGTTTTTTCGTCTTGGTGCGTCATAGCGTAAAATAAATATTGCCCTTTAGAACGTATGTTTTTTATGGTTTTTAGTCTTTCTTCGTTCGACTTTAATCGTACTATGCTGACAATATTGTCGGTTTGTGCTTCCATTATAATGAAAGCATATTTATCATATTCACCTTTATGATCCATAATTATATCTCTCAATATGCATAAAAAATCTGAGCTTAGCGTAGCGCCTAACAGCCTTAGTATTAAGCCTTAGATTTATCGATTAAAACAGTGCCGGTATCGTGGTGCTCTGATTTTGACATTAAATGTTTTTTCATTTTATTAATATATTCATTGCCTAAAGCTATCATATTCGCATCAAACAGTACGTTATTATGACGTTGGCATATTTTGATAATACGTTTTTTTAATTCGTCGAAATATAGCTGCTTATCGTTGGTTGCGCCATATAAATCATTAGATTCAAACCCCAACATACTGATTCTTATCGATTGATTAACATCTTTAATCGCAGATAAACCGACTAGAATGGCTTGATACTTATATATAGTATCATCAGTCATTTTTAATTTAAACGCGATATCGCGTCGTTGGGTTTTCATTTTTTTGCCATTATTCTTTGTTAGAGTAATGACGATCTTAGAATTTATCTTAGAATTATCTAATCTATTTATTTGTATCTCTAACATATCTGGTTCCCATCTACATCAGTTATTTTAATTGCTTCTGAAAGACCACAAAGGTTAAATAGCCTCATCGCTTTAGCGACTTCGACCATAGCTTTGTTATATCTATCTTCTAGATTACTTACATCAATTGATTTCATATTTATCACATGAGAATTAAGGGATTTTCTTGTATTAAGCATCGCCGATCCTAGTACTTTAGTAGAATCAGTTGCTTCTTTTTCTAGGCGGTCGATAGTCTCGACAATGCTAGAAATTATGTTGTTTTGTATGTTTATCAGCAAATCTAATGATTCTTTTTCAGCTCTGGCCTTATCGTCATCTACGAGTATATCAATAAATTTAAGCGAGAAGCAACATAATGTTTCGGTGGGCTTTTGCATTACTTTTAAATGTGTGTTTAAAGCGTGTAACAAATACTTCTGCAAGCTAATCTCCTTTAGTCATCTTGACATTAAGCATATAGCCACCGCGGCTCGGCGCTAGAAATCTATCAAAAGAAAGACCCCACGAAAGAGGGTCGACTGATGTAATATTTAATAAGTAGCAAATCAAGGAGCCTCCAGCGCTACCTCTAGCAGTGAAGGGCCAACCTTGTTCTTTGCCATATTCAATAATATTTTTAGTAATCAGGAAGTAACTGGCAAAACCTTTCTCTATGAAGCGATTTAATTCGATTTTAGCTTGGTCTAAGTACGTGACTTCTCGTCCATCGATCAAGTATTTAAGTTCGTTTTTATGGAGTCCTAACGAAATAAGCTTAGCTGCAACCAGACGCCTTAATTCATTATCAGCGTCTACGATGGTCGGTATTTTTGGATCCGTATCAAATTCGATATTTTCGCATTTGTCGGCTATTTCTAAAGTATGATCGCACATTAATTCGAATTCTCTAGCCGTATACCCTTTAGAATATTCTGTTTCATTATATCTACTCCATAATTCGCTACGCTGTTTAAAGTATTGCTCATCGCTGTTAGTGTGGAATAAGTCAGGAGAGTCGACAGTTACGTCTTGAGCTATCGCCATCATGATTTTTTGAATTTGGAAATCTTTTCTTTCCATATAGTGAGAATCATTAGCCAGCACAGTCTTAATCTTGAAATGTTCTGCCAGCATGATAGATGTTTGAAACACAAACATGTCACCTTCAACACCAGGCATCTGTAATTCTATGTAGTAGTCTTCTCCGAACGCTTCTTTAAATTTCTTAATATTGGCGATAGCGTTTTCAAGCCTTTCTTTTCGGCTGATTTCTCTGATGACATCGCCGGCTTTATTTACTATCGATTTAGTACGTAATTCATGGCTTACAGGCCCATTTAGACATCCTGATAAAATAATAAGTCCTTCACGATATTCACATAACTTTTCGAACCATATGCGATTATACTGTTTAATAGATACGCCGAACAGTCCTGTCTCGTATGCTTGGGTGGTTAGCTTTAAGAGATTCTCGAATCCGGTTTTATTTTTACAAATTACAGTAAGATGCCTATTTCGAATGATTCTCCCAGCTAGTTCTGGGTTCTCTTTTCTCCATTCTAGCGATCTGACATTTATTCCGCTAGCCAAAAGCTCTTGCCTTTTAAGTTCAAAATCATTATAGTATATTTCGCACCCAGGAATGTATTTGATACCATATTGTTTAAAAGCAGCGTAAGCTTCAGGAACACTGGCCATATGGCCGTGTTCGGTGATAGCCATCGCTTGGTACTTCCTTTTATAACAAGCTTCGGCATATTGGGCCGGAGAGGCCACACCATCAAGCATGCTATAAAGTGTGTGTGAGTGAAGATGAACAAAATCTGATGAGCCTTGATATTCCATATTATCTCCTATGCTATGAAGATAATACGGTTTCTAATCCATTTCTCTTACCTTTTGGAGCTTTAATTTTCTCAAAAGATTCGATGATATTGGGGTATCTTATGTTAGAAGTATAAACATCTTGCGTGTTTAAGAAATTATTAGCTAGTTCTAAAAGGCCATCGGGTATAGCCATCTTTATATCGACATGCTGCTCTTTTAACCTACTTAGAAAGCCATCAATAACTCTGGTTTCGTTTGGATTTAATATAGCGATTCGGTCTCTTAGTCTTCTAAGGAACAATTCGAGACCTAATTCACCATTTTTTAGACGGTGTGCTTCAAAATTATCTCTAAGATTAGGTAGGACTACTCTGTCAATTGTTTCTAAATTTAGTAATTCAACATCATACATTTTTAACAATTGGCCGATCTGATCATTTTTAAAGAGATGAGCGATAAATTCTGACAGTAAAACACCTAAGTCTTTTATTACTATAGATTCACGTCCTTGTAAAAAGAAATTAACAAAAAGCTTTAAATTAAAAATGCCATGAGCCCATAAGGTGTTTTTAAATAACCAGTCATCGATGTTCTGGATAGCTAGCCGTGCACCAATCTGGTCATGGACCGTGAAATTATCCATGTCGATGATATATATAGTTTCTTTTATTAAAATAGCCACCAAACTACCATCGACATGAATTATATTCATTATTCGAACATCTCTGCTGCAGTCAAGCACCCTGCCGCAACGGTAAATAGTGGCTTTTCTGCCACAGATACTTTATTTAAAACAAAAGGTAATTCATTATTATTGAATATTAAAGCCACACGCTCAGCAAAGCCCTTCGGACTGCTAGTGCCGCCAGCCATATAAACATTAATGCCATTTTCAATTCTAGCCTGCGCCTCATTTTCCTTAAAACCAGCCACGATACCTGACACTACTTGATTAATAAGCACGTCATAGTGCAGCGATATATCTAACTGAAGCCTGTCGGCATACTGTATGCCGGGGGTAAGATCTATGTCCATTTTTACTTTAGATACTGTGGTTGGAGTTTCCTTACTGTTCTTTTTCATGCTTTTCATAGCATGTGCATCATAGCCATGTCTAATCGCTACATTCTCGTCTATCCAGTCACCAGCGCCAACCCAGCAGAAGCTATAAACTTCTAAGCCATACTTAACATATGTCACCGTTACCGTGCCTGCTCCCCAGCTGATGCCGATCCCAGAACCGTCTGGGCTTTGGTTTAGAACTATCGCATGACTTTCTTTTATCTTTTGAAGTTTTATCGCACTCTGTGAGTTATAACTCTTAAGAATTATATCGATAACTCTTTCGTGATATTCAATATTATTTGTTTTATTTAAAGCCGGTGCTGTCGTGCAATAACACAATGTCAAATTATTATCAAACTTACCAACATCGCGTTCTGCGGTCTCTAAGATCCCATGGATGATGCTACTCAGCACAGTCATAGACATTTCATCTGGTGTAATTCCACCTTCAGCCATTGGTCTTTTCATCGTGTCATTCTTTGAATAGGCTAATTCTTCAGCGTCTCGTCCAAGCACGATTAGTTGATTTGATTCTTCATGCTTAAAATAATGTGCTGGTCTACTGGTGCCGTCGGATCTAACTTTAGTTGGATCTTTAAGCATGTTTTCAATAAATGCTGTGGCTCTTTCGAAAGGCCAAAACCCATTAATTTCAGATATATAATTTATATCACCGTTCTTGTTCTTAAATGAAGCTACGATCGTTTTAGTGCCAATGTCAAGGCCAAGATGCGGCATGATAGGTTTCCTTTCGAGAGAAATTAAATCGCCCATTCTATATACTACACCATCTTTAGTTATAGATTTGATCTTAGGAGGGGTCTCAAATATGCCTAACACTAAGTCATCTTTTGTCTTAACTGCTTCATAATATTTCTTGTCATAAATGTTTTTATGATATTCGGCATATTTTTCATCGGGGATTATGTCGCCTGATAGCAATTGCTTTGTTATTTCTGGCTTTTCGGCTGGTTTATCGATGGGCACAATAGGAATCGGTTTTTGAATGGTTTTTTCATTCAATATTAGGGGCTTGGCTTCGATTTTGATCGGCGTAATGGCAGGTATGATATGAACTGGTGCCTTAATAATTAACTCTGGAACTTTCGGTTTTTGAGTAATCAGCTTAGAATCATTTACCTGTTTTTTAATCGAAAAATCATGGATCATTTTGATCTGTTTTATTTCCAAAACCGCCAGCTGCTTTTGGTGGTTTTTTTAAATTAGGCGCTATAGAAAATGGATCCAAATCTGGCACTTTTAATGTATCGAATTTTTTTACAGGTTCTTTTTCGAGCGACAATTGTTGATAGCCTATAATTTGTTGTTTATCAACAAGCTTCGGCTGTTTTTCCTCAGTATTAATGATCTTGTTTAGTAATATAGTCGATTGTACTAGTAATATCATTATAAGCGACATCATAATCATTAGCATCGATATAATAATCGTGATAGTAGAATCAGACATAATGATTCCTCATCAGAGCCACGCCTAGGTTCTCTGCTAAATTTCCAAGATTCTCTAATAATTTTAAAGAATTAGTGTAGTCTTCGCGATGGTATTCATTTTCAGCGAGAGCATACCCATTATTATAGTAGCTGCTAGTAATATGGCTTTTGCCTTTACACCACTTGAAGTCAGCTCCTAATATTTGTATCTTCTTTGGCTTTGCTGATATTAACATATGGGTTAGACAAATAAGTGGATTACTATCAAGAAAATACAGCCCAGTAGTCATGATACTGTTTTTGTCAGTAGTAGTGTCAATAGCAGCGACTTTATTAGTCACATCTTTGAGTAAGACAAATTTATTTTGCATCTTGTCATATATGTAATCAGGAGCTATTAAAGATTGCTTGCTATATGTACTGAGGAGGTCGGAAAGTATATGTAATTCTTGGGTAAAAACGAAATCGCATTTAAAAATTCTGCCGGCGAAATCGATACCTATAACATAATCATAATGATAGATATTAATCGGCGCTATATCTTCTAAGGAGACGCCGGGGTATAAAACCACGATATTTTTATCACGAAATTTTCGCTTTAAATCTCTATCGATAATAAAATTCGGAAAATGCCTTACATAATAGTCATCCAAGTGCATATCATAACCAGTGCTGCGTTTTCTCTCGGCCATAGGGTGCGATAGTATTTCGCCAGCCATGTCGAAGCCGTATTGTGATTTTAAATATTTTACGTTTTCTTCATTCTTAAAAAATGGTTTAGAGTCGGTTCTAATAGGCAAAGCATCGTAAAATGTTATCTCGTATCCTCTCCTAACAATGTCAATCGATAATGCTATAGCGGTTTCTGCTCCTAGCTCTAAAGGTACATCGAAGCCTTCTGCTTCTCTAAAAACACTAATATCAAATATAAAAGCCGAAGGGTTAATAATGGTATGATTAGAATCTTTATTTTTTTCCCTAACTATCTTGAAATCAGGATCAAAAGTAAGCCTACCTGTTCTCGTGCCTTCAGTATCGCAATTAAAGGCAATATCAATGATCGTGGAGTCGATAGAGACAATATCTGATTTATTAGTAGCTATGAAATTTAATATGTTTTCGTAAAAACCGGGCAAAAAATATGCTGAACCATTTATAAAAAGAATAAAATTAGCAGCTCGGCTATTAATAATGTGGTTTAACGATGCAGAATTTGTGGCGTCATGGTCCTTTATTTCTATGAACTGTATGCCTTTAAGAACTATCTTCGGTTTATGGTCAGTTTTATGGACGACAATTATTTCTTGACGTTCTTCTTGACCAAACACAGATAATATGTTAAATATGCTTGTATAATCTATTTTACCATCGAAATATTGTATTATGGTTAGCACAGTTAAACCTAGTAGTAAGCTACCTTAAAGGTAATAGTCGGTATGGCAAAAGCGCCGGTGAAATCTAGACTATTTACCCCATTTGGATTATATCTTGACCATAATTTATAATCGAACACAACACCGACGCGATATTCTCCATATATTCTTGGTATTTCTACTGTGCTAATCTGCGCCAGATCGGTGTTACAAGATTTATTTCTAGCTCTAATGTAATCTAAACACTCTGTGTTTCCATCCCAAGATGGCAAGATATTGTTCGATGAGTCTGCTCCGTAATCTCTACACTGTATACCGCTTTGTGAAAAATGAATCGTGTCAGAATTTTTTAAAGGCTGGACTTTACAGTATGTGCTCGTATTTAAAACAAGCGCCCAGTTATAAAATGGATACGTAATATAGGCTCCAGCTATATAGCCAAAGTAGTTCCATGAAGCTTTAATAGATGCTGAAACAGATAAGACTTTAATGATAGTTTTATTATGGCCGATGGCGGCTTTTATGTCTTCTTCGTTTAAACTGACAGTAGTCCAAAATTCAGCGTAATTCGATTTGTTATTGTATTGGTTTGTTGTCCATAGCGCTGAGGACAATGATGTCGCTTCATTGGCCAATGCAAAAGCTGTATCGGATAGCGGCCCAGTAAGTGTCGGCGCCAAGGCATAGCTTATGCCGCGGCTGGTGTAGTCTGATATTTTTTCAACTATAGCTTTAGGAGTATAGTCGTAAACATCGTATTGAAAATTAACTATTCTAGAGATTTTTGTGTCTACTATCGATTTTATTTCTGCTTCTGTCTTAGCTTCACTTATATTATAAATCGCGCAGCCTTTTGGAATGTCTGATAACATATAACCGACTTTCGCTTTACATGTCTGACCTTCTTCGATTTTATCAAATGAAAATATATAATCTAGATAACTATTTGAACCACTTATCGCCAATTCATAAAATGATTGACAGATTAATATTCTTCCATCGGGGCTAACGGTGGCCTTGAAAGGGATCGTGCCATTGGCTGTCGAACATGCTTGCGTAAAGTTCGACACGCCGTCGCAAGGAGATATTTCGCTTAGAGCAAGATTTATTGTGTCTACTATTTCTTGTGAAGTATATTTTTTATCCGTAAACTTTACTGCCAGAATACCAGAGTAAATCGGTATCACTAAACCATTTGGAGCGTCTTTATTATAGGTAATGGTGTTATTATTATGCATCTTTATAAAGATGATCGGGTTTATCTGACCCCCTAAATCCCAAACGCCCCTTTGATGGATTGTATTAGGCGTATAACCATCGCAACATGTAATATAGCCCAAAGTGTTAGTAGTTTGCGATTGAGATGTACTGCTCGGAAAAATGCTTGGGCACACCACATTTCCCAACACTGATGTAGAAAAACCAAACCCAGAATTACATATATTCTGGTTACCGACGTCTGTGTTACCAATTTTAGAAAGGGGAAAAACTGATGCGGACATGATAGCATTAGTTGATAAGTTCGATCTTTGGGCATCAAATTGTCTTGTATCCCCGCCCACCACTAAAAAATCTACAGCTGCTTCTTCATCTGGATTAGATGTACATCTATCAGCAGTAAGTACGAGCCTTGAATCAGAATCTACAGATGCTTTTACAAATACTAGCTTTGAATTTATAAAATCAGCTATTTGCGACACGGCCGTGACTTTACCAGCCATAAATGAAAAATTTAATTCTTGCCAGCGACCATTTGCAGTATTTCCGAGCAAAGGGCCATTGCTTCTAGAAAATAATTTGACCGACATCTTAAAAAAAGGAATAGAAAAACCAGCGGAATAATTTGTAAAGTCAAATAAACCGGCTGTGGCTGTTATAATTGGATAATTATTCCCAGTATAAAATGAAGTTCTATATCCAAGTATCGATGCATAATATTTGTATGGGCCATATTTCATAGTTTAACTCTGTTAAGGATAAGGGTTCTCAAAAGTAATTTCAATTTGCCCATTGCCATTATTACGACCAGGTGAACCTATAGCAGTGATAGTCCTGAAACCATATCCTACTGCCCCAGTGTTAGTATAAAAACGGTCGCTAGCTCTAAAGCCTGTTTGGTCGTTGGCTTGTGGTGATTCTGACCTATATGTTTTTAACAATGTCGTTCCGTCTGATGAATAAACATATATCACACCAGCTTGTAGCTTTGTACCTTGATATGGTGCTAAAGGCGCAGTGATGATGATGTTTTGGAGTCCGTCTCTGGTCGTTTTAATATCTTTACCAAAGCCAGAATCTTTGCCGTCTGGAGCCACTATAATGCCGGTTGGTTCGAATGGAGTAGTGCTAGTTCCAGTTTTAGCATACATTTTTACCAATCCAGTATCAGTACCGACAGCTAGAGTCATATATGTCGTGTCAGGGTTTATGTAAATCTTGACAGCAGTCCCGAAGCCTTCATTGGCATTCTCACCCATTAATATATAAGTGTCGGGTGTCGTTTGGTCTCGCTCATCTACTCTCCATATCCACACCACACCCTTGCCATCATAAGCTTTAGGAGCCCCAACAGCGATCCATCTGTTTCCAACAGTTCCTAGGATAGTAACAGAATAACCAAATAATGGGTATTTTAAATTAGCCTTATCGACTGTTACAGACAAGAAGTCAGCACCCTTAAAGACCGATGTACCAGCTGACCAAGCAGAGTAAAAAGTACCATCTTGCGCCACATCTCTGGTATAAAGCTCAATGGCTCCAGTGCCGTTATTAGAAAACAACGAACCAACCACGAAAGAAACGCCATCTTCGCTAATAGCGACACTATTTTTCCCAGTGACTGGCCCGTTCGTTCCTGTGGTATTAGAAGTAAACAAAAGACTCCTGTCTGCATTATTTGTAAGCCAATTCTTATTCCATGATGTCGTTGTTCGTTTCGACACACCTTCGTCTAAATCTCTAAAAATGCCTAATAAATTAGCGTCAGTTCCATAAACATTGGTTATCTGCTGGATGCACTTAGAGTCCGTAACATATGTGGTCGGCAATGCGAGATTTGTTAAAGGATAAACTGCGGCTGGGAAGTTATTATATATGATTCTATTTTCGAGCTGATTATAGAAACGTTGGCCCATTCTGACATAGGTACATTTACCATAGCTAATACTCTTATCGGTGTCAGAACGCTTTCCGTAAACACAAGTAAAGAAGGTACCATCTGGATTCATTTCGACTTGGTTACCAAACCACACCATGCCTGCCGGCGCTGTAATAATTTGTTTATCGCTTTGATGGAATAATATAGATCTCACGCCACCATCTTTATAAGATCTTACCAGCACATCACCATTCTTACTAACAGCTTTATCATCACCGATAAACATTGCAGAATAGTCGAGCGCTGAGCTTGGCGATATGTATGATTCATCTGGAACAGGTTCACCACCATAACCTAATGCATAACTGAATGTAGTATTTTTCTTAGCACCGTTGCTGCTTTGATCTGATATGATCTGGTACTTCTGCGGTGCGCCTTTGGCTAAATAGTTCGCGTTTCTAGCAAAATCCTCGACGCCATTATAAGTGATGTTTTTTAGTACCGCACTTGGTGTCGCTGTAATATAATCTGGGATAGGCAACGAGTCAAGATAATATAAAGCATAGTCTAGCATTGCCATTTTACCATCACCACTGATACCAAAGATACCGGCGTTATCGATAGGATAAGGGTCGATTAGAGCCAAAATGTTGGTTAACGCATAGCTCGATAATAGTGAAGGGCTTTTGAATACATATGAAATCAGCATTCCATAGCGCTTAACACTTGCTAATAATCTTAAACCGTCGTCGCTAAATGATAACGAGGCCTCAGAATATCCGGCAAAATCTGCCAACATGTAACCTTGTCTTACCCAAGACATACTAGACCCTGCATTCTGATAATTAAACACAGCAACATTGCCAGCGTATGAGCTCATAGGATCTGTAGTTGTTCTTATTCCGTTGCTTCCTAATGGGTAAATGTTCATGGTATAATAGATGCCGCTAGTAACCGCTGGCTGGGTCGTAGTGTAGAACCCAGTATATTCAGGGTGAATATCAGATATGTCCTGAATATAGACAGGTTCATTTTGTCTGAAATACCCTTTTATCGATACTTTGCTTTGATTTGCTGTCACCTCAATGCCGCCGCCACTTCTTCTGATATAAGATATCCCATAATCATTCTTTGTCGAGCGCCATTCAGCACCACTGGATGGCTGATAGATACTGACAGTGAATACCGTAGGATTCGAGCCATTGTAAAATCCGGTTGGCCAATTATCTAATTGCTTAGTGTATTCGCCAGGAGCTATTGTGTTTGGAGAAATAGCAGCTACGGTTAGACCGTCAGGAGTGCAACTCAAACGATATCCCCAATTAACCACCTCGGCATTAAATGTCGAATGTAATAGCATGTCTGATGTGATCGGCAAATCACTATCGTAGATGTATTCATTACCGACTCTATTATAAACCATAATGGCGCCAGAGTTAGCGTTTGGTTGGCCGACGAATATTCTTTGGCCATTATGTGATAATGCTAAACCTTCACCAAAACTTGCATTTGCTGTTGGATTGGGTGAGAATATTTTTTGTAAACCTACCCACACATTGTTAGCATTTCGTTCATAAATATAAACCGCTCCGCACTTAGTCATGGTCGTATTCTGAAATACTGTTGAGGCGATCGGAGCACTAACCAATAGGATCTTACCATCACCACTGACGGCTAGTGCTTTGCCATAATTCTCTTCTGCATATTTAACTTTATATTCACCACCATCAGAAGGGAATGATTGAATAATGCTTGGCGTCGGCGTGGATGTAGGTGTAGGTGTAGGCGTTGGTGTAGGCGTTGGTAAACATCTATTAAAGACTGAAACTGATCCGCCATAGCCCCCAGGAATCGCGCTAGAGTTAAGCCCATAAAATAGCCCTGAGTATACATTTAAGCCATCTGGTGAAACCACCACATCAGTAGGCGCATTAAACAGACTTATAAGGCTACTGCCTGTTTTTATCAAAGTTCCTGTGTCTTTATTTCTACTGTAGATGAACATTTCGTTAGGACCGTTTTTTGTCACATACACATTTAAATTATCTGGAGAGATGTTAACACCCCAAGGCCAGTTTCCTGTATCTATGATGCCGGCATCTGTTAACGCCCCCGTGGTCGTGTTTCTATTAAAGATAGATAATGTGCCAGGACTGCTATCATGAAGCACATATATGTTTTTACCGTCTGGAGAAATACACATGCGCTTAGCGTTACTGCCAGTGGGCACAGTGCCCGTACTTGTTAGAGCGCCCGTGGTTGTGTTTCTTTTATAAATCGATAGTACACAACCATTTGTCGGCGGATAAGTGTTAGTCACATATACATTTAAATTATCAGGAGAAACGATCACATCATGTGGTCGACTGCCTGACACACCAACAGAAAGCTTAACAGCTGCGTCTATGGCGCCGGCACTTGTCAACGCTCCTGTGATTATGTTTCTATTATAAATCGATACTGTGCCAGACCCATAATTAGTAGTATATGCATTTAAATTATCTGGAGAAATGGCAATGCCAAGAGTAAAATCCCAATCTATACCTGTGTATTGGTTACCTGCGCTTGTCAGTGCGCCTGTGACTTTGTCTCTTTTATAAATCGATATATATGGTCCGCTCTTCGAAAGGGTGCTGTTGCCACCGTTAGTAACATATACATATAAGCCATCGGGAGATACGATTATATCTGCTGGGAGCACACCAACCATAGTTATGGTACTGTTTAATGTTAATGCGCCTGTAGTCTTAGACCTGTTATAAACTAATATCGTTGGATCATTTAATATTGTTGCATATACATTTAAGCCATCGGGAGATACAGTTAAGTAATAAACAGTGCCATTTTTTTCCGTTTCACAGGGGCCTGTCAATTCGCCAGCGCACAGTGTTGACACTTCTGCAAGAGTGCATACAAGAGAGTGAATACCGCTTGTGATCTTAGAAATATAATAATAGCCATCATAGCCCCGCATCGGTGCAGAGTTTTGAGCTATTTGAATTTTATCTCCGACAGAAAATGGGGTGCAAGTCACCGGCCTACCGCTAGTAAAGTCATTTTGGTAAAATTCTCTACTACTGTTTATTACTATATTAGAAGTCCCAAAGATTGGTTTTAAAACCATGCCAGAATTAATGCTAGTAATAGTCATATAATCGAATGAATAAGAAGTAGCTTGTGGCCAAGATAAAAAACAATTTGTAGGTGTCGGTGTTGCTGTCGGTGTTGCTGTCGGTGTTGCTGTCGGTGTTGCTGTCGGTGTTGCTGTGGGTGTTGCTGTCGGTGTTGCTGTGGGTGTTGCTGTCGGAGTGGCGGTCGGAGTGGCGGTCGGAGTGGCTGTCGGTGTTGGTGTAGCAACTTGAACCAGAGTAAAGCCAGCTTGATAATATACTGTACCATTAACTGTTATGGTCGCTTGCTTAGCTCTGGGATCGGTGTAGTCTATAGTAAAAGTATCAGGTACAGCGACGGTAGTCGTGTGAAAACTTTTATATGATTCGATCTTTAACTCTTGCGCGACTCTATCGATTCTGCATGCGTAGGCAGTGTCTGGACTACCAGCGAAAGCTATCCCTATTATTTTTTCGACACCGCCTATAACAGCTATCATCGGAGATCCAGAATCTCCACCAGCTATAGGCCAATAAGTCGAATCAGCATTTTTGAATACTATAAGGTCACCCCAGCTATTGGCTGAATTAGCATTATTGTTAACTGTTTGCGTAGCACCAATACCCGTAATGATCAGCTTACATGATGCAGTCTGACTAAACCCTTTTGGCCCGGTTGTACGGCCTGTGCTGTATATTGGTGTGGTGCTAGCATTTGCCAATAGACTGTCAATCTCGCTGGTTGAAGCGAAAGGCGGTATTGGTTTAAATGCGTAATTATCGCTGCCAATAGGGTGCCAAGTGTTATAAGAGGAAGCTACATCAATATAAGAATCGTTAGGAATATAGATAGCTGCGTCTACATAATTTATGCCAGAAGTCACAGGGATGTATCTCTTTAATCTACCGACTAAATTCAGGTTATTAAAAGTATTAAAGGCAGCCACACTGGGCGGATGCTTTTTTCCATCATAAACCCACGTCATATCTTCGTAGATGTTATAAGGATCTTGTGTTTCTAATACGATATCTCTGTCTGTGGCTATGTTTCTTCTGTCAATTGCAACGTGACTATTTGTAAGACCAACCACCCTAAAATCTAAGCTATCAATGCAAAACATACATAGTGTACCAACATCGAAATTATAACTCGTTTGGCCGTTGTTATTAACAGCTGTCCAATTAGTAGGAAATTGTACTAATTCTTGACCACCTTTCATTGGTGTTAGAAGTGCTGTGTCATGCCCTTGCAATCGTGTGATATTTGTATCAGTGCCGACATAAGATGTCAAAGGAGTAGAACTCATGTTTGGATAACAAGAGACTAGTTTAACAGGCTTAGCTTCTATTACATCAGTAATTATATCAACACCATCTACAGTAATAGTAGAGGGTAAAATATCAGATGGTTTTAACTCACTTCTACTTAGTTTCTTAAGGACGCTAAATACTATTCCAATCTCGCCAGTGTTAGTGCCGCTTTTATGCTTATATCCTAGGCTAACACCGTGAATATCTTCTGGTGTAAGATTATAGAGTTCCTCTATTTTAGCTTTTATATTATCAGTAAGCCTCATGGTTTTCCTTTTCTATTTCCACGCTGTGTATAGTACTTTTAATTTAGACGTAGTCGGCGTTGGCGTTGGTGTAGCCGGTGTCGGCGTTGGTGTAGCCGGTGTTGGCGTTGGTGTTGTCGGTGTTGGTGTCGGGCTAGTTCCGCAGCTGGGATTGAAAGTAATAGCGTATACTGGTGATGTTCCGGCTGGAGCTGGAATAATTGAAGCGCCGCTGGTAGATGTTAGGCTTCTTAGATCTGGAAGCACAGCAGGAACCGTTAGCACCCCAGGGAACCCGCCAGCCAAACAATTACCAGATAAGCAATTTAATCTCATCTGTTTGGTTATCTTAGTACCAACCGTAAATTTTTCAATATTGGTAATCGTATACTTGCCATTGTAGGGGTTAGTTGTGACGTCTAGTTTTACTTCTATAGTGTCGCCAATATAGAATTGAATACCATTAGCGTCAGTTATTGTATCGGCATTTGCGATTTTATCGAATATAGTCATACACAGGCCAAGGCCGATTGGTATTTGTGGTTTTACGAAGTCTTTAACCAAAACATATCCATTTTTCTCTGGCGACCCATGGGCTAAGACAAAGGCGCCATTAATAGACCCAAAGCCGATTTGGACGAAATCTGAAGAGAATGTGTCAGGAGCATTGTTGTTATCGATTATACTATAACCATAAGCATACACATTGCCGCTCTTAAATACTACCAAGCATCCAGAAGTATTTGGCTGATAATCAATCACACCAGATTCTGGTAGAGTTAATTTAGTTGGCTTGTAAATGTTCGTCGGTAAACCGCTTTTCCCGACAAAGCCACCCCAAAATAGTAAATCGCCGTCGCGAGTTATAGCCATAGCATTTGTTCTTGATGTGCGGACGCCAAACCCGACACCAACGCCTAATCCGATTCCCTCCACACCAGGTCCAGCACCTGATCCTAAGGTCTGTACTGGGATTGGATTTAACATTGGGATTACTTTATTGGTGGTATAGCCTTCTTTCTGGTTAATTCCCAAGACACCACATTTGTTTTCACCGATTACATGTAATCCGCCGGAAACATCTACAATAATTAGAGCAGAATCGCACGCATAAATCTGCTTATATGTCGGACTACTAGCTATTAATGTTGGCTTATATAAATAGGCAATGCCATTGTTATCTATTCTTTCGAAAGCGGTATCAGATGTCCATTTAAGACTAACGCCCAAGTAGGCTTCCATGCTGTTTTTTCCGACATAGTATATCTCGCCTTGCTTAGTTAAAAATGCAGTAAATCCGTTACCTGGAGCGATCTGATTATAACTCATTTTCGTAAGTTTAGGCATAAATTCATCGGTAACTCTGGTTGGCTCGGTTATTGTCTCTCCCTTTCTATCCAAGCACGATTCGCCAAATATATCAATACCCCATGTATAAAGATCGCTGTTTGCATCGATTGCATAAGCCATGCTTCCGAATGTGTTAACATACCTCCACTGACCAGGCGCAGCTACCACAGGATTAACTTTTCCATCTATTCTTTGTAATTGGGTAGAAGTATTTGGCCTTCCAGCCCAATATCCGGAGCCATATAAGTAACCGTCAAAATTAGTACCACCTCTGCTAGGAGGGTTAATTAGTAGCATGCCACTAGAGCCTGACACTAAATGGCTAATGCCAAAATATGAAGAAGTATCGCCATACCAAATATTGCACAAGGCCCTTAGAGCTGGTGTGGGTGTGGGTGTGGGTGTGGGTGTGGGTGTGGGTGTAGGAGGTACTATTATTGGAGCAGCAGCGGGAGCACACTCAAACGTCCAAACTAAGAAAAGCGAATAAATCCCTAATATGCCTTGAAACACAGAAGCACCGTTAGCACCTGCATGCCCAGGTACAAGAGTAATGTCATTGAATGACATCGTGCCAAAATATTGCCCATTATTATATATAAT
>Ga0007792_10000320_pt1 | contig 17425 bp, 10 predicted proteins | sample CryBogmetaGMA6M_FD_60371 | JGI IMG/M metagenome (GOLD analysis project Ga0007792, IMG submission 60371) | Freshwater microbial communities from Crystal Bog, Wisconsin, USA - MA6M | ecosystem: Environmental > Aquatic > Freshwater > Lake | place: Crystal Bog, Wisconsin, USA | collected 2009-07-06
GGATAGGGGGGAAGCCGGCCCGGGAAATGACGCCGGAAGACGCGGGCAAAACAGCCGCTGCATTCATGAAGGCCATGCAGGAACAGGCCAGGGCGGAAGACGCCAAGACGAAGTCTGAAGCGCAAAGCGAATAATTCTCGGGCAGGGGACTCGCGGGAGGGACCCTGTCGTAATGCGGGAGGATATATGGCGGATATTCTCGAGGAAAGACAGAAACGGAGTCAGGAAAAGGACGGGATGATATCGGTTGCCTTCTGGCAATTGATGGCATTCCTGATGCTGATCCTCTTGATCTGGGCGAACGAAGTGCTGGATATTACATCACTCTGGTTTAGCGCCCGGGAGAGTGAGATGAACATCTACCGGGGTTGTGTCCTGACGATCGGCGTCATCATCGTCGCCATTATCACGGTCGGCCACACCTACCTCCAGCAGAAGCGGATCATTACGGGCCTTCTTACGGTGTGTTCCGGCTGTCGCAAGATCCGGCTGGATGACCACCTGTGGGAGCAGCTCGACGAATATGTCTCCGATCATTCCCTTGCCCTGATCAGTCACGGTCTCTGCCCGCACTGTTTTGAGGCCATGAAGCGGGAGGTCGAGGCGATGGAGATCGAGAAGAAGCCCTGATCAAGGTGCCGTTATTCCCATTCCGAGGTAGGGCAATATCTCTTTTTCCATGGTGGGGTTGGCCTCGAACAGGGTGAACCCTGTGGCACCTTCGCGCCTGAGGGTATTAATCTGGTCCATGGTTTCGACGGCATTCAGCCGGCATTCCGAGGTGGTGACCCCGATGCCGGGATACAGTTTGCCCCGGACCCCGGGATGGGCGGTCTGGGCCCTGTACCACTCGGTGTATTTGCCGAGGTTGGCGGTGTAGCTCATGGGACACACGAAATCCACCAATCCCCGCCTGACCCATTCCCCCCAATCCTGTCCGATGGAATCCCGGACGCCGGGATAAAGGGGATAGACTGAAGCAGAGAGCTTCATACGGGGGTTGAGACGTTTCAAGTCCCGGCGCGTGTCGGAAACGAATCCCGTGATCTGCTCACGGCGCCATTCCCTGTAAGCGGCCGCCTGAGGGCCCGAGCGGACATCGGCAGGCCATTGCCTGGGGTGGATTCCGGTCGCTTTTGTAAACCGGACCTTGCAGCCGCCGCAATAGCAGGTGTCCGATGCCTGATACCGGATGTAATCCAGATGAATTCCGTCCAATTTGGGATACCGGGCGGCCAGTTCATGGATGGCTGAAAGTTCGAAGGCACGATTGGCGGGATGCGAGGGACACATCCAGTTAATGGTCTTCCCGGAGGAGGTCACCTGAAGCCGGCCCTCCCTCCGGTACGGGGCGATGCTGGTTTCGGGCGCCCCTGCCAGTGACCAGAGAATCACCCAGGCGTGGGTTTCAAGCCCCTGGTTGTGCGTTGCTTTAAGGCAGGCCTCCATTTGATCTCCAAGGCGGGTCAGGACATCCGAGGCGGGGATCAGTTTGCTGGGGTAATCTGCAGCCCACGGTTTCTGGACATTCGGGAAGATGGCGGTGAGGCCGTTGTGGACAAGTGTCCTGCAGGTGTCATCCCATTTCCCCGGAGTAAAGCCGGTGCCGGAATGGTTCCACAACCCCCTGAATTCGCGGGGCTGGGAAACCTGCGTTCGTGCGGCCGCCTCGGTCAACAGAGAATCAATTGAGCGGGCCGTGGTCAGCATGCGGGGGTAGTCCCCTTGATGGTAGAGTGTGACGAGGTCTCGCTCAAGCGCCTCCGCGCGGGTGAGCAGCGTCAGGACGCGGGATTCCTGGCCGCCACGCCGCGCGCTCTGGCGGATGGACTCCATGGCTTGGGCGGCGCTGCGGTACTTGTTGAGGGTGCCGGCTTTATTGAGCGTTTGCGCCGCTGCGACCTTCCAGAGATCCCCGTCGCAGGCCCCCAGCAGGCTCACCAGCAGTTGTTCCTTAAGGATTGCATCACCTTCCAGCAAAACATGGGACATCCAGAATCCCCGGCTGGATTGGGTCCAGGCGGGATCCCTCTGCTGGGGGTGTCCCGGGGTGGTTTCCCACCAGGCGATGACCTTTGCCCCCGCTTCCGCCGGAAAGGCAGGCATGATATTACGGGAATTCTGTTCAATCCGGGGCGGGACGCCCGCAGGTGCGCCATCGATAAAGCTGAAAGCGCGCCAGATGTCCGTCCCGGGAGCGTTTTTAAAGGCGCCGAGTTTCAAGCCCATCAGGGAGGCGAGTTGCGGTTCGGTGCTGTAGAGGACAATCAGCTTGCCTCCTTGCCCTACAAACGTCCGGCAAGCCTGGAGTTGAGCCGGACCGGGCTTCGGATTGTAGGGGAATAGGGCTGCTTTCGCTCCTGTTCCGGAGATTTTGCTGAACTGGTCATCCGTCACCAGCTTGATGGGAATTCCGGCCTCCCGGAGCCATTCAGCCATTCGCTGCGTGATTTTTTCGGCGTACTCCCTTTCCCTGTCGTTCGGCGCCGAGGAGGTGGCTTGGACCAGAAGTACCGGCGTGGCTCCACCCGGTGCAGTCACGATGGATACGGCGGGTGCAGGCCGGACCACCGGCACAGGTTGCGGCGTCGGTGGCGGCGGCGGGGTAGAGCATCCCCCCGTGAAAAGAACAATCCCGATTCCCGCAGGGGTCAGAAGTCGGGAATAAAGAGCCCGCGAAAAATTCATGTTGAATTATTACTTTTCACAGGATGTCCTGTCCAAGTATATTTTGGAGATATCCTCTTAATCTACTAATCCAGAGAGGATTACATCAAGATTCCGGGTGAATGACCGGAGAAAACCTTCAAATACATCGTAAATCCAATGTCTATGGAAATACTTGATTATTTCTTAAAATTCTTGATTACGCGAAAGACGAGTGTCATAATCCCAACTATAGACAAGAGATTGCTTTGGGGGTTTGTTTAAATGAAGAATGATGAAGTTAATGGAGCGGGGGCCAGTTATCCGGTGACGAAACTCGATCGGCGCCTGCGAAATCTTTCCCGTGCCAATGCCAGTGACCGGCGGAAATATCTCAGATATTTATGTAATTTCCCCCTGACCGTCCGCTATACCTCGGGAACTGGGACCAAAGAGGAACTGACCGCCAAGGTGACGGATATCTCCGAGGGCGGGTTGATGCTGGAGGGGCTTGACATTCCCGATCAGGTTGCCGAGGTGACGCTTGATTTTCGCATTCCGCCGGGTGTGATGCCGGAGGAATTCGTGCATGGGGAGTGGGAAGTGAAGGCCAATGTCCGGTTTCGCCATCCCGCCGGCGGCCGGTATGGTGTGGAGTTCGAGGAGTCGCTCGGGAAGCGTTTGGCCCGCGGCACCTGGGCCCGGTTACGCTGGGGGAGTGTCCTTTTTTTTCTGATCACGATCAGTGCCATTCTCGTGCTGAAATACGAGAATTTATATTTCTTCTGGCTAGACATACCGATTTTCCTCTACAGCATCCTGGTGGCTTCCTACCTGATCAGCCGCTTTGTGTTTGCGAGCTTCTACCGGAGACCGAAGCCGCTGGCGACCTTGCCGTCGATCACGGTGGTGGCCCCGGTATTCAACGAGCGCGAGCATGTCGGGCGGATGATCACGCAGGTGATGGAGTCGGCTTACCCTGCTGAATTGCTCCAGTTTATTGTCGTGAATGACGGCAGCACGGACGGAACGGAAAAATCGATTGAGGAGGCCTGCCGCAAATATCCCGAGGTGGAGGTCATCACGTTTCCGAAATCCCTGGGTAAGCGGCATGGCATGTCGGCCGGCGCCGAGCGGTCCCGCGGCGAGTTTCTCGTTTTCATCGATTCGGATAGCTTTCTGGATCCGGATGCCCTGCGGAACATCGTCAAGCCCTTTGCCGATCCTGAAATCGCGGCGGTGACGGGGCACTGTGACGTGGAGAACGCCTGGACCAACGTGCTGACCCGCATGCAGGCGGTGCGCTACTACGTTGCCTTCAAGGTCATGAAGGCCGCGGAGAGCGTGTTTGATTCCGTCACCTGCCTCTCCGGGCCCCTGGCGGCCTATCGTAAGGATGTCTTCATGTCGGTGCGCGAGGAATGGCTCAATCAGACATTTTTCGGGAAACCTGCGACCTTTGGTGATGATCGCAGTCTGACCAACTCGCTGCTCGAGCGGGGCCTCAAGGTTGTGTATGAGGATGATTCCCGCACGACCACGATCGTGCCGGATGACCACAGGACGTTCCTGCGACAGCAGATGCGATGGAAGCGCTCCTGGTTCCGGGAGACATTACGGGGGATGGGGTTCATGTGGAAGCGTCCGCCCCTGATGTCCATTTCGTTCTACCTGGGTTTTATCCTCCCCTTGCTCGGGCCGGCGGTGGTGCTGCGTTCGCTGCTGTATGTGCCGTTGACCCAGCACCGCTCCCCGCTTGTCTACATCATGGGGGTATTCCTGATGAGCTGCCTGCTGAGCTGCACCTATCTGTTCCTGAAACGGTCGAGGCTGTGGTTCTATGGCATCCTGTTCTGTTTCTATTACATGTTTGTGCTCATCTGGCAGATACCATGGGCGGTGTTGACGTTTTCGCGAACCTTGTGGGGAACCCGGAGTTAACCGATGAAACGGCTTATCAATGGTCTTCAATGGGCCGCGCTTCTGGGCGCGGTCGTGTTCATCACGTGGCTTGTATTGAAGCCTGCCCCGCCTGTGGTCTATGCCCCTGAAACCTGGTCGAATTGGGAGGGGTTCATGACCCTCTCCTACGCGGGAGTCACTCGAAAGGACAGTGCCGTGTACCCGTCTTCCGAGACTCTGGTTTCGCACCTGGAGGCTTTGGCGAAGGTCGGGTATAACACGATTACGCCGGAGGATGCCCTGGCTTTCCTGGAAGGCCGGGCGCCGCTGCCGGACAAGGCGCTGCTGATTCTTTTCGAGGGAGCACGGAAGGAAACCTTTATCCGCGCCCATCCGGTGTTGCGGCGGCTCGGGCTTCGGGCGACGTTATGCGTGCCCACCGAGTCAATTGAGAGTTGGGACGAGTCCCGCCTGAAGGAGCGCGATGTCCGGAAGATAGCCCTGCTGCCGCAGTGGAACCTTGCCTCCATGGGGCATGAGGCGGTCAACCCGATTGAGGTTTCGTCGGCCGGGGTGACCGATCATTTCCTGAGCACCAGGAAATGGCTTCCCAAGGCTGCCCGGGTTGAGAATGAGGAGGAGTTCCGCCAGAGGATCGCCGGAGATTACAAGCGCTCCGCTGAATTGCTGGGGAAGCTGAACGGCTATCCCGTGGGCGCCTATGTGTATCCGTTTGCTGATGACGGGCGCAGGGTCGGGGCGGATCCCCTGGCGGCCCAGTTGAACACCTCCAACGTCACGTCGCAATACAGGATGGCTTTTGTCTCTGCTTCCAATCCCTTCAACCCGCCTGGGCGTGACCCCTTTGCGCTCTCCCGCCTTCGTGTCAATGGCGACTGGTCGGCGGCGCAGGTGCTGACGAGCCTGCAACATGCCCGGCCTCTCCCGGTTTCGTCCTCCGGTATTGAAAGCGCCGAGCACTGGTCATTCCTGAACGGGGCGAGAATCGCGGATGGAACCCTGCGGTTGGATTCCGACGATGCAGCGTGGTTGCGGGGTAGCGATCTTTGGACCGATGCTGATATCTCACTGGTTCTCTCCCGGTCGCCCGGGACAGTGGCCTCCCTTTATCTCCGGTTCATCGACCCCGCCCACTGCCTGCGGCTTTCAGTGGATGAAAAGACAATCCGTCTGCAGGAATCACGGGGCGGGGGGGCGTCAACCCTGGCTGTGGCCCCGGCGCCGGCAGGGGAGACGCTTCGAATGGTTTGGCGGGTGAAGGGCGTTCGATCCTGGCTGACGGTAAATGGTCTGCCGGTGCTCGGGCCGGTCCCGCTGTCACAGCCACCACCATCTGGAGTCATCGGATTTGAAAGCAGCCGAGGGAGGGTGGCGCTTTCCCAACTGACTGTTACGCCCATCCCGCGGCAGGGGGTCCAGGCAGAATCCTGGGGAATGATTCCCGAAGACAAACGGGGTGGCGTGACAGAGTTGCTTACCCCCTTCCCTCCGCAGGGCGTGACCATTTCAGCGCAACAGGGTCTGGATATCATCCAGGCGGTGGCGGAAGGGGCCACGGTCTGGCCGATATTGGCATCCGGAACAAATGGCCCGGCCATTGAGGCCATGACGGCCATGTTGGCGGAAAAGGATATCAAACCCTTTATCAAGGGGTTTGTGTTGGATGCTTCGCAGTCAGAGTGGGTGGAGCCGTTGCGCCGGCATGGGTTCAGGGTGATGCACCGTGTCAAGGCGGGTGAGTCCATCCCCCTGACCGCCACCAACCGGATGGATTATGTGTGGATTGAGGGGACGGGGTCAAACGGGGTTGCGGCCGCACGGGCGTTCCTGCACCTGCATCCTCCCTCCCAGCTTGTGGTTCGGGACGATCCCGATATGGCCCGTATTCCGGGTGTGGGCAAGATAACCGAGTGGAAATCCCCGGGAGGGACAAAGCCATGAGCAAGATCTGGATGAGCATGGGACTGGCAGTGTTAGGGGTGTGCCGGTGCGAGGGGGCAGAGGCCCAACTTCCCGCGGATGTAGCCAGCCGGTCGGTGGTGAAGCTGGTGCGGGAGGGGCGGGAGGCGCTGGTCGCGGGTGACAAGGCGCGTGCCCGGGCGCTGGCGGATGCCGCCGTGGCGCGGGATTCGGGTTATGCCGAAGCCTGGAAACTGCTGGCCACGTTGCGCCTTCAGGCGGGTGAGACCAATGCCGCCGCGCAGGCTTTCAGGACTGCGCTGTTGATCGCGCCGCGCGATGCCGGATCGAATCGTGAGCTGGCCTGGCTGCTGTGGGAAAAGGATCTGAACCAGGCCCTGGCAAGCCTTGATGTCGTCGTCCAGTCCGGTGCCCCGGACCGCGATGCCCTGATCCGCCGCGTGCTGAGTTTGCTGGCTGAAACAGGGCAGGACGCGAGGGCACTGGAAGTGTATAAAAAGTGGAAGCCCTCATTCACCCTGGGAGAACTGGGTGTTTCGTTGTTTTCAGCGGGGCGGCGCGCTGCTGCCACGCCGTTCCTGGAGGCCGCCTGGGCGGAGGGCGGGGACCGAACGGCGGTGGGGTTGTGCCTGGCTTCGATCGAGGGCCGTAAGGGTAATTCCGAACGGGCTTCAGCCTGCCTGAAGGTGTTTTTTGAAAAAGCTCCCGACAGTTTGTCTCCGGAACAGGTCAACCTGTTGTGGGAGAGCCTGCTTGGCGCGAAGAACGATGAATCGCTGAAGCCGCTGTGGGGACGCATCGTGAAATATCATCCGGTGGAACCGGCCCTGCGGGTTGACCTGGCGAAGCGGTTCGAGACCGCGGCCGTCAGGATGTTGCGGCGGGGGGATGATGATACCGCTCGCGAATTATACCGGCAGGCCCTCTCCCTGGATTCCAAGCGGATGCCCCTCCAGGATTGGATCATGGTTGAGGAGCGGGTCTACGGTACCGGGAACCTGCTTATCGCCAAATCGCGCGCCTGTGCCGCGGCGGGTGACTGGGAAGGCGCCCTGAAAATGGCCGCGACTGCGGTGACCAATGATAACGCTGATGCCGAAGCCTGGAAGCAGATGGGCGTGGTCCAGTCACGCCTGCAGCATTACAACGAATCCCGTGCGGCCTTGGAAAAGGCTGTTTCCCTTAAGACGAACGACGCTGTTGCCTGCCAGGAACTGGGCTGGGTGTTGTGGTCAGTGGGTGAACGGAAAGAGGCTTGTACAGCATGGGATCGGGCCCTTGCCCTCGGGGTCAAGGAGCGGGACCGGTTTCTCAATCAGGTGCTCGGGCGCATGGCCGAGGAGGGACAGCAGGATACCGCGTTGGAGTGTCTTGCCCGATGGTTGCCCGGGACAACGCCCCTGGCGGCCGGAATGGAGTTTTTCAAGGCAGGCAGGATGAAGGCTGCTGAACCTTTTCTGGCCCGTGCCTGGGCTGGCGGGCACGACAGGGAATTTACCGGGTTTGCCCTCGCACGGGTTCGGGCTGTCAATGGCGTCTATGCGGGAACGCCGGACTATATGATGCCCTATATCACGTCTTGCCTCGCCACTGCGGCCCCGGCAGATGTGGTCGTGGCGCTGGATACCCTTCGTCTGTGTTCCGGAGTAGCCGGCGCAGGGGAAGTTCTGGATACCGCGGCTAAAGCCCTGGCGGGACGGCGGGATCAGGCCGCGGCGGTAACTGATGTCTATAGTGCCTTCGCCCGGGATGACTTGGATCGCTCTAAACTGCCCACTTCGCTTACGTTCTATGAGAAAGTCCTGGGTCGCGATCCCGACCGCCTGATCTGGCCCATTGCCTGGAACCTGGCCAATCGGATTCAGGATGTGCCGCGTGGAACAGCTCTGCTCAGCAACATCGTCGAGCGGGTGACAGTCCCTGCCGTCCGGGCCGGCGTGGAGGCGAAACTGGCGGAGGTGCGGGGTGATTTCGCGGCGGCGCGGGCGGGATATTCCGCCAGCTTGAAGACGGTCCCCGACCAGCCGGAAGTTCATGGATATCTTTTCGAGGTGTGCCTCAAGCTCGGGGACCTTGATCAGGCGCGGCAGGAGGCCGGATGGATGGAGTCGCGGGTAAACGAGGGGCAGACTCGATTGCGCGATACCCTGGCAATGATGTGGACCGAGCTGGGCGAGGATGCGAAAGCCTTGGAGCTGTGGCAATTCCTGCATCTGGCAATGCCGGATGTTCCCTTCTATGGAACGGAATTGGCGATGGCGCAATACCGGACCGGTCGGGGTGCTGAAGCCGTGGAGACCTTAAAGGACATCATCCAGAAGACCCCCTCACCACTGGCCTACGAATTACTGGCTCAGATCCTCACGGCGCTTGGGCGCCCGGCGGATGCGGTGGAGTGCGCCCGGCAGGGACTTGTATCCTATGCTTCCCCGTCGCTTCGTCGCAGCCTGGCCGAGAACGGGGAGGCGTTGGATGGCTCCAGGATGGCAACCTCGACGCTTGCGGCGGCGCAGGCCTGTATGCCTGATGAGCCGGGATCCGCCTCGATGTCCCTGCTGGTGGGGCGCTCCATGGTTGCGGCCGGCCGGGTCAAGGATGCGATGGAATGGCATGAGTCACTCTTGCAGCGCAATCCCGATTTCGCCCCGGGTTTGGTTTTCCTGCGGGATCAGGAGATCGTCATGGAACGGCCCCGCCGTGCGCTTCCTTATGCCGAAAGGCTGAGGGATACGCGTCCCTGGGATGACATGGCGGTGCGGCGTTATGCCATGACTCTGGCCGAGGCAGATGGATTCTCAAGGGCGATCCGGATCCTGGAGCCATTGGCCAGTCAGGATGAGAAGCGGGTGGCGGCAACCCTGCTTTACGATAACACCACCCCCTTTGACTATGCCGGGATGAATACGGTGAGCCAGATGGTGTCGCATGTGGCCATGCTCACAAAAGAAGGGTTTGTGTTTGTGAACACAAACCCTGCTGCCCGCCCTGCAGGCAAGTCGGTTATGATGATACTGGTGGATCCCGACAGTGCGGTTGTGGATGAACTGGATGCGGCGCTTCAAGACCGCGGGGCGTGCGCCGTCATGATGGTGAGGCCGGAGAATCTTCGCCAGTCACTACCCCGAAAACTTTCACCCAAACGGCTAGCCGAATTGAAGCGCAGCGGCCGCTGGCAGATCGGAGTCACGCTGCCGGATCTGGGGTCGGCAAAGGTCCGGGCTGATGGCGTGAAGGGGAATCCGTTGACGCACAGAATTATCGCGGGGGACACCCTTGAATCCCTGACGGACATGACGAACCGGCTGGACAAGGTGTTGTCTTCCGCAGCAGGTGCGCTGGGAACGGGTGAGCCCGGGTGGTTCTATTATCCCCGGGGAGATTACGGGCAACTTTCGTTGGATACCGACCGCACGGCCATCACGGTGTTGTCCAACCAGGTTGGACGGAGCTTTGATGTGGCGTTCTGCCGCGATGACAACGGCTTTATTTCGGTTCGGGCGGACCGGTTGCGCCTGCCGGCTAAAGCCGTGCCGGCAGCATGGGATTCCAAGGCTCTGGTTAACCATCTCAAGGAAGGGAACCCGGTTGTCCGCTCACGGCTTGAACTTGCCAAATTGTATTATTGGCATGGCCAGAGCGAGGCGGCGTCATATTGGTTCCGCAAGGCGGGTGAAGCAGGGGCCGATCCGTTCGAGGTCACCTTCAACGAGGCCGCCAATGCGGCGATGGAGGGGGATCTGCCGGTGGCATTGGCAAAGGCGCGTGCCGCGGTGAAAATGGCGCCCGAAGATGATGCGCGCCCCGCCAAGCTGCTGGAGAAGGCCCTGGATATGAGGAGGCCCACGGCATCGCTCACGGGCACGGCATGGCAGGATAATGAGGACCGGAGCTATTGGGAGGGACGGGGCGCCGCGGAAGGACCCGTCCGGGATTGGCTCAGATGGAATGCCGGGGTGAGCCGACATCATTGGGAAAAGACCGATGTGGGCTCAGAGGAAGGATCGCGGGCGGATCTGGGATTCCTGGCTTATATCGCGCCTGAGGTCTGGGTGCAGGCCGGATTGCAGGAATGGTTCATGGATGACCTGCCGGATGTGAACGGCTGGCAGGCGCGGTTGCATGTTCCCAATCACCGGTTCCACGGCAACATCGAGTTGACCAGTGAGCGGGAGATGATGGAGACCGTCGAGGCGCTCCGCAAGGGCATCACCGCCCACCGGGAGGGCATTGAGACCTATTCGCGTGTCTATGACTTCTGGGATTGTTTCCTTGATGGCGCGATCACTGAGCGCAGTGATGGCAATTCGACCTGGTGGGTGAATGGCCGGATCATTCGTCGCCTGAAGGAAACGCCCTATCTCGGCGCGGGCTATGCCGGGCGTCTCGCGGACAGCACGGATAAGGTTCCGGAGTACTGGTCGCCCGAGCAGTTGCAGCAGCACCAGGCGTATGCCGCCTGGCAGGCCACCGGGGTCAAATGGAACGGGCAGCTCAGCGGGCAGGCGGGTTATGCGAAGGAGCGGGATACAACGTGGAGATTTGTCTGGGGTGCCCGGGCCGTGGCGAGTTACAAGTTCACCCCACGTCTGAGCGCGGGGGGGGATGTGACCTATCAGGGTGGGCCCATCTATGATCGCACCACCGTTGACGCCTTCCTGAACGTTCGATGGTGATGATGAGCCGGGCCTCAGGGAGTGGGCTTGTTCACTCCTGCTGCCACATCATGAAGCGTGTAGAAATTCATCCGCTCCGATGCGTATTTTATGAAAGTTCGAAAGTCCGACAAGCGGGTGCTATAGGCTTCTCCGATCATAAACGTTGCTCCGGGCTTGGTGTTGGCCGTTAGATCGGGCCTGTCCACTGTGATTACGGTTCCAGCCGCCCCCTGAACATGAAAATAGTCAGGGGTCACCGGGCGTCGGGAAATGTCCGGAACCAGAACCAGATCCGTTCCCCCGGGTAGCGAAACGGGTAGTTCGGCGGTCAGGGTGGTGGCCGTAACGGACACAACGGTTCCGGTCGTGAAGCTGCTGTCAGGCAGGATCCGGTGCCCGTAGAGGAACAGGAGGCTATTGTTCTGAGCCGCCAGATCAATCCATTTCATCAGCAGTTCTACAGGGACATAATGCGCCATGTCGATGGCGGTGCCGGGAACCGACTTGTCGGCATTGATGGTTTTGGCCAGGGCCAGCGTCTCGCTGCGACGGTACGTTTCAACCTGAGGCTGGACAGCCTTGGCGATGTCGGGGTTGAAGGCGTTGAAGGGAAACACGAGGGACCGGATGTCCAGGCCGAGTTCACGCAGCTCGGCCACGGACTTTGAAAGCTCCTTCTCCATCCAGGAGTCGATGCCGTTTTTCCGGACATAGGCAGGGGCATTGAGGTGGTGCCAGGTGTGGGTTCCGATTTCCCACTTGTAGGTATTTTGCAGGTCGAGAAGATCCTTGGCGGTAATGCGCCCGCTTCGGAGGTTCTGGTTGTTGACAAAGCAGGTGGCCTTGCCGCCGACGGCCTGGAGTTCGGGGGCGATGAGGGTGGCCCAACTGGTCCAGCCATCGTCAAATTGCAGGACGAGCCCCCCCTGTTTGCCGGCGCCGGATGCGGTGCTGATGAGCGCGATGAGAACGGTGATCGTGATCCATGTTCTTGTCATATGACACTCACTTCATCAATTTCAAATAGGGTAGCACATCCCGCTCAACGCCGGAAGTGAACTCAAAGATTACATAGCCGGGGAATCCCGCGCGCTGGACCATGCCGGCCTGCGCGACCGCTTGATCCGCAGTAAGGCGTGACAGGGAGGACGAGACTCCCACACCCGGAATGATGCGACCGGCTGATGGGAGGAGTGACTGGGATTTCAGGGTTGTGGCAAAGGTTTCCAGATTGGAGGTGTAGTTCATGGGGCACGCAAAATCGAGCAGTCCGCGATCGAGCCATGCCGGCCAGTCCTGCCCCACGGTGGCAAAACAGGATGGGGTGGCGCCATAGACCGCCGCGGAAACCTTGATGGCGGGATTGACCGCGTTGACGGCGTCCCGGGCTGCAGCCACGCAGGCCGTAACTTGTGCGGCCCGCCACTGGCGGTATCGTCCTGCAAAGGCCCCTGACCGGGCATCGGCGGGCCATTGTGAAAGAGGGCGCCCCAGACTTTGCTCAAAGCGCTGCCGGCAACCGTCACAGAAACAGGCGGAGCTGTTTTTGCAACGGATGTAATCCAGATGGACGCCGGCGAAGACTCCGCTCCGGGCGAGGGTGGTGGCTGTCTCGGCCAGCAGGAGCCTGTTGGCCGGGTGGGAGGGACATAGCCAAGGCAGGACCTCGGCGGTGTCTGAGATCTGAAGCCGTTTTTCGGTGCGCAGCTGTGCCAGTTGTTCCCTCGTGGCATCTTCAACATTCAGGCAGGGTAACCATGCATGGAGGATAACGGGCTGTGCCGTTTTCTCATTGCCCATGACGGGTGGGAAAAGTTCCCCGGGCGTGCGCAAGGCGAGGGGATTGCCGACATGGAGAAAAACGGTGTTGATCCGGTTGCTGGCAAGGGAGGTTGCCAGGGCCGGCCAGGATTCAGGGCCCGCCATGGCTTTGTCATCCAGCCAGATGGCACGGATGGCCGAAGAGGTTCCGGCTGCCTGGTGCTGAGCATAGTGCCGCGTCAGGTCGGCCAGGTCGGCTTTCGCTAAGCGGTATGATTCCGGTCCTCCTGTTTTGGAAGCGGGGGATACTCGCGGGAGGGGGCGCCCCAGTGCTGCTGCAGCCTCCTTCAAGGTTGAATACTCGCCGAAGGGACGCTTCGGGGCCAAGAGCGTCTCCGCGGCTTTTTGCCAAGCATCCGGCATGACAGAGGCCAGCATGGCCAGCATCATTTGTTTGATATTCTCATCATCACCGGGCTGAAGGACATGGCTCATCCAGAATCCGGAGGAGCTTCTTGTCCAGGCGGGTTCGGATGTGGGCTGGCCGCGACGATCGTTCCAGCGGGCGATGATCTGGGCGGCGCCGGAGTCGGGAAAAGCCGGAACAAGGTGGTCGGATGACTGTTGTACGGATTCGGGAAGACCCGCCAGTGCGGAGCCGTCGAAGGAGAAGCCGTTCCAGGGTTGCTTGTCAGGAGCGCGGCGGTAGGGGCCGATCCTGACCTGCATCAGGGAGGCAAGACCGGGATCCATTCCGTAGAAGACCAGAAGGATTCCGCCCGACCGGACGACCGACTCAAATGCTTTCAGTTCGGTCGGGGAGGGGTATGGATTGTAGGGCAGGATCACGGCACGGGCGCCCCGGAGGCGCCAGGGGGTTACTTCGTCATCCGCCAACCGCTTGTGATGAAGCCCGAGTTCATCCAGCCAGGCACTGGTCTGGTTGGCGAGGGATTCGGCAAGGTGCCGTTCGGTGTCGTCCTTGACCGAGAGGGTGCCGGTTACGATCACAATCTGGCGGTCGCTTCTGTCGAACCAGCCGGCCCAGCACAATCCGGCGACGCTGAGCACCATCACGGCGCTGATCCAGAATGTCTGCTTGAGCCTCACTCCCCAATCCCCAGATTCGGATCCGCGTCCATGGCCAGCGCCTCATCGAGGGGTTGGCGGTTGCCCCATTTGTGGAAGGCGACACCGGCGATCATGGCGGCGTTGTCGGTGCAATACTGGGGAGCGGCAAGAATCAGGCGAAGACGTCGCTTGTCCGCCACGACAGCCATTTTTTCGCGCAACCGCTTGTTGAGGGATACGCCGCCGACGACAGCCAGCACCTTCGAGGATTCCGACACATGCGAGGCTCGCTGGGCCAGCGTGTCCACAATCGCTTCCTGATAGCTGGCTGCCAGGTTGTTGACCTCCGCCTCGGGGCAACTACCGAGGGGGTGGTCCTTGATGTGATAAAGCAGGGCGGTCTTGAGGCCGCTGAAGCTGACGCAATTTTTCGGAGTGAGGCCCGGCATGCGTGCGTGAAGTTTGCGGACAAACCCGCGCGGGAAAATGACGGATTCGGCGTTGCCTTCCCGCGCCGCCTTGTCAATGGCCGGTCCGCCGGGATATCCCAGGCCCAGGAGGTTGGCGCCCTTGTCAAACGCCTCGCCTGCGGCATCATCAACCGTGCGGCCGAGCATGGTGTAGCTTCCGATGCGGTCGACCTGGATGAAGCAGGTGTGCCCGCCTGATACGATCAGGGCGAGGAAGGGGCACAGTGAAGCGGGCGGCATATCCGGGTTCCCCAGGAAGATGGAATAGATATGGCCTTCCAGGTGGTTGATGCCGATCAGCGGCTTATTGAGCCGGATGGCCAGCCCCTTGGCGCCGGCCAATCCGACCAGGAGTGAACTGGCCAGGCCCGGCCCCCGGGTGACGGCGATGGCGTCCAGCCCATCCCAGCCGACGCCAGAGGTTTTCACGGCTTCAGCGATGACTTCCGGGAGGTGTTCAACGTGTTTCCTCGAGGCAATTTCGGGGACCACGCCGCCATAGGGGCGGTGATGGGCAATCTGGGTGTAGACAATATTTGAGAGGACCTCATGGCCGTCACGGACCACGGCGGCGGCGGTTTCATCACAGGAGGTCTCGATGCCAAGGATGTTCACAGGTTACTTCTTCCCCTGGAAGATCATGATTCCCTTGAGCAGATCCACGGCGCGATCCAGTTGGCGGTCCGAGACTTTGTCCAGATCCGCCGGGCGGGTCTTTGGGTCAAGAGCGGCAGGAGTTTCAGTTTCCATACGCTTGAAAAGAACCTTCTGCCACTCGTCGGACGAAACCGGTACGGCGATATCCGGCTCAATCCCTTTTTCGTGGATGCACTGGCCGCTGGGGGTGTAGTAGCGCGCGGTGGTGATACGGGCGGCGGCGCCATCCTCGACCGGCATGATATTCTGAACCGACCCCTTGCCAAAGGATGTTTCCCCCACCAGGATGGCCCGCTTGTTGTCATGCAGGGCGCCGGAGACGATTTCTGCCGCACTGGCGGATCCGGCGTTGATCAGGATGGCCATGGGAAGGTCGGTGTAATGGAGTTTACCCCCGGCTGTTGCGGCCAATTGCCGGGGTGAGGTGCCACGCCCCCGGGTGGAAACGATCAGGGTTCCCTTCGGGAGAAACTTTTCGCTGACTTGTATCGAGGAGGAGAGCAGGCCCCCCGGATTGTTTCGCAGGTCGAGCACCAGTGCCTTCATGCCCTTGGCGAGGAGTTTATCCAGAGCATCCTGCAGGGCCGGCGCTGTGGGATCGCTGAACTCGGTGATCCGGATATACCCGATGGCCGGATCCAGCATTCGGGTTCCCTTGATGCTGGAAATCTTGATCTCCTCCCGGGTGAGCGTGTGGGTTTTAAACTCCCCGCCCCTCAGGACTTTGACGGATACGGTTGTTCCGGGATCCCCGCGCAACCTGGAGATGACATCGCGCAGGTCCATCCGTTCGGTCTTGTTGCTGTTGATCTCCACGATTTTGTCGCCGGACAATATTCCGGCCCTGAAGGCGGGGGTATCTTCCATCGGGGCAATGACCGTCAGCACATTGTCCTTGAACCCCAGTTGGATGCCGATGCCGCCGAATTTACCCTGCGTCTCCTCCTTGAGCTCCTTGTAGGCGACCGGCTCCATGTATTGGCTGAAGGGGTCCAGGGACTGGAGCATGCCCTTGAGGGCGGCGGTGACGAGGTTGGAATAACTGACCTTGTTTTCGTCCACATAGTTCTGGCGCACCAGCAACATGGTCTTGGTGAGGATCCGGATCTGCTTGTACGCCTCTTCCTCGCCCGACTGGGATGTTGCCATGGCGGCCGGTTGGTTGGTGGGGGTGTCGGATGGGGCGGTTGCAGGAGTGGAATGCAAGGAGTGGCATCCGGCGGCAAAAGCCAGGAGCAAGCAGAGCAGGAGGGCTGATGATGTTTTCATATGGGTAGACAGTATGAAATCCCCCCGCATGAGGCTCAAGCCCAAAGATGGGGTCATCATCCGCCCCCTGACGCCATGGCGGCGATCGGGAGCAGTCCGTTAAAACCGATATCCGATCGCGTCGAGAAAGGATTTTGCGATCAGGGCGTGTCCCGAGCTGTTGGGATGGATCCGGTCCCAGGCCAGTTCCATGGGATGCATATGCTTGAGCATCCGGTCGAATCCGGCCTGGGTATCCACCAGGACGGTCTTGTACTTCTGCGCCAACAATTTCACCACCGCCCCGTAGGCATCCATCTGGATGCGCATGGGGTCGGCGCGATTGGGCTCAATGAAATAGGGTGTCATCAGGATCAACCCCTTGAGATGGGGTTGGATCACCGTGATCAGTTCCTCGAGCGTTGCCTGATATTCCGCGATGCCCACCAGCGTCTCGGTCATCTTGGGGCTGTCGAAGTGCCGCCACACATCGTTGATCCCGATCATGATCGAAAGCCAGTCAGGCCTCTGGGCCACAATGTGTTCCTGCCAGTTTGCCTTCAGGGTGCGGACGGTGAACCCGCTCCAACCCTTGTTGACGATGCGAATGGGCCGCTCCGGATAGCTGGCATCCAGAAGGGCCTTGACGATATTGACATAGCCTTTCCCGTAGGGGTCGAAAAGCCCCTCGCCATCGGGTTTCTTCCGGTCGCAATCGGTAATTGAATCTCCCGTCATGACCAGCTTGTCGTTTTTTTCCAGCATCATGTTCATTTGTATACTCCGCTCATACCCTTTGCGATTACCGGCGTCAGTCGTCTCTGGGTTTCCATACCGGGCTTGCGCCTGTTTTGGATTGAAATTGGCTGATAAAGATAAGCTTTCCCGCCCCAAAGAAAAGCCAAAAGCGGTCTGTTGCCGGGGTTTGGGCGCATATCAGGATGATTCCGGGTGGCAATTCAAGCCGTCCGTCATCGGGCATTGTGTTGGCGGGACTGATTTGGTTAAGTTCCACCCAGTTCTTGGTTCGCCAGGGCTACGTCTAGCAGAGATCAACCGAACTGCGTTGAGTGA
>Ga0007792_10000321_pt1 | contig 17389 bp, 24 predicted proteins | sample CryBogmetaGMA6M_FD_60371 | JGI IMG/M metagenome (GOLD analysis project Ga0007792, IMG submission 60371) | Freshwater microbial communities from Crystal Bog, Wisconsin, USA - MA6M | ecosystem: Environmental > Aquatic > Freshwater > Lake | place: Crystal Bog, Wisconsin, USA | collected 2009-07-06
CCCCGCCCCGATTTCCACACGACATTCCCTTTTCCGGTATATTCACTTGACAAACCCCTCCGATTCGCGTATATCCGACCCATACAAGGAGAATCACATGCCAAAGCGCGTTTTCACTCTACGCGATCGGCCCCATCTAGACCCCCGCACAGTCGAAGCCGACCGCTTCCGTGTGGTTGATGGCGCACTCATCTTCTACAACGTCCTCGGGGAAGGATTCCTGGCCCTGGCACCCGGGCAGTGGATCACGGTCTGTGAGAAATGCCCCCAAGAAGAGGACATCACAACATGACCATCAACTCCAGAACCAAGGGCTGCGCTGGCGAGCGCGAGGTCCGCGACCTTGTCATCAAGGCCGGCTTTTCGGCTCGCCGCGGCCAGCAGTTCTCGGGCTCCCCCGATTCTCCGGACGTGGTTCACGATCTGCCGCTCGGGATCCACATAGAGGTCAAGCGGACCGAGCGGCTGAACATGTACGACGCCTTCGAGCAGGCCGTGCGCGATGCTGGCGCGGGAGCGATCCCCACAGTGTGGCACAGGCGGTCCAGGAAGCCGTGGCTGGTGATGCTGCCGGCAGGGGATTTCCTGGAATTGGTGAAAAAGGCGGCTTCGGTCGGTGTGGTGCCGATTGAGGATTTTCTGAGCTAGGGGGTTTTGGAGATGATTACGGGGTACGACGGATTCAGACTGGAGGGGCAGCCGAAGGCCCAGGACGGGGCGCTGATCGAGCGCGAATGCCTGGAGCAGTTTCGGAATCGGGTGGTGGCGCATTGGGAGGGGGAGATGAACTGCCAACAGGCGAAGTGGACAGCCCAGATCCGGGTTGGTGGACGCGTGAAGCATCTCGGCGTCTTCCACGACGACCAGGACGCGGCCCGGGCGTATGACGCGGCAGCGGTAGAGTGTCTTGGTGCTGGTGCCAAGCTGAACTTCAACTTCCTCCGGGAGTCTTGCACGTGAGATACCTCAGCGTTTGCTCCGGCATTGAAGCCGCGACCGTGGCCTGGGAGCCCCTAGGCTGGGAACCTGTCGCCTTCTCGGAGCTGGAGAAGTTCCCGTCCGCCGTGCTGGCCCACCACTACCCCGATGTCCCAAACCTGGGCGACATGACACAGATTCAAGGAGAAAAATACCGTGGTAGAGTGGACATCCTTGCCGGCGGCACTCCGTGCCAAGCTTTCTCGGTCGCCGGGCTCCGGGCCGGGCTCATCGACCCCAGGGGGAATCTCACTCTTGCCTTCGCAAGACTCGCCGACGACATCCAGCCGCCCTACATCGTCTGGGAGAACGTGCCCGGAGTCCTGTCCTCCAAAGACAATGCCTTCGGATGCTTTCTCGGACTGCTGGCCGGAGAAGATGGTGCGCTCGTCCCGCCAGGGGGCAAATGGACGGACGCTGGTTTCGTGCTTGGTCCCCAAAGAACAGTCGCGTGGCGGGTGCTCGACGCCCAATATTTCGGCCTGGCCCAACGACGCCGCCGCGTGTTCGTTGTCGCATGTCCTAGAGGCGGGGCCGATCCACGAGAGATTCTTTTTGAGCGCGAAGGCCTGCGCCGGGATACTCCGCCGAGCCGAGAAGCGGGGCAAGGCGCTGCCCACGATGTTGCACCGTGCATTGGCGCAAGTGTCCGGGGATTTGAGCGCGGTGGAGATACCAGGGGGCAAGACCCAGTAGTTGCCTGTCTCAATGGTCTGTCTGAATATGGGGCGTCAAAGCCGACCCTCCGGAGCAAAGGCGGCGACTGCGCGGGCGGTAGTGAAGCACTTTGCGTCACCGGCCAGATCACCCATGCGCTCACGACCGAAGGCGCGGACGCCTCGGAGGACGGAACCGGGCGTGGCACGCCCGTGGTCTGCTTCGGCGGCAACAACACCAAGGGCCCGCTTGAAGTCTCCACAGCTTGCAACGCCCACGGCGGCCCGGTGGGCCGCCTTGATTTCGAGACGGAGACCTTTGTCGTGTCCGTCGCCCTGCGTGGCCGTGAGGGTGGCGCGACAGCCGAACTCGGCGACGACTGCGGGCACGCTTTGAGAGCGTCAGGAGGAGGAGACAAGCCGCACGTACTGGCTTTCGACACCACGCAGATGACGAGCGCCTTGAATCGTTCCGCGCCTAAGCCCGGTGATCCGTGCCACCCTCTGGCCGCCATGCAGGTCAGAAGGTTAGTTTGCGAAGAATGTGAGGCACTTCAGGGGTTTCCGCGCGGCTACACACTCATTCCCTGGCGCGGCAAGCCCGCCGAGGACTGCCCTGATGGTCCGAGATACAAAGCACTTGGTAACTCATTTGCGGTTCCCGTTGTCCGATGGATCGGGCGCCGGATCGCCCTCAACACCTTCCTCTAGGAGCCAAGTAATGCCTAAAATCAACTCAAGAGCTAAAGGCTGCAACGGGGAGCGGGAAGTCAGAGACCTGATCCAGTCTTTCGGCTTCTCCGCAAGGCGCGGCCAGCAGTTCTCCGGCTCGCCTGAATCCCCCGGCGTGATCCACTCCATCCCCGGCGTGCATGTCGAAGTCAAAAGGGCAGAGAACTTCAGCCTGTACCCGGCCCTGGATCAGTCCCGAAGAGACTGCCCCGTTGGCCACATGCCGACGGTCTGGCACCGGAAGTCCCGGCGGGATTGGGTGGTGGTTTTGCCCGCCGAGGACTTCTTGAGGCTTGTGGGCGGGGGGAAGACTAACGCAGAAACCCTGGAGATGTTGAAATGAGCGACAAAACACCCCCCAGACAGCGGCAACGTGCCGACGCCCACATCCAGGCCCACTGGCGCAACATACAAAATTCCGAGACGGAGAATTGGCCGTTGTCTGCGGATTCAGGCCGCGCGGACGTGGATTTACTGTCGTATTCTATGACCCACGCAGGCCCCATCAGGTCTCGCGGGAAATGGCGTGGTCAGACTTCAAATATCTAACGCCCGAGGTGACGTGATGCACGCCGACTACCACAAGCTTCACCAGCAAGTTGTGTATCTCTCCTGGTTCGCGATCATCTGCTTGTGCTTCATCCTCGCGCTCGCAGCAGCGTGGCACGATGCGCGTCGGGATGCGCTGGAGGCCCGCGAGAACCACGACGAACTGGTCGATATCGCGCTCAAGCGCGAACGTCTGATCGAGGCTCAGGCCAAGATGATCAGGAACAAGCCCGTGCGGGCCAAGATCGTGTACAGGGAGTTGCCATGAGCAAGGTCAATACGCGGGAGATCGAGGAATTCTTACTCCGCAAGCTGCCCGGGCTCCGAATCTCCGGCTGCACGCTGAACGGGAAAGGGCATCCGGTCTTCGATGCAGTGTACAACGGCACGGCCTTCACCCTCGGGATCGCCGCTACGAGACTTGACAGCGCGTACAAGAGGGAGAACATTGTGGCGAAGGCCAAGAAAATCCTGCGCATGAAGGGTGTGGCGATATGAGTGCTGACGACCAGGAATTCTTCCCCGAACTTGAAGAAGACGCGCCCGAGAGCGTCAAGGGGTGGCTCGAATGCCCGAAACCGCCGACGTCCTGGCCGGAAGATCCGCGGGAGAAAGTCTTGGCGGTGACTGCATATCTCGAAACGTGTGGCGGGCTATCCCTCGGGGAAGTCGCGCGAGAACACCCAAAGTGGTTCTACGCGCAATTTTTGAAGCCCCTCCTGCCCAAGGAGACCAAAATGGAGATCAAGACCGAGACGCTGACCGAGATCCAGCTTGACGCCAGGATTCAGCACCTCGTAACCATGATCGGGCCGGAGGTCGTCCAGAAGTACGTCGAGATCGGATCCGCGGCGCCCGTGCGCGTCATGGGCGGCCAGAAGGCTCTTGACGAGGACGATATTCTCTCCTAACATGGTATCGTGAGCAAAACAGACCTCCTCCAGGAACTCTCCGATCTGCTCGGGGAGAAGGCCCGGCGCAAATCCCGCCGCAAGATTGACACCTACTATCCCCTCGAAGGCCCTCTCCGGCGGGAACTCTACCCAAAGCACATGGATTTCTTTCGTGCGGGCACGGAATATCGTGAACGCTGTATCATGGCTGCGAACAGGATTGGCAAATCGGAAGGCATCGGCGGCTACGAGCTGACCCTCCACGCCACAGGGCTTTACCCGGATTGGTGGGAAGGATACAGATTTACGAGCCCGATAAGGGCATGGATTTGTGGTGACACGGGCAAAACGGTGAGAGATATCAACCAGTTCAAGCTCCTCGGCCCCATTGGGCAGTTCGGCACCGGGTTGATCCCGGGCGAGTGCGTCATCAAGACCAACATGAAGCCCGGCGTCCCGGACGCGGTGGAGACCATCCAGGTCAAGCATATCTCCGGGGGAGAATCCACACTCATCCTTAAGTCGTACGATCAACAGAGAGTGGCCTATCAGGGTACAGAACAGCACGTAATATGGCTTGACGAGGAGCCGCCCCACGACATATACACCGAGTGTGTAATGCGCACCGCAGCCACGCAGTGGTTTCCGGGCGGCATGATCCTGTGTACGTTCACCCCGCTCAAAGGCATTTCCGACGTCGTGATGATGTATCTCCCGGGTGGACGGATCGGCACCTACGATTAGGAGTGCCTATGGGCCTCGGAGACGTTTTCGGCAGCCCCGACCTCGGCTTTCTGACGAGAGACCCCACCCCCGCGCCGGAATATGGTACTCCTTCTCCTGAACTCCAGCAGCAGTATCAGTCCGGTGGCTTGACCGGAGCGCTGGCGCGCCAAGGAAACCCCGCTGTCTGGGATCCGCAGAACAGCGCTCTTGGGCAGTGGGCCGCCCGTGGCGCATCCGGAAGTCCGAATGCCCCTCTCACATCTCCGCTCGGCCCAGGCGGCGCGCAGGAGATCCTGAATGGGCCTGTGATGGGCATCTTCGCGGGCGTCAATTCTAAGACCGCCGACCTCGCTAAACTCGCTATTGCCAAAGACCTTGCCGCCAAGGGTGCGGACAACGAGGCTATCCGTCAGGCCACGGGATGGTTCAAGGGCATGGGCGATAAGTGGATGTACGAGATCGATGATAGTGGGATGCGCCTTGGTGAGAAGGGGCTTTTCGGGTTCAAGGAATCCGGCCCCGTGTATCGTCCCGAAGGCAAAGCCGGGAAGTACATCGACCATAAGGACTTGTTCGCTGCGTATCCGCAGTTGAAGGATGTAAATCTGGATGTAATCGCTAGAGGGAACATCCCGCTGCACCCGGAGGACTTGGGCGGGTATTATAACCCAAGCGAAAACAAGATCATGTATCGCGCCTCATCCGTGGACGGCGCACGGTCTGGGCTTGGGCATGAACTCAGCCACAAGGCTCAAGAGTTGGAGGGCTTCCCGCGTGGAGGTAGTGCGGAGTTGATGGATGCGTCCGTCAATAATCTTTCACGGCTTAAACTTGAGACTCAGAGAGACAACATACTCAACTCCACAGAGTATAGGAAGTTGCAGTCAGAACTCAACATGGCGAAGGCGAGGGCATCAATGGAAGCCCGCGATGAAGCCATAAAGCACGTTGACGGTGATTTGGTGTATCAGGACTTGTACTCCAAGATGGAGAAGTCCCTTCAGGACTCTTTCAATGCCCACCCCCTTGTACGCCAAGCGGATGAACTTCTCACACAGGTGAACACCACGCCAACAGCGTTTGACCTGTACCGCAACCTCGCTGGCGAAATCCAGGCCCGCGATGTCTCTGCCCGCATGAACCTCACACCCGAACAGCGTCTAGCTACACCGCCCGACCTACGTCCAGACGCGATTATCAGGTACGGAAGCACACCAGGAAGAAATTCAGCCGCCTTTTGGCCTTCACGCGTGGAACTGGAGAGAATATTCACGAGGAATTCCCGGTGAGCACCCCCTACCTCGGAACGGTGACAGATGGCCGATATTGCGTCATGGCGTCGTGGGACGATGTCCCGCACCTCCTGGAAGCAGAAAAAAAGGCTCTCTGGGAGACCCTGCCCCCCTATCAGCGTGACGCGCGCACGAAGGGCATCCCGCAGCTGGGTTCCGGCGCTATCTTCCCCATCTCCGAATCCTCCATCACCGAAGATGATCTTCCCATTCCGCCCTACTGGCCTCGCTGCTATGCGATGGACGTGGGGTGGAACTTCACGGCGGCCCTCTGGATGGCCTGGGATCGGGAGAGCGACTGCATCCACGTCTACTCCGCGTACAAACGCGAGCAGGCCGAACCGATCATTCACGCGGCGGCGGTGCGCGCCCGGGGGTGGTGGATCCCTGGGGTCATTGACCCGGCAAGCCGAGGCCGCTCTCAGGTTGACGGCCAGCAACTCATCAAGTTGTATCGAGAATTGGGGCTGGATATCTCTCCAGCTGACAACTCTGTGGAATCCGGGATTTTCACCTGTTGGCAACGCATGAATACCGGCCGGCTCAAGATTTTCCAGAGTTGTGCTCAATTTTTTGAAGAGTTTCGCCTTTACAGGCGCGACGAAAAAGGGAAAGTCGTCAAGAAAGGCGATCACCTCATGGATTGCTTGCGCTACGGGGTCATGTCTGGGCTGAAACGCTCGCTCTCGACCCCGATGGAAAACTGGGACGAAGAAGCACGTTCTCGGACGTGGGAAGGACAGGTGGACCATGGACGAAATTCAGTCACAGGGTATTGATCCGGCCGCGCTGCCCATGGCCCCTCCCCCGCCTGATGGCGGCCCGGGTGCGATGAGCATGCCAGAGATACCCCAGGGGGGTATGCCGCCTGACGTGATGCTCGGACTCGGAGGTACACCGCAAGCCCCTCCCTCGCCGAAGTACCCGCTCTCCGCGGCCAACAAGAAGATGCTCAAGTTCCTCGAGATGACCAACGTGGCCGAGGCTCTGAAGAAGGAAGACCTCGATAAGCTGGGCCAGAAGGTCAACCGCGGCTTCGACAAGGACTGGGAGTCGTGCGGTGAATGGCGCACGATGATGGACGCGGTGCTCAAGCTCGCCCGGCTGGACCGCGAGAAGAAGACATACCCCTGGCCGAACGCCGCCAACATCAAGTGGCCGGTCATCGCCCAGGCCGCCATGCAGTTCGCCGCCCGGGCCTACCCCGAAATCATCCAGGGCCGCGACGTGGTCAAGGCCGTCATCGTGGGCGAGGATCCCCAGGGCCTCAAGGCCGAGCGTGCCAAGCGCATCTCGGAGTTCATGTCCTGGCAGCTGCTCGAGGACATGCCGGACTGGGAGCAGGGCACCGACGCGCTGCTCCACATGGTCTCCATCTACGGTCTGATCTGGAAAAAGACCTACTACGACGAGGTCCAGAAGAAGAACGTCTCCATGCCGCTCACGCCGTACGAGTGCGTCGTGAACAAGATGATCCGCGAGGGGTCGAAGCCCAAGCGCATCACCCACGTCTTGTATCTCTTCGACAACGAGGTGAAGGAGCGCGTCCAGGCCGGACTCTGGCTGGACGAGGATCTGGGCGAGCCCAACTCCTACCGCGGCGACGACCCGGGCGAGGACAAGGACAAGACGACCGTGGGCGACACGGAGGGGGCATACCACCGCTTCCTCGAGCAGCACCGCTGGGACGACCTGGACGGCGACGGCTACGAGGAGCCGTACATCGTGACCGTCCACAAGGACACCAGCAAGGTCGTCCGCATCGTGCCGGCCTACGACCACGAGACCGTCGAATTCGACCTGCCGGAAGGCGGCGGGGCGCCCAAGCTCCGACGCATCAAGCAGATTGAGTACTTCACGCGCTTCCCGTTCCTGCCGGCCCTGGATGGATCGTACCTCGCCATGGGCTTCGGCCAGCTGATGTACGCCACGAGCGAGGCCATCAACTCGCTGGCGAATCAGCTGCTCGACGCCGGCACGCTCTCGAATCTCCAGGGGGGCTACAAGTCGAAGGACGCCAAGGTCTCGGGCACTGGCCCGATCCGGCCGGGTGAGTTCCGCTCGACTGAACTCTCCTCGGATGAACTGGCGAAGGGGTTCTTCCCTCTGCCGTTCAAGGATCCCTCGGCCATCCTGCTCCAGCTGCTGGGCATCATGGTCGATTCCATGAAGGAGCTTTCCGTGCAGACGGACTCCATGAGTGGCAACTCCATGCCGGCCAACGCCGCTGCCACGTCCGTCCTGGCCGTCATCGAACAGGGCATGAAGGTCTACAACGGGATCCACAAGCGGATGTATCGTGCATTGCACGACGAGTACCGCAAGATCGCCCGGCTGAACTTCACCTACCTTGACAACACCAGCTACTACCACATCATGGGCGACCAGAAGGCCATCGCGCGCGAGGACTTCTCTCAGCGCGACCTTGACGTGCTGCCCATTGCCGACCCGACCATGAGCACCATGGTCCAGAAGCTCGCCAAGGCCCAGGTGCTCCTCCCCATGGCGCAGGATCCGGGGGTGAACCCCTACCCCATCAAAAAGCAGTTCCTTGAGGCACTGCAAGTCGAAAACATCGACGACATCCTCATCCCGCCTGACAAGCTGCCCCCACCGCCCCCAGATCCCATCTTGCTTGACGTCCAGACCCGTTTCCAGCTGGGCCAGATGGGGCACCAGCTGGAACTGGCGAAGCTCCAGATGGCGCAGTACGAAAGCGAGGCGAAGATCCGCAAGCTCCTGGGCGAAGCGGCCCTGGCGCTCGCCAAGGCCGAAGTGGCAAAGGACGGCGTGACGCTTGACACCTACCGGCATGACCTGGAGCGCATCACTTCGCAGTTCGACATGGACGTCCAGGCGCACCGCGCCAACCTCGACGCCATCGCCCAACAGCACGATATGGAGATGCAGCGCACCGCGGCTGCCCAGAACTCCGTGCAGGCCCCCGGGCCGGGCGGTCCGGCTCCTGACCCGGCTGGGGCACCTCCGGTGCCGCATGCTCCTGGCGCGCCTTCTGCGGCGCCGGCCGGGACTGGCCCCGGAATGTCTCAGGCTGGTAAGCTCGGTGCCCTGGTGGGAGGACCGCCCCAGGACGCGCGGGGCGCGCTGATCTGGGACATGCGTAGAGGAGGCAAGCCGGTATGATCGCAGAGGACTTCGGGCTTCTGAAGCAGAACCCCGTTTTTCAGGAACTGCTGCACGTTCTCGAGCAGGAGAAGCAGTGGCACATAGACAGGCTTTTGCGCGGCTCTACTCTTCTTGGCGGCCCGGCTACCGGGGAGATGACTGCAAGATATCTCGGCGTTGTGGAAGGCATAGACAAGATTCTGATGTACAAGCCAGCAGAGGAAGGAAAGACAGATGAAGAAGCCGAAGATCATTCCGCTTGAGTACAAGGTCGTCGTCCAGCCGGTGAAGGTCGAAGAGAAGACTGCCGGGGGCATCATCATCCCGGACACCGCCCGGGACAAGGAGCAGGCTGCGGCCATGGAAGGGATGCTGGTGGCGAAGTCGCCCTACGCCTTCCAGGGCTTCGAGAACGCCGCGGCCGAGATCGGTCAGCGCGTGCTCTTCTCGAAGTATGTGGGCCAGCTTCACGTCGAGGGGGATGAGCAGTACCGCATCCTCAACGACAAAGACATCATCGCCATCCTGGAGGACTAAGCCATGACCGAAGACATTGCTCCTGACGTGACACCGGCACCCGAGGCCCCCATTGCCTCTCCTGAACTGGAGAACCGTGCGCGCTCCATGGGCTGGGCGCCCAAGGACAATTTTCGCGGCGATCCCGAAAAGTGGGTGGACGCCGAGACCTTCGTGAAGCGAGGGGAGGAAGTGCTCCCCATCGTCAATGCGCAGAACCGGCAGCTACGCCAGAAGCTCGAACAGCTGGAGGGCACTCTCAACCAGCTGTCTCAGCACCACGCGAAGGTAGCCGAGGTCGAGTACGAACGCGCTCTGACGACGGTACGCGACCAGATGGGCGAAGCCGTGGCCCGTGGCGACGGGGAGGGCTTCAAGAGTCTGCGCGCCATGGAGGACAAGATCCTCAAGGAGCAGGCCCAACCCATCACGAAGTCTGCGGCCGGCGGGGAAGACCCCCGCTTCACCCAGTGGAAGCAGGCCAATCCCTGGTACGAGACGGACCCGGAACTGCGCCGCACCGCAGACGTGTACGGCCAGGGCCTCCTGGTCATGGGCACGGACCCCGGGCAGGTGCTGGTGGACGTCGCTGCGCACATCAACAAGCTGCGCAAGCCGTCGCCCAGGCCCCACTCCGCGGTGGAAGGCGGCGGCAGCGGCGCTCCGCGCGGGGGTGGCAAGGTCAAGTTCTCGGATCTGCCCTCCGAAGCGCAGAAGGCGTGCAAGAGTTTCGTGTCCCGTAATGTGATGACTGAAGAAAAATACATTGCGGAGTACATCAAGATTGACCCCGAACTGAAAGGGTAGTAGGAGACAGCCATGAAAGGATCTGAAAGACAGCCCAGAATGCCGCGTACACCCGAATCCGAAGGCCGCACTGCGAACAGCCCAGCACGGCGTCAGCGGGCGAAAATCGGTGTGCATCGCCTGAAGCTCCATGCCGAAGGCATCCCTGCCGGGTATCACGCCCACTGGGTCAATGACGACCCGGGCCGCATCGAGCAATTGATGGACCGGGGCTACAAATTTCTCGGACGTGATGGCGTCGTCGTGGGCGAGGATGTCCAGGACGGCAACAAGGCCATCGACACGCGCGTCAGTCGCGTTGTCGGCGTCACTCCCCAGGGCACCCCGAAGGTCTCGTACCTCATGGTGATCCCCGAGGAGTTCTACCAGGAAGACATGGATTTGCAGAGAGAGGAAGACGAAAATCTCTATCGGGAAATCCGGGAGGGTCAAACGGCGAGAAAAGCCGGTGACGGTCGGTATGTCCCTGACGGTGGCATCAAGATCAAATCTGGTTCCTCGTATAAACCCTAACGGAGGAAAACTCCATGTCGAACGCCGCCATGGTGAAGGGCCTCTGGCCCATTCGCCACAAAAACGGCTCTGTCTACAACGGGCAGGCCAATCTGTACTACGTCGGCTCCGGGGAGTCCGCCATGTTCATCGGGGATCCGGTCATCGTGACCGGCACCGCCGATGCTCGCGGCATCCCCGCCATCACGCTCGCCACGGCCGGCGCCACGCACAAGATCACTGGCGTCATCGTCGGGTTCAAGGTGCTGCCGAACGACCTCTCCAAGGTCTACAACCCCGCCAGCACGGCGCGCTACGCGCTGGTCTGCGACGACCCCATGGTGGTCTTCGGCGTCACCGCCGACACCACCGCGGCCCTGGCCGTCACCGACATCAGCACCAACGCCAACCTGACCGCTGGCGGCGGCGGTTCGACCGTCACGGGCCTGTCGTCCTGGATGCTGGCCTCCACCAGCATGACCGCGGACGCCACGTACCAGCTGACCATCGAACGACTCATCAACCGCGACGACAACGCGCTCGGCAGCACGTACGCTCAGATGGAGGTTTCGATCAACCTCCATTCCAAGATGAGCTACGCCATCGCCGGGATCTAAGGAGGGATGAACCATGGCCGTTATCTCCACTGGCAACCATCCCAAAGCCCTCTGGCCCGGGATCCACGAGTTCTGGGGCCGCGCCTACGCCAAGCATCCTGACGAGTACACCAAGCTCTTCGAGATGACCACGTCCGACAAGCAGTACGAGGAAGACGTGGAAGTCACCGGCTTCGGCTTGGCGCCGAAGAAGGAAGAAGGCATGAGCGTCATGTACGACTCGGAAGTGCAGGGGTTCATCACCCGGTACATCCACGTCGCCTACGCGCTCGGCTACATCGTCACCCACGAGGAACTGGAGGACAACCTGTACGAGGTCGTCTCCAAGCGCCGCGCCGAGGCCCTGGCCTTCTCCATGCGGCAGACCAAGGAAATCGTGGCCGCCAACGTGTACAACCGTGCCTTCGACACCACGTACCCCATCGGTGACGCTGCGGCCCTCCTGTCCCTGCTCCACCCGACCACGTCGGGCAATCAGGCCAACAAGTTGACCGTGGCCGCGGACATCTCCGAGGCCGCCCTCGAAGACATGACCGTGCTCATCATGCAGATGACCAACGACAAGGGCCTGCGCATCGCCGGCACCCCGGAATCCGTCATCGTGCCCCCGACCCTGTGGTACGAGGCCAACCGGATCCTGAAGAGCGACCAGCAGTACGACACCGCCAACAACGCGGTGAACGTGCTCAAGGCCAACAAGGTCTTCCCGGGCGGAGTGGTGCTGAACCACTTCCTGACCGCGGACTCCGCGTGGTTCGTCCGGACCAACGTGCCCCACGGCATGACCGGCTTCCAGCGCGCTGCGCTCAAGTTCGAGATGGACAACGACTTCGACACTATGAACGCCAAGGCCAAGGCCTACGAGCGGTACAGCTTCGGCTGCACCGACTGGCGCGGGCTCTTCGGCTCCGCTGGCGCGTAAAGACCCCCCGTTGCGAGCGGCACTTCTCCCCGCTTCGTGACACCTCCCGGCCGGCAGCCAGTCACGCCTCCTGGCTGCCGGCCAAACCCAAACCCCGGATAATCGGAGGACAGTATGGCAACCCCCCTCGCCGGCAAGCACGGCCCCACCCGCTTCACCAATGGCCTCTCGAACATGGATGTCAAGCACGGTCCGACCTACAGCTACCTGCTGCCTGACACCATCACGAGAATGCACGAGTTCAAGACCGACTTTGACACGTACACCGCAGCCGACTGGACCATCACCGAGACCTCCGCGGCCTCGACCCAGGCCCTGACGGCAGGCGACGGCGGTCTGCTCCTCTTGAGCAACCCCGCCAACATCAACTTCATCCAGACGATGCAGCTGGCCGTGGCGAGCTTCACCCCGGCCGCGGGCAAGAAGCTCTGGGCCAAGGCTGTCTTCCGCCTCGCGGATGCGACCAACTCCCACGCCATCTTCGGGCTGATCTCGGCCAACACCACGCCGTACTCGGCCATCGCGGAAGGCATCTACATCCGGAAGGCTGGTGGTGCCAAGACCTTCGCCTTCACTGTTGTCACGGGCAGCACCGCGACCACTGTGACCGGCTACGGAACTTGCACCAACGCCACGAACGTCCATGTCGGGTTCTACTACAACGGCAAGGACAAGGTTCGCTTCTACATCGACGGGCAGCAGATGGCGACCCTGGCGTCTACCAACCTGACGACTTCCAACCTCGCCCCGCTGTTCTCCTTCAAGAGCGGCACCTCGGCGGCCACCAGCGCCACCCTGGATGCCATCCTGGCTGCCAAGGAGGCATAGATGTCGAATTGCGACGGGCATGCTGCCTGGATGGAGCAGGATCTCCTCCCGACAGACGTGACAATTCCTGCGCAGTATTGGTGTGATGAAGACCACTGGATGTTCGACCCCTGGGCGTCTCGTGAGCAGGCCATCAACATCCACCAGCACGAGCACACTGCCTGGGCCGAAAGGATCTTCGACAACTGGCAGCAGAGGAATTGTCATACCCCCGCCGTGTTCGACTGGACTGGCGAGACAGTGTACATCGTGGGCCGGGGCGTGAGTCTCGAGGATTCCGCCCCGGCCCTCAACTCCCCGGCGCGCACCGGCCGGGCGATTTTCCTCAATGCCGCCTTCGCACACCCGGCGATTGAGCCCAAGCCGCAGGACTTCGCCATGGCCTTCGACGCCGCCGTGGCCGTGGACGAGGCCATGCGCGAGAAGTGCTTCGGGATGAATTTCATCACCGCGCCCATCATGGCGCCGGAAGTGTTCGCGTGGAACTGGCACGAGATTTTCTCCTTCACTCTGTGGAACAATGCCCCACTCAACTCCTTCATGCGGAAGCTCCACCCGGGGCTCCCGGAGCTTGTCGAGTGCCTGGGCATCTCCTGCTCGGCTTTCCATCTGGCAGCCATGAGTGGGGCCAAGAAGATCGTTCTTGTCGGGCAAGACAATGCCCGCCAGCCGGATAAGGAGCCCGCGGACAGCATCCTTGGGATTCCTCTGCCGTCCGGAGACATTGTCGAGTCGCACACGTACTACGCTCAGATAGCCATGGCGAACACCATCTTCGGGTTCTTCGCCTTCAAGCGCACCGGAGTCGAGATCGTCAACTGCTCGAAGATACCCCTTGTCGGGCATGATCTTTTCGCTCCTGACGGGCTCAGGCCCGTTCCCTGGATGACTTGCGACACCCTCGAAAATCACTTGGCGTAGGAGCACACCATGGCGAATGCAACCAAAGTTTCCATCATGGAGAACGGCCCGAGGTTCTTCACCACGTATGTCACTGTGACCGGAGACGGCAGTGGTGAAGTGACGGGGCTCAAGGTCATCGACCACACCGACGTCGGGACGATCAAATTCCGCATCGACCGGGTCTATTGGAGCCACGCCCCGGGCATGACCTCCAAGATCATCTGGGATGGATCCACCTCCGTCGTGGCATGGCAGTTCCCGGAGAACGTGGATGACTTCAACTTCGCCAAGATCGGCGGCTTGCACAATCAGGCCACGGCTCCGACCGGCGATGTGACGTACACCACATCCGGGCTTTCCGCGGGCAAGTCAGCCACCATCGTCATCCACGGCCGCAAGCAGTAGGGCTCGGCCGTGGGTAAGGGGCCGCATCCGATCTACCGCCCTGGCGATCATCTCGTCATCTGCGATGTCTGCGGGTACACGTACTACCGCTCGGAGATGCATGTTCGCTGGGATGGCCGGATGGTCTGCGCCAAGGACTTCGAGGAGCGACACCCGCAGGACTTCGTGCGTGGGCGCGCGGACAACCAGCGCATCGTGGACGGCCGCTCGGAGCCGCCCGACCGCTTCACCGACCCGGCGAACCCCGTCAAAGGAACTGACCTATGACCACTTCAGGGTCCACATCCTTCTCCGTCACCAGAGACGACATCCTCCGCGGGGCCTTCCACATCCTGGGTGCTATCGGCCTGGGCGAGCAGCCCTCCGCGGAGGAAATGAGCCGGGCAGCCTTCCAGCTGAACATGCTGGTCAAGTACTGGCAGTCGAAAGGCATGAACCGCTGGACGGACACCGAGGCCATCCTGTTCCCGGACTACGGCGTGGCGCAGTTCCTCCTGGGCGCGGGCTCGAGTACGCACTGCACGAACACGGCCTCTCTCGTCACCACTACCCTGGCCTCGGCCACGTCCATCGGGGGAAACGTCCTGCACGTCGCCTCGGCAGTCGGCATCACGAGTGGTATGCACATCGGCATCCCCCAGTCAGCCACGCAGATCTTCTGGACGACAGTGAACGGCGCGCCCATCGGCTACGACGTGCTCTTGCTGGACGCCGCCCCCTACCAGCTGGACGCCGGGGCCACGGTCTACGCCTACGCGAGCCCCATCACGCGCCCCGTACGCATCAGTGAGGCCCGGCGGCGCATCAGTTCCGTGGACACGCCGCTCATGGTCAGCACCCGCGCGGACTACATGAGCCTGCCGCTCAAGACTTCGCTCGGCCTGCCGAATCAGATCTTTTACGACCCGCAGATCGGCCAGGGCCGGCTCAACGTGTGGCCGACGAACAGCGACGTCCGCAATACCATCGTCTTCTCCTACAACCGCTCCATCCAGGATTTCATCGGGACCACGGACAACCCCGACTACCCCCAGGAGTGGTATCGCGCGCTGACTTACGGGCTGGCGAATGATCTCTGCGCGCCCTACGGCATCACCGGAGACCTGAAGCGCGACATTCAGCTGGAGGCGGTGCAGTCGTTCAACGACCTGAGCGGCTTCGACACCGACATTGCCGTGTACATCCAGCCAGCGATCCGCACGCACGGAGTCTAGGATGGCGAAGATCCCCTTCATCGGAGGCTTCGGGAGCACCAGATCCCCCAACGCCGACGCGCAGCGGTGCATCAACCTGTACTGCGAAGAAGACATGATGGGGAAGAACTCGGAAGCCATTCCTGGGCAGTCGTATCTGGCTGCTCTCTACCCCACCCCTGGTATGAAGTTCTTCGCCTCGGCTGGGGCCAGTGGGCCGGTGACGGGCCTCCACGAGTTCAACGGCATGTGCTTCGCCTTTGTGGGCCGCGATCTGGTGGAGATATTCTCGAACGGATCCATCTCGGTAAGAGGAACCATTCCTTCTTCCGTCGCCAGCAGCGCCAGTCGGATCTCCATGGCCCATAACGACCATCAGCTGCTCCTGACCAACGGGAAGGCCGGATTCATCTGGGAGCCGGCCATGCCCTCCTGGGTCACGAGTGCTGGCGGCCCGCAGACGGCTTCCTTCGCCCGCATCACGACTGCGGGTTACTCGCACGGCCCCATCACGGACTACTCGGACGGCTTCTTTCTGACGAATATCGCTGGGACATCCCAGTGGCAGATCTCCGGCATTCAGCAGGGCTTCGACTGGAACCCGGTGAACTACACCTCGGCCGAGGGCGCACCAGACAATCTGGTGCGGCTCATCGTCAACCACCGCGAGATCTGGGCCTTGGGCGAGCAGTCCGTGGAGGTATACTACAACTCCGGCGGCAACTACTTCCCCTTCGACCGCATTCAGGGAGCCTTCCTGGAGACCGGCTGCGCGGCGCCCTGGTCTGCGGCCAAGATGGACAGCGCCGTCTTCTGGCTGGGCAAGGATCAGCGCGGCCAGGGGCTGGTCTTCCGGACCAACGCCTACACTCCCCAGGTCATCTCGACTCGGGCGCTCGAGGCGCGCTTTGCGTCGTACACCGACATCAGTGATGCCTTCGCCTTCACCTTCCAGATGTTCGGTCATCAGTTCTATGCCCTCATCTTCCCAACCGGAAACGAGTCGTGGCTCTATGACGCAAGCACTCAGCAGTGGACCCAATGGGAGTACTTTGATCCTGATAGTGGCCCTGCGCGTCATCGGGCCAACTGCTCCTGCTTCTGCTTCGGGAAGCAGCTTGTGGGCGATTCTAAGACTGGCCGTATCTACGAACTGAGCCCCGACACGTACACCGACGCCGGGCAGACGATCCGCCGAGTGCGCGCCGGCCGCCATATGCACAACGAGCGCAAGCGTCTCTTCCACCGCGCATTCGAAGTGGACTTCGAGTTCGGTGTGGGCACCTCTTCCGGAGACGGGATCAACCCCCAGGCCATGATGCGCTACTCGGATGACGGCGGCCACACCTGGAGTTCGGAACTCTGGGCACCTCTCGGGCAGCAGGGTCAGTACAAGGGCCGTGCCCGCTGGCGCTGTCTGGGCTACTCTCGTGACCGGATTTACGAGGTGACGGTCACAGATCCGGTCAACGTCGTCATCGTCGGGGCGTATGTGGATCTCGCCCCATCGGCCACCTGATGCCAAATCTCCTCCCCCCTCCTCAGAACGCAGCATTCCTGGATCCGGAAAGCCGGCCCAGTCGCCCCTGGGTGCTGTTCTTCCAGAACCTGTACAATCTGGCTCAGATCGTGCTCACCGAGATCACGACCGCCTCCCACCACCACTTTGCGTCGTTCACCGCGACTGGGCAGATCGAGGACAGCGGGTACTCCGCGTCGTCCTTCCTGCCCGCGACGAGCCCGACGATCACCGG
>Ga0007792_10000325_pt1 | contig 17319 bp, 18 predicted proteins | sample CryBogmetaGMA6M_FD_60371 | JGI IMG/M metagenome (GOLD analysis project Ga0007792, IMG submission 60371) | Freshwater microbial communities from Crystal Bog, Wisconsin, USA - MA6M | ecosystem: Environmental > Aquatic > Freshwater > Lake | place: Crystal Bog, Wisconsin, USA | collected 2009-07-06
GTTCCACAAGCTAACTGCACTTATGTTTGGACAGCATCGAGAGGCACTATTACTTTCGGTCAGGGAACTCCCGCAATGAGTTATACCCCAGGTGCTGCAGGTACTAATAACGTTAACTGCGCTATTACAAACTTAGCCGGTACAACAACCAACGCTACACAAAACGTTATTTCTATTGTTGCTGCTCCTGTAGTGCCCACAATTACTGCAGCTTCTTCTGTAGTAGCTGGTGCCGCTGGCCAAATAGCCTCTATAGTTGCTCAGGCTGGCATGACTTATCTTTGGACTATGTCTAATGCTGTTATGGTTAATGCTACCTTATCAACAGTATCCTACACTGCCACTACTCAGGGTGTAGCTAACAACATAAATTGCACCGTTAGCAATGTAGCTACTATCCCAGCAACTGCTGTAGCTGTTCAAGTTGTTCAAACAGTGACTGCAATTTAAAAGTAAGTATATAATTTAATAGGACTAGTATTTATCTCTAGTCCTATTATTTTGCCTATATATAAATAATATATAGTATATTACTGTTACCCGGCGGCGGATATACAAATATCGTAAAATAGTGGGTTGAACCGAAGCGAAGAGTTTCATTACTTTTTAACTAATTAAGTTTGAGGTTTTTATGTCTCTTGTTACAAAATGGGATGGAAGTACTTTAGTTCCTGCAAATTCTGCGAATGAACGTACAACGCAGCTAGGAACGTTTACGGCTATTAATAACATAACTACTTATTATCCAGTACCTTCAGCGTATTCTAATCTATTGCAGGTATCTTCGCTATATAAAGTTCCACCTAAATTTGGTGGTAGGCCAGATCTTATCGCTTTAGACGTTTACCAAGATGCCTCCCTATGGTGGGTTATTTTATGGGCCAATGGTATAGTAGACCCTTTTGCTAGACCTTCTGCTGGAGAAGTTATTAGTATAATAAATATTCAAAGTTTAAAACAACTGTTAGCATAACATGGCGACCCCAGAACAAGATAGAAGAGAATACGCAGCCGTAATGGGTGGAACAGCAAAACCAACCCCCACTAGAGGGTTGGTGGTATCTAATTTAGACCCACTGTTTTCCGGTAGAGTGAAAGTTTGGATCCCGAGTTTACACGGAGCAACTCCTTATGCGCCTGATGGAAGTTATCAGGGAGATACCGAATTAGATACTTTTACTGCAACTGTTGGCACAATAGCCAACTCTTCTAGATTCAAAGACGAAAAAACCATACAAGGTCTACCTTGGGCAACAGTAGTTAGCCACAATTTAGGTCCCATGATGGACATTAATTCTAATATTAACACTGTTGCTGGAGTATTTTCCACGCCTGCAGTGGGAACAGAAGTTTTAGTAATTTTTGAAAATAATGATCCTCTATTACCTATTGTAGTAGGATCAATAATTCATGCCAATGAGTTTAGATATTCTATGTCAAGACCTTTAGAAGTCTTGCCTGGAGTTTTATTACTAAGTGTCGCACAAAAAGAAGACTCTAAAAACAAAGCCTCTGCTCCACCCTCTGATCCATCTGCATACCCAAACTTAGTTTCTTCTGTGTATAACATAAGAACTGCTTCTGGTTCTACTTTATTTATATCTGATGATGCTTTAAACCGGGCTATAGTATTAGAAGGGGCTATTAACTATGACTCCGCTTCTACCTTAACGCCAGCAGATGTATCTACTTTAGCTAGAATGTATCCTGCGTTTCCTACTACAGCTAGCGCAGCATTTGCAAAGAGACAGATATTAAGCACTGGGTACATGTCTCCTCTACTAGCCCCGGAAAATGGTGCCTTAAGCTCTGATTCAATTTCTAGCACTTCTATAACATCTGCTAGTACTGCCCCAAGTAATTCTATAACTCCGAAGGCAATCGCTAATACCAATTCTACTAATAGTGCGGCTATAAATAATGGCCTAGACGCTTGTCGGGTATCCGGCAATATAACTAAAATGTACCCCGTAACGGGCAAGCCAGAGCCCTCTGGTGGGGAAGATGGAGTGTACCATGCAAACACTCCGTATAGGCATGGAATACCTCATAGCGGTATGGATTTACGTGCGAACGCAGATGGTTCTACTTTATTGGTTGCTCCAGTAGATTGTTATCCCTTATACTACGGTGAAATATTTGGGTCTAGCCTTGACGCTAACGGTAAACCAACTTCCTATAAGGTTTCTGCTGGTAACGAACTGCTAGTTCTTGGTGTAGATGGGTATGGCCATACCTTTATGCACATGAGAAGTGTAAGACCAGAAATAATAAACCTGTGTTCACCCAGTAAAACAGCAATAATAAAAGCTGGTACCGTATTAGGAATAAATGGAACCTTACAAAAGTCTTCTAAAAATAGTGGCCCTCACTTACATTGGGAAGTATTCCCTGTTAATAATGGAGCAACTACTGGTCCTCAGTTAGTTCTGGCTAGGCAAGCCGCTGTTAACGCACATGCAACAGTTGATCCAGTAAAAGACTGGTTAAAACAGGGCGGTAGTGTTATAGCGTCACCCGCAAGTAAAGGCGCTCCAGACGTTTTCGCAAAAGGCCTTTTGACAGCTACACCAGAACAAGCCGCTGCTTTCATACAGAATACAACTTCTTACGCAGCAAACGATTCTATTAATTTTTCTAAGCCAGCGGGTTTAGAGATGTCATTAACTCCAGGTAAAGAAACTATAACACTAAGGCACCCTTCTGGTTCTTTTATCGGGTTTGATCCAGACGGTAACATTCTGATATATAGCTGTGGAGACATTAATTTTAGAGTCAACCGTTCAATAACATACGATGTTCTTGGTGCTATTATGGAGAATGTTTACGCTAAGTTTACAAGAGCCAGAACTAGTATCAAGCATTGGGGTAGAATGATTGGAAATTACAAGGCTAAAGATATAGCAGATTCCACTATGCCGGAATTCTTTACCAGAGCCGATAATTCTAGAGCCTTGGACATGGCAAATGCTATATCTTCAACTATAAATAATAGCTTTATTATAGACAGTGACGGAAACTCCCTAAGCCCAACAAATGTTGGTAATACTTCAGGTAAACCTCCTTATGTTTATCCACCAACTGGATCTGGCCGTATCTTAGGTTATATTAATTTTGATAACGCTGCATATGATAGTTTACTGCAAACAAAATATAACGCTCATATATCAAAACCAACTGGATCTGTGGTTAGTAAAGTATTTACTGATATAACAACTTTCAAATCAATAATGCTATACGCAAGTAATGGAAACCCTGCTTACAGAAGTGATGATAAGTTTGGTTTATTTGGTATAACTAATGCTATAATTTTACAGGTTGCGGGGTTCTCTCCAAGTGCTGTAGATGAATTAGGATATGTCGGAAGTAGCCCAGCCGCTGCTGACGCTAATGCTGATGTTGCTTTCCAATATATGGTAGGGTGTTTTACTGCAGTAAAAACTTTACTAGATAGCTTTGGGTTCTCTTTAGAAAAAAGTAATATAACTCCAGACGATTACAAATATATTTCTGAGCTGGCATATAAATACGGGGATCTTTCTATAGCTTTAACAAAAGCCGCAGAAAGTGCAAAAGCAATAAATCCAACTAATCCTATTATGACTTATCTTTTAGTCGAAAGCATTTGTACAAATGCTTTACAGTTTAGTGCGGAAGTTTTGTCTTTCGTTCCAACAATCGAACTTATTAAAAAAGGAAAAACTGCCGTGGGTACAGCTAAAAGCGGAGCCTCTCAAAAAGAAGCCCTCAATAACCAAATTTTCCCAAAGATAGCCGCTGGAACAACGACTAAAGGGCCTTTGACACCTAAGCAAGTTTCAGACTCTTCTGGAGCTAAGCTATCCAATGTAACTACTTCTTGGTCTTTAATAGTTAATGCATTAACTGTACAAGGCATAAGATCTGATTTTGTAGAGGTTGCAGCGGCAGCTACTATTGCAGTAGAAACGGGCACATTCTTACCCATAACCGAATTCGGTAACCAGGCTTATTTTGCCAAGTACGACGGAAGAAAAACCTTGGGCAACACAGAGCCTGGGGATGGTTATAAGTACCGTGGGCGTGGTTATGTTCAGATAACAGGAAGGGCTAACTACGCTTCTTTTGGTAGCTTGCTTGGTATAGATCTTATAAATAATCCAGACTTAGCTTTAGATCCAAAACATGCTGCCAGTATATTAGCAGTATACTTCAAGAAAAGACATATTGATTCTGCTGCAGATGCTCAAAACTGGCTAAAAGTTAGACTATTAGTAAATGGTGGCTACAACGGCTGGGATGTTTTTAGCAATACTTGTATTAAATTATTACAAGCTCTTGGCGGAAGTTAGTGGAAATTAAATATATGACAAACATTCGAGAATCATTTAAAGAGTTACTAGCGGAAGCTATAAAAGTTTTGACACCGGAAGAGAAGGCTGCTGCTGCTGCGGCTAAGGTTAAGGCAGCTGCTGCTAAGGTTAAGTTAAGAACACAAAGACGCAGAGCTTTGTCTCAACACCGCAAGGAGTTAGAAAGCGGTGAAGAGGGAGTAACAGCGGGTGGTTTGCCAATCTCCTCTGAAGGTGAAGAAGTACAACCTGAGGCAGAAACCCCGCCCGTACAGCCAGAAAAGAGCGGTCAGGAAGATAACGAAGAGCAGGAAAAAATAGTAAGTGAACTACCCAGCGATATAAGAAGCTATATTAAGTTTTATCTTGCTGATACCGGGTTGGTTCGTGAATTGTCTGACTGCTTAAAACAAAATTTTGACCCTGAAAACGAAAAGTATTTTGATGCGGCTTTAGATGATTTAGTAAAGTTTTGTGTAGACTTTAAGAAGAGCTGTAAACAAAAAACAGATGTTGGAATAATTAAAACCAGCCTTAAGAAATTTATACAAGCTTCCCAACAAGGGGATCTTGAGATGGAAGATTTAAAAACACCTGTCACAAAAAAGAAAGAGAATGAAAAGAAAACAAAGCCAACAGAAGCTTTAGATATTGGATCTAGAATTCTGCTTTATTATTTTAAACTTGGGTCCGGACCAGCCGAAATTAAAATAGTTCCTTCAGATTTGAAAAAAGAGTTACAAAATTTTTATATTGCGTGTAATATAATACATTATTATGCATACGGAAGATACTATAATATTTGGAAGACTGGGGTTGACAATTCTACTAGAGGGCCTTCTTTAGAAGGAATACTTAAGAGATTATTTACTGGCGACGAAGACCTGGTAAAATGGGACAGCAATTATTTGTCTTCTTATAGATTTAAACAGCTGCATTCTATATCAGACCCTTCGCTACGTGGATTTTTAAACTCTGGTACTCCCTTCGCTGATTATGTAAAAAAATATTTGGGTACGGGGTTAGTGTCTGAAGCGAGGCAATCTATTTTTGATGACTCTTCTCTTACACCGTTGCTAGAAGCAGAGGACAGCTTTAAACAAGGTTTTACTGAAGATTTTATAGAAATTATAACTTCTTGGTATTTATTCTATTATCTAGTTGGTGAAGAATCTGTAGAAAAATTACCAAACCTCGTTGTTAGGAATACTTTAGATGAAATGGACTTGGGAACATCTGAATCTAGGCAAAAATTAGATCAGTTTACTGAATACGAAGATCATGTATATGATGAAGAAGGCTTGGATACCTATAATGTTCTTCTTACTGCAGAAAACCAGGCTAAGTATGAAACCACTGCCGCTGCGTTACGTTCTATTTTTGCTACAGAAAGCGGAGCAAATAATTTAAGTCTTGTTTTAGCCCAGGTATTAGTAAAGCTTCCAGAATCTAAGTTTGCTGGTTGTACTTATTATAAATTGGACCGTAAAGGTGGCTTAGTTTATACCAATATTCTTTCTGAACTAAAACAAAAGACAAGCGGAACAGAAACAGAATCAAATAGCGCTATTGTAGCTATGGCTGATTTAGTAAGTTTTTCTCAGGACAGGGAAAGCTTTACAACAACTGCAATTAAAAAAATGGTTGCGAAACTTCCTAAAGATATGAAGCAAGGGTATGCTACTTTTGGTTATAATAATAACCAAAAAGAAGAAATAAACACTAGTATTTCCTCTGTTATTAATAATCCAGAGGGCGCTCAAATAAACACTTGGTATACTGAATTGAGTGGGGAACTACCATTTTTTATGAGTGGTATTTCGCCTAAGCTAGACTCAAAAATAGATATGTCATATTTTAGCCCCGGTAGCGCCATTTCTAAAACTTTTGGTTTGCGCTTAAATCCTGATCAAATAGATGTAGAGGTTAGCTCCGAAAAAATAGATTTATCTAGTCCTGTGGCTAGGCAAGAAATAGAGAGAGCTTTTGATACTTATGTAAGAACAGTCTCACAAATTTTACAGCCTCCTGCTGGAACACCTATAGAGAATGTGGGTATATTAATACCTACACATCCCGTGGTTGGTAAACATCAGAACCCTTTTGCGGTTAAGCGGTATATAGCTTATCCTAGAATAGATGAAAATACTGGAAAAGATATTACAGCAACGCTGCTTGAGAAAGATAAGAAAAAAGTGTTTGCTGTGTATAAGTCTGAAGGTGACTTTAACGCAGCAGCTGAAAAGGTCGTAAGCACTTTACTAAGGCTTAAACCCAAATTCTTAGCTGTAAAATCTGTCTCAGATTTAGAACTTCTGTTAACAGAGGTGTGTTCGAATATAGACGAGAAGATTTTAGCCTTCCGCTCGCCTAAAACAATTACATATACGCTAGATGGTAAAACACCAGAAACTCAGCTAGGGTGGTTAATATCTCCCAAACAAGGCGATACTGGTGCTATTGCATCAGAGCTTTCTGGTATACAAGCCGCCAATCCTCTTGCTGCGAATACTGGGCCACGCTCTCCTCGTGTTAATATCTTTATGACTTTTGCTAGAAACCAAATAAAGTTTAATCTATTACAAGAGAGTATAAAGTATAAAGCCTCTAAACTTTTGTTAGAGGCAGTCCCAGTTCCGGCAGAAAGAGAACAAAAGTCCTTAAGCGGTGAAAAGATACAGTTAGCTATAGTAAACTTACACTTACGAGCACAGGTATTATATGCTGTTGCTTCGTTATATGTAGAAGCAGCATCTTTATTAGAGGTTCTAAATGCTCTACTTAAGGGACTAGATGGAGAAGTTAGAGTAGCTTTACAATTGTCTACAAAGTTTACAGCGTTTGTTATAACTAAGTTAACTAATACTATGGCTGCAATATTTAGCCACTCGAATAATACTGGATATAAGGAGATTATAGACGAGACTATGGGCGATATTAAAGCGGCTTTTAATAAGTCTGATAAACTAGGAGAAGCAGTGAAAGCCCGGATTGAAAAGGCACGGAAAAGCCCCAACAGATTCAATATCTTTGATGGTGGTGGAAGAATAGATTAGTTTATCTTTGTTCTCAGAAGTTCTTTGAGGATATTTGATACTTTATCTGGACTTTTCTTAACACCTAGGATATTTCTTCTGCTAGATAAAAACCCAACTGCTATAAGTTCTGGTAAATCTTCAACTTCGTGTGCTTTTAAAAAACCAAATTCGAATAAAAAGTAATAGCTTCGTATCTCTACAATAAATATTGTTTGTAAAAACTTATAAAAAGATGAGACACTACCGTTTTTTATAGCGTAAACCCAAGGTAATACTTTGCTGGTTGAGATTAATCTTTGATTAGGTTCTTTGGATACTATAAGAGCTACGTGTGCTTTGGGTATGTAGACTGTATCTTTATATGATAAGTAGAATTCATTATATACTTTAGAAAACTGCCTTATCCACCAAGGAGCTTCGTCCATAAGTACAAAATGTATCTTTTTTGTACTTAATAAAGTTTCTATTTCTGCGTGTATATCAGATAAAACTATGTTGGGTAAATTACTTATTGCTTTTGTCACTACTACCAAACCCTTTCTCACCACGCTGTCTTTTAGCAGCCAGTTCTTCAAATTCACTAGATGTTAGCTCTTCTATACAAGACTTTGACAGCCTCTCTACAGTAAATTGGCAGATGGCCTTGTCGGTAGGAATAGATACAGGCTCCTTACTTGAGTTATAAAGGATTACCTTTACTTCACCTGTGTATCCACAGTCAATAACACCACCTAACACATGAATGCCTTTGGTCGCAAGACCGGAACGCTCCCTTAGCTTAAGCCAATAACCATTAGGAATGATAAAGGATAGCTTAGTGCCTATCATTTGCTGAGTAGTTGGCTGTAATATGTGTGTATTGTATTCTTTGGCTGGTGCATACAAGTCATAAGCAGCGTCCTCAAACAGGCCTGTATGGGCCTTAGTGGGCACTTGTGCGGAGCCATCTAACTTAACACATCTCAGGATTACTATATCATCGTATAGTATATCGGCACAAGCCCGTGCTTTTTCCTCTTCTGAGAGAATTAAACAAGACCGAACAAAATTAGTAAACTTTTTAAACATTAGGGCTCCATGATATTAAAGTTTGAACTTGATGTAGAAGCGATTAGCGTTAATAAACTATACTGTAACATCCCTGGACAGGCTAGGCGTTTTGTAAGTGCTGAGGGTAAGAAGTTTAAAACTTCTGTTAGGACTATAGTAAGAGATAAAATCCTGGTAGAGAACCTCTCCAAAGATATATCGAAGTTGGTAGGCAAACCTCTAACAGTATTTATGGAAGTTGGTCTACCCACCTGGTTTTTAAAAGATGGGAAAACACTAAGGCGTAAGGACTTAGATAATACCGCAAAAGCTTCTTTAGATGCTTTGTTTTCTACCTTAGCAGAATTTGACGAGGCTATAGATGATAGCCAGATATGGGAACTTACTCAGACCAAAGTAGTGTCAGAGTATCCTATGGTTGTGATAACTATACAGGAAATGACGCAATAGCCTTACTTAAGTAGCGTTTCATGTATTCATGATCTAAGCCATTGGATTTAGCTAGGCTATCTATGCTATGTAGATCACTTATGGTTCCATTATTATTTGGTAGTTCAGCAACGCCGTTTGTAAAAATAACATAAAAGTTGTTATCGTTCCATAATAAAGAATACCAGCCCTCATACATACTAGTTTTGATGGTTGATATTAATGCTTCCATAGAAACGTTATATACTTTAATATAGTTAATATGCCATTGTTTAGGGTCATCTAAATCACCACTAGCTTCTGGGTGTGGTTCAAGATCAGTGCGAACTATGAACTTGTTTAAAGTGTGTAAGACAGCAACATTTTGAAAAGCCTCTGTTTCAAAGACACCAAATATGGTACTTTCATGATCTTTAACAAATGAGGATACAGGTAATTGTGTCATATAAGCTTAATTATACTATACAAGAACGGGTATAGATAAATTAGAGATATAGTTAGCCAAGTCTTTAATAGTATAAGGTATAACTATTAAGATTATATTATTATCTATACAATACTGTTCTTTGTCTTTATCTCGTTGTTGTGATTTTAGGAATTTATCCTCTGTTTTATGAAAATGGTTTGGATAAATATAATGCTGATATCCATGATACTCAAAGGCTATTTTGTTTTCTTTATTATAACCATCGAAATAATATCTATTGTTGTTATATATAATACGTTTTTTAGGGAATAATATCTTTAATTTAGCTTCAAATAATTGTCTACATATTTCTTCTGTTTTACAATATCCACAATAAGGACACCATTTATTTCTATTTATATTATCCCAAGTGGCATTCCATTGATGTCCTTTTTTACATTGCCAAAGCAAATTAGTTTTACAATTTATATATTTCTCGGATAATAATAATAATCCTTGCTTAGATAAAGCATACTCTTTTAATGCTTTTATATTATAGGGCTTATTATTAGTACAACACTCTGGGCACCAGTGATTAGCATTTTTGATGTCTCCCCAACAACCTTTCCAGATATGACCAAACTCACATTGCCATTGTAGCGGTTTTCTGGCATTTACATATTCAGTAGACAACAATAAACCTTTTTTATTGGTAGCATATTGTTGTAAAGTGGTCATACTGGGTTTTGATTGTCCGTCGCAAGATGGACACCAATGACGTTTAGCACAATTCCAGCTAGTCTTCCATATATGCCCTTTATCGCACTGCCACTCTAACAGTTCATGACAAGAGCTATAGGTTTTAGATAAAAGCTTGCCTCCCATCGAAGAAGCCCTAAGTTGTAATATATCTATGCTTAATCTAATTCCCATATAAATTAACTTTGTAAAATGATTGAGCGACTGGTACTTTCATCTTTAATAACGGTAATCAAATTACCGGCTAATGCTAATTTCACTTCTGGGTCATGACTAATAATTAACATTTGGTGGTCTGACGATAATTCTTTTAGTACTGATAACAATTGTGTTTTGGATGCGACTGATAATGAGTCAGTACTTTCATCTAGTATTAAGAAGTCTAGATTCATACCAGCTGTCTTTAAAAGCGTCAGAAGTGACAGTGTCATAGCGATTTCCAGCAGTCTCTTTTCCCCGGTGCTGAAAGCTTCTGCAAACTTTCCGTTGACTGTAAAAATCAGTTGTGGTGTATCTTTCTCTTCATTTATGGAAAATTCAACTTTAATAGGTTTACCATAAACAGAACTGGCGTATTTGCTAGCTATAGCCGATAGTGTAGAAACCTCTTCCCGAAGATACGCAAGTCGTAAGCCATTCTTACTCATAGCCTGTTTCCAACCAGTAATAATTTTACTGTCTTTAACCAAGTTAATTTTCTGTGCTGACAGCTCTTCCGTTTCTTTTTTTAAAGCTGTTATTAAAGCTTCATTGACATTAGACTTACTGTTCTCTAAGTTTGTCTTTGACATTTGGATAGTTTTTTCACATGCTATAGCAGAAGAGTTACATATTCTAAGATCATCATTTATACTGTCGATCTTATTTTCTATTAGGTCTTTTGTTTGCTTTAGCTTGAGTATAGCGGCCTCTAACAGCTTCTTCTGCGGTTGTAACCCAGCGATGTTATGTTTAGCCTGTTCAATTTCAGCTTCGTAATGTGCTTTGATTGATTTCTCTGAACCAGTGTCAAGCTTAGACTGGCAAACTAAGCACTCCAAATCCCCAGCTTTGTTTGATTTTATTGCCACAGATACCGTGGCTACTTTTGACTTCAGCTTAAGTATATTATTATCGTGTGTTTTGACGTTTAGTAAACAGTTTTGATAAATTTCTTGTTTCTCTTCTAGCTTTTTCTTAGCTTCAGAGAGAACAACAAACAATTTATCTTTTTTATCCTGTAAAGATACCTCTTCAGAATAAAATTTAGCTAACTCAACCTCTTGTCTTTTGATAGCTTCTAATACAGAGCCAGCGTTAGCGGAGAATATTTCTTGCTTAGCTAATTCGTGTCCGTAGGCATTGAGTTTATCAGAGAGGATGCTATTTAGATTAACTAGTTTATCCTCCGATAGTCGTAAAGTACTATTAAGTTTTTTAATAATGGAATCCATTTTCTTAACTGCTAAGGCGTTTTCAAGTATTTCAAATCGCTCTGCTGGGCGCAGTTTTAAGAATCCTCTAAGCTCTACACTGAACACGCAAGATAAGAAATTAGAGTGACTAACTCCTATATAAGAACTAACAAGTTCATCTGTTTTAGAAACAGTGCTGTCTTTACTTATATGAACACCATTTAGAAAAAACTTAGCTTTATTTATATCGCTGTTGGGTCTTCTCCAACGCTCTATCTTAATAGTATTCCCTTTCTCATCTTCTAATTCTAAACCAACATAGATACCACCGCCTGGGTTTGTTGGTGCTATATAGTCAGATAAGTAGTTGAAGCGCAACCCTTTACCAAACATAGCCATAGATATAGCACAGATAATTACGGACTTTCCTGCGCCATTTGATTGAGCCGTATCGTTCTTAAAGATAGCATCTATTTGATTTATATCCGTAGTAGAAAAATCGATTTCTGTTCTGTCTACGAAAACTACGAAGTTTTCTAGTACTAAGCGTGTAATTTTATAGCTCACTTAGTAACTCCGCTCCACGGGTTTTAAACTCGTCATGTGTAATTCCCTCAGGTGTAAAAATTTGGCAGTTAGATAATACAAACTCTTTTAATGTTTGATTATTTTTCTTGTCTATAGTATCTATAGAAATACTAGAGGCTACTCCAGTAGCTTCTTTTTTAGGTAATATTTCAAATCCCTTACAAGCTGATAATAACCTGGAAATATCCATAACAGTATCTGCATTGCAATATACTCTGTAGTAAGCGTTTCGTTCGATTATTTCTGGGCTATTTATAATAACTAGGTCTTCTACAGAGAAGAACTCAGGAGAGTGCGGATTTTTAATAAACTCTATTTTGTTTTTATTGGTATCTAGAATCCACGCACCTTTAGGTCCAGTCTCACTGAACCTTTTGTTTAATAATGTACCCAAGTATATTACAAGATTAGTAAGATCGTTGCTTGGCACATGATAATGACCACAAAATATTCGATCAAAGAACCTAGCATTAAACTTAGATAAATCAATAGCTTCTGGATCTACATTCATAATAGAGTTATCCCAAAAGTGGGCCAGTAAATATTTCTTACTGTTGCAGTCCAAATCTTTTTCTATGGTTTTCATTTCTCTGTAGAAGTCTTCTGGTTCTCTAGTGTACGGTAGGAAGTAAATTCTAGCGTCTTCAACATCTACAAAGTCACTCTGGTTAAAAATCTTAATAGAGTCTTGAAACAAATCTAAAATGCTCACAGTATCTGAAACCTTGTCGTGATTGCCTGTTAAGAGGCCGCATTTGCCCTTATAAAGCACGTTAACGTATTTGAAGGTACTTTGTATTTCTATTCCTTCTTTAGTCGGTAAACGCTCTGCTTTATCGAAAATGTCACCTAAACCAAAAAAGTGAGTACACTTCTTCTGCTTACCAAGGTCTGCGGCCCATTTAATAGAGTCGAGTACTTCTTGAAGCCTTCCGCTGATACCATTGGCATTTGTTCTGTCAAACTGGTTAGAGAAGGAGAGATGAAAATCGGTACACAGAATCACTCGGCTCATAAATATCCTCAAGCCATATATCGGAGGGAGAGAGCCCTAACTCCACTGATTAATGGGGATTTGAGTAGAAAATTGCTGTCCCGTAAGAACTACAGTCATATCTATATTAAACATTCGGACGTTTTCATAAGAGTATGCAGATACTGCATTTACGATAACTCTGGGTTCCCATGTTTGGATGTCGTTTTGTATTTGCTGACATAGAATGCCTTGTGTGGCACTGTCCACGGCATCGAATAAATTATCGTCCATAGAAGTTCCAAAATTAGGAGACATCGGCATCTCTCCTTTTCTTGTGTTTAGTAGGACGTAAAGGCTTTGAGATATTAAGTTCTGATCAGTAGTTGTAGCCCAAAATCCTTGCGAAGCGCTCCTCTTCGGAGGAAACGATATGCCAGAATAGAAGAAAGTATTAGAAACTGTCTGCGTTGCAGCAGCAGCAGCGGAGGGAGATTTAATAATTGTAGACATAAACTTAATTTATAAAAATTAAATACATGGTAGATATACTTTCAGTTGCTAAAGAACACCAAGAAGCCTTTAAGATTTGTTCTGAAGCAGCGTCTAAATACTTGTCTAACAATAAGAAAATTTGTAATAAGTCTTTTGAAAATTTTAAACTTGCAATAGAGCAGCCTCTGTTGCAGCTAGCTGCAGATAAACTATCTGACTTATTTGGTTATACCTTTACAAACGCTTTGGGTATAGAGTTTGAATTTTTTATATACGCTCCTACCGGTAACTCCGGAGGCACAGATTTTATGTTTGACGATAACCCAGAAATATGTTTTTTAATAAATTTAAATAAAAACCTAAGGGCTATGTATAAAAAAGATATAAGAGAGTTTTGCCTTACTTTGGCTGATATTTACACTCATGAGTTAATACACGGGATTCAATATATAAAGCAATACCAGTCTGTTGGCACTGATGAAGACTCATTAAAAGAAAGTATATTTAAAAATAGAGAGTACTTATTTGAACTAGATATAAGATATAATACTATGAAGCAGTACACGGAAGACCTGCCGTACTTTAGTAAGCATGAAGAGTTGGTATGTTATTCAAAAGATGCTGCAAGACAGCTACTAACTGTTTATAGAGATAAAAAAATCATACTTAGTAAATTAAGTAATGCGGATGCTCTTTCTGAGCTGTCTAAAGCAAGCGATTGTTTTTATTACTACCACGATTGTTTTTATATTAAAGTCCCAGGACTAGCTAAGCAATATGAGTTTTTATGGAAAAAGTTTATAAAGTATCTTTGCCGGAATCTCGACGAAAACTTTGCGATATAATTAAATATAAAGGGAATACCTGATATGAGTTGGAAAACATTAACAGAGAGATTTACTAACGCTGAAGAGCACATGAACGACCCATTTGCATTTGAAAGTGGCGTTACTGTTCTAGCTGTCCCAGAAAAAATGATGTCTCAGATTTCTTCAGGCGCTGAAAAGCCAGAGGGAATCACATTAAACTTACCTCACGTTCCTTCTACTCACAGTGTAGAAGTTACTAGTGAACCAGAAACATTTAGAGGCGAGTTACCTCACCTAACACCAGAAGAGCACGAGACAGTGCTTGATTGGTTTGACAAGCAATCCTGTGATCCCAACAATCCACTTGAAGTTAGAACTTATTTAACTGAGATCGCTTTAGGTCTAAAGCTAGATGCTAAGAAGCGTATTGTTCCTACTAAAACCTCCGACTCTGAATCAGGATCTTCCAATGAATAAGAATAGCCCACTAGACTTTCTATTACTAGAAAATAGCAGACACGACTCTCTATTTGGGGATAGTGATGTCAATGAAGTAACTTTACCAGATAATATGGAAAGCCTCGGTTCTTATGAAGATGGTGCCGATGAGGCCGAAGAAGGCCCAGAGCACGAAGCTGGAGAGTCTGAAGACACAGAAAGCACTGAAGAATCTTTAAGTACTCTTAGTGAGGAACTTAACAAGATTAAAGACACTATTAGTGGATTAAAGTCTAAGTATCCTGAGGATGTCAATAACGAAATAGCTAAGGCTTTAGATGATGCTACTAGTGCTATAGATTTAGCGGTGCATCATTTAGGGGATATCGGTGAAGATTTAGATGCTCTAGGCGAAGAACCACAAGAACTTGAAGACGGGCAAGAGCCCGTAAAGTTTTCTGGTTCAGCTTCTCCAGAAGTAGCTGGAGCTATGTTTGATGCTGGCGAAAAAGCCGATAACGAACTTTAATATGAAAACGTTGCCTTTGTTCGAGTTTATTAAACCGGGAGCTTTAGATAGAGTAGTTTTTGAAGCCCTCGGTGATGTAACGTACTCTCCTCAACAGCTTAATCCAAGTCTTCCTACTGCCCCTGCTTTAGGGGCAGCTCCTGATTTTCTTGCTGGTTATAAGAGACGGTTTGGTGGGAATGCAGCCCTTGTAGATAATAGTTTCTTTAATACCTTAAGTCCCGCAGGTAAAAAAGTAAAAGCTGTTTTAGTAGAGTTTATTATTAAACAGTTACCTAATGTCAAATTATATGATATAGTAAAAAGCAGTGGTGGTGATTTTACTTCTGTTGTATTTAATCAAGCATATAAAAACCAAGCTAATGCATTAGATCTTGCTGTTTTAGCTTGGTTACAGCAACAAGAACAAAATAAAGACCTTGTAGTAGCTGTTAATGAAGTAATGGCACACTTTGGTGGTAAAGTATCACAGTTAATAAGAGCTCTTGCACCAGAAATAACTCTTAGATTAAAGGGCGGTATGTAATGCCAGCTATTAAATTTGATTCCAGCCTCAATATATCAACTGTAATATCTATTGTGTTGCTTATAGCTTCAGTAGTTGGTTTCGGTTTAAATCTAAGATCCAACCAAAAAATAACCTCTACCCAATACGCCAATATTAAAGCGGAGTTAGATGATGTTAAAGCGGAGTTGGGTGAGCTTCGCAGACTTCATTTATCTATATCTAATACTGTTCAAACTCAAGGCAAGTCCATTGAAGTGGTTTCAAAAATAGCTCACAGCAACAATAAACAAATTAAAGAAGTAAAGAAAGCCCAGTAGAGAGAAAGAAGTAGCATGAGAAAATTAATCGATATTGATACTTTAACAGAAGCTTTAGTTACTACAGAGATGCCTTTATCCGAAAGCAATTTCGACTTGATGAGGCCACCAGCCTTAATTTCGACTGAAAATAAGGTTGCCATTGGCTTAACTGCAATTGGGGTTGTAGTTCTCTCAACTATATTATATGGTTCTTATAAGCACAGTGAGGGGATTAAAGGGGACAAAGCGCAACAGCAGCAAATGTTAATTGCAGCCTCTTCAGAACTAGGTATACCAAAAGATTTATTAGAAAAAGAGCTAAATAGGCTTTGTTGGAGATATGATCGCTATTTAAAAGATAAAGAGGCAGATCGACTTTCTGACGATGTTATGTATGAACAAACTGATCGTAAGTTTAAGTCTGCTCTAATTATGGCTTTGGTAAGTCTTAAGAGAACTGTTATTGTTTTAGAAAATCACGGCGTATCTTACGTTTGGGATTACAAGGTTAGTAAGTGGAAAAAAGAAGGAATAGACACTCTAGCATTCCCTGATCGTGGTACTCCCTTTACGAAACTAGCTCATGATAATGATACTGATATAAATAGAACTACATATCCTATTGCTACAAAAGATCCAGAAACTATTGAAGATCTTAAACTTAGTAAAGCTATAAATAATATTAGAACAGCTAAAGAGTTTTCAATCCATATAAATGAAGTAGTATCTTTTAGTAAACAAGATACTCCTGAGATGAATTTATCTGGAGAAGGTCCACACCCAAATGCTTGGACAGACAAAGTCAGTTTATCAGGCAAAACTCCACGCAAACTCGGCATAGAAAATCAACACGACATGTTGCAAGATGTTTACAAACCAACTCACCCGAAAAAATAAACATGCCTAGCAAAACACCAAAACAAGCTAGGACAATGGCTGCTGCTGCTGTATCTGGAAATCCAGCAGCAATAGGTGTTGCGGGAGATATTGCTGGCCAGATAAAGTTTAACCTAGCTACATTAGAAGGTTTTATATGTACAGCGAATTATACTGGAAGTGCAAAGCTCTACAAGGCATCCGGATTCTCTCTTGTATTCTAGAACACCACACTCAAGTGGGCTTTTCTTATACTTCTAGTATAGTATAATCATCTCTGTTGTATATCCTATCCGGGAATTTTTCTCCTAAGAAGAGGGAGAATAGACGAAGATATTCTTCCGCCTCTACTGCAGTGTCAAAGAGCATGGGCTCCTTAGAAACCTTACCCACCCAG
>Ga0007792_10000327_pt1 | contig 17267 bp, 13 predicted proteins | sample CryBogmetaGMA6M_FD_60371 | JGI IMG/M metagenome (GOLD analysis project Ga0007792, IMG submission 60371) | Freshwater microbial communities from Crystal Bog, Wisconsin, USA - MA6M | ecosystem: Environmental > Aquatic > Freshwater > Lake | place: Crystal Bog, Wisconsin, USA | collected 2009-07-06
CAGAGCGCTATTTGGGACTTTCCAGTATTCTGGTTATCCTTATTTCGGGAGTGGCTATTGCTATGGCAACGCGCAGATATACCGAACGGCATTTTAATGCCACGGCGTTATTACGTTGCTTAGGGTGTCAACAGCAAGAAATACTCTGGCTGTATAGCAGTCAATTCGTTGTGCTGGGGGCTTTAGCCAGTACTTTAGGCTGTGTGCTGGGATGGTTTGCTCAGGAGGTGTTATTTCAATTACTGAAAGAGTTACTGCCACAGCAGTTAGTCAGTCCGGGGTTTGGAGCGGTTTTGTTTGGCTTTACAATCGGTATCGTGGTGTTATTGGCCTTTGCTATGCCGCCCTTATTACGGCTTAAACAGGTATCGCCTTTGCGTGTGTTGCGACGTGATCTGGAACCCTTACCTGCGAGTGCTTGGCTGGTGTATAGTCTGTCCATTGGTGTTATTGGTTTATTGATTTGGCGCTATACGGCGGATATCAAAATGACGACCACTATTTTAGGCGTGGGTTTAAGCGTTCTATTGATGCTGTGGTTATTGACCTATGGCTTACTGAAGTTGCTTCGGAAGTGGCTGCCCTCAATGAATTTAACATGGCGTTTTGCTTTACAAGGCTTGTTAAGAAACACAAGCACCACCATTAGTCAGATTTTAGCCTTTGGTTTGACCTTGGCCGCCATGACTCTTAGTTTTACCGTACGGACGGATTTAATTGATAACTGGCAACAGCAATTACCCGATAATGCACCGAATCATTTCGCCTTGAATATTTTCCCTGAGCAACAGGCCGCGTATCAAAGTGATTTACAGCAGCACGCTATTAAAGGCAGTCAATTTTATCCGGTGGTCAGGGGACGCTTAGTGGAAATTAATCATCTACCGGTGCAACAGTTTGTGAGTAAAGATTCACAGGGTGAAAATGCAACTCATCGTGAATTAAGTCTGACCTGGACGAAAGAACTGCCTGAAGAAAATAAGATAGTCGCAGGAACTTGGTGGAGCCATGAACAGGCAGCCAATTTTGTTTCTATTGAAAAGAAGCTGGCAGAAAGTTTAAAAATAAAACTGGGTGATCTGTTAAGCTTTACCATTGGCAGTCAACCGGTTAATGCCACAGTGAGTAGCATTCGTGAATTAAGGTGGGATACAATGAAGCCGAATTTTTATATGATCTTCTCACCGGGGACTTTAGATGCTTATCCGAGTGTTTATATCACCAGCTTTTATCTACCCGACACCCAGAAGGACTTACTGAATAGTCTGGTTAAGAAATATCCCAGTACTACCATTTTAGAAGTTGATTTAATTCTAAAGCAAGTTAAGACCTTGTTAATGCAATTAACCCAAGCGATTAATTACTTGCTCTATTTTGCCCTGATGGCAGGCTTTACGGTATTGTTTGCTGCGGTTTATGCGACCTTGGATAATCGTATCTATGAAGGTGCTTTAATGCGGACATTCGGTGCGAACCGGTCATTTTTAAGAACAACCCAGTGGCTTGAGTTCGGTATGCTTGGGTTTATTTCGGGTGTGTTTGCGGTGATCGTATCGGAAGCCACGACATTCTTTTTATACACGCATTGGATGGCTATGGACTATCATTTCAGCTTGTGGATAGTGATTACAATCCCTTTGATTGGAGCATTGTTTGTGGGTGCAGCTGGATTCTTAGGGGTTAGGCAGGTGCTTAATAAGCCACCGCTTCGGGTTTTGAGGGAGCTATAACCGCTATAACCCGTGTATCACCTGCAGTAATCATGCAGTCCTTCACTTCAAAGAGGTGCTACTAAGTAGCACCTCTTTGAAGTGAAGGACTGCCTTTTAGATAGGGTTTACATCAAAAATACCTGAAATGCCGCTACTAGTCAGTATTTCTATTTTATAATCCTCTTGTGGTGTGGCTTTTTCAATTTTATCCATTTGAATCTCCCATTATCGCAGCAGATCAATTTTAAATACAGGCTCGCCAGCAACATTTTGCGAAGTATCAGGAAGCCAGTGCGTCAGTTCACTGTACAGAATATCCGGTTCGATGGGTTTGGCTAAAAAACCGTTCATACCGACTTCGATACAGTGCTTTCGATCATCCTCAAAGGCGTTGGCCGTCATGGCAATGATGGGGATAGACTGACCACAGTCAAGCTGTCTGATGCAACGGGTCGCCTCTAAACCATCCATTACCGGCATCCGCATGTCCATCAGAACCAGGTCGTAGGGCTTGGTTTTAATCATCATAATGGCTTCGCCACCGTGATTGGCTATTTCCACCAATAAACCTTTTATTTCCAATAACATGCATATTATTTCCTGGTTTATTTCATTGTCTTCCACCAGCAAAATACGCGCTCCTTTACGAATTTGCGTTTTGTGTTTATTAGAGATTTCTTGCTGCTTAAGTTCGTTATCGCGTTTTAAACAAACAGTAAACCAGAATGTGCTACCCTGGCCTAGACTACTGATAACACCAGTATCGCCGCCCATAACACGGGCCAGATGGCGGTTGATGCTCAGACCTAAGCCGGTACCGCCATATTGACGTGTAATAGAGGTATCAGCCTGTATAAAGGGCTGAAACAGCTTGGCTTGCTGATCCTCACTAATGCCGATACCCGTATCCTGCACTTCAAATTTAAGTGTTATGAGATTATCCTGCTCATTTTTCACTTGAACTCGCAAGGTGATACATCCCCGTTCAGTAAACTTGGCAGCATTACTAAGATAATTAAGCAGAATTTGACTAAGCCGTAACGGATCGCCTATTAGCGTTAATTCGGCTAGCCGAGAATCGATATCATAAATGAGTTCCAACTGCTTGGATTCAATCTGTGCAGTTATGAAGAGCCTCGCTTCATTGAGCGAATCAATAATGTTAAACGGTACTTGCTCTAGTTCAATACGATCAGCCTCAATTTTTGACAGGCTTAAAATGTCATTGATGATACCCAGCAAATGCTTGCCAGATCGATTGATTTTATCAAGCTTGTCCAACTGTTTTGGATCTTTAAGATCAAGCATCAAAAGATGAGTAAAACCAAGAATGACATTCATCGGTGTCCGTATTTCGTGGCTCATGTTGGAGAGAAAAGTACTTTTCGCTCTATTGGCTGCTTCAGCCGCTTCTTTGGCTACGATGAGTTCAGTGACTTTTTCATCGACTAATTTTTCCAGGTGGGAACGATAGTTTTCCAGCTCCTGTTCATTATTGCGAAGTATGCGAAACAGCTTGTACCGCTCGATAGCATTCTCTACGGTTCTCACCAGACTCTCCGGATTCATCCAGCTTTTACCGATAAAATCCTGAGCACCCAACTTGATTATGCCTGGGCCATCAAGGTCACCGGAAATACCGGTCACCACCACTACCGGGCAAACCAGCAACAGTGGAGCCCCCAACTCCATTAGAAATTCCGGTGCATCATAGTCAGGCAGATGATAATCGAGCAGAATGCAATCGGGCAGTCCTGTCTCACTGTTTAGACAGGTGCGTAATCCGGCGGCACCTGTTTCTGCGGTGTCGAACCGAAAGCGCTCGGGCGAGCCTTTTTGCAAGAGCCGTTGCATGATCTCCTGGTCTTCCGGGCTATCATCAATAATCAGTACACGCAAAAAATCACTCTTCATAAGTATTCGTCAGACGGTGTGGTGATAGTGGAGCACAGCCAATGATCCAACGTTATAAATGTCTCGCAAGCCGCGTGAATCAGTGCATCCTCATCCACCGTCGCGACCATCAACACCGCTTTAAATGTTTGCCACATCGATCCTGTCTGTTCGCCATAGCCCGTGAAAAAGGCGGCGCCGTTTTCGGCATTAAGATTAAAAAGGTCTTTAAGGTGACGACTGATTACCTGCCCGCCCAATGTCGAGCCTTCCAGTACATAGAGACAGCCCAAGGCCGTGGTAAGGTCAGTGCAAGCCGGCAATTCGTGGCAAATGGAAAGCCTATCCAACACATCACCGTCTACTCCCAGCGCTTTAAGATCCGCCGCCAACAAAGGTAGTTTACTCCGCATAGCGATATCCGGTAGCCAGTCATGCAATTCGGGAACACCGATAAGGCTTGCTTCTAAGGGACGGTAGTAACCCCAAAAAGCCCTGACCAGGCGCAGGTAATCCATCCGTGAGAAGCTGGGCGACAGTAAATTCAGATTTGTCTCAAGGCGCTTATGTAGAGGCCCGGTGGCATTCCTAAGCGTGATTAATCGTTCATCATTCATCGCATTTCTCCTCAGGCAGTGTGATGGTATTGAACCAATAGCGTGTTAAATCTCTTATTTTTTCTATGTATTGTTCAAGTTTAAAGGGTTTAACTATATAACCAGCCGCTCCAAAACGATAGCAGGCGGCGATATCAAGGGGATTATCCGAGGAGGACAGAATCACGATGGGAGTCGATAGCTTCTGCTTCATCTGCTGTAACTCCTCAAGCATTTGTAAACCATTCATCCCCGGCAAGTTGAGGTCAAGCAACATCAAACACGGCAACGGATCGATCCTGTCGAGCTGTGACATTCCCGGAAACAAGCGTGACAGCGCCTCTTCGGCACGTTCCGAGCGGATTACAGGATGCGCAAAACCCGTTTTTTGCAAAGCCCAACAGATGACTTCAAAATCTTCATCGGAGTCTTCAACAATCATTAACGGACGCATTTTTTTTATCATTCTCCCCCTTCTTCTACATGCTCAGGTGTCAGTGTGAAACAAAACGTTGAGCCTTTACCTTCGCCCGACTCAATCCAGATGCGTCCGCCATGTTGAGTAATGGCTTTTTGCGTGAGCGCAAGGCCAACACCGCTCCCACCACCATATTCCTTGTGTCCATGCAGGCGTTTAAAAGGTTGAAAGATGTATTCGTGAAACGCGGATGAGATGCCTATTCCATTATCCTGTACGAAAAAAACCGGCATGCCGTTAGTCGTGTAACAGCCTATTTTAATTGTTTTCACTGCTTCAGCGTTGTATTTTATGGCATTCATTATTAAGTTTTGGAATATCACTTTCACAAACGTCGAGTTACAAAGTATGTCTGGCATAGCGGGTTGAATATCGACAGTTATGCTCTCATTGGGGTTGGTTTTTTTCAGCATGTCGACGATTTCTTCCACCAACAAAGTGATCGAGTAAATCTGAAAATCCTGCTCGATATAATCCAGATGAGAATATTCGAGAAGAGCTTCCAGAAAATGATGCATACGCTCTGTCAAACACAAAATCGTCTCTATCCGCTGGTGCCCTTGTCCTGATAGGTGTTCGCCCTCTTCCAGTCTTAAAAGTTCGGCATAATTGTGTATGCCACGTAGCGGCTCCTTTAAGTCATGCGAAGCGGCATAAACAAAGTTGTTTAGCGCCTGGTTGCTGAGTTCAAGTTCAGTGTTCAGCCGTATCAACTGGCAGGTCTGTTCAATGAGGATGTCATGCAGACTTTGTCGCATTTTTCTGACATGCTCGATTTCACAGTCCAGCCAAGGTTCGGAATAGCCGCGAACGGTTTCTTTCCACAATGCAAACGAGATTCGAGGCTGTAGTCGACTCTCTTGACCTTCACCGTCGATGATAACCGGTTTGTTCGGATCACCTGCCCAATGCATTTCCGATAGCATCTCTGGGCGAAACCACATCACCCAAGTCAAACTCGCTCGGCTTATTCTGATGGCCAGTAATCCGCTCGCCACAGATGAAAAATCTCTCGCTGCGGGAAAATCATGCGGCAAACAATGCGTTGCCAATACTACAAAGTCCTGTTGCCCAAGCCATTCAGCAAGCAGACCGACTTGATGCGCAGAGGGGGTTGTACCCAGTAGAGTCACTTTTTTATTCTCAATCAGTGCTGCTCCGCTGGCATTGATCCCGTTAAGCAGATTTATTTTGCTCCCGAATAAGAGGTGGTGATAGCTTTTGACTCGCCCCATTTCACCAATGAGTTGGCAATGTGCATGGATTAACTGAGTACGATAGGCGTGGTGATCCAGGTTTTCCAGATCGCCAATGCGTAGTGATAACATCCAGGACAACAACTCAATCTGAAAACGCTGCTCATAGGCTAGGTATTTCGGCTTGCTATGATGCATACAGGAAATAAGCCCCCACAGTTTATCAGACTTCAGTAAAGGCATTACCAGCGTGGCTTTCACCCCCATATTGCGCAGATAACCGGTATACATCTCTGAAACACTCCGTAAAAATGAATAGCTCAGATCAACGGGACGTCCGTCAGTCAAAGGCGACCGGTCAGGAAACAGGGGCACGGGCACATAGTCTACATTGGGGAGGTGTCTAAGCGGGCTTAATGCGAATAGCCGTCGTGCCGGTTCAGGCACATCACTAGCCGGATAATGTAAACCAAGATAAGCTTCCAAACCGATATCCTTTGCCTCAGCAATAACCACTCCGCTACCGTCTCTGTCGAATCGATAAATCATAACTCGCTCAAAACCTGTCAAAATGCGTACCTGTTCAACCACGATAGACAGGAAGCTGAGTAACCCAGGGCTTCCATACAACTGCTGAATCATATCCTGAAAGCTGGAAGAACACTCGTAGACGGGATTGACGTCTACAGTACCGGTGGTTCGTTCAAATTCCAGTAATAACAAGTCATCGATGCGGTTGCCTGATATATGGAGTACGCTGTCCTGATGCAATAAACATGACACGGAAATCAAGTGAGAGAAGATCTTGGTTAATTCTTTTGCAACGAGTTTGGCACGAATAGCGGCGGTGTTTTCATCTCCCAGTAGCACTTCAAGGCATTGTCCTACCAGTTGCTCACAGGGTATGCCCAAAAAATCAGCGCTATTGGTACTCGCCTGAATGATTCGAAGCGCAGGCTCTTCCAAAACCAGGAGCACGCCATGAGGCTGAATCGCTCCGACAAGATGTACTTGCTCACGGTCGCAACTACTGAGATCCACGTTTGTTACTGTCACTAGAGTGGCTCCGCTGACTTTTGCTGTGTCTGGAATGTAGCATCAGGCACGACGTCACCTTTACTACCCGCAAAGTTTGGAAGGCCGGAACCCAGCGTAAAGTAAAAGGTAGTCCCTTGTCCCGGTATGGATTCCAGCCACAGTCGGCCACCGTGTCGTTCAATATGTTTACGCGCTATCGCGAGACCTGCACCGGTGCCGCCGCCATAATCATTGCGCCCATGCAAACGGCGAAATATCGTAAAGATGGTATCATGGAATTTCTCGGGGATACCGATGCCATTGTCCCGGACGAAGAAGGTCAGCGTTGGATTTTCGAAGTATCCTATCTCGATCTGCTTTTCGGTCTGATCATTATATTTAATGGCATTCGTAATCAGGTTGCTGAACACCGATGCCACCCGAATCCGGTCACAAGCCAGGGTAGGCAAAATCTGAGGGATTTCAATCTGCGTTTCCGTGTTCTTGATAGTGGTAGATAAATCCTCAAGAACGCTGCGCAATAGCAGATTGAGATCCACCAACTGCACCTCAAGTGATTGCTGGCTAGCGCGTGAATATTGCAGCAAGGCGTTAATCTGATGACTCATCCTACCGCTCAATCTCAGAATAGTATTGAGCCATATTAGTTCCTGCTGCCCTAATTGCTCACTGGAACCATCCAGTAAAATTTGAGCGAAATTACATATCCCACGGAGGGGTTCCTGAAGATCATGAGAAACAATGTAGGCAAACGCTTCGAGTTCAGTGTTACTTTGCGCTAAACAGGCTTGTAAGATCCGCTGTTTTTCCGAATACTGCAAACGGATAATAGTGTGCTGTAGATCGGTTATCGCTTCGGTCTCATAAAGTTGCCAAGCGCGTGCTGTGCCCCTCATTTCCTGCTTCCAGACCTCAAAAGAACCGCGTGGCGTAAACCGCTCTTCACCGCTGATGGCATCAATCTCGATCTGCTTCAAAGGATCACCCGCCCAGTTGACTTCCTGCACAACCTCAGGCCGAAAACAAAGCAAATACTGACCCGATTTCTTCAAATGCACGGCGAGTAGGCCAGTCACTTGACCGAGAGAGTGAGCGGTGGTTTCGAACAGTGTTTGTAGTTTATCGGTTATAAAAATTGGCTGGTGGTTCTGTTCATCCAGCCATAAAACCAGGGCTTGAATGACCGTTGTTTCCGGGGTAACGCCGGCACAGAGCATTCGGTTATCCAAACAGAGCGCGACACCTGTGACGTCGAGATTGTTGAGTAGCTGTTCCGGTAACTGATTTAAGGCGACAGTGAATGCGTCGGCAGAAGACAGTTTGTCGGCGATTTTGCTTATTCTGTGCTTGACCTGTAGCGCGATTTGAAACTGTTCGGATCTTTCTTTTTCAACTAACAAAAGTGCAGTCATTTCCGAAAATAATTTAAAAGCAAGGCGCTCAGAGTAACTCACCCGGCGAGGTATAGCGTTTTTGCAACTAAAGAAGCCCCATAGCTCACCATTATCTACCAAGGCCATAACTAAGCGCGATTGTACACCCATATTTTGATAAAAGCGGCGGCACATCGGCGATATACTGCGTAGCACTGCTAAACCAAGGTCTATCTGCAACGGGTTATGAGTCTGATCTGCAATAATGAGGGGCACAGGCTCATAGTCCAAATCCAGAGCATACTGCAACGGCATCAAGACCATTTGTCTGCGGGCAGACTCAGGGATGTCGGAGCGTGGAAAACGTTTATCAAGCACAGAAGGGAAATATGTTTCGCAGGCTTCAGCGATGGCATGAAAGGAGCCATCATCGAGAAAACGGGCACCTACCACCGAATCGAAACCGGTCAGCCGTTTTAATTCACGGACACCGATAGCCATACCTTCCTGCCAGGTTTCAGCGGTATGTAGCTTACTGATGCAGTCGGTGATCTCGGCAATGAGACCCGTTGACCCATTTTCTGACGATTCAGCCGGTATGGCTTCGAACTCAACAATGAAAACGTTGCCAGACCGGTGAGCAAAAACATCGAACCGATGGCGGCTTTGCACGGTCAGAAATCTGCCGAGATAGCGTGGAAGTTGTGGGTCGATGATGAGTTTCAGACTTTTCTCAAGGATCTGCCGAATATGTGGCGTCACAATCAGGTCAAGATGACCCTGCAAAAGCTGTGCTGCGTCGCTACCAAACCAGGCGAGGGTATTCTCGCTAGCCCCCTGAATGCGAAAGTCATTTAGGCTTAGGATGAGCAAAACCCCATACGGCATAATAGCACCCGGAAATTGTACCTGTTCGCGATCACAATGAGTCAAGTCTACCGGATCATTTGAGATTTGATTGACCCAAGGCTTAGCTTTAGATGCCCATACTTCCGAAATATCCATAACCAAATCCTAAAATATAAGTTAAGCCCTCTGTTTCTAGTATTCTACCAGTGACGTATTGAAATATAAATCATTCATTGAGCCTGTTTATTACAGCTTGGAAAATCTTAATAGAAAGGGTGACAAATAACGTTCACTGTCTTGAGAATAGACGTTATGTGATGCATAAATGGTGAATAACGTTTTACAAAGTATAACTGTGGATCGACAGAACGTCAGTGCAGACACTTTTGCATTATTATGACTGTAGCCTCTAAAATCGGCACGATAACTTAAATGCAGTCCCGCTAGTTGTGCGAGCTGAGTAAACCGTTCTATGGCATGAACAGGCAATAAGATATAAAACACACCCGGTTCGGATAATAAGCGTTCGGCGCTTTTGATTAAGTCTTCAAAAGGCAATTGATCATTATGTCGTGCAATATGTCTCAGTGTCTCTGTTGCCTTAGTATGCTTCTCAAAGAAAGGGGGATTACAGATAATAAGATCATAATGCTCATTGCTTGCATTGGAAAAGCTTTGAATATCCTGATGTACCGCCCTCAGGCGATCTGCCCAAGGACTCTGCTGGAAGTTGAATCGGGCTTCTTCATAGCCCGGTTTCGTTAATTCAACGGCTGTAACATGCGCGGCACCTAATTGAGCGACCATTAGAGATAAAAGACCTGTTCCTGCTCCTATGTCTAAAACATAGTCACCTTGATTAACCGGTGCCATTGCCGCAAATAAAACCGCATCTGTGCAGACTTTCATCGCAGCTCGATCTTGTACAACCGAAAACTGCTGAAAGTGGAAACTTGACATACCGTAATATTACAAGCGATAAAGCGGTTCCAGGCTGTTATTTTCAGTAGGAGACGCAATTTTCTTTAGCGCTTGATATTCAGTAAAGGTTTGGAATAGTTTTTTCCCCTGCCATTGACGGGTTTCTTTCCCTTTCCCATACAGTGTTTGATTCAGACGCAATATTTCATCTCTTAATCGGGCATCACAAAACTCAGCCAGTGTGCCTAAATTATGGCTATTGAATGTTAGTTTACCCCAAACTAGCAAAGCCTCTTTAGCCTCTAAAGGATCATTTTGCTTGCAGGCCTCTTTTAGGCCTTTAATAGCTTGTTTTAAATTGATCTCCGCCTCATCTTCCTTAATGACCGGTTTTTTAGGGATACGTTTTCTTAGGACAATAAGCAGAGTGGTTAACCAGCCAGTTGCTAATAACAGAGAAACCCATAACCAGACACTAGTTTGTTGAGGGCTTTGCTGTGTTGTTGGGGCGCTGTCATTATTTTGTGTTACAGGGGTTATTGATGGGAGTATAGCGCTTGGTTCTGTTGGGCTATCGACTGCCATTACAGTGATTTTTGTTTCTGGAATTCGTGCTATTTCCATCTTTTGGGTCTGGTTATTAAACCAAGGTATTTCAATGGCGGGTAGAGTATAAGTTCCTGCCTTAGATGCAATTAAAGCAATTTTTTCTTCTCTAACAGCGACGAGTCCCTCCGTTTTTTTCTGCTCTTGCAAAACCGGTTGGTCTGGATAGACCTTTAATCGATCATTAGTCTGGCTTGTATTCAATTCGGGAAGTTGCCCTACCGTTGCGCCTTTTGCTAGTAGCGTTAAGGTTCTGGTCAAGGGTTCCCCCACTTTCATTTGTTGAGCCTCGCCCGACCAGGTTTCTTTTAAGACGAGTTGTTCTGCAGATAACCAATGTTTTCCGGTAAAGGAGGTCGGTACAGGTTTCACCTCCAGTGTTATCGCTTTAGACTCAACCCGTTTTGTTTTACTCATTTGAGAGTTAAGGAAAGGATTCATTCGCGCCGGGACGTTCACCAGCATCTCGGCGGTTAATACGAGCGGCTTAATGGTTAATTTACCGCTTTTTTGAGGGAAAATGGCATACTTACGTTCTGTTACAGAATAATTAACACCATTGACCTGGGTATTATAATTACTGTCTTCCCCTAAACGTTCAATTACAGCATCAGGTAACTCAGGTTCATTCAGCCTGGCTTGAGAAATATCAACCCGGGTAAACAGGCGTAAAGTATAAAAAACCTGAGATTGAATAAAAGGGCTTTGTGGTGTTGCTTCAACATCAATATACAAATCTTCGTCAGTATTGACCTGTTTTTTTCCGGCATTGTCGGTGATTAAGAGCGTTGTCGATTGGCTAGAGTCCTTACCAAATTTAATCGCCGGGATAACGATGCTGCCAACTTGTTTGGCCATGACAGTCAATATCCATTGCACGGTTTTGCTGGATTTTCCATTAATCCACGAGGCGCTACTGGTATTATTTTGATTGAGTATAGTGAAATTTTGCTCTAAGGGAGTAAAATCCGGGTCATCATCCGGCGATTCGTTTGCAGTAAAGATGAGCTGGAATGATTCATCTAAACTGACAGGATTTCGGTCGAAAGAAACCTTAATATTTGTTGCAGAAGCGTTTTGAGGACTCCACATAATAAATAGTAAAAAAACTAAAGCGGCAAAAAACCTGAACTCAATGGCAGGGTTACATATTTCTTTTGTAGTCATCATCGTTTTAATCATTAATGTATTTAAATGCATGCGCTTGTTTTTTATTAAACACGGTCTTGTCTTAACGACAGTGTTCGGCAAAGAATAAGGTTAAAAGTGCCGAAAATCAATGTAATGTATCCCAACTCCCTTAAGATGTCACTCGTTGATAAAAGTTCGATAGAAATCCAATATGTGTACCGTCGCACCTTAGTTAGTGCCGTTCGCTTGATGGGAGCCGTATGAGTCGAGAGATTCACGCACCGTTCTGCGAGAGACTGCCGGGGAAATTCCTGTGGTCTACTCATCCCCAAGTACTTTTAATGCGTTTGCCGAGGTTAATTGATTCTAATCTGACAAAATAAATTTTTATTTATATAATATCGCGCTAACCTATCGGTTTATTAAAAACTAATAATTGTTAAGATAGTACTCATAAACACACTAATCCTTTAATCCTTCCTTGGTAATAAATTATGACTTTTGTAGTCACTGAAAACTGTATTAAATGTAAATTTACTGACTGTGTTGACGTATGTCCTGTTGACTGTTTTCACGAAGGACCTAATTTTCTGGTAATTGACCCGGATGAATGCATTGATTGCACCTTATGCGAACCTGAATGTCCTGCGAATGCAATATATGCCGAAGATGAATTACCAGAAGGGCAAGAAATATTTATTGAATTAAATGCGGATCTATCCAAAATTTGGCCTTCGATAACAGAAGTAAAAAAGCCTCTACTGGACGCAGATAGTTGGAACGGCAAGGATGGTAAAATCGCCCTCTTAGAAAAATAATTAAGAGTAGCTACTTATAGTTCCAAGCGATAATATTGCGTTTTTTCAGAGGTATAATGAGAGGTTACACATTATATTACATTATAAAAGAAAAGGAAATTAAATGAAAACACCTATCCATATAGCCGTCACCGGTGCCGCTGGGCAAATTAGCTACTCCTTACTTTTTCGTTTAGCTTCAGGTGCTTTATTAGGGCCGAAGCAACCTATCATTTTACATTTATTAGAAATCACACCAGCAATGAATGCGCTGCAAGGGGTTGTGATGGAGTTAAAGGACTGTGCGAGTCCCTTGTTACATAGGGTTGAAATAACCGATGACCCTATGGTGGCATTTAAAAATGTGGATTATGCTTTTTTAGTTGGCGCCCGTCCAAGAAGCGCTGGCATGGAGCGCAAAGATTTACTGGAAGTGAATGCGGAAATTTTTGCTGTACAAGGTAAGGCATTAAATGCTGTTGCTAGAAGAGATGTAAAGATTTTGGTTACCGGTAATCCCGCCAACACAAATGCTTTAATTGCCTTGAAGAATGCACCCGATCTAAGACCAGAGAATTTTTCTGCAATGAGTCGACTGGATCATAACCGAGCTATCAATCAGTTAGCTGAAAAGTGCGGTGTTTTAACTACCGATGTAAAAAATGTCATTATTTGGGGCAATCATTCAACGACTCAGTATCCAGATTTGAATCATGCTAAGATTAAAGGGCAAGATGCTTTGTCCTTAGTAGAAAAAAGTTGGTTCATTAATGACTTTATTCCTAGCGTTCAGCAACGCGGGGCTGCGGTTATACAAGCGCGTGGATTATCGAGTGCTGCCTCAGCGGCAAATGCCGCAGTTGATCAAATGAGAAATTGGGCATTAGGTACTGCCGAGGGGGATTGGGTTAGTATGGGGGTGCTTTCCGATGGTAGTTATGGTATTGCTAAAGATTTGATTTATTCTTTTCCTGTTACTGTCGTTGATGGCAAGGCAAGTATCGTTAAGGGCTTAGTCATTGATGAGTTTAGTAAACAAAGATTAAAGGATTCAGAAATTGAGTTAAAGGAAGAAAGAGAAGCGGTTCAGCATTTAATTTGAAGGTGTTTTATATCCGACATTCCGCATCCACTTGGGGTAAAGCTACAATAACTCATCATAAAATTAGAAATTAGCCAAGATAGTTGAGAAATAAATGACTTTATCGACTTTAAAAAACAGCTTGTTGCTAGGTCTCCTCGCTATTCTTTTTTCGGGTTGTGCCAGTTTTGGAAGAGGGGTGGCAGAGGCTGTTCTAGAAAAAGCCAGTACTGAAGATACGCGAGTTTGCCAAGTTAAGGGGAAGCCTTTTGTAGGTATCGCCCCGAATTTAGATGATCATCAAGGTAAGACTAAAGTATTAATGGTGCATGGGGTAGGTGATCATTTACCCGGCTATGCAACAGAGTTTCAGGAGAAGCTTGCTAAAGAACTGAAGCTGACGGCTAAAGAGAGCAACTATAAAGAAATTCAACTGATGTCTTTTAGTGACCCTGAACAAAAGCTGGGTAACTTGCGGGTCACCCGCTTACAAAACGAAGATAATAGTAAAGATCTTTGGTTTTATGAATTAGCATGGTCAGAAATTACTCGTGAGCAGAAGGCACTATTGGCTTTTGATAACTCGGGAGAATATTCTTTTCGTCGAGCTGAAGTCAATGAAATGCTGAAGAAGTTTAGTAACGATACCAGCCCTGATCCGATTATTTATTTTGGTAAAAGTAGAGACCTTATTTTGCGGTCATTTGCACAAGCGGTGTGCTGGATGAGTAAAGATAGTTGGGATCAATTACCTGAAGAAGGTCGGCATGGCTGCGACTTTAATAATAGTCTGAATGAGAGCTTTAAGAACGACGAAATCTTTTTTGTCTCGCACAGTTTAGGGAGTCGAATCACGATTGACGGAATAACGCGCATGGTTTCTTTACTGGAGCAGCCAGAAGCAATGACTACGTTACGGACGATTAACAAAATGAAGCGCGAAATTTTACAGAATAAGCATGTACAAATTTTTATGCTATCTAATCAACTACCGATGTTGCAAGTGGGTCGAGAATTACCTGAAGTGACTGGGCAAAAAGCCGAGTATTGTTCAGTAGGGAGTCCAAAATATAGATCTCGGATGTTTAATGAAACGTCAATTATTGCGTTTAGTGATCCAAATGATCTTTTAAGCTATGCCATACCTCATGATTTTAGTACAAAATATCTGGATTCTAGATTATGTGCTAATGTAACTAACGTCAATATTAATATAGCAAAGGTATTTGATGCGTTTGGAATCGGTAAGATAGCAAATCCGATGGAGGCGCACATTGGCTATCCTAAAGATGATAGGGTTATTGCACTAATCGCTAAAGGTATTGGTCATGCACACACAGCGCCCTTGGTAAAAGAGCGATGTGAGTGGACAGAAACTACAGACTAAGCTGGGTGCAAGCGATGTATAAAGTCTGAAACATCACTCTATGTTCTGGATCTGTTCGCGCACCTGCTCAATCAAAACTTTAAGCTCAATGGCTATTTGAGTCATTTCTTTGTCCGTTGATTTAGAGCCTAAGGTATTGGCTTCTCGGTTTAGCTCTTGCATTAAGAAATCTAAACGTCTTCCTACCGGCTCTTTTTCATTGAGTATTCGCAATACTTCATTAATATGGATATTGAGCCGATCCAGCTCTTCGGTAATATCTAATTTCTGGGTTAAAAGAACCAGCTCCTGTTCTAGACGATCAAAGTCAGGTTGTGCGACGAGTTCGGTAATTCTATCGATTAATTTATTGCGAATTAATAAAAGTACTTTGGGTATACGTTGACCGGCTAATTCAGCAAATCCTTGCATTTTTATACAACGTTCTTCAATTAATAGTTTAAGCTGAACCCCTTCACGTTCTCTCACCTCAATAAACTGCGTTAGCGTCTGGTTTACTAAATGTGTGATTGCTTCGTTGAGCTTGGCTTTATCGGTAGCGGGTTCTTGCTGAATGCCGGGGAATGCTAAGATATCTAATGCTGAAAATGACAAAGAGGCTTGCATGAGTTCTTCAATTTGATTCGTTGCATCCAGTAACGCTGTGACTGCGTTCATGTTGATGTTAAAAGTAAGCCCCTCGTTAGCTTGTTTTTTTAAACTGATTGCACATTCAACTTTACCACGACTAATTTTTGAGGCTATTAGCGTACGAATATCGGCTTCAATAAAGCGTAAATGTTCCGGTAGTTTGATAGTGATGTCGCCGTAGCGATGATTGACAGAGCGTAATTCACAATAAAGCGTGGTATCTCCTATAAGAGTTTCATTGCCTGCGTAAGCCGTCATACTTTTAATCATTATTCACCTGGGTAGTTACAGAATTAAGCGGGTAAGTATAGCACTCTAATTCTTTAAGCTATGTGGGTAACCATTTTATTTTTGGGTTAGTTGGGATAAATTGAAAGCGTAATAAGTGACAAGTCAGGTATACTGTTTAGTTTTTATTCAACCGGAACCTACATGAGACCCAGCGGACGCAATCCAGATCAACTAAGAGATATAAAATTTACCTGTGGCTATACCAGGCATGCTGAAGGTTCCGTGTTGGTTGAGTTTGGAGATACCCGAGTTATTTGTACTGCCAGTGTTGATAAAAGCGTTCCACGCTTTCTTAAAGGCAAAGGTGAGGGTTGGGTTACGGCTGAATACGGTATGTTGCCCCGCTCAACACACACTCGCATGAGCCGCGAAGCTGCGCATGGCAAACAAGGCGGTCGCACTTTAGAAATTCAACGTCTAATCGGTCGTTCTTTAAGAGCTGCGCTTGATTTAAAAGCGTTAGGCGAGCATACCATCACCATTGATTGTGATGTCTTACAAGCGGATGGTGGCACACGAACAGCGGCTATTACTGGTGGTTTTGTGGCGTTATCCTTGGCAGTTGAGAAAATGCTTAAACGCAAGCTAATCAAAACTAACCCTATACACGGTCAAATAGCATCTGTTTCTGTGGGTATTTATAATGGTATACCCGTGCTGGATTTAGATTATGCCGAAGACAGTAATGCGGAGACAGATATGAATGTGGTTATGAATGATGCAGCGGCTTTTATTGAAGTTCAAGGTACGGCTGAAGGCCATGCCTTTAGAAAAGAAGAGTTGGATGCTATGCTTGAATTAGCGGGTATTGGAATTAAGCAATTACTTGAAAAACAGCAAGCAGCCTTAGAAGAGCATTTATAATTCATCAATTCATCCGCCGTTTTGCTGATCATAAATTAACTTAGACTTTACTTACTATGGTGTTTTCTTCAACTCAACAAATTGTTCTTGCAAGTGGTAACCTGGGCAAGATTAAGGAAATTCAAGCTATTCTTGCGAATCATTTGATTGTTCCCCAGTCTTCTTTTAATGTATTAGAAGCTGAAGAAACGGGATCTACCTTTGTAGAAAATGCCATCATTAAAGCCAGAAATGCCGCTTTGCATTGTCAGTTACCGGCAATAGCTGATGATTCCGGCTTGGTCGTTGATGCGTTGAATGGAGCCCCTGGGATTATTTCTGCGCGATACGCCGGAGTGTGTGCCAGTGATCAGGATAATGTGGTTAAATTATTACAGCAATTAGAGGGTGTCCCAGAAGCGCAACGGACGGCACGGTTTATTTG
>Ga0007792_10000328_pt1 | contig 17263 bp, 18 predicted proteins | sample CryBogmetaGMA6M_FD_60371 | JGI IMG/M metagenome (GOLD analysis project Ga0007792, IMG submission 60371) | Freshwater microbial communities from Crystal Bog, Wisconsin, USA - MA6M | ecosystem: Environmental > Aquatic > Freshwater > Lake | place: Crystal Bog, Wisconsin, USA | collected 2009-07-06
CATCGGCGATCTCGCGCAAATTGTGGCTGGGGATTTCGGTCGCCAAGCCTACGGCAATGCCGCTGGCGCCATTGAGCAAGGCAAACGGCAAACGGGCCGGCAACTGGCAGGGTTCTTCAGTGGAGCCATCGTAGTTGGGCGTGAAATTGACCGTGCCTTCGTCAATTTCATCGAGCAGCAAGCTGGTGATTTTGGCCAGTCGCGCCTCGGTGTACCGCATGGCCGCAGCGCCGTCGCCATCGCGCGAGCCAAAGTTGCCCTGACCGTCGACCAGCGGGTAGCGCAAGGAAAAGTCCTGCGCCATGCGCACTGCGGCGTCATACACCGACGAATCGCCATGCGGGTGAAAGCGGCCCAACACATCGCCCACCACGCGGGCGCACTTGACCGGCTTGGCGCCGCTGTTGCCATTGGCACCGCCAAAACCCAGGCCCATGCGCGACATGGAGTACAAAATGCGCCGCTGAACGGGCTTTTGGCCGTCGCACACATCGGGAAGTGCTCGGCCCTTGACCACGCTCAAGGCGTATTCAAGGTAGGCGCGTTGGGCGTAAGTCGCCAAGCTGGGTGAGTCGCCACCATCATCAGACGGCGGACTCTGGGGTATATCGAGTGTGGTGGAGTCGTTCATAACAACGGATCAGTCTCGGTAATGCAATTCAATGGGAAATGCGAAAAAACAATTTTATGCGTTATTAACTATAAAAATAATAGCTACTTACGCATATAGGACGGGGGCTAGAGGCCAATTAAGCTTAAATTAAAGGCGTGAATGGCGGATCGACATCAGACGTCAAGCTCGACCGCATCGCCGTGCAGTTCCATCAACTCACGGCGCGCAGCCGCCTCGCCTTTGCCCATCAGTTTGGTCATCAGCACCTCGGTTTGGCCGAAGTCGGTGCTGCCCAGCGTGATGGGCAGCAGGCGCCGGGTATCGGGGTTGAGCGTGGTGTCCCACAACTGCACCGCGTTCATCTCGCCCAGGCCTTTGAAACGGCTGATGCTCCAGGCCGTTTCGCGCACGCCTTCTTTGCGCAGCTTGTCCAGAATGGCGTTTAGCTCACCTTCGTCCAGCGCGTAGGCTTTGGAGGCAGGCTTTTTGCCACGCGCCGGGGCATCGACCCGGTACAAGGGCGGCCGCGCCACATAGACATGGCCGGTTTCAATCAATTTGGGGAAATGCCTGAAAAACAGGGTGAGCAGCAGCACCTGAATGTGCGAACCATCCACATCTGCGTCCGACAAAATGCAAACCTTGCCGTAGCGCAGACCGCTCAGGTCGGGCGAGTCGTTGGGGCCGTGCGGGTCGACGCCAATCGCGACCGAAATATCGTGAATTTCGGTGTTGCCAAACAGCCGGTCGCGCTCAACCTCCCAAGTGTTGAGCACCTTGCCCCGCAGCGGCAAAATGGCCTGACTTTCCTTGTCGCGGCCCATTTTGGCGCTGCCACCCGCTGAGTCGCCCTCGACCAGAAACACCTCGTTATGCGCCAGATCGCGGCTCTCACAATCGGTCAACTTGCCGGGCAGCACCGCCACGCCGGAGCCCTTGCGTTTCTCGACTTTCTGGCCCGCTTTCTGGCGCGTTTGCGCGGCCTTGATCGCCAACTCAGCCAGCTTTTTACCGTACTCCACATGCTGGTTCAGCCACAGCTCCAGGTTGGGTCGCACAAAGCTCGACACCAACCGCACCGCATCACGCGAATTCAGGCGCTCCTTGATTTGACCCTGAAACTGCGGGTCAAGCACCTTGGCCGACAGCACATAACTGGCACGGGCAAACACGTCTTCGGGCAACAACTTGACGCCTTTTGGCAACAAGGAATGCAGTTCAATAAAGCTTTTAACGGCGGTAAACAAGCCATCGCGCAAGCCACTTTCGTGGGTGCCGCCAGCGCTGGTGGGAATCAGGTTGACATAACTTTCACGCACCGGTTGGCCGTCTTCGGTAAAGGCCACGCACCAGGAAGCGCCCTCGCCTTCTGCAAAACTATCGTTGTTAGCATCGGCAAAACCTTCGCCTTCCAACACGGGAATCACCAACTCGCCGTTGAGCGTTTGCGTCAAATAGTCGCGCAAACCGCCCTTAAACACCCACACCTGGGTTTCTTTTGTTTTTTCGTTGACCAGCGTCACGGTGACGCCTGGCATCAGCACCGCCTTGCTGCGCAGCAGGTGGGCCAGCTGCACCATCGGCAGCGCCACCGTTTCAAAGTACTTGGGATCCGGCCAAACGCGCACCGTGGTGCCGGATTTGCGGTCGCCCTCGCCCGCCTTGCGCACCACCAGGGGCTCGATCACATCGCCGCCGGAGAACACCAGTCGCGCCACCATGCCTTCGCGGTAGGTGGTGGCTTCCAGCCGTGTCGACAAGGCATTGGTGACGCTGACGCCGACCCCATGCAGCCCGCCCGAAAAACTGTAAGCGCCGCCCTTGCCCTTGTCAAACTTGCCGCCAGCGTGGAGCTGGGTAAAAACCAGCTCGATGACGGGCGCGTTTTCTTCGGGGTGCATGCCAAACGGGATGCCGCGGCCATCGTCTTCAATCGTGACCGAGCCATCGACGTGCAGCAGCACCTTGATCTTTTTACCGTGCCCGGCCAGCGCCTCATCGGCCGCGTTGTCCAGCACTTCCTGGATGACGTGCAGCGTGTTGTCGGTGCGGGTGTACATGCCCGGGCGCTGCTTGACGGGCTCCAGCCCTTTGAGCACGCGGATGGAGGATTCTGAATATTCGGGGGTGGGTTTGACGGCCATAGCGGCGGATTGTAGCCTCGCATCGCCTCTAAAACTGTATACAACCACAGCAATAAAGAGCCCGTGAATTTAGCCGCACTCCTGCGCAATAGCGACAGATTGGCTACATTTGCGGGATGTCAATTTCTACTAAAAAACTTTCAATGGTACAGGTGCTCGTTTGCGGCGCCACCATCGTCACGCTCTCCATGGGCATTCGCCACGGTTTTGGGCTGTGGTTACAACCCATCACCCAAAGCCAGGGCTGGACGCGTGAAACCTTTGCCTTTGCCATTGCCTTGCAAAATTTGGTGTGGGGCGTTTCCGGTATTTTTGCCGGCATGCTGGCGGACCGATTTGGCGCTTTCAGGGTGGTGGCAGCGGGTGCGGTTTTATACGCGCTCGGCTTGGTGGGCATGGCCAACGCCAGCACACCCCTGATGTTCACGGTGACCGCCGGTGTGTTGATTGGTATGGCGCAAGCGGGCACCACCTATGCCGTTATTTATGGCGTGATCGGGCGCAACGTGAGCGCCGAAAAACGCTCTTGGGCAATGGGCGTTGCCGCTGCGGCAGGCTCGTTTGGCCAGTTTTTGATGGTGCCCACCGAGGGGTTTTTGATCAGCAGCATGGGCTGGCAAGGCGCCTTGATGATGCTAGGTGTCGCCTCCCTGATGATTGTGCCGCTGGCCTGGGGGCTGCGCGAGCCGGGTTTGGCCGCCAGCCATGCCGTGCAACGTGAGCAGACCATTCTTCAAGCGTTTACCGAAGCCTTCAAGTACCCGAGTTTTCAGCTTTTGATGGCGGGCTATTTTGTGTGTGGATTTCAGGTGGTGTTTATCGGCGTGCACATGCCCAGCTATTTAAAAGACAAGGGACTCTCGCCCCAAGTGGCCAGTTACGCGCTGGCGTTGATTGGCTTGTTCAATGTCTTTGGAACCTATGCCGCCGGCGTATTGGGGCAAAAACTGCAAAAAAAGAACATCCTGGCCTTTATCTATCTATCGAGAGCCATCGCCATCTCGGTGTTTTTACTGGTACCCCTGTCGCCCATGAGCGTCTATATTTTTTCAAGCGTCATGGGTTTGCTGTGGCTGTCAACAGTGCCTCCGACCAACGCCACGGTGGCTCAAATTTTTGGCGTGGCACATTTATCCATGCTTAGCGGTTTTGTATTTTTCAGCCACCAAATTGGCTCTTTCATGGGCGTGTGGCTCGGCGGCTATCTGTATGACCGTACCGGCAGCTACAACATCGTCTGGTACATCGCCATCGCGCTGGGCGTTCTTGCAGCGCTGGTCAACCTGCCCATTAAAGAAGCATCCATCGTTCGATCGACTGCCCCACAAGGAGCATGAACGCATGAAAAAAAGCAATAAATTTTTGCTTTACGCCGCGTCGCTGGCCCTGCTCCTGGTCGTATTTTCTTTGTATACCCGACCTGATTTTTTATTGACCCTGGCAAACCAGGTATGGGGATGTTTCTGAAAAATCTACCGACTGTTGACACCAATTCGTCACCCGTGGCGCATGGCATGGGCCCCGCCTCCCCCTGGGTAGCAAGGTGGTCACATCTGGTCCCGCCTCTGGGATCGGTATTGGACATCGCTTGCGGACATGGCCGCCACATGAAGTGGTTTTCTAAAAAAGGCCACCCGGTGTTTGGCATTGACCGCTCTGCCGAGGCTGTTCAGGCGGCAGCAACTTTTGGTGAAACGCTTTTAGCAGACATTGAAAATGACCCGTGGCCGCTGGTTGATGAAGGCAAAACGCGTCAATTTTCAGCCGTGATCGTCACGAATTATTTGTGGAGGCCATTGTTTCCGGTCATTTCCCAAAGCCTTGCGCCTGGCGGCTTGCTGATCTATGAAACTTTTGCCCAAGGAAACGAGTCCGTCGGCAAGCCGTCTCGGCCGGATTTTCTGCTGCGCCCGGCAGAATTGCTGCACGCATTTGATCATTTGCACGTGGTTGCTTTTGAAGAAGGTTTTCTTGATAACCCGCCTCGTTTTGTGCAGCGAATCACCGCTTTGCGCCCCTCTTTACAGGCTGACAGTCAGCTGGCACCGGCGCGATACGTGCTCTAGTTAGAATGCTCTTTTACAGTTAACCACCCCCTCGGACATGACACCATCAACCGGCCAAATCACGGGCAGCATCGTCGCCCTTGTCACTCCCATGTTTGACGACGGTAGCGTCGACTACCCCACACTGCGCAAACTGATCGACTGGCACATTGTCGAAGGCACTGACTGCATTGGCGTTGTGGGCACCACAGGTGAGTCACCCACCGTCAGTGTTGAAGAGCATTGCGAAATTATCCGCGTCTCCGTCGAACAGGCTGCAGGACGCGTTCCCATCATGGCTGGCTGCGGTGCAAACTGCACGGCAGAAGCAATTGAACTCACGAAATTCGCAAAAGCAGTGGGCGCAGATTGCCAGTTGCAGGTCGTGCCCTACTACAACAAACCGACTCAGGAAGGGCAGTACCTGCACTTCAAGGCGATTGCTGAAGCGGTTGACCTGCCCATGGTTTTGTACAACGTCCCCGGTCGATCGGTGGCAGACATGCTGCACGACACCGTGATGCGTCTGGCACAAATCCCGGGCATTGTGGGCATCAAGGAAGCCACCGGCAATATTGACCGTGCGCAATGGCTCATCCGTGAAGCACCCAAAGGGTTTTCCATTTATTCGGGCGACGACCCTACCGCCGTGGCATTAATGCTATGCGGTGGACACGGCAATATCAGCGTGTCAGCCAATCTGGCCCCGCGCCTGATGCACGAACTTTGCGTGGCGGCGATGGCCGGCGACACCCGCAAGGCCATGGAAATCCAGTTCAAGTTACTGCCTTTGCATAAAAATTTATTTGTCGAAGCCAACCCGATTCCCGTGAAATGGGCGATGGCCAAAATGAACCTGTGTAGTGGCACCATGCGCTTGCCCATGACACCGCTGACACAGGCCAATGAGTCTGTGGTTGAAGGCGCGTTGCGCGCTACTGGCCTGATCTGATTGCTCTGAGCTGACCGTACCTATTACCCAAAGGGATATTTGTGAATCATTCTTCCAAACTTGCGCTGCTGAGCCTTTCTGTGACGCTTGCAGCGTGTTCTGCTCTTGAAAGCGACAAGATCGACTACAAAAGTGCCACCAAAGCAGCCACAACCTCACTTGAGGTGCCCCCTGATTTGACCCAACTCTCCCGCGACACCCGTTATGCCGTCCCTGGTGGCGCCGTGACGGCCTCCAGTTTCCAGATGGGCCAAGCCGCCAACCCTGTTGCTGCCACTTCAGTAACAGCCGTTACCGCTCTTGGTGATGTACGTATCGAACGTGCTGGTACGCAACGTTGGTTGGTGGTTAATCGCCCCGCCGACAAACTGTGGGAGCCCGTGCGCGACTTTTGGCAAGAGAGTGGTTTTCTGCTGGCCATGGACCAAGCCAACCTGGGCATCATGGAAACTGACTGGGCGGAAAACCGGGCAAAAATTCCGCAAGACTTTATTCGCAACACACTGGGTAAAGTCCTTGATTCGCTTTACTCTTCAGGTGAACGCGACAAGTTTCGCACACGCCTTGAGCGCAATGCAAACGGTGGAACTGATATTTTCATAAGCCACCGCGGCATGATCGAGGTTTACAACAGCGCCCAAAAAGACACGACCATGTGGCAACCCCGTGCTGCCGACCCAGAACTCGAAGCTGAGTTTTTGCGCAAACTCATGGTCAAACTCGGTGTTTCACAAGAACAATCCAAAGTTCTCATTGCAGCAGGCGCCACAAAAAGCAGCTCTCAGGTCACGGTGGTTAATGGTCAACCCGTGGTTCAAATTGATGACGACTTTGACCGCGCATGGCGACGTGTCGGTTTGACACTGGATCGCACCGGGTTTACCGTTGAAGATCGGGATCGCACCAAAGGCATTTACTTTGTCCGCTACGTCGAACCTTCTGCTGACAAGTCAGAGCCTGGCTTTTTTGGAAAACTTTTTAGCGCTTCAAAAACAGACGCAGCTCCGACGAAATACCGCGTTTCTGTAGTTAGCCAAAGTGGCAAAAGCACTGTGTCAGTTCAAACCGCAAGTGGTACGCCAGACTCTTCTGCAAACGCCCAACGCATCGTCAAGCTTATTGCAGACGACATCAAATAAGCGTTTTAAAAGTTTGGTTTAGCAACTCGATCAGTGTCACGCTGACTGAGTTGCTCATCACAAACAATTGGGATCTTCTTTAGTCCAGACGAAAAAAAGCCACCTTGCGGTGGCTTTTTCAACAATAAAGTTGAGTAAGCGAAAGCTTACTTCTTCACTGCAGCGGTAGCAGCTTCAGCGGCCTTCTTGGCAGCATCACCAGCAGCGTCAGCGGCGCCAGCAACAGCAGAAGCTGCGCCAGTAACAGCGGAAGCAGCGCCAGCAGCAGCGGAAGCAGCAGCTTCAGCAACTGGAGCAACTGCAGCAGCAGGAGCAGCGACAGGTGCAGGAGCTTCTTCTTTTTTACCACAAGCAGCGAGGGCAGCAGCAGCAATAACGGCAGCAAGAATGATGTTTTTGTTCATTTGAAAATTACCTAATAAGTTAGAAAAACAATTTCCGGAAATTGTCAGAGCAGTGAATCTGCTAGGACCAGGCAAAAGTGACTCGAGCTCTTTACACCTAGCCTAAAATTATAATGTATTTTCAAGTCACATCTTTTGCAGTTCTGCTACAGGCCCAAAGTTGACGCAGGAAATCCAGGTGAACTATTTCGGATTTTCTCATCCAGTAGCTCCTTGAGTTGAACTCCTCGCTCGCGGTCTTCACCAAATACACCAGTGCTCCGTTGTGAATCCACCCGGTGCATAAACCAGTCTCTTGACCAAATAGCACTCGGAAAATCAAGCACGTTGGCAACCTTGCATACCCGACACTCAATAATATGGCCCCAGGTTTTTCGCCACGACACATAACGGGCGTGGTTTCGTATGACCTCGTCATATTGGGTGGCCAGCATGACCAGGCGCCGACCGGACGCCGACCATGACTGCAAGGACTCAACCACCGCGCGTTCACGCAAGGGCCAATCCGCAAAAGTTGCATCACTCAGAATGATTTCGCGCCAACCGTCATGCGCAGCTTGAGCTAAGGCATTGCGCACCCATTGCTCAAATGCCTCACGCCCCACAAATCGACCACTGCGCGTAGGTTCAGTTTTAGAGTCCATGCAACCACCCCGCCTCGGCCCAGCCTTCAATTAAAGTGCGCGCTTCGGAGCTGATTCGATCTACATCCTGACGACTGAGACTACGCTCATCGGACAAGCGCCGCATCAACGTGGCGTCGCTTCCAGACGCCCTGAAACTCTCTCCATTGATAAAAATGTGTTTCGCGTCGAACATCATTTTGGTACGCCGATCAAGTCGAACAACACCGCCTGATGATGCTGCATCAAACTCAGCGGTTTCAAACCAGACATTGGCTTTGGGCTCGGTCAAATACTCACCCAAGGATTGCGCCAAGGCATCAGGGTCTTTCAGTGCGTCTTCCAAAGCATCGCGCGCAAACGCCAGCATTTGCGGTGGAATTTCTCCGGGTTGGCTTACCGCTGCCTGATTGGGATCCCGGTAAACCGCACATCCGACGGCATCTTCAGCCTGCTCCGCCAGACGCTGCAACAGTTCACGCGCCAACTCGCCCCGACTGGGTGACCTGAAACCAATGGAATAGGTCATGCATTCACCAATGGCAATTCCGTCGTGAGCGTGCAAAAGCGGTAAATACAACATATCCCCTGGCTCCAGCACAAACTCCTCCTCAGGTTCAAAGTTAGCCAGAATCTTCAAGGGGACATCGGGCTGCAAGGTCAGGTCTTTTTGATGCCCTATCCGCCAACGCCTTTGACCCTGCGCCTGCAATAAAAACACGTCGTAGCTGTCGAAATGAGGGCCAACGCCACCGCCATCGGTGGCAAAGCTGATCATCAAATCATCGAGTCGCGCATCGGGCACAAAACGAAATTGATTCATCAAGTCGTGAACGCTGTCGTTTTGAAGATCTACGCCTTGCACCAGCACCGTCCAACCCGGACGTTTCAGCGCAGGCAATTCACGTCGTTCGAACGGCCCTTGCTTGAACTGCCAAGGCGGTGTCTCTCCGGGTTTTTGAATAACGAGGCGCGCTTGAGAATCTTCGCTGGCGGCCAGTTCAAACAGTTCACCTCGATCCAAGAGCGGTTTGAAGTTGTGAATAGCCTGTCGCACCAGCAATGGCTTTTTTTGCCAGTGGTTCTTCATGAATTCGTCAGGGCTTAGGCCGCCCAACAATGGCAAGACTTGATTTACATCCATTTGGATCTCCGGTCAATTTTCAAACTGCGACAATTCTCCTATGAAAATCAATGAACAATGTGTGGTCGCTCTGACCTGGACGCTGGCAGATACGCTTGGCGAGGAACTAGACGTGCTCGACGAACCCGTTGAATTTTTGGTCGGTGGCGATGACTTGCTGCAAGTCATCGAAGAAGCGCTTCTGGGCCTTGCGGTCGGTGCAAAACTGGACCTGCAAATCGAACCCGAAGAGGGCTTTGGAGACTTCGATGACCTTTTGCTTTTTCTGGAGCAGCGCGAACTTTTTCCAGAAGAACTGGAAGTAGGCATGACGTTTGAAGGGAGCGCACTACCTGCAGGCTGCAATCCGGACGCACCCAAAGATGCTTTTTACACCGTCAGTGAAATCTATCCAGATCATGTCGTACTTGACGCCAACCATCCGCTGGCAGGCATTGCATTGCGACTGAGCCTGACGGTTGAAGCCATTCGCGAGGCCACCCTGGAGGAGATAGGTCGCGGCTCTGCTGGAACCGGGTTTTTCAAGATTCAAGCCCTGCACGACTCAGCACCTGGCAACGACACCCTGCATTAACACCCGGCAATTTATGGGTGGCAGAGCTTGTTTGTTTCGATAGGCTGCGATCTATCGCGAGAGGATCAGGATTTACCCGTTGAACCGTAGCCGCCCTCCCCGCGCTCGCTTAACGGAAATTCAGTAACCACATTGAACTGGGCCTGCACCACGGGCACGATGACTAGTTGCGCAATGCGCTCCATCGGCTCAATGGTGAAAGCCACATCGCTGCGGTTCCAGGCGCTCACCATGAGTTGCCCCTGGTAATCGCTGTCAATCAACCCGACTAAATTCCCTAAAACGATGCCGTGCTTATGGCCCAAACCGGAGCGTGGAAGGATGATTGCCGCAAAATTCGGATTAGCAAGATAAATGGCAATGCCGGTGGGCACCAGTTGCCAGGCATTGGGTTGCAAAGTCAACGGCTCACTCAGGCAAGCCCGCAAATCGAGTCCGGCACTACCCGGAGTGGCGTAAGCGGGCAACTGCTCGGCCATGCGGGAGTCGATAATTTTGACGTCAATTTTCATCATGCTTGGCCTCTGGCCCCTATTCTGTTTGCAATCTCTGCTATTAATTTTCGCCCCAGCGCCAGCTTGGAGTCGCGTGCCAGGTCTTTGACACCGAACGCATCGACCAGCAACAGCGCGTTGTCATCTTGTCCAAATGTGGCCGGGCCGATGTTACCCACCAGCAACGGCACCCCTTTGCGCAGACGCTTGGCCTGTGCGTTGGCCAACAGGTCCTGACTTTCGGCGGCAAAACCGACGCAATACAGTTCTCCAGACTTGCCGCGCGGCGACTGCGCCAGGGTGGCCAGAATGTCCGGATTTTCAACAAAAGTTAACCGAGGCACTTCGCCCGAATTATCTTTCTTGATTTTTTGATCTGCCGCATTCTCTGGTCGCCAATCGGCAACGGCAGCAGTTGCTATAAAAATACTAGCTGCTAGCGCTTGCTGGACGGTGGCTAGAAGCATATTTGATGCTGATTTAACGTCAATCCGCTTAACGCCTCTCGGCGTCGGCAAGTGCACTGGTCCCGCTACCAGCGTCACCTCTGCACCCGCCTCCCGCGCGGCCCGGGCAATGGAAAAGCCCATTTTTCCACTCGACAGGTTGGTGATACCCCGCACCGGATCAATCGCCTCATAAGTGGGTCCGGCAGTCACCAGTACATGCTGACCCAACAATGTTTTAGGCTGAAAAAAGGCAATCACATCGTCCAGCAACTCCTGCGCCTCCAACATTCGTCCATCACCCGTTTCGCCGCAGGCCTGATCGCCACAACCCACGTCAAGCACTGTGGCACCATCTGATTTCAACTGCGCCACATTGCGTACTGTGGCGGGATGAGCCCACATTTCACGGTTCATGGCGGGCGCAATCAGCAAGGGAACCTTGCCGATTGGACGCGCCAGACACATCAAACTCAAAAGATCATCAGCGCGACCGTGCAACAGTTTGGCCATGAAATCGGCACTGCAAGGGGTAATCAAAATGGCATCGGCCTCACGACTCAGGTTGATGTGCGGCATGTTGTTAGCCTCACGCGCATCCCACTGTGAGTCATAAACAGGTCGGTTGCTCAAGGCCTGCATCGTCACCGGCGTGATGAATTGTTCGGCCGCAGCCGTCATCACGACCTGTACCGTGGAGCCTTCTTTGACAAGTGCCCGACACAATTCAGCCGCCTTATAACAGGCAATGCCACCAGTGAGCCCCAAAACAATATGTTTACCAGCAAGATCATTCATGGCCCGAAATGTATCAGACCAGATGCAGCAAACAGGCACTTATAATCTCGGTTTCCACCTCCCCGAGCTTGCAGCTCCCTCTGACATGACCAAATTTGTCTTCGTCACCGGCGGTGTGGTGTCTTCCCTTGGCAAGGGAATCGCCTCAGCCTCCTTAGCAGCGATCCTGGAGTCGCGAGGCCTCAAAGTCACTCTTATCAAGCTTGACCCGTACCTCAATGTCGACCCCGGCACCATGTCTCCCATGCAGCACGGCGAAGTTTTCGTCACTGAAGACGGCGCTGAAACCGATCTAGATCTTGGCCACTATGAGCGTTTCGTGGAAACACGGATGCGCAAAGCCAACAACTTCACCACCGGTCAAATTTACAAAAGCGTGCTTGAAAAAGAACGCCGTGGCGACTACCTGGGCAAAACGGTTCAGGTGATTCCCCATGTGACCAACGAAATTCAAGACTTCATCAAACGAGGCGCCCGTTTTGGTGCGCCTGATGCAGTGGATGTTGCGATAGTTGAAATTGGCGGCACGGTGGGCGACATTGAATCGCTGCCATTTCTAGAAGCGGTGCGCCAGATGAGCCTCAAGCTCGGCCCCAACAACACGGCTTTTGTTCATCTGAGCTATGTGCCCTGGATCGCCGCAGCCGGCGAACTCAAAACCAAGCCGACCCAGCACACCGCTAAGCAGTTGCGCGAAATTGGCATTCAGGCCGACGCCTTGATCTGCCGTGCCGACCGTCCAATTCCAGACGAAGAACGGCAAAAAATCTCGATGTTCTCCAACGTGCCCGATTGGGGCGTGATCTCCATGTGGGACGTCGACACCATTTACAAAGTGCCGCGCATGCTGCACGAGCAAGGTCTTGATGGCCTGATTTGCGACAAACTGCGACTCAACACGCACCCCGCCAACCTGAAGCGGTGGGACGATCTGGTTTATGAGACTGCGCACCCCAAAGGTGAAGTCAACATTGCCATGGTCGGCAAGTATGTCGACCTGAGTGACAGCTACAAATCGCTCAACGAAGCGCTGCGCCACGCCGGCATGAAAAACCATGTGCGGGTCAAGATTGATTACATCGATTCCGAAACCATCACGCCCGACAACGCATCCCAACTCGCCAAGTTTGACGCTGTTTTGGTGCCCGGCGGCTTTGGTATTCGCGGCGTTGAAGGCAAAATTTGCGCTGCGCAGTTTGCCCGCGAGAGCAAAGTTCCGTACTTGGGCATTTGCCTGGGTATGCAGGTGGCCACCATCGAGTTTGCACGCCATGTTGCCGGTCTGAAAGACGCCAACAGTACCGAGTTTGACCCGACAGGCCCGAACCCGGTGATCGCCCTGATCGCCGAATGGAAAGACGCTGACGGCACCATTAAAACGCGCAACAAAAACTCCGACATGGGCGGCACCATGCGCTTGGGTGCCCAGAGTTCTGATGTCGTCAAGGGCAGCTTGGCGCACGAAATTTACGGCGACGTCGTCACCGAGCGCCACCGTCACCGCTATGAAGCGAACGTGAACTACCTCGACACCCTGCGCGAGGCCGGTCTGGTCATTTCTGCGTTGACCCAACGTGAACATTTGACAGAAATTGTGGAGTTGCCACAAAACGTGCATCCCTGGTTCATGGGCGTGCAGTTTCACCCTGAGTTCAAGTCAACACCCTGGGATGGTCATCCACTGTTCAACGCCTTTGTCAAGGCGGCACTTGACCACCAGACTGCCGGCAAAACATTGAAAGCAACTGCCTGATGAAGTTATGTGGATTTGACATCGGCTTGCAACACCGATTTTTTCTCATCGCTGGCCCCTGCGTGATCGAGTCGGAACAATTGCAGATGGACACCGCCGGCACCTTGAAAGAAATCACGGCGTCGCTGGGCATTCCTTTTATTTTCAAAAGCAGCTTTGACAAGGCCAACCGTTCCAGCGGCAGCACGTTTCGCGGTCCGGGCATTGAGCGCGGCCTTGAAATTCTGGCCAAGGTCAAACGCGAACTCCAGGTTCCCATCCTGACCGACATCCACTCGGAAGACCAGATTGCCCAAGTGGCCTCGGTGGTGGATGTCTTGCAAACCCCTGCTTTTTTGTGCCGCCAGACCGACTTTATCCGCGCAGTGGCGCAGTCGGGCTTGCCGGTCAACATCAAAAAAGGGCAGTTTCTGGCGCCGGGCGACATGAAAAACGTGATCGACAAAGCGCGTGCAGCGGCGCGCGAACTGGGCTTGAACGAAGACAACTTCATGGCCTGCGAACGCGGTGCCAGCTTTGGCTACAACAACCTGGTAAGCGATATGCGCTCGCTGGCCATCATGCGCGAAACCGGTGCGCCGGTGGTGTTTGATGCCACCCACTCGGTGCAGTTGCCGGGCGGGCAAGGCACCAGCAGTGGCGGCCAACGCGAGATGGTGCCCGTACTGGCCCGCGCGGCCGTGGCGGTCGGTGTGGCGGGCTTGTTCATGGAAACGCATCCCGACCCCTCAAAAGCCATGAGCGACGGCCCGAATGCGGTGCCACTCAAGCACATGCGAGCCTTGCTGGAGACGCTGGTGGCGCTGGACGCTGTGACCAAGAAAAATGGTTTTCTTGAAAATAGTTTTAACGTTTGATCGCGGCTGATAAAGATCAAATACAGTTTTTTGTTTAGGTTTTTTGTTTCATTTTTATATTTTTTGAAAGAAATCAATGAGCGCAATTGTTGACATCGTCGGTCGTGAAATTCTTGATTCCCGTGGCAACCCCACCGTGGAATGTGATGTGTTGCTGGAATCCGGCGTCATGGGCCGCGCGGCGGTTCCGTCTGGCGCCTCGACCGGTAGCCGTGAAGCCATGGAACTGCGCGACGGTGACAAGAGCCGCTACCTGGGCAAGGGCGTTCTGAAGGCGGTTGAGCACATCAACACCGAAATTTCAGAAGCTGTGTTGGGCCTCGACGCCTCCGAACAGTCTTTTCTGGACAAGACCCTGATCGACCTGGACGGCACCGACAACAAGTCCCGCCTGGGCGCCAATGCCATGCTGGCGGTCTCAATGGCCGTCGCCCGCGCTGCCGCTGAAGAGTCCGGCCTGCCGCTGTACCGCTACTTTGGTGGCATGGGTGCCATCCAGATGCCGGTGCCCATGATGAACGTGGTGAACGGTGGTGCACACGCCAACAACACGCTTGACATCCAGGAGTTCATGATCATCCCGATCGGAGCCCCCACTTTCCGCGAAGCCATGCGTTATGGCGCTGAAGTGTTCCATGCCCTGAAGAAGATCATTCACGACAAGGGCATGAGCACCGCTGTCGGCGACGAAGGCGGTTTCACCCCCAGCGTAGCCAGCCATGAAGCAGCCATTCAGCTGATTCTGGAAGCCATTGACAAAGCCGGTTTTGTGGCAGGCGAGCAAATTGCACTGGCTCTCGACTGCGCTGCCAGTGAGTTCTACAAAGACGGCAAGTACCACTTGGCCGGTGAAGGCTTGTCGCTCACGGCCGAAGAATGGACCAACATGCTGGCCACTTGGGTCGACAAGTACCCCATCATCAGCATCGAAGACGGCATGGCCGAAAACGACTGGGATGGCTGGAAGGTCCTGACCGACCGTTTGGGCAAAAAAGTGCAAATCGTGGGCGACGACCTGTTTGTTACCAACACCAAGATTTTCAAAGAAGGCATCGACAAAGGCATTGCCAATTCGATCCTGATCAAAATCAACCAGATCGGCACCTTGACTGAAACTTTTGCCGCGATCGAGATGGCCAAACGCGCCGGTTACACCGCCGTCATCAGCCACCGTTCGGGCGAGACCGAAGACTCCACCATTGCCGACATCGCGGTGGGCACCAATGCCGGTCAGATCAAAACGGGTTCTTTGAGCCGTTCAGACCGCATGGCCAAGTACAACCAACTGCTGCGCATCGAAGAAGACTTGGGTGAAGTGGCCGTTTACCCTGGACGGGCTGCTTTTTACAACCTGAAGTAAGTTAGAAATGGGCCATCGCGTTGTCCCGGTCGCTCTGATCGCACTGCTCGTGACACTTCACGCGCAGCTGTGGTTTGGCCGTGGCAGCGTGCCTACGGTGGCGCACATGACAGAACAACTCAGTGCGCAGAACCTGAAAAACCAACACGCATTGCTTGCCAATAATCAACTCGCAGCGGAAGTCCGGGACCTGAAAGAAGGCCTCGAAATGGTCGAAGAAAAAGCGCGCATGGAACTTGGCATGGTCAAGTCCAACGAGATCTACGTACAAATCTCCAAATAAGCTAACCCACGCTTGCCGCTGAACACCGCCGCATGACCAGCGGCAACGCTTTTCAGCAGTGCTGTCATTCCCCATGAAAATCGCGATCCTTGGCGCTCCCGGCACGGGCAAAACACAGCTGGCACACGCGCTGACGCTGCATTTTTTATACCCGGCGGCACTTGCGAACGACCTGAATTGGGTCATTGCTGACGCCCCTCCCCTGATGGCGGCGGTCTACGCCGACCTGGTTTTCAATGACTTCACGTTTTATGATTTGGCGCTGGCCCAGCATCAATTATTCAACCTGACGTTGGTCTTGGGGCTGGACCTGCCAAACCCGCTGGAATGCCTGGCCAGCACACAAAAGCTTAGCCGCGATGCTGTCGATGCCCGTCTGAGATCGGTGCTGGCGCACCACAAGCTACCCTACAAAGTCATTTACGGATTGGGTGCCGACCGCCTGGAAGCGGCCCTCAATGCCATCGCGCCCTTAAGAGAAGAGCGCTTGAAGTCAAACCATAACGAGCTTGGCCGCTGGCAATCAAGGTGCGAGAAATGCAGTGACCCGGTGTGTGAACATCGCCTGTTCACCGGTCAACTCAAGATTGGCTCGCGCTAAACGAGCCCACGGGATCAGTTACTGCACAGCGCTTGGGGCAGGTGGCAATTCACCCCCAAGCCTGAAAATCTGGGCCGCATCGATCGGGTCAAACCGGTATTGCAAGCCACAGAATTCACAACCCACTTCAATGTCACCGCGCTCGGCCAGGATGCTTTCGGCTTCGTCAACACCCAAGCTGAAAATCATCTTGCTCACGCGTTCGCGGCTGCAGGTGCACGAGAAACGGGGCGCCGCCTCGCCCGTGAGTGGTTCAAACAGCGTCAGCGTTTCTTCCCAAAAAAGCCTGCGCAGAATCGTCTCCACATCCAGCGTCAATAGTTCTTCACGCTTCAGGGTGGAGGCGAGGATCGAAATGCGGTTGTAGTGCTCATTGATGCCAATCTCGTCTTCATTGGCCTGGCTCACCAGGCTCCCAGCCAAATTACCCGAACCCTCCAGCGGCAACCGTTGAATCAACAGCCCGGCAGCCACCTGGCCGTCAGCAGCCAGCACCAGCGTGGTGTCAAGCTGCTCACTTTGCAGCATGTAGTGCTCCAACACTTCGCTGAGTTTTTCCAGCTTTTCGCGCTTGTCGTCGAACAAAGGAACGACACCCTGGTAGGGCTGCTGACCCGGAAAGCGGGTTTTGGGGTCGAGCGTGATGGCGCACTTGCCTTCGTTGTTCACGTTCACCAATTCACTCAAACTGGCCCCTGGCGCAATATCACCAATGACGGTCGCAGTGGCACGCAAGCCAAAATCAGGCTGCACCTCGACCACGGCCAGTTTGACCGGACCGTCCCCAAATATTTGCAAAATCAGCGAACCATTGAACTTGATGTTGGATTGCATCAGCGTGGCCGCCGCCACCATCTCGCCCAGCGTGTTTTGCACCGGCAAGGGATAGGGCCCCGCATTGCCCGAAGCGTGCCGACTCAGGATTTCGGTCCAGGCATCGGTCAGGCGCACCAGCACGCCGCGAACCGGCAGACCTTCAAATAAAAACTTGTGAATTTCAGACACGCACTATTCCATTCAGATTCAAAAAAAT
>Ga0007792_10000331_pt1 | contig 17208 bp, 19 predicted proteins | sample CryBogmetaGMA6M_FD_60371 | JGI IMG/M metagenome (GOLD analysis project Ga0007792, IMG submission 60371) | Freshwater microbial communities from Crystal Bog, Wisconsin, USA - MA6M | ecosystem: Environmental > Aquatic > Freshwater > Lake | place: Crystal Bog, Wisconsin, USA | collected 2009-07-06
TCCCATGGCCATTATCATCAAAGCGTCCGATCTGAAATTCAAATACCCCCGCGACATCGCCCATCGCGGTGACGCAAAATTTTCCGGTCTGCCCGATCCCGCGCTCTTCAATCGCCATGATCTGTACGAGATCCTGCCGATGCTGGGCGGGGTCATGGATGAGCTTGACACTAAAGATGGAGAACTGCTGCACCTGCTGGAGGATCTGCTGAACCAGATGCCGTATTTTATAACCACCCGTGGGGAGGTGTTCGATTACCTCCGGGGATCGGCCCGGGAATGCTTGAGACCGTAGGGGATATATGGGAGTGCAGCACCACCGGGATCATCGTGATCACCACGAACGGTTCCCTGACCAAGGACGGCAGGGCGATTTTCGGGCGGGGGGTGGCAAAACAGGCGGCACAGCGCTATCCGAAACTTGCTGAAATTGTAGGCAGTCTCCTCGCTGAGCGGGGTAATTGTGTCTGTTCTCTGGGCAACGGCATCGCCACCTTCCCGGTGGAGGAGACCCCCTGGTCGCTTCCGGATCCGGGCATTATTGCCCGTTCAGCCCGTGAATTGAGGCTTTTGGCGGATCATTCCGGCTGGACGCAGATCGTTGTCCCCCGTCCCGGCTGTGGTGGCGGGGGTCTTGCATGGAAGGATGTGCGTCCGCTTCTCGTTCCCTGGTTCGATGAGCGATTTATTGTTATCAGCCAGCCACTGTAAACGAATGGTGGCATAAATTTGCAATATCAGTATACTTCCACGCATTCTTGAGTAAAGGAGCGGCCGATCATGTACAATGCCGGCATGCAGGGCAGCAAACCCCGTACCCCCTACCACGAGTTTTACGCCGACGATTTTACCCCGCGTGACCACTACAGACTGTTGTGGGATCATATCAGGGCCACGGGCAACAATGCGCTTGAGGCCAAGGCCCACGAGTCCCAGCTGGCGTTGCAGGCGGAGGGGGTTACCTTCACGGTCTACGGTGAAAGTGAGGAGGGAATCGAGCGCATCTGGCCGTTCGACCTGATTCCGCGCATCATTACCGCCCCGGAGTGGGTCAAGATTGAGTCCGGTCTCAAACAGCGGGTACGGGCACTTAACCTGTTTCTGGGTGACCTGTACGGAGACCAGAAAATTATCAAGGACGGCGTTATTCCGCCGGAACTGATTTACCAGGGGCGTGACTTCCGGCGGGAAATCGTCGGCATCGTACCGCCGCGCGGTATCTACACCCATGTCAGCGGCATCGACATCATCCGCGATGAAAAAGGGGAGTTCCTCATTCTGGAGGACAACCTGCGTACCCCGTCCGGCGTTTCCTACATGATCGAAAACCGGGTCATTGAGCGGCGCATCCTTCCTGAGTTTTTCAACAAATATCGCGTCCGTCGCGTTGAGCATTACCCGTCGCTTCTGCTGGCGGCGCTGCGCGCACTGTCACCACGCGGCGCGGCCAATGCTGAAATCGTGCTGCTCACCCCCGGCATCTATAACTCCGCCTATTTCGAACATACCTTCCTGGCAAAGGAGATGGGGGTTGAACTGGCTGAGGGGCGTGACATGGTGACGGTCAACGATATCGTCTACCTCAAAACCACCACCGGTCTGCAGCGGGTGGATGTCATTTATCGCCGTATCGACGACGACTTCCTTGATCCGCTGGTGTTCCGCTCCGATTCCTCCCTCGGTATTGCCGGGGTCATCAACGCCTGGCGGGCCGGGAATGTCGCCATCGTCAATGCACCGGGAAGCGGCATTGCTGACGATAAGGCGGTCTACCCGTATGTACCGGACATCATCCGCTACTACCTCGGCCAGGAACCGATCCTCAACAATGTTCCCACCTATCAGATGACCAACGTAAAAGACCGCGAGTATGTTTTTGATAATATGGAGCGGATGGTAATCAAGGCGGTCAGCGAGTCGGGAGGGTACGGTATGCTGATGGGGCCGTCATCCACCCCCGCCCTGCGCAAGGAATTTGTTGATCTGGTACAGGAAAATCCGCGCAATTATATTGCCCAGCCGGTGGTTTACCTGTCCCGCCACGTCTGTTACATGGACGGCGAGCTGGAAGCGCGCCATCTTGATTTGCGCCCCTACGTGATTTACGGTGATGATATCGAAGTTGTGCCGGGTGGACTCACCAGAGTGGCGCTGCGCAAGGGGTCGCTGGTGGTGAACTCGTCGCAGGGTGGTGGCAGCAAGGATACCTGGGTACTGGCTGAATAGATTTTTCTCCCCTTGTGAACAGGGGGATATCCGGAGAGAAAAGGAACTAACGCCATGCTAAGCCGCATTGCCGATTCGATGTACTGGATGGCCCGCTACCTGGAGAGGGCCGGAGAAACCGCCCGTCTGATGGAGATAAATCTGCTCTATCTGGTGGAGGCGGAAGAGGATATGGGGGAAGAGGACAAGTGGCGGCCGATCCTGCAGATAAACTCGTCAGAACCACTCTATATTGAGCAGTTCGGCAACGGCAGTATCAGTACGTCACGCGTACTGCAGTTTATCAGTGCCGGTCGTAACAACCCCAGTTCCATCAGGACCTGCCTGCGGCTGTTCCGCGAAAATGCCCGGGTGGCGCGTGACCGTATTTCCAAGGAGATGTGGGAAGCGGTTAACGAAATCTGGATGAGTTTCAACGAGCGGCTGAAAGGGCCGTTGAGCGCAGAACGGGCCGGAAATCTATTTGTCGAGCTGCGCAATCAGGTGGCCCGATTCAACGGGCTGGTCGCTTCGACCATGATGCGCGGCGAGGCGTATGCCTTTTACCAGCTGGGGGGATGCTTCGAGCGGGCTGATATGACGGTGCGCACCCTGGATGTTAAATACCACATCATTCTGCCTGACCTTTCCATGGTCGGTTCCGCTCTTGATTACTACCAGTGGGCGGCACTGCTTAAATCCCTGTCCGGTTTTGAGGCGTTCCGCCGCAATTACCACTCCGCTTTCATGCCGGCCGATGTTGCCGAGTTTGTTGTACTTAACCGCGATTTTCCCCGGTCCATCGTCTTCTCCGTGAAGCATATGGGCAGTGCTCTACAGATCATCGGCCTGGAAAACAAGGATGCCACCGGAACAGCCTTCGCGAACCTCTCCGAAATGGTCGGTGGGACTTCACAGCAGATTTTTGATGCCGGGCTGCATGAGTACCTGGAGAGCCTGCTGGAAAAGATGTCTCTCGTTCATGGTGCTCTTGCGGAAGAGTTTTTCCAATAGGGGTTAGATGTAATGCGTTATATCATCGAGCACGAAACGATACTTGAATATCCCCAGGGTGTCCGCGAACATCACGTGGAGCTGCGGCTTGCGCCGCGCAGTGACGGGCATCAGCGGGTTATTTCATGTGTCATCGAGTCAGAACCGACGGCAGAACGGGCCTCCTATACGGACTATTTCGGCAATCGGGTAGATTACTTCTGCGTGATTCCACTCCATAACAGATTGGTGACACGCTTGAGGAGTGAGGTGGAAACGCTTAAAGAGAATCCCTTCAATTTTGAGGCGGTTACTCCGGCGCAAGAGGATCTCTGGCTTTGTGATGCGGTCCTCCGCTCTCCTCCGCTGAATGATTTTATACTCCATCGCAGCCTGCTGACCCTCCCGGTTATAAAACTGGCTGAGATCCTCCGCTGTGCGGTGCCAAAGCCGGACAGAAGCCGCCCGCTGCTGGAATCGCTGCTGGAGCTGCTTGCCTGGGTGCCGACGGTACTGGAATACCGCTCCGGTACTACGGAAGTCCACGGGGCTCTGACAACAGCGGTACAACAGGGGAGCGGCGTCTGCCAGGATTTTGCCCATCTGTTCATCACGGTTGCCCGCTCCTGGGGGATTCCGGCCCGCTATGTCATGGGGTACCTGAACCCGGGTATCAGCGCAGAGGATGAAAAGCTGGCCACCCATGCCTGGGCTGAAGCCCTGGTGCCGGGTGCCGGGTGGATCGGTTTTGACGCCACCCACAACCTGCTGGCCAACGATCATTACGTGGCGGTTGCCGTCGGCAGGGATTCCTACGATGCCGCTCCCCAGCGGGGCAGTTTCAAGGGGGATTTCTCCGGAGAACAGCCGACGGTGACCGTGACGATGCAGGAGCAGTGAGCCGGGACGTGACTGATACAGATGCAGAGAGAACGGTATAGAAACTACCAAGGCAGCACGCGATATACAGTACGATTACATTCCCTCCTCTCAAGTTCTGCTCGCATTTCACCGTGTCTCCGTGCCCCTTTTTTAGTAGCCGTACGACGTATTCAATTTTAGAAAGGGACGATGATGTCCGAAACAATAGCTGCAAAAACGGAAACGTTCTTCACCATAGAAATGCCATACCGTGAGCGGATGGAAACCCGCCGTGCTGTGTTTACCGGCGGGGACGGGCCTCGTGTCGCCGTCGTGGGCGGGATTCATGGCGACGAACTGGAAGGGCTCTATGTCTGCCATCTTCTGGCCGCCTGGCTGGAAAAACTGTTCCTCACCTCCCCCGGCAGCCTGCTCGGCACCGTTGAACTGTATCCGGCGGTAAACACCCTTGGGCTGGATACCCTGACCCGGGGACTGCCGGTTTTCGACACTGACCTGAACCGGGCGTTTCCCGGGTCAGCATCCGGCCCGCTTCCGGACCGTCTGGCCGCAGCGTTGATGACTGCACTTTCGGGTGCTGCGCTGGTGGTCGATATCCACGCCAGCAACATCTACCTGCGCGAAATTCCCCAGGTGCGTATTAATCAGGAATTTGACGATCTGCTGGTGCCGATCGCCCGCCGGATGAACCTTGACCTTATCTGGCTGCACAGTGCTGCGACGGTGCTGGAAACCACCGTGGCCCACAGTCTCAACAGCTGCGGCACCCCCTGCCTGGTGGCGGAGATGGGGGTCGGCATGCGCATCACTCCCGAATACTGCGAGCAGTTGATGGCCGGTATTCTGGCGGTCTGGCAGGATATGGGGGTGCTGGCCCCGGACGTCACCATCCCGAAAACGTCGCACACGGCGATGATCGCCGACGACAGCAATGTTCATTATCTAAACGCCCAGACCTCCGGGATGTTTATTCCTGCCGCATCCCACTGGACTGATGTTCGTCGCGGTGAACTCCTCGGCACGATCGTTTCCCCCTTCCGTGGCGAGACCCTTTCGGAAGTTCGCTCGCCGGTGGACGGTGTGCTCTTCACCCTGCGGGAATATCCGCTTGTCTACGAGGGTTCGCTGATGGCCCGGGTCATGGCGCGTAAAGGAGGTCGCTCATGATCCGCGACCTGCTCTGCATGACCGCTCCGGTGCGGGAGGGGTTCGATATCCCCTGCCACGAAATCGGCCCCAAGTCGTCCCAACCGGCAGTTGCCCTGGTTGCCGGTCTGCACGGGGACGAAATCAACGGCATTTTCATCCTGTCCCGGCTGGCCGATTTTCTGAACAGTGTGGAGGCGGGCAAATACCCGGATCTGCGCCTGGTCAAACGGGTACTGATCATCCCGGCGGTCAACGTGCTGGGGGTCAATCTGCGTACCCGCACCTGGCCCTTTGACAAATCCGATATCAACCGTATGTTCCCCGGCAGCACCACCGGTGAAACCACCCAGCGCATCGCCTATGCCGTGCTGGAGGCGACAAAACGAGCCAAATACCGTATCGATATTCACACGGCCAGCGCCGATTTCGAGGAGATTCCTCAGGTGCGTCTGTACGGGCCGACCGAAGCGGAGCGGGAAACCGCGCGGCAGCTTGGCCTGCAGGCTATTATGGAACGTTCGCTTTCTCCGGTCTTCACCACGACCATGATGTATTCCTGGAAGGTCTGGCCCGGCCAGAGTTTTGTCCTCCGCGTGGGGCAGGCCGGTACCGTGCAGCTTGACCATTGCCAGCGGGTTTTTCGAGCTATGGTCTCCTTTATGGGACGCATCGGAGTGCTGGAAGGGGTTCAGTTGGCGGTGGAGGATGAGGAACCCTGCTGCTTTGACAAGGAGAGCGCGTTCCGCGTTTTTGCCGAAAAAGCGGGCACGTTTGTTTCCGACAGCAAGGTAGGGCGCTGGGTTCGTGCCGGGCAGGAGCTGGGCTACATCTACGACAGTTTCGGCGGTACCGTGATTGAAAAGGTTGTGGCACCCGTGGCCGGTCTGCTGACCGGTATCCGGCGTCACCCGCTGCTGTTCGAAGGCGATCTGATCCTGCGGGTCAACCGGAAGGGCTGAAGATCGAGCGATGCTGCATATTATCCAGAATGACCCGGAAGTCCCCCCCGGCACCATAATAAACGTCCTTACCATCCCCCACGTTGTTCACCACCCGTACCGTGACGGTCACCTCCCTGCACCGGAAGAAATTTCGGCGCTGATCGTTATGGGGGGCGCCATGGGAGCCGGGGATATTCTCCTCCACCCGTTTCTGGCCGATCTGAAAAACCTCATCCGTTCCGTAGTGGCCGCACGAATCCCTTACCTGGGTGTCTGTCTGGGCGGGCAGCTGCTGGCGGCAGCCCTCGGTGCGGAGGTTGTGTCCAGTCGCTGGGAAGAGCTCGGCACATTGACGGTGACGCAGACCGAAGCGGGCAGAGCGGATCTTCTTTTCAGAGGGATTTCTGAAGAGTTCTGCACGTTCCAGTGGCATCACGACAGTTTTGATATCCCAGCCGGAGGGGTATTGCTGGCCTCTTCACCGCTCTGTTCTCATCAGGCGTTCCGGGTCGGGAACTCTGCCTGGGGGCTTCAGTTCCATCCCGAAGTTACGGAAACCATCATCCGTGACTGGTCTGCCTGGGACCGTACCACCCGTGAAAAAGCTGATGACCTGGTGGCCGCATACCAGGCTGAGGCCGAGAACTACCATGCCACGTCACGGCTGCTGGTGAATAATTTTCTGACCGCAGCACTCCTGCTCCCCTGACCCCACTCGTATTTTCCTCCACCGGCTGCATCCAGCCAACCCCCCGACGCACTTACCCCGATTACACAGCACCACGCCCGTTTTCTTCCAAAAATTACACCGCAAATCCACCCGAATGAATACGCCACTCCCGGTCACAATAAGAGAAATTGTGAGAAATTGTGAATGACGAAAAATAAACATTATCTGGTAAATCCATTACAGCTTGTGAAATCACCCTCTGTTTGAAGGGTCGTTCCCAAAATTTAGTGAGTGCACCGGGTGACACTTGTTCAAACGATCGGAGAGAGTATGGAATACAACAGTAGAACACCCATGAAGGTGTCAGGTCTGAACGTGATAACTGCAGTTGCAGCCGGTGACTATCACACGGTAGCTTTGAAGAGTGATGGGACACTCACCGCCTGGGGATATAACGGGTACGGTCAACTGGGGGACGGCAGTGTATCTCAAAGAATCACGCCGGTAGAGGTCATTGGTCTGCGCGGGGTGGCCGCCGTTGCGGCCGGCTACGGGCACTCGGTGGCGCTGAAGAAAGACGGGACGGTCTGGACCTGGGGATACAACGGCATCGGCCAATTGGGGGACGGTAGCACCTCCCAGAGAACCTCCCCGGTGCAGGTCATCGGTCTGGACGGTATCACCGCCATCACAGCCGGAGATTATCATACGGTGGCCCTAAAGGATGATGGCACGGTCTGGGCCTGGGGGGATAACGATTTTGGCCAGTTGGGAGACGGCAGTACAATCCGAAGGATCGCTCCGTCGCAGGTTTCCGGAATGACTGGCATAACCGCCATCGCCGCTGGAGATTATCATACAGTGGTACTGAAAAACGACGGGACTGTCTGGGCCTGGGGTGATAACGGCATCGGTCAACTGCTGGTAGGCAGCAAAAGCCAAAAGACCACGCCGACGCAGATTCCCGGTTTAAGCGGGATAATTGCTGTAGCGGCCGGCTATGGCCATACGGTGGCCCTTAAAAACGACGGAACACTCTGGTCATGGGGTGACAATGGCATCGGGCAGCTTGGTGACGGCACGTTCATCAACAGAACCACTCCGGTACAGGTCGTTGGCCTGAACAACATGATTGCCGTCACCGTGGGTGACTATCATACGGTTGCCATGCGTAGTGACGGGACCCTCTGGTCCTGGGGATACAATGGCTTCGGCCAGTTGGGTGACGGCCGCACCACCAACAGGCCTGCTCCTGTTCAGGTTCCAGGTGTGAGCGGTGTAACCACTTTCTCGGCCGGCAATTATCACACGGTGGCTCTTAAAAACGATGGAACTGTCTGGTGCTGGGGGTACAACGGCGTCGGTCAACTGGGAAACAGGGCGGTTTGGCAAGATACAGAAGAGCAACTCAATCCTGCCGTTCTGCAATGCGCAGATCTCACTGCGAGTCACTTTGATAATCACATGGCGGCATGACGTCACTACCGTTAACGGCGGAAGATATTACCATTACTCTGCAAGGGAGATTCCTGATGTCTGAATGTTATGCCCTGATTGTTGATGATCATCCGGTTCCCCGAATGTTGGCCAACACCTGGCTCACTAAAATCGGCTGGTCGGTTTTGGAAGCGGACAGCGGCGAAAAAGCGGTGCAACTGGCACGACAGACCAGCTTTGGTCTCGTGCTGCTTGACGTCAACCTGAGTGACCTATCGAGCAAAGAAGCCTGCTCCGCGCTGCGCAAAACAGTGGGAGATGGCGGTATGCGTATCATCGCGTACACGGCCCGTGCTTTTCCCGATCAACGCAGACAGTATCTCTCGCACGGCTTCGATGATGTTCTGGTGAGACCGTTCAGTCGTCAGCGTTTGGAAGAACTATCGACCGGCTGTAACCTGCCTAGCGTTGAAGCATAGCCCGGCGTAAGTCGAAGGCTGATCCTATTTTTACTGGAGAATGATCGTGGAGAGTGCTGCCAGCAACAATCCGATTCAAACCGAACTTATTGACGGCGTTTTGATCGTCAGGGTCAATCGCCGTGAAAATAGAAGTTCGCTCTGTATAGTCACCTGTGGTGATCTGGCACAGGAGTTGGTGCGAGCCGACGGTGATCCGGATGTCAAGGTCGTTCTGCTTCGCGGCTGCGACGACTTTTTCACCGCCGGCAGTGACGTTGTTGATTTTGTCAACTTTCCGTTGTTGAGTCTGCTGCCCCCAGCGCTCAGTTTTCTGGACGCTTTATCTCATTCAGTGAAACCGGTTTTTGCCGCAGTAAACGGTGGTGCGGCATTGGTCGGAACGATCATGATGCTGCGGTGTGATCTCGTATATACCGCAAATACGGTGATCCTCCAGATGCCGTTCGTAAGCCTGGGGGTCTGCTCCGAAGCGGGGGTAGCCATGTCGCTACCGACAGGGCAGCAAAATGCTTCGGAGTTATTGTTGTTATGGGAACCAAGTACTGCTGCTCGCACCGAGCGGCCTGGGTTTGTCACCGCCGTGGTGCCCTACGCCGGTCTCATCAAGTCGGTGCGCTCCAAAGTGCCAAACGATCTTCATCTGCCACCACCGACGTACCTGCCTGAATCATACACTGAAAGTAGTGGGGTAGACATTCAGAGTGCTGCCTGAGGGGATGTGCGGTGAATCCGCAGATAGTAAATTTTGGAATGAAGATAAGAACGTAGACAAATCTATTTTTAGTGGAGGAAGTATGAAAAGGACCTGGATTAATTTTACGTTTAATAGCATCAAAACCCTGATGCTACTGTGTTTTATCCTCTGTAGTGCAGGGTGCGCACAGGTTTTGACAACAGCAGGTAAATTGATGATAAAAAAATCATCAATTGAAAACAGATACGGAACAAATACCTCCGATGACAAAAGTTTAATCGGTTCATTATACGACACTGTTACCAGTAGCCCCCAGTGATTTTGTCAAATAGATATGATGATCAACAGTGAGCTCATACGTGTACTCTCAGCGCTCATGCTGATTGCTGTTGCGCTGGCCTGGGGGGCTGATTTTCCGCTGATGAAGGAATCTCTAAACGGCGTTCCTTTCCTGCCCCTGCTTTTTCTGCGTTTTTCTATAGCTGCGGTATTGATAGCTCCGTTTGCCTGCCAAGGGGTGCGTGGTCTCGGCAAGCGCGGTATGTGTCGCGGGATTCTGCTGGGGATTACCCTTTTTTGTTCACTTTTGTTGCTAATCACGGGGCTAAAACTGACGACCGCTGCAAATCCCGGAACCCTGCCCGGCTTATCCTTTGTATGGGTGCCGCTTCTCGTCGGCCCTCTGCTCTGTAAACTCTCCGGAGTTGGAATCAGATTCGGAGCGGGGATGGGAGTTGTGGCACTCCTTTTTCTGGCCGGTGACACTTCCTTGTCTATCCATCAAGGTGACCTTCTGATGATTTTTGGCACCGTGTTCACCGCAACCCATATTCTTGGCCTGGAAGCGTTCACAGAAAAACATGATGGGGCGGCCCTGGCTTTTGTGCAGTTTTCCACCATGGCCCTGCTGGCTTTTGCGGCAAGTACGCTGTTTGTCCCACTCTCCGGGTCTCAGCATTTTAATCCGTTAGTGCTTCGGACTACTGTGATCACCGCCGCTTTTGCGGCTGTATTCATATTTTGGGTTCAAACCTGGTTTCAGAGGTGGTCGTCATCAACACGAGCAACGATAGCCTACTATCTGGAACCGGTTTTTTCAGTAGTTTTGTCTTTTGCCCTATTTGGTGAAGCACTGAGTTCGGACGCCTGGTTTGGCGGGGCCATTATCCTTCTCGGCATGATTGTAATTGAATTCTGGCCATGGCTGAGTGGATACAACCGAAAGCGGGCTATGGTAATGGCTCCGTTAAAAACTGAATGGTCGTGCCGGAAATTCTAAGGTCTCCCGGCATCAGCAGCTTTCGGTTTCAATCCGCTCCAACAGCGTCAGCGCCGCCTGGTCGTCGTACTCTTCAAACAGTTCCGTAATGTTGTTGATGTAGGAGTGGATCAGAAACAACTCGTCAAGAGAGCGTCCCCCGTTCTCATCAGGTTTGCCGACCAACTCCAGCTTGCCCTTAAACATCTCCCAGAAACGGTTGCTTTTGAGTGGATCATCAATATGCCGGCGCAACATCACCATCAGTTCGCGTGAATTTCTGTCGCCATCAATGCCAATAAAAGATACATAGCGGTCAGTTTTTAATCCCTGCTCCATTACCCCTCCGGTTACATTGCCAATCATTGTACGCCGCCCGTTGCACAACCACAGGCACCGCAGGTGCAGAACCTCAGGCCACATCCACGGCAGGGCGGATTTTTCGGATCGCGACCATCAATCGTTTTACCGCAGGCAGGGCAGCGGTAGCGGTAGAAGCTAAAGCCGCAATCACGGCAGGTCAGCATCCGGTTGTTACCCTCCCGGGGAATGATGTGGACCGAGCCGCAGATCAGGCAGATCGAGGCCATTTCCGGTTTATTTCTGATGCCGTCACGGTGCTTGCGATACTGTTCGTACAGTTTTTTCGCTGTTTCCCTGTCGAGTGATTCCATGCCTACCTCCAAAATATACTCGAGTCTTCTTTGCAATTTTACTGCCGTACTCAGACAGTCCAAAATGCACTAATTTTCAGCTGGTGATTAATTGCACGGCAAACGTTGTATAGCTTGCAATATAACGAATAAAAAGGTACTCTCCAACTATATGTAATAATAAGGTATTCGATGTAAAGGCAACGTGGCATGCATTATGTAAGATGATGCGAAACACCTAGTGGAGGAGATATCCTGTGAGCAAACGCATATCCGCACCGGTTACCGGTTTATCCGGTTCACTTTGGTTACGCCGCCAGCAGAGTAATTTCCTTGGAGCTGACCGAATCAATCTGCTGGAAAAGATCGACCAGTTCGGGTCGATTACCAAAGCCGCCAAAGAAGTCGGCATCAGCTACAAAACTGCCTGGGATACGGTCAACCTGATCAACAATCTGGCAGAAAAACCACTGGTAAGCCGACTGACCGGCGGCAAGGGGGGGGGCGGTACGAGCCTTACCGCCGAAGGTAAAAAAATCATTACGCAGTTCAGAACCATCCAGGAAGAGCACCGCAAATTCCTGGACAACCTTGAAAACAGGCTGGGGGACACGGACAGCCTGTACCAATTTTTACGGAGGATTTCCATGAAAGTCAGCGCCCGCAATACATTTTCCGGCACCGTTACTGCCATCACCAAAGGTGCCGTTAACGCAGAAGTAATTTTGTCTCTCAAAGGGGGTGTCCCCCTGACAGCCGTTGTCACCAACGGTGCTGTTGACAACCTGGGGGTTGCCATCGGCAGTGAAGCGTATGCCATCATCAAAGCAAGTTCCGTCATCATTGGCACTGACCTGCACGATGCCAAAATCAGCGCCCGCAACATCTTCTGCGGTACGATCACCACAATTATCGAAGGGGCGGTCAACACCGAAGTTGACCTGGAGATCGGCGGCGGCAATACCGTCAGTGCCGTCATCACCCACGACAGCGCCACACGGCTTGAGCTGAAAGTGGGCGGCCACGCCTGCGCTCTGTTCAAGGCTTCCAGCGTCATCATCGGCGTCAGCTGATAACAGGTATCTGCTTGTATTAAGGGGCACAAGTCCCGCTTGTGAAAGGAACCAAAACCGATGAAACTGCTAACAATCGCACTCGTTGCCTGCTCGCTATTTTTTACCTCTGCCGCCCATGCGGAAAAAATAACCATTGCTGCTGCGGCCGATCTCAAATTCGCCATGGACGAGATCGTTGCCGGTTTTAACAAGAACCATTCGGGCGATGAAGTGCAGGTCGTTTATGGTTCTTCCGGCAAGTTCCACACACAGATTCAGCAGGGTGCACCCTATGACCTGTTTTTTTCAGCGGATATCGGGTTCCCCCGGGAGCTTGCCAAACAAGGGCAGGCCGGGTCCGAAGTCAAAGCCTATGCCGTTGGCCGTATTGTTCTTTGGAGCGCTGATATGGACGCCACAAAAATGACTCTGGCCAGTCTTGTCGATCCAAAGATCACAAAAATTGCCATTGCCAATCCGAAGCATGCCCCCTACGGTAAGCGTGCGGAAGAGGCGCTGCGGTCAGCAGGCGTGTGGGAAAAAGTTCAAGGAAAACTGGTGTACGGGGAAAATATCGCCCAGACCGCCCAATACGTTCAGTCCGGCAATGCCCAGGTCGGAATCATTGCCTTGGCGCTGGTGCTTAATCCTGAACTATCAAGGAAGGGGGGGTATTATCTTGTCCCCGGCAGTATGCATAACCCGCTGGAGCAGGGATTTATTATCACCAAGCTTGGTGCACCCAAGCCGCTGGCCAAGCAGTTTGCCGAATATATGGGGTCAAAACAGGTGCGCAGCATCATGACAAAGTACGGGTTTGTACATCCCGGCGAGAAAGCAGGAAAATAGCCATGTTTCTGGCAGACAGCGATATCCAGTCGATCCTGCTCACCGTAAAACTCGCCTCAGTTGTCACGGTGATCCTGCTGTTACTTGGTACTCCGATAGCCTGGTGGCTGGCCCGCTCCCGGTCACGCATAAAAGGGGTGCTTGGCGCCGTGGTGGCGCTGCCGTTAGTATTGCCGCCGTCGGTGCTTGGTTTTTATCTGTTGCTGGCCATGGGCCCCAACGGCCCGGTGGGGCAGCTGACCAAAACCCTTGGAATCGGTGCCCTGCCGTTTACCTTCTGGGGATTGGTGGTGGCATCAGTTTTTTATTCTCTTCCGTTCATGGTGCAGCCTCTCCAAAATGCATTTGAGTCGATAGGTGACCGGCCGCTGGAGGTTGCCGCAACGCTGGGAGCTTCGCCGCTTGATGCGTTTTTTACGGTGGCACTGCCGTTGGCCCGCCCCGGTTTTCTGACCGCCTCCATTTTAACCTTTGCCCATACGGTGGGTGAGTTTGGCGTGGTGCTGATGATCGGCGGAAACATTCCCGGCATCTCGCGCGTTGCCTCAGTGCAGATCTACGACCATGTGGAGGCGCTGGAGTACGGTCAGGCCCACCGCATGGCGGCGGTCATGCTGATATTTTCGTTTCTTGTCCTGTTGGCACTCTACGTATGGCGCCCGGATGCCCGGAAAATCATGAGGAGGGACTGACATGCACCTCGCCATGACGGTTCAAAAAAACTTTGGCGCTTTTACTCTTTCAGCGGACATTACCGTGTCAGGTGACCGGATCGGCATCTTCGGCACGTCGGGGAGTGGCAAATCGACCCTGGTGAGTATGCTGGCCGGGCTTCTGGAGCCGGACAGCGGCGAGATAATCCTGGACGGAGTCTGCCTCTTCAGCAGTGCCAGGGGGATACACCTCCGTCCTGAAAAGCGGCGCATCGCCATGGTGTTTCAGCAGCACGCTCTGTTTCCGCACCTGAATGTCAGGAACAACCTGCTGTATGGTTATAAGCGCTGTCCTGCCGAATTTCGCACGGTGGATTTTGATACGCTGGTTGCCGTACTGGAACTAGAGCCGTTACTCCATCGCGGGGTGACAAATCTATCAGGCGGTGAAAAACAGCGCGTTGCCCTGGGACGCGCCATACTGGCCAACCCCCGTTTGCTGCTCATGGACGAGCCGCTTTCGGCGCTGGACGATTCCCTCCGCTTCCAAATCATTCCCTACCTGAAAAGTGTCAGCGAACAGTTCGGCATTCCGTACCTGTTCATCTCCCATTCACTGGTGGAAATGCGCCTCATGACTGATACCGTGCTGGCCATGGAAAAGGGGCTCATGACCGGACAGTGTAGCAGCGAACAGCTGGCGCGGAACCGTATGGGGCAAAGCTCGGCCGGCTATATCAATCTGCTGGAACTGAGCAGCATGACCGAGCGCGACGGAATGTGTGCCTACCGCTGGCAGGGGGGGGAACTGCTGCTGTCGGCAGGGAACTGGGAAACCACCGCCGGACTGTTCGAACTTTCGTCGAAAGATATCATCCTCTTCAAAAAGCATCCCGAGGCGATCAGCGCCCGTAACCTGCTGCACTGCACCGTTGCCGGGCTTTTTGAAAGCGGCGCCAAGCTGGGTGTGGAGATGACGTGCGGAGCAGGAACACTGGTTGCGGAAATTGTCCCGGATGCTGCCCGGGAATTGGCAATAGAGAAGGGGAGTGTTGTGTATGCGGCAATCAAAGCCTCGGCATTCCGCAGACTGGCAGCAGCCACCAGCCAAACTAGGCCCTAACGACAACCCGTAAAAACGTTTATAACACGGAGCAACGGAGTGAGAATAAAGGAGAATCTTCTTGAAGAAGACTTCTTGATGCGCACCGTATCGGTACATGATGTTGCCTATGTAAAATCGTGATTTCTCCGTTGCTCCGTTGCTCCGTATATTCTAACTGCCGTTTTCAGGACTAATAGTGCCGATGTGACCAAAAAAAAGGCAACCATCTGCCCTGTAGAGCAATAAATCGTCTGAATCCGCCGGCACGCCCCCCACCTGTTTCGTCCCCGCTTCCCCCAACCTCCTTAATTTGCGCTTTATTTCAGCTTTGGCACGGCCAGTGCAAAAAGCCAAGTCATAGCAGGACCGCAACACCAACAATACTGAAACTCGGCAAAGGCGCCGCCATTCAACAGAATGGGGCGTCTTTTTTATTTGCCCCGACACACCACACATGCTCACGGATTGGTGAGCAAAAGGAGCTACACATGAGACAGATCGCAATTTACGGTAAAGGCGGCATCGGCAAATCAACCACAACCCAGAATACGGTGGCGGGCCTCGCCTATCTCGGCAAAAAAGTCATGATCGTCGGCTGTGACCCCAAAGCGGACTCAACCCGTTTGATCCTGCATGCAAAAGTTCAGAACACGGTCATGGACCTTGTCCGCGAAAAAGGAACGGTTGAAGATCTGGAACTGGAAGATGTCATGAAGATCGGCTACGGAGATACCAAATGCGTTGAGTCAGGAGGACCTGAGCCTGGTGTCGGCTGTGCCGGACGAGGCGTTATCACTGCAATTAACTTCCTGGAAGAGAACGGCGCCTATACTCCTGACCTTGATTTTGTTTTCTATGACGTTCTGGGCGACGTTGTGTGCGGCGGATTCGCCATGCCGATCCGTGAAGGAAAAGCGGAAGAGATCTATATCGTCTGCTCCGGTGAAATGATGGCCATGTACGCTGCCAACAACATCGCCAAAGGTATTCTCAAATATGCGTCTTCAGGCAAGGTACGACTGGCCGGCCTGATCTGCAACGCCCGTAAGACTGACATGGAATTCGAACTGGTCAGCGCCCTGGCCGCCAAGCTCGGCACCCAGATGATCCACTTTGTCCCCCGCGACAATCAGGTACAGCGCGCCGAAATGCGCCGCATGACCGTTATCGAGTACTCTCCGGAACATCCGCAGGCTCAGGAGTACCGCACACTGGCAGAGAAAATTCTCAACAACAAGATGCTGGTGGTGCCGACCCCGCTGGAAATGGAAGAACTGGAAGACCTGTTGATGGAGTACGGCATCATGGAAGCGGAAGACGAAAGCGTAGTTGGTGTGGCTGAAGCGGCGTAACTTAAATTACACAGAGAGGCACTGAGGCACGGAGTACAAGCCGACTAAAACAGATCAATACTGATTTTCTCTGTGTCTCGGTGTCTCAGTGTTGAAAGAGAGGATAATAATGTCTGACAAAATACGAAAAATCGAAGGCATCACTAAAGAATCCACCGAGGCCATGATCGCCGATGCCCTTTCGGTATATCCCGAGAAGGCGAGAAAAAAGCGCGCCCCCCATCTTGGCGCCAATGACCAGGCCGCCGGTTCCGCCTGCGTCAAGTCAAACAAGAAAACCGTGCCGGGTGTCATGAGTGCCCGTGGCTGCGCCTACGCCGGAGCCAAAGGGGTTGTGTGGGGCCCGATCCGGGATATGGTTCACGTATCCCACGGTCCGGTCGGCTGCGGCTGGTACTCCTGGGGTACCCGGCGCAACCTGGTGACCGGCATCAACGGGGTCACCCAGTTTGCCATGCAGTTCACCTCCGATTTTCAGGAAAAAGATATCGTCTACGGCGGCGACAAAAAGCTGAAAACGCTGCTGGCGGAGGCGGTAGACCTGTTCCCGTTGGCCAAGGGGATCTCGGTTCTGTCCGAATGTCCGGTCGGTCTGATCGGCGACGATATCAACTCCGTAGCCAAACAGTCCGCCAAGGAACTGGATATCCCGATCATCCCCTGCAACTGTGAGGGATTCCGCGGTGTATCACAGTCACTGGGACATCATATCTCCAACGACACTATCCGCGACTACATCATCGAGACCCGTGAATTTGCCGAACCGTCCAGCCCCTATGACATCGCGCTGATCGGCGACTACAACATCGGCGGCGACGTCTGGTCTGCAA
>Ga0007792_10000332_pt1 | contig 17182 bp, 15 predicted proteins | sample CryBogmetaGMA6M_FD_60371 | JGI IMG/M metagenome (GOLD analysis project Ga0007792, IMG submission 60371) | Freshwater microbial communities from Crystal Bog, Wisconsin, USA - MA6M | ecosystem: Environmental > Aquatic > Freshwater > Lake | place: Crystal Bog, Wisconsin, USA | collected 2009-07-06
CGCTTGAGGGTGGTCGTCAGTGCTATGCGTCACGAGCTTATGGAAAAGGGCTTCACGGTCCGTTTCAATTGTCGCATGACCAATCTCTCTCTCAAGGATGGCCGTGTCACGGCGGTGATCGTGAACGATAGTGAAGAAATTCCGTGTGACCATCTGATTCTGGCCAGCGGGCATAGTGCTCGGGACACGTTTGAGCTGCTGGAGCGGCTGAATGTGCCGCTGCAGCGCAAGCCATTTGCAATGGGACTCAGGGTTGAACATCCCCAGGATCTGATCAACAGAATCCAGTACGGCAGCGGTAACCAGCCGAACCTGACCGCCGCAGACTATGCCGTCGCCTGGAATAACAGCATCAGCGGGCGGAGCGCCTATTCCTTCTGCATGTGCCCCGGCGGGGTGGTTGTTGGTGGCTCATCCGAGGAGGGGGGCGTTGTCACCAACGGTATGAGCGGTCAACTGCGCAACTCCCCCTATGCCAACAGTGCCCTTGTGGTCAATATCCGGGAGACTGATTTCGATGGAGATGGGCCGCTGGGCGGGGTTCGTCTGCAGCGCAGGTGGGAAAGGCGGGCGTTTGAACTGGGTGGAGGCGGTTATCTGGCACCGGCCCAGAATCTGTTGGACTTTATGCGGCTGCCGGGAAAAGGCGCGGTACGCACAAGCTACCGCCCCGGTGTCCGTGAGACGGAGCTGGATTCGGTGCTCCCCGCTTTTGTCATTGACACGCTCCGTGAGGGGATCACGGAATTCGGTCGGAAGCTGCGCGGGTTTGTCACCGCCGAGGCGACCCTGATCGGTATTGAATCCCGCACGTCATCACCGGTTCGCATCCTGCGGGACAGCAGTTTTGAGTCCGTGGGGGTGAAAGGGCTCTACCCGGCCGGTGAGGGTGCAGGCTATGCCGGCGGGATTATGAGTTCCGCCGTTGATGGAATTAAGATAGCTGACAGTATTGCCGCGAGGCTGGCTCCCGCCTAGTCGTGTTTTTTTTGTTTTAATAGCTGTTCCTGCTGATTCTCCTAAGCAGCTTTTCGTTGGATTTCAAGTACCGTCAAAGCATTTGGATCATGCCGGAGCAAAGCAAGGGCACTGCAAGCAGCCCGGCTTGGCAATAAATCTCCACTCTCGTACTTTTGAAACGCTCGCGGCCCCCCACCAATCATAAGGCCTGCTGCCTCCTGTGAGAGATGAAGCTTTTTACGAATACTCCGTATTTCTTCAGGCTCAAGTAAACCTTCACTCCGGGCTTTGAGGCGATTTAACGCACGGTCAGACACTTTCATATCCTCACCGGTATGAATACTTTCTTCCGATTGATCACAATACCAGCCAGGCATATCGAAAGTAATACTCTCGCCCTTATAGGTAAGAGTCATGGGGCGGATCCCACGATACATCGGTGCTCCCGTTTCCGGGCAAACAGGATTAGTCATGGTTTTTCTCCTTAAAGGACAGCAGCAAAAACTCGGTAATAACATCGGCGGTAAACTTCACATACAACACACCTACCAGAGACGGAACGTGATACACATCCTGCCACAAACGGGAATCAGCATAGGATGTCATCGATTTATAGAAATGGCTTCGTTGCATTGTCTGAATTATGTCCACTATTTCGGCCCGTCCGCACCCAAGCGCGGCTGCACTGCGAAGTGCTGAACCTGTGACGGCAAGGCGTTCTGCGCGAACAAAAGTTGCCTTAAACGCGTTGAGGTCATATGTAGGTTTACGTTTCTCAGCCATGCATCGCTATATACACCATAATGGTGTAAAAAACAATGAATTAAACCAGAGAAAATTACACGTAAGGTCTATCCAAAGTCGGGCGGAATAAAACCACGTCCGTTGAACGACTGCAAAGGGAATCCCTTATGATTCATTATCTTGTCCTCGTAAAAATAAAAGATGCCGGACTCTTTGCCAAATATGTTAACGGTCACCTCCCATCAATCGTAGCGTACGGAGGTAAAATTACCTTTCGATCAATTGAAAACTATCCTGTGCTTGGACAGGAAACATGGGATGTTGTCGTAATACAGGAATGGCCGTCATAATCGGCATTTGATATTTGGTGGAATTCTGAAGAGTATCAGCCGTGGGCAAAAATACGGGACGATACAGCGTCATTGGGTATTATAAAATGCCTGAATCTGCTTCAGAGTTGATCCCGCTAGAAGTTGCAAGCCGGCCACTGAAGCGAATCCACAATCAAAAAGTGCCGTTCACAAGTATGAGTACGGAACAGCAGAAATGAATAACGTGGCTGTAAGCCGTTAAACAGCCATTGTGATAATTGGTTTTTTATACCATCCCATTGTTGACTCCGTAAGACGATTGGTTTATTATGCCAACTATAAAAGCAAAGTTACTTGCACACAGGAAAGAGAGAAATGCCGACGGCCGCATCACCGAGCTGAAGGCCTGGATTGTTCCTGTGACGGAGCATACCCCGCATGGCCTTAAATACTCAGTTGTCTACATTGTAAACGGCGTCAGGGTTGTTGGATATGACAACGAACGCGGCAAAGGTGACCACAGGCACTTCGCTGGAGATACGTTTTTACCAGCATGGAGCAGCTTCTAGCGGAGTTCAAGGCGGATGTAGTGCGCTACCTCGAAGGGGACGATAATGAAAGCGACCTTTAAAACCATCACAATCAAATCACACGAACAGACAATGGCTGAATTTGCTGCAATCTGTGATACCGCAATCAGTGGTGAAACGGTCAAGCCGGAAGAGCCTCAATACAGCTTCACCAGTTTTGAAGCATTCCGCAAGGCCATGACCCCGCAGCGTTTTGCCCTGCTGAAAGTCATTCGTGAAAAAAAGCCTGAATCCATAAAAGAATTGGCTGCACTCACGCACCGCGACATGAAGAACATATCTGAAGATGTAAAAATACTTCTGGAAATGGATCTGATTGAAATGGAAAAACATGGCAGGAATAAAGCCCCCCGTTTGCATTACGAGGGGTTCAGGCTTGAGGTTGCAGTTTGATATTGACGAAGACACCCACCAAATAGCTTCACTTCGGCACAGTAGTTTTCAAATCCAATTCCCGCACCGTGCCAAACATTGAAAGCGGCTGATCGAACTTCGCTCCATTTCCTATGACAACCAGCTTGAATGCGTCTGGATGCAGGTATTTCCGGGCGGCACTCAGTATGTCCGCTTTTGTTACTTTGGCGATATTCTCCCGGAACTGTTCAAGATACCCCTCGGGGTAGCCGAAATACTCCAGGCGGGCACGCTGGGTCACTATTGAGGCCGGACTGGTGAAGCCGAACATGAACGAGTTGATCATGTATTCCCTGGCAGCGCTCAGTTCCGCATCGCTTACCGGCTCCTTTGTCAGGTCGGTGATAATGCCTTTCATCAGCGAAATGGCCTTGGCGGTGGATTCGGCCTTGGTTTCCGTCTCGGCAATAAAGCTGCCGGTAAAACGGCGGCCGATATCAAAGTGACTCCCCACACTGTAGGCCAGCCCCTGGTTGGTGCGCACCTCCATCGTCAGTCGTGACGTGAAGCTTCCCCCGAGAATATAGTCCAGAAGGCGTACGGCGTAGATATCAGGGGAGTCCTTGGTCAGCCCGAGATGCCCCATGCGGATGACCGTCTGGTTGACGTCCTTTTTGCCGTAAAGCACCTCTCCCTGAAACTGCTGTTTCGGCTGGGCAATGTTCGGCAGGTCAGGCGCGCCGCTGTTTTTTACCGCGCCAAAAACCGCATTAAGCTCCTTCAGCAGTTCGGAACGGTCAAAATCACCCGATACGGCAAGAATCATACGATCCAAGCGGTAAAAGCTCCGATGGTAATCAATCATGTCCTGACGGGTGACAGCGCTGACCGACTCAAAGGTCGGAACCGTACCGAGTGGGTGCCCGGCATAGATGGCCCGGTGGATCTCCCGCCCGGCAATATCCTTCGGATCGTCATTCTGGCGTCGCAACCCTTCAATCGCCTGCCGGCGAGCAATCTCAACACGCTTTTCGCTGAAATCGGGATGGAGCAGCACCTGCCTGAAAATCTGTAGTGTGCGGCTGAAATTCTTTTTCAGCGACGTGAGCGATACCGTTCCCATGTCGCTGCCGATGCCGCTTTCGACGGCCGAGGCCATGAATTCCAGTTCGTCATCCATCGCTTCCGGTGCCATACCTCCGGCTCCGCCGCTCCGCATCACGCTGCCGGCCATGCCTGCAAGCCCCGATTTTGCCGCCGGTTCGTACACCGAGCCGGCCCGTACCATGGCGGTCACTCCGATGATCGGCAGCTCCGTATCGCGCAGCAGGTAGACCGGCATTCCGCACTCCAGAACAATCCGCTCGGCTTTGGGGATCTGGAAATTCAGCTCAGGAAATTTCATGGTGCGGGGGTTTCCGGGCTGGAAATCCGCCGCGCAAACCGCTGTAATTGTACTCAGAAGAAAACAGATGGAGATGATGAGCCGCCTCATTTGTCACCCCCTTTTTTTGTGATAAATCCGACGGTGCGGTTCTCGCGGGTAAAGTAGGTGCGGGCGACCCGCATGATGTCATCCGGCGTGACTCCGGCTATTTTACTGCGCTGCTCGGTCATGTAGCGCCAGTTACCGGTGGTGGCCTCATATTCCGTAAGGTTGCGGGCCAGGCCGCCATTGGTTCCCATGCGGCGCGCCTCTTCATATTCCATTTTGTTGAGAATGCGCTGCAGGTCGCGTGCGGCAACCGGTGTTGTTTTCAATAATTCCAGCTCCGCCTGAACAGCGGCTTCAACATCTGCCGCCGTGTGGGGAGCACGCGGGTTGGCGCTGACGACGAACAGGTTCGGATAGCGGTGCCCCGGCGCATCGAACGCCCCGATATCGGTAGCGATCTGCTTTTCAATCACCAGCTTTTTGTAAAAGCGCGAGGTACGTCCGCTTCCCAGAATCATGTTGATCACGTCAAAAACGTAGTCATCCGGGGTGCTGATTGCCGGTTTGTGGAAGCCCATTATCACGGTTGGTTCTGCATCCGCCAGCAGTTCGATGCGGCGCTCCCCGGCCTGAGCCGGTTCCAGGGTGGTGACCGGCGGCGGCTGCTTGCCCGGTTTGATGGCACCGAAATAGCGCTCGACCAGTGCAATGGTGGCGGTGGTGTCAATGTCACCCACAATCGCCACGATAGCGTTGTTGGGGGCGTAGTAGCTGTGGAAAAACTGTTCGGCCTTGCTGCGGGTCAGGTTTTCAATGTCGGACATCCAACCGATTGTCGGCTGCCCGTAGGCGTGAGCCAGAAAGCTTGAGGCGACAAACGTTTCCCACAGTTTGCTCTCCGGGTCCGCATCATAGGAACGGCGGCGCTCCTCCATCACGACCGAACGTTCGGTGTAGAATTCGCGCAATACGGCATTCTGCAGGCGGTCCGATTCGATGGCGGCCCATAATTCCAGTTTGTTGGAGGGGAGGCTGATGAGGTAGGTGGTGCCGTCACGGCTGGTAAAGGCGTTGTAGCCGGTACCGCCGTTTCTCGAATACAGTTCAAAAAACTCATCCTTGATGACGTAGCGGGAGGCGTCGGCCTCCAGTGAGGCGAGCTGCTTTTCAAGGCCGGCGATCTTCCCGGCATCGGCCTTTTCCCGCCGGGCCTTTTCGGCGGTCAGTGCCTGGGCAACCTCCTCGATCCTGTCAAGAACCGGTTTCTCGGCGGCGTAATCCTTGGTGCCCAGGGTGGTTGTCCCTTTGAACAGCATATGTTCCAGCAGATGGGCGATACCCCGCTCGTCACTCCGCTCGTCAACACTTCCGACTCTGAAGCGAATCCATGCTGCGACCGTAGGAGAGGTGTGCCGCTCCACCAGCAGTAATTTCATACCGTTCTTCAGTGTATGCTCGACGACCTTCTGCTCAAGCGTTGCAGCGTGTGTACAGGTTGCTATTGTCGCCAGCAGTGCAACGGCGAGCATGGTTCGCTTCATAGTCAGTGTTCCCCTTAAAATACCGAAAACTTGATATACTTGCGCGGATCCGCTTTGAAATCATTGACCAGGGCGTCAAGGTCATCAACCATCCGGTTCATCTTTTCATAGAGCGCCTTGTCGTTAACAAACTTGCCTGCGGTGCCTTCGCCTTTTTTTATTTTAACGGTTACCTCTTCGATCGCCTTGACCGATGCTTCGGCCTTGGTAATGAGAGACAGCCCTTTATCATAAAATTCCCGATCATTAAGCAGCAGCCCGATGGTGCCGTCTTTTGACATGATTTTTTTGTTCAGGCTGTGGACGTCCTCTGCAGCCTGGATACTTTTGTCGGCCAGTGAGGTCAGCTTGTCGTAGAGCATGGTGTCATAGATCAATTTGTTCAGGGTTCCTTCAGAGGCCTGAATGTCCTGCAGCGTACTTTCGGCACTGGTAAGAATGTTGATCAGCTTGTTGTACGGTTCCGGGTCGCGATTGAGTTTACCCAGCGTCCCTTCTCCCCGGTTGATGGTGACCACCAGATCTTTCATTTCATTGGCCAGCTGTGCGACATTCTTGTACAGCGCTTCATCCTTGGTAAGCTGCCCCAGTGTTCCTTTCCCCTGGTTGATGCCGTCGATGATACTGTTCACCTTGTCAAAGGAGTCGCCGGCCTTCTGGATGACATCATCCAGTTTTGCCACGGACGACCCTTGCAGCACGGTGGGCGGCTTTTCAGAGTATTTCTGAGAGGGGAGAATATCCACATATTTTTCTCCCATCAGGCCGCGGGTTTTGATCGTGATTTTTGAATCGTTGCCGATTTTTTTCATGGCATCGGTCTCAACCTCGATAACGACGCAGACCTGATTATTGTTTTTCGGGTCGGCAAACAGTACGTCAGTGACCAGGCCGACGTCCACCCCCGCCAGCCAGACCGGGGCGCCGACTTTCAGACCGACAACGTCGCTCATGACAATCCGCATGGTTCCCTTGGATACGAACATTTTCGTTTTTTGCCCCATCAGCAGAACACCGCCGGCAAAAATGACCAGCGCCAGAAAGATGAATACCCCTCCCCGCACCTGGGCCCAGCCGATCTGATTACTTCGTTTCATATGGCTTCCACCTGTTCCTGTCGTTTATACCTGCCGATTCAACAATTAAACTATGAACAGCGACCCGTCTGTCGGTTCCAAAAATTCCCGCACTTCGGCGATGTCGCAGGCTTTCATCTCTTCTTCGCTCCCCTCAAACAGCATGTGTGCCTTGTGCAGAAAGGTAAAACGCTGTGAAACCGTAAAGGCGGTCGCCAGGTCGTGGGTGACCATCAGCGTCGTCTTCCCCTCCGCCTGCAGTCGCTGCATCAACTTGCAGATGTTATAGACCCCTATGGGATCAAGGCCGGTGGTCGGTTCGTCAAAGAAAATATAATCAGGGTCGGCAGCCAGGGCACGGGCGATAGCCACCCGCTTTTTCATGCCGCCGGACAGTTCGGACGGGTACAGGTCAAGGGCCGCTTCCACACCGACAAACGTCAGTTTTTCCATCACGGTATTCGTTATTTCAGTCAGGGAAAGTTTCCCTTCCTCGAACAGGCGGTAGCCCACATTCTCCCCGACCGTCATGGAATCAAACAGCGCTCCCCCCTGAAAGACGATGGCGATCCGTCTGCGCTCCTGCATGAAGCTTGATTCCGGCAGCCCGGTAATCTGGAGATCGCCGATAAAAATATTTCCTGAATCAGGCTCAAGCAGGCCGAGCAGCAGCTTGAGTATGGTTGTTTTTCCGGCACCGCTGACCCCAAGAATCGTACGGTTGACGCCATGTTCCAGACGAAAGTCGAAGTCCTCCAGAATGGTCCGGCCGCCGATCGAATAACATACTTTTTCCATCCGGATTGAGTTGCTGGTGGTCATGGTCCGTCAACTCCCGCCATGGTGAGGATAATCCGCCACTCGTTTTCCGTCACCGGCTGGATGGAGAGGCGGCTGCGCTTGACCAGCGGCATATCGACCAGCAGTGGGTTCTGTTTGATCCGTTCCAGCGTCACGATTTTGCGCAGCGGTTCGCTGTAGCGCACATCAACCATGTACCAGATCGGGTTTTCCAGGGAAGCCTTGGGGTCAAAGTGTTCGCCGTGCGGGTTCCGGGCGGTGGAGTCGGGATAGCCGGCGCGGGCGATCTCCGCCAGACCGACCACGGCCGGCTCCGGAATGTTGCTGTGATAGAACAGTACCCGGTCGCCGATCTGGACCGTATCCCGCAGGAAATTGCGGGCCTGGAAATTGCGCACCCCATCCCACGGTTCGGTACTGTCCGGACGATTTTTCAGATCCTCAAAGGAAAAACAGCCCGGTTCGGTTTTGAAAAGCCAGTAATTCATCTTACCCTCGGAAAACCACAAAAATCTTCGCCAGAAAAAAATCGCAGACCAGAATCAGCACTGACGACAGCACCACCGCTTTCTTGGCGGCCGCGCCGACACCCTCGGCGCCTCCTCTGGTATTAAGGCCGACGTAACAGCCGGTTACGGCGATAATGATGCCGAACACCGCCGGTTTGGCCACCCCTTCGATCAGATCCTGAAACACCATGAACTGGGGTAGTCCGCTGATGTACATGACCGGGTTTATGCCGTACCCGGCGGACATGATATAGCCGCCGATAACGGAAACCATATCGGTCACGATCGTCAGGAGCGGCAGTGCCAGGAGCATGGCTTTGAGGCGCGGCGCAACCAGCCGTTTGATGATATCGGTCCCTTCCACCCGCATGGCATCAACCTGCTCGGTCACCACCATCGTTCCCAGTTCGGCGGTGATGGCCGACCCCACACGCCCGGCAACCATCAGTGCTGCCAGTACCGGGCCCAGTTCCTTGATCATGGTCACCGCGACCATGCCGCCGACATAGCTGGTTGCCGCGAACGGTTTGAGCTGGATCAGTGACTGCAGCGCCATGACCATGCCGGAGAAAAGACCGGTCAGCACGCAGATGAACAGGGATGAAAACCCCAGCTTATCGAACTGGACGGCAAATTCACGGTAATAGAAGGGGCGCTGGAAAATCCGCACGAAAGTGCGTCCGGCCAGAGTGAAGTAATTCTGCAGTTCGTGGAAGGAATTCAGCAGGACCTTGTCGATGACGGCAAAATTCATGTGCGGTTACAGCGCCGTTGCCAGTGCTGCCGCAGCATCGTTGACGAAAATGAACTGCAGGTCGTTCCGGACATTGTCCGGAATATCTTCCAGGTCGTCACGGTTGCGCTCCGGCGCGACGATGGTGCAGACCCCGGCACGGTGAGCGGCCAGAACCTTTTCTTTCAAGCCGCCGATGGCCAGGACCCGTCCGGTCAGCGTGATTTCTCCGGTCATGGCCACACTGCGCCGGGCCGGCTTGCCGGTCAGAAGAGATACGAGGGCGGTCACCATGGTGATACCGGCTGAAGGGCCGTCTTTGGGGATGGCGCCGGATGGAACGTGGATGTGAATAGTACGATTTTCGAAGGCGTCCTGCGGAATACCGAATTTGTCGGCATGGGCTTCAATGTAGGAAAGCGCAGCACGGGCCGACTCTTTCATCACATCACCCAGCGACCCGGTCAGGATCAATTCGGCTTTGCCCGGCATGGAGGTGACTTCGATGAAAAGGATGTCCCCTCCGGTTTCCGTCCAGGCGAGCCCGGTCACAACGCCGATACGGTCATCCTCCGCCGCGACCTCGTTATGAAACTTTTTCGGCCCGAGCAGTTCCGTCACGATCTCCGGGGTAATGCAGCTTCGGGCGGCCTTGTTCTGGGTGATCTCCTTGGCAACCTTGCGGCAGATTGAGGCAATCGTCCGTTGCAGATTCCGCACACCGGCTTCGCGGGTGTAGTCACCGATAACCTTCTCCAGGGCGGTGTCATCGAAGGTCAAGCCCCGATCTGTAAGGCCGTTCTCTTCCAGTTCCCGGCGGATGATAAAATTTTTGGCAATCTGCAGTTTCTCTTCGCTGCTGTACCCGGCCAGGCGGATGACCTCCATACGGTCCTTGAGCGGGCCGGGGATCGGGTCGAGCTGATTGGCGGTCGTGATAAACATGACTTTCGACAGGTCAAACGCCACGTCCAGGTAATGATCGTTAAAGGAGAAATTCTGCTCCGGATCAAGTACCTCCAGCAGGGCGCTGGCCGGGTCACCACGGAAGTCGTTGCCCAGCTTGTCGATCTCATCCAGCATGAAGATCGGGTTATTGGCACCACAGCGGTAGAGTTCCTTGATTATGCGCCCCGGCAGGGCGCCGATATAGGTGCGGCGGTGCCCCCGGATTTCGGCCTCATCACGCACCCCCCCCAGAGAAATGCGCACGAATTTGCGTCCCATGGAGCGGGCGATTGATTTGCCCAACGAGGTCTTACCAACCCCTGGAGGGCCGACAAAACAGAGCACCGGGCCCTTCATATTCTCCTTAAGCGAACGGACCGCCAGGAATTCCAGGATGCGCTCTTTGACCTTTTTCAGGTTGTAGTGGTCTTCGTTAAGAATCTCCTCGGCCCGCACCATGTCAAGGCTGTCGGGTGTGCTGATGTTCCACGGCATTCCGGCCAGATAGTCGAGATAGGTTCGTGCCACGTTATATTCCGGCGAGGCCTGGTTGATGCGCTCAAGGCGTTTCAACTCCTTGTCGGCTATTTTTTTGATATCCTCCGGAAGTCCGGCCTCTTCTATTTTCCGGCGCAGCTCATTCATATCTGCCGCCCGTGGGTCCTCTTCGCCCAGCTCTTCCTGGATGTGCTTCATCTGCTCACGCAGGATATATTCCTTCTGATTTTTGCCGACCCGCTTGGTGACTTCGCCGGCCACCTCGTTCTTCACCTGCATCCGCTGCACTTCATTGGTCAGATGTATGTACACTTTTTTCAGGCGTTCCAGCGGGTCTACCGTTTCCAGCAGATCCTGCAGATCCACCGGCGGCAGATTAACGTACAGCGCCACCAGATCGGACAGGCGCGCCGGGTTATCGATGTAGTCAATCATCTTCATGACATCGTCGGGCAACGGTTTGCCGTGGGAAAGCGCTATTTTCAGCAGGGCATTCAGGCTCTGTACCAGTGCGTCCGAGACCATATTCTTTTCCACGAATTCCCGGACGATTTCACAGTGGGCCAGGGTCAGTGACCCCGCCGGTTCCGTTTCGAGAATCCGCAGGCGGGTGATCCCTTCCAGTGAAACCTTGCAGCGACCGTCATCCATCCTTTTTATCTGGTTGACTTTGCAGAGAGTGCCAATTTCGCATCTCCCCTCCGGCTGTTCGTGTGCAGGGTCCTCCGGTCGTTCAAAGGCGAGCACGACATATTTTTCATAGTCGTCTGCTACGCGGAACACAGCCGCATCCCGTTCGCTGACATACAGGGGAAACAGCATATAGGGGAATACAACCATCTCTTTCTGGCTGTAGAGCGGCAATTTGGGAGGTATTTCAATGTTGGCGTGTGGCATCTTCCGTAGGTCCTTTAACTAGCTAATAATGGAGATAATTATTGCTTCGTTCGTGTATATCAAAGCTGAAGTTCATGAACTGTAGCACACTTCATCCGACAAGCAAAGTGTCAGACAGGCTTTCCGTCACGAACCGCAACATTTACTACTCTAACACCGGCAGACGGGCCAGCCAGCTCATGGCACAGCAGTGACAGGAAGCGTACCGTGACCAGGCGATGAATTGCGGCCTGGGTAAGGCGGTAGAACCATAAGCGGACCAGAGACGGCGATCGGCCACCGAGTAGCAGGGGACAAAAATCACTGAGCTGGAGTGAAGCCCGTGCGCTTCCGGGGAGGTGTTCGATGCCGAAACGGAGTTCGCCGCGATCACACTGGCGCGGCTGCACCAGAAAGCCTCCGCAGATGCGTAATGTTGCGAATTCACCGGAATATTCCGGCGGCAGAAAACTGATCAGGCTGAGGCCGGTTGTGATCAGGCGGAACTCGATGCCGTTTTCCACAATCTTCGGCCGGATCAGGGTCAACGTGAATTTTCTGATATAGCCCAGATAGCGGTACAGCAGCTCTTCCGCTGAAAGCGACCCGGCCATTGAGAGCGGCAGGTCGGCCCACTGAACGGAAAAAACGGAGTCATCCTCCACGATTACCTGCTGACAAGCTATTTCAAGAAAAGGAGCGTGAGGCGTCATGGGAGGTATTTTGCCATCAGCCGCAAATAATGCAATCTAAATTGTTCCGGTCTGGAAAGGTTTATTCTGCGTCACACGTTTGGTGTGTGTGACGGGAAAAAACCGCACTCCGAATATTGTGTCGGGTATAAAATCACATGACATAAAAATACCCTTGACAAGTGACAGAATTGTATTAAGATAAAAATTATCCTGTTAGGAATTAAATTACATTTGAAAGGAGACCCTGCCCATGTGGACTGCAAGATTTAGAATCCGTCCGGTTTCCCACTGCAAAGAGGGTTGCCCTAGTTAGCCCGCCACCGACCGGTGACGGGCGTTCAGAAAAGAAGCTCTCTGTCCATGACAGGGGGCTTTTTTTTTGTTGTACCGGTGCTTATCTGCTATGATGCACCGCGCAGGTTTCGGGCATTACGTCATATCGAGAGATTCCATGAAAAAATACCTTATTATTTCGGCAGTTCTCCTTCTTCTGGGTTGTATTACCGGCTATTTCTACTTCATGCGCGCTCCCGAGGTCAGCTATAAGACCGCCAGGATTGAGCGGGGTACGATTGTTTCCACCGTTGCTGCCACCGGCAACCTTTCGGCAGTAATCACCGTCTCGGTTGGTACCCAGGTGTCCGGTACGATCCAGAAACTTTATGTAGATTATAATTCGCGGGTAAAAAAAGGGCAGGCCATCGCCGAAATAGATCCATCCCTGTTTACCGCTTCGGTGGAACAGTCTCAGGGGAACTATCTCACCGCCGAGGCCAATCTGCAAAAAGCCCGGGTAACACTGGTGGATGCCGAGCGTACGTTTGTGCGTAACAAAAAGCTGCTGAGTGACGGCATCATTTCCCAGGGGGACTTTGATGTGGCCGAAACCGCCCTGCAATCGGCCAAAGCGTCGATCAAGGCCGCCGAAGGGAGCGTCGCCCAGACCAAGGGTGCGCTGCTGCAGGCCAAAACCAACTTGCGCTACTCAACCATCCGCTCACCGGTGGATGGTGTGGTTATCTCCCGCGCCATAGACGTCGGCCAGACCGTGGCCGCTTCATTCCAGACCCCGACACTCTTTACCATCGCCCAGGATCTGACAAAAATGCAGATCGAAGTCAGTGTCGATGAAGCCGATATCAGCCGCATCCAACTGGACCAGAAGGCCACCTTCACTGTGGATTCCTACCCGGAAATGACGTTTCGCGGCAAAGTGGTCCAGATTCGCAGTGCACCGATCATCACCCAGAATGTTGTCACCTATGTGGTCGTTGTCAACGTTGACAATAGCGACATGAAACTGAAGCCGGGCATGACCGCCAATGTGTCGGTTGTGGTTGCCCAGAAGGATGATGTGCTCAAGCTGCCGCCGGCCGCTCTGCGTTTCAAGCCGAAATCGAAGGGTGACGATGCCAAGGCAAAACCTGCCGGGGCGACTCCCCAGCGTGCCGCAGGTGGTGGCCCAAATAGTGGCAGCAAGGGGGGCGGCGGTGCCAAAGGGAAGGACCGGAGCCTGCAGGTTTACCTGCTCAAGGAAGGGAAGCCTGTTTCTGCCACGGTTAAGACCGGCATTGCCAACAACAGCAGCATCGAACTGGTGGAGAGCACTCTCAAGGAAGGTGACGAAGTCGTCGTCGAACAGATCGGCGGTGATGTGAAGAAAAAAGCCGGAGCGTCCGGTTCGCCCATGGGACCGCGTTTCTGATGAGCAGCGTAATCTCCTTAACCGACATACGCCGGGTTTTCATTATGGGGGATCAGCAGTTTGAAGCTCTCAAAGGGGTGTCATTCGACATCACGACAGGGGAATTTGTAGCCATCATGGGAGCTTCCGGCAGCGGCAAATCAACCTGCATGAATGTTCTCGGCTGCCTGGACCCGCCAACCTCCGGTCGCTATCTCCTGGATGGTCTTGACGTGGGGGGGATGGGTACCAATGAGCTGGCAGATATCCGCAACAAAAAGCTCGGTTTTGTTTTCCAGGGGTTCAACCTGCTGGCCCGCACCCCGGCGGTGGAAAATGTCGAGCTGCCGCTGATCTACGCCGGCCTCGGTTCCAGGGAACGGCGGCGACAGGCTCTGATCGCCATGGAGCAGGTGGGGCTTGCCGGTAAGGAAAATAACCACCCGAGCCAGCTTTCGGGGGGGCAGCAGCAGCGGGTGGCCATCGCCCGGGCCCTGGTCAACAACCCTGCTGTCATCCTGGCGGATGAACCGACCGGCAATCTGGACAGCAGCACCAGTGAAGAGATCATGAACCTTTTTACCGCCCTTAACCGGCAGGGGATCACGATTATCATGGTCACCCATGAGCACGATGTAGCCGCTTTTGCCGGACGTCAGATAACCTTTCGAGACGGTCGGATTATTTCTGACAGCTTGACCACCGCGACGGTGTAACCATGGATTTCATCCAAACCCTCAAAATCGCTCTCCGGGCCCTGCGCACCAACAAGATGCGCTCGTTCCTGACCATGCTCGGCATCATCATCGGTATCGCCGCCGTCATCGCCATGATGGCCGTCGGGAGCGGTGCCAGTTATGTCATCTCTCAGCAGATCGCCAGCATCGGCAGCAATATCATTCTGGTCATTCCCGGTTCAACCACCAGCGGCGGTCTGCGTACCGGCAGCGGCGGGGCACAGACCCTGTCAAGCGACGATGCCCGGTCCATCGGGACCGATTGTCCTTCGGTGGCCTATGCGGCCGGCACGGTGCGGGCATCGGGGCAGATCATCAGCGGCAACATGAACTGGTCGTCTGTTATCATGGGGGGGACGCCGGAGCTGTTTGAAATTCGTGAATGGCCGGTCGTCAGCGGCCGCGCCATCAGCCAGCAGGATGAAGACGGTGCTATCAAAGTCTGCCTCCTGGGTCAGACCGTTGCGGAAAACCTTTTCGGATCTGCCGACCCGGTTGGAAGCATCGTCCGGATCAAAAAAATCCCCTTCACCGTGATCGGAATTCTGGAGCGCAAAGGGCAGTCACCCCAGGGGCAGGATCAGGATGATGCCGTATTCGTGCCGCTGCGCACCGCCCAGCGCAATCTGGTGCGCTCACAGCGGACCGGGATTGTCAGCGCAATCATTGTCAAGGCCAAGAGTGAGGAATTGATAGACAAGGCGGAAAAGGAAATCCAGATGCTCCTTAATCAGCGCCACCGGATCACCGCCGCCAAAGAACCGGATTTTACCACGCGGAACCTGTCGGAAATTCTGGCGGTTGCGGAACAGTCAGCCAAGGCCATGTCGCTGCTGCTGGGGGCGGTTGCGTCAATCTCCCTGATCGTTGGCGGCATCGGTATCATGAATATCATGCTGGTATCCGTTACGGAGCGAACCCGGGAAATCGGCATCCGCATGGCAATCGGCGCCAAAAAGAATGACATCCTGCTGCAGTTTATGACCGAAGCGGTACTGCTGACCATGCTTGGCGGCCTGATCGGAATCGCCCTGGGGGCCGGGGGGGCTACCGGCGTATCCCGTTTCCTCGGCTGGCCAACCATGATCTCCATTCAATCAATCACCATCGCGTTCCTTTTCTCCGCCGCCGTCGGCATCTTTTTCGGATTCTACCCTGCGAAAAAAGCGGCCGGCCTCAACCCGATCGATGCCCTGAGGTACGAGTAACATGTCCGATTGCCCCATGTGCCACCGCTGGGATACGGATTCGGATCTCCGCATTATTGAACTGCCCCATTCCTACGTGATCCTGAACCGGGAGCAGTATTTCCCCGGCTACACCCTGCTGTTCACCAAAGTTCACGCCACCGAACTGTTTCACCTCCACCGTGACGTTCGGGGCGCGCTCATGGAGGAGGTCTGCCAGGTGGCACAGGCGCTGTTCGCCGTCTACCAACCGGCCAAGATCAACTATGAGCTGTTGGGGAATATGGTGCCGCACATCCACTGGCACATCGTCCCCCGCTTCTCTTCAGAACCGCTCTGGCCGCGTCCGATCTGGGCCGAACAGCATGATGAATTGCACCTGCCGCCGGATGAATACCGGCGCCGCATAGAAAATATCCGGAGTGCCCTGCTATGATCCGTTCGTATCTTCATACCCTGAGTAACGGACTGAGGGTCGTTTGTGTGGAAATGCCGCATCTGCATGCAGTGGAGTTGGCGGTCTATCTCAAAGTCGGCGGCCGCAACGATCCGACCGGACGGGAAGGGCTGTCCCATTTTCTGGAGCATATTCTGTTCCGGGGAGCGACGAGTTTTCCCTCGTCACTGGCGATCGAGTCCGCCTTTGAAGTTATCGGCGGTGCGCCGAATGCGGCAACCGATGCCGAATCGACCTATTATTATTCGCGGGTTCATCCGGGCAGTGTCAAACGCGGCATGGAGATTTTTGCGGCGATGCTCATGGAGCCGCTGCTGGCCGGAATCGAGATTGAACAGCGGATTATTGCCGAGGAGGCCAGGGAGGATCTGAACGAGCAGGGGGACGAGGTTAATCCGGACACTATCGTCAGTCGGCTGCTCTGGCCCCGGCACCCGCTGGGGATGCCGACCATCGGAACACTGGAAAGCATCGCCGCCATCGGGCCAGAGGATCTTGCCGCGCATCTGAAGACCTATTACGTCCCATCAAATGCGGTGCTGGTGGTGTCGGGACCGGTAAAAAACAGTGCCGTTCTTGCCGCCGCCCGGGAAAGTTTCGGGGGGTGGTCCGGCTCGATTCCGCCGTCACCTTCCCTGGTGACGCTCCGTCAGTCCACGCCCCAGATCCGTTGCGTACAGGATTCCGACAGCCAGATGAATCTGCAGATTGCCTTTCTCGGTTTTGCCCGCGATGACCGGCGTTTCATGGCGCTCCGTTTTTTGCGCCGGATACTTGCCGGCGGCGGCAGTTCACGCCTCCACCTGCGCCTGCGGGAAGAGCTGGGCATCATTTATTCCGTGGACGGCGCTATCGGTGCGTACGACGAAACCGGCTGTCTGGCGTTTGATCTTTCCACCGCTCCTGACACCCTGATCCGCGCGGTTGAGGCAACCTTTGAGGAACTGCTGCGCATTGCCGCCGTTCCGATCCCGGAAGACGAGCTGGAGCGGATTCGCAACTCCTATATATTTGACCTTGAATTCAGTCGTGACTCGGCCTACGAA
>Ga0007792_10000334_pt1 | contig 17056 bp, 20 predicted proteins | sample CryBogmetaGMA6M_FD_60371 | JGI IMG/M metagenome (GOLD analysis project Ga0007792, IMG submission 60371) | Freshwater microbial communities from Crystal Bog, Wisconsin, USA - MA6M | ecosystem: Environmental > Aquatic > Freshwater > Lake | place: Crystal Bog, Wisconsin, USA | collected 2009-07-06
TTTTAAAATACGGCATAAAACTGATGGTAATGGGGATTGAATAGAAGCAATAAATGGCAGCCGCTTCTCCGGTTGATACACCCAGCAGCCATTGCGGCATAAATAAAGTCATTAGCGCCATAAAGCAATGGTAACTGGAGATTTTCCAGTTGTTTTTCCAGAGAAAACCACTCAATGCCAATGCAAATAACGAGCCGTGGGTAACCAAGGTTCCGAACGCGCTCGATACACGATAACCAATATGATAAGTGCCCATAAATAAACAGGAAACCATATTGCCAATAAAACTGGGGGTGGTATTAAAAATTTGCAGGGTATTGGGCAGAAAAGAGCAAATCAGGAATAAAAAGCTAAGTGACGCCCCATATATTGTGGCCTGTTTAAGGGCAGATTTATCAGAGGAGTAAGTGGCCAGTGCCGGCATAATGGCGACTGCTTGCAGAGCGATATGGTAAGTTGACATCTCGCTTAAATAAAAATTGGTGCCGTAGCCGCATTGGTCAGCAACCGGGTAGGCAAAATATTGAATAAACTCCATGAGTGAAAAATGGAAAATGGCATAAGCTCTCGCGAACCTTACCCAAAAAGCTTCGGTTTTATCAATAAAAGTCACGCCTGAAGCCGCAAATCCTATAAGACCTAGCCCCAGCGACATATCAGCACTAAAACACATTATTTTTACCTATAAATTAACTAGTATAATAAAAAAAACAATTAAGACAATGTTAAAGTTGGTCGGGACGGTCAAAAGCCCCGTGGTATATCACGTGCAGGGTGTAATAAATGAAGCTGAATACACCCTCTAAAAAGCTGCCAATGATACTAATGTTAAATAAATAATGATAAAAATCAAGAAAAAATTACTTCGTTTTAATGGGGCACTGGCATAAATTAAGCTTGGTGTCGGGCCATGTTAACGTTACAAAGCATCCAGGTTATGCGTATCACCCAAATTGCGCATTTGTCTGAGTATCCAGTTTTGCCTTCTAAGAACATAACTTGAGGGGCGTGCAGCCCGCAGTCGCAGCGGATTGGGCAAGGTGGCTGCAAGCATGGCGGCTTGTGAGCGGCTGAGGTTTTTTGCAGGAATGCCAAAATAGTGTTGGCTTGCGGCTTCTATGCCAAATAAATGGTCACCAAATTCGGCAATATTCAGGTAAACCGCCACGATCCGTTCTTTAGTCCAGATTATTTCAATCAATAACGTAAACCAGACTTCCAGACCTTTACGGATAAAACTTTTTGATGGCGTTAGAAAAACGTTTTTGGCGACTTGCTGGGAAATGGTACTGGCTCCTCTGAGTCGTCGTCCGCCATTGATGTAATGGGTAATGGCGGAGCGTATGGCTTGTAAATCAAAGCCAAAATGTTGGTAAAACTGTTGGTCTTCTGAAGCAATAACCGCTGCCGCAGCATTGGGGGAAATGTTTCTTGCACTGACCCATTGATATTGAATGGGCTTAAAAGATTGGTCGTCAATTAAATCTTCATAATGCCGATACAACATAAACGTGGTCGTTGGCAAAGGTAGCCAGCGGAAAAGATAAACCGCTATGACGGAGGAAGCGACAAAGAAAAGCAGGCTGTTTCGCAGTATTACCCGGATGGATAATGACCGGGTTTGACTGGTTTGTGGATGACGGTTTTTTTTTGTCAATTTACAGAGGCTATGGTTTGTTAATGTGAGTGGCTTTCTCGCCTTGGGCGAAGCAGCGTTTCGATACATGATAAAGCCTTTGTATAAGCTTGAACACAAAGTAATTGCCTGAAAAGACTTTTAACTCAATCTTCAAGTTTTTAATGCTTGATTTCTGGTCAGGCAGCTATAACAAGCATTAGGCCGGAATAAGGCCACCCAAGCGTAGCGCGTGGTGGTGTTTCCGGCATATCGTACAGAGTGCCGGAAACGCTTATTCTCGCTTGCGCTCGAAAAGTCTTATTCCGGCCTACGCGGTTTCTGGTGTTTAATCTTTATATTGAGTATGGAAAGTCAGCCATAACAAGCATTAATTGCCTTTCGGCAGGACAGCATTGGCTATTCATCATTTTATTTTCTCGGTGAGTTTGTCGAACCATTCGCCCGGATATTTTTGCCCGGTATCATTCACGAGATCTTGAGTTTGCCAGCCGCCGCCCAAGGCTTTATATAAGGCAACCAGATCGGTTGACAGTTGGGCTTCACTATCGACCAGATTGCGTTGCGTTTGGAAAAGCGCCTGCTGGGATTGGAGAACATCAAGAAACATCGATAAACCTTTGCTGTAACGCTCATCTGCCATTTCAACCGCCAGTTGGCTTGCGGCCACCGCTTGTGCAAGCGATTGGCGACGGTGTTGTTCATTGTTGAGGGCAACCAGTGTATCTTCGACTTCTTTAAAGGCATTTAAAACAGTGGACTGATAGGCGAGGAAAGCCAGGTCAAACTGGGCATTTTTGCTTTTGATATTGGCGTTAATGCGTCCCCAATTTAAAATGGGCAAGGTTAAGGAGGAGGCGGTAGACCACGATTTACCAACGGGGGTAAAGTCTGTGATGCGCGTATTTTGCAGGCCTAAAAATGCTGACAGGTTGACCCTGGGATAGAGTTCCGCAGTCGCAACGCCCACATTGGCGTTTGCTTCGGCAATTTTTCGTTCGGCATAACGAATATCGGGTCTGCGTAATAATAGTTCAGACGGAAGTACGGCTACGGCTATCGCGGGCATTGCCGGAATTGAGCCTGGATTATCAAGCCGAACTGCGAGAGCTTTGGGTTCTCGACCCAGTAATACGCTAATCGAGTGGATTGACTGGTTAACAACGGTTTCATAGACAGGCATAAACGCTTCGGTAGTCGCCGCTTGGGATTGTGCCTGGGCCACTTCCAACATGCTGGCGAAACCTGCTTGTTGGCGTATTTGTGTCAATCTGGCGGTTTCTTGTTGAGAGTCCAAGTTTTCACGCGTGATGGCGATCAGTTGTTGATTGGTGCGTAACTGGATGTAGTTACTGGCAACTTCACCCAGCAGGGTTATCAGGACATTCCGGCTATTTTCAATTTCGCTGTCAACATTGGCATCAGCGGCTTCTATGGCACGTCTTACGCCACCAAAGAAATCCAGTTCCCATTGTGCATCAAAGCCGGATTGAAAAATGTTGATGAGCTGATTGCCGATACCAAGGCCGCCACTGGTAGCCGGTGCGCCGCCTGTTTGAGAGGTCGCGTTTGAATTGTTGAAGCGTCGACTGACATTACTTTTTCCGGTTATAGCGGGCAGACCGGCGGTAATGGTGACCCAGCGTTGGGCGCGAGCCTCTTTAACCCGCACCAAAGCCTGCTTTAAATCCAGATTGGCGGCAATGGCATCGGTGATGAGTCGGTTGAGAATGGGATCATTGAAGCTTTTCCACCATTGTTCTGGTGGGAGCAATTCTTTGTGGTCACCCTTTACTTCAGGGTGCTGGTCTTTGGCTGCCTCAGCCCATTGTTTGGGAGTGGCTACCTCAGGGCGTTTGTAGTCAGGCCCTACCGTACAGGCCGACGCCAACAGGGTTAAAGAGAACGCGAGGGTACGACCTTTCATAAAGCGGGCCCTTTAGCCTTCGGGGGTTGTGCTGAATCCTGGGTGGGCGAGTAGTCCTGCGCTTCAATAAATACGTCCATCTGCTGACCCACATAAATGGGTAGTTGTTTTCGGTCAAAGCGGTAGAGCGCTTGTAATACGCGGGTATCAACCCGTTCGTTACTGTCGCCGGTCAAGGATTTTTTAGGGACAACATACGGTTCTACATAAGCCAGGATTAGGTCGACTTTAAAGTTTCGATTGCCGCGCAGAAAAGCAACGGCCTTGCTGTTTTTGTCGAACCGCCAGGCATCATTTTCGTCTATGTCAACCCGCACATGCAGTTTGTCCAAATTGCCCAGCACCAGTAAGGGGGTATTTAAAAATCCGGCTTGGGCAAATTCACCGGGTCGAATATTGACTTGTAATACCTCACCGTCTACCGGAGCGCGAATGATGAGTCGGCTTAACGTAGTTTCAGTATCTGCCAGGCTGGCTTGGGCCTGCTGCACTAAAGCCAAGGCGCTTTCCAGTCTGGCTTTGGTGATTAGCATGGCATTGCGTCGTCTAAGCAGTTCTTCTGCGCTAATGGCACGCCGGTCGGTAACGGCTTCAGCTAAATCACTCAGGGATTTTGCATCACTGTAAGTGGCTGTTGCAATAGTAACATCGGCTTTGGCTTTGGCAAGGTCTGCCTGTTTTATCGCCAAGGTTGCACGGGTATCGCGTTCATCCAGATAAAAAAGCGGCGCATCCTCCTTAACTTGATCGCCAACCTTAACCGTTACGGTTTCAACAATTCCAGGCAAAGGCGTGCCAATAGCGATATTTTGGCTTTGCGCTTCAATAATTCCGGCACCGGCAATAAATGCTTTAAAGGGTGCCGAGGCAGGTTCTGTAACCGGTATTGCAATCGGCGTCGGTTGGTTACTGCGGATTACCGTGTAAGCGGCAAACGCAAATCCGGCGATTGCCAGTAAGGGGAGGGTGTATTTGATTTGCATGGTTAAGGTTACAAGGCTAAGGGCTAAGGGCTAAGGGCAAAAGGCAAAAGGTAAAGGGCAAAGGGCAAAGGGCAAAGGGCAAAGGGCAAAGGGCAAAGGGCAAAGGGCAAAGGGCAAAGGGCAAAGGGCAAAGGGCAAAGGGCAAAGGGCATATTGTTTTCGCCTTTCGCCTTGCATCTTTCGCCTTTCGCCTTTAACCTTTAACCTCAACAATATGCCCGTCGTCCATTTCTGCAATGCGGTCAGCGAAGTCAAAAATACGCGCGTCATGGGTCACAATGACTAAAGTACGGTCTTTGTGTAAAGCAACGTCTTTGAGCAATTTCATTACATTGCGTCCGGTTTCATGATCCAGTGCGCTGGTGGGTTCATCGCAGACGATAAGTCGTGGGTTATGCACCAAGGCACGGGCAATGGCGACACGTTGCTGCTGTCCGCCCGAAAGTTGTGACGGCAAAGATTTCCAGCGTGCCCCCAAGCCCACTTGTTCAAGTAGCGTTATGGCTTTACGCTCGGCTTCAGTACGTTTCATGCCGTTAATAATAAGCGGAACCGAGACATTTTCTGCGGCATTGAGTGAAGGCAACAGATTAAAAGCCTGAAACACAAAACCGATGTTTTTTGCCCTGAAATTTAATTTGTCCTTGCTGCGCATGGTCAATAAATTTTCACCGAACAATTCACAAAGCCCTTCATCCTGATCGAGAATACCGGCGATCACTGAAATAAGAGTCGTCTTGCCACAACCGGAGGGGCCGACCAACATCATCAATTGACCGGCAATAATATCCAGATTAATACCGTTAAGCGCGGTTACTTTTTGTCCGCCGGTATCATAAACCTTGACCACATTTTGGCAGCGCACGGCTAGGTTCATGGTTTATCCTTTAAAAACAATGGCAGGTTCCAGACGAATCACTTTAAGAATGCTGATAATGGCGGCAAAGGCGCAGATCAGACTGATTCCCGCACCGCTGAACAGCAGCAGTTGCCAGGGAAACTTGAAAGCCAGAATGGTATGGCGCATGGCGAAGCCAAATAACGCGGTTAGACCTACGCCTAAACCATAACCGATGCTGCCAACCAGAACCGCTTGTAATAAAATCATGCGCAGCAAGATCCAGTTGCTGGTGCCCATGGCTTTTAGGACGCCGAATTGCATTATATTTCCCAACGTGAAATTATAAAAGGTCTGGCCGGCAATAGCGGCTCCGACAATAAATCCCAACAGTACCGACGTGCCGAAATTAATCGGAATACCCGTGTTGTGTATAAAATACTCGAAAGTTAGGGTTTTAAAATCTGCCTGCGTATAAGCGGCCAAGCCGGTTGACTCACGGATGCGGCGGGTCAATTCGACAAGGTCTTGTCCTTTTTTGGCTTTCACCAAAACAAACGATAACAGCTTGCGCTCCTTGGGCGCGTAACTTTTGGCGCGGGAATAGGTGGTGTAGATGACCGGCTGGGATTGAAAGGTACGCGTGACTTTGGCAATGCCGACAACAATCGCGCGTCGGTCATTTAACTCTAAACTATCGCCTATTTTGAGTGGAACGGGTTTGCCACCGGGTATGAGAGAAGGCTTTCCCAGTTTTTCACTGGCACCGTCAATATCCACGATAACGCTATCGCTGCGGCGCAAATCATCCATTTTCCCTTCCAGCATGACCGGTGGGCCACCGATTAAAGTCGCATCATCCAGACCCACCACATTACAGGTTTGAAAGGTGCCATCGGTAAGGCGTGCTTTTAGTAGCCCCTTATACATCGGCATTGCCCATTCCACACCGGAAATACCCCGTACCCGATAAAGTTCCGTATCCTGCATGGGCTTGATGTCATCAACAAATTGTACTTTCGGATCGATTACCCAGATATCAGGCAAGCCGACATCCGTTATAAAACTGTAAGTGCGTGACATGATGCCTAAAAAAATGGCGGGCTGCTGGGTCATAATTAACGAGGCAAACGTCAGTCCCATAACAATACCGATATATTTACCGGTATCGCCCATCAGCATTTTTAAGGCGATATGATTCATAGTGTTGTTTGCTCTTTGGGTAGGGTAAGCCGGATCAGGGCAGCCAGGGAAAATTGTGCGATATGTTCCGCGCTGGCTTGTATGGCCGCTGCATCCGCAATCAAATCAGGATACAGACGGTCAATGATCGAGCGTGAGTGTTTAAACATCAGGCACTGACCAAAAATACTTAGCAGACAACGCTGGACGACCATTTTATCAACAGGCTCTTTAAGGATTTGTCGGATAATGTCTTCAAGTAGTGCAATTTGTGGAACGATGGCTGTTTCCATAATGTCATCCAAGGCGTTGGTGGGGTCGGTAATCTCACGGGCAATCAGTTTACTGTGCAGGCCTAATTGACTGTCGTCCAGCAATTTATGCAAGAAATTGTTGATAAATACGGCAAGACGCTGTTCTGGCGGCAAGCTTTTATCAAGCGCGGCATCTTGTGGATACAAACGGTTGGTTTCCCGAAAAGCAAAAGCTAACGCTTGGCTATAAAGCGCTTCTTTACTGCGGAAATAGTAGTTTACCGAAGCCACGTTGACATTGGCTCTGGTGCAAATCTCGCGCACGGTTGCCTCACGGAAACCGCATTCGGCAAATACTTCCACGGCAACTTGCAGCAGACGGTCAAAAACAGGTTCGATAGCAGTTGATTGAGTCATTCTAACGCTTGTATTAAACAGTTGTTTAAAATGATTGTATAGCTAATCGCTGCATATAGCAATCAAGCGTTTAAGTGGAGGGAATGTTGTTCTGACTGAATGGGTTGTACGCACCAAGATACAGAGAATAAATCAACGGTACTGAAGATAAAATTAAGGGCATCCTTCATTTTTACACGAAAGCATGAACAGTTTGGTTCATAAAATGATGCAGGGCCGGGTTTGCAACCTATCGGCTGAAATAGTTGAGAGCCTCAATAACTTTTAAAACGTGAGTAACGGGATTGCAAACCCCGTCACGCTTCTTAGGTTAAAAACCCCTCCACTTCGGTGGCATCCATGTCGACCGGATGACGTTTACCGTGATATAAAATAAATTGCTTAATCCACCAAAGATAGTTATTCTCGGTACTCAAGCACTAGTGCTTGAAGCGATTGTTTTAGCGCAAGAAATAGCGGTCGATTATGTTGTGCTGGATAATTTATTGGCGCGGCGTAAGGCGCAACGCTTAGGGGCTTGATGTGATGGGTACGTTAGGCTTATTACTTTTTCTGGAAAAGCGACGCGTACTGAGTGCTGAACAAGCCTGGCGAAAGATACGGCAACTCACTGAACAGCACAGCATGTATTTATCGCCGCAGCTTCTACAGCAAATAAAAATCCAGCTGTTGGGTAATCATTAAACAAAAACCAAGCGAATTAGCCGGTATTAAAACCAATTTAAGTCAAGTAGTCGAGCACATCTTTTCGTGCCCGACATTTTCGCGTTGTAATGCACGAATGGCATTGAGGAAATCGCTCGATATTTTGATTTTTACCGTTGAATGTTGGGCAACGAAAAGCTGTTGCCCAACCTGACTTTACATTATTATCACTTAGTTAATCCAGATAATCCCAAACACTCAATAATTCAATAACCCTATCAAAAAATAAATCTAAGGATATGCTGCTAAATCACTTAAACTTAGACTTTATAAAAGAGTGATACACTTTAGATGATCGAAAACAATTACAAACAAGCGGCGCGATTAATTCAGGCAGCCGAAACAATCAGTAAATTACCGGTACGAGTCAGTTGGGATGATACTTTGCAGGTAGGCGCAAAGCTTCACTTAAGTGAAATCGAGTGGGCCAAACAGCTTCGCATCTCTGTTAATCCCAAACGGCAAGATATACCCTATTTGGTTGCTTCACAATGTGCAGTAGCGATACGTTTTTTTCAGCAACAAGAAGAAAAACAACTCATTTCCGTTAAAGGCAGTCGAGAAAAAACCGTCAATGAATATATTGAATTAGGCTATTCTCCAGAAGAAGCAGAAATAATGGCTCAAAAAACGGTCTCGGGTATTGGCGATCAATTGCGAGGAATGCCCGGCCAAATAGTAGTGACTACCTGGCTTTATAGAGACTATCCCGAACTACGCGAGAACCAATTACTGCATTGCACCCGTGAAGTTGAAACATCTTATGCCAGTTTGACGATGCCTAAAGCCAAATTCCCGCAATGGCTGTTAACAAGTCACCAAGCCATGAATGGTGCCTTTGCCTTGGCAACCGATTACCTGCTTGAAAGAAACGATTTATTTGAACCCTTTAAAAAGGAAGGCTTTGAGACAATTTGTACCGGCTTGGTCGGTGATGTTATCTCTGGCAAACCGGACACACCAGACACCGATTTGGTTGACAAATGGTTAAAAAGGCTTGAACTGACTGATCGTTTTGAATGGAAAGCACTTTAATAAAATACAGACTTAATAAATGACCTCAAAAAACTTGTCCGCCGTTATAAAAATCTCGGAATACGACCTGACTCAATTGCCCTTGGAAAATCAGGATGTTAATGCACCCGGTTTTAAATTGGCCTTAAAAAACCATATCGAGGCGGACTGTGGCAGCGAAGGACGCTTTGCGACTATCGCCATTAACAACGAAGTTATCAACATCGAATACGATGCTTATTCAACAGAGCAATCCGAGCTGGCTTTGGCGTATTTACAGCAGGGAAATTATCCAAAAGGAAAAGCGATTTTTGAAAGCCTGTTGGCCAATTACCCCTTAAACAGTATCGTGCTTTTTAACTTGGGAATGGTTTACAGTGATGAAGGCAACTTAAGCAATGCCATCGAATTACTGTCAAAAGCCACCCAAGTCAACCCCAAGTATACTTATGCTTGGGTAGCGTTGGCAGTCGCTTATGCGCGAAACAAAAATCATGAGCTGGCGGTTAAATCAGCAACTACCGCTTTGGCACTGGCACCGGAAGATCCTTATGTACTCCGCACCGCAGGTGCGCTTATGGCCCAAACCAGCCCCAATAATGAAGCGCTGCTCCTGTTGGAAAAAGCCGTAAAAGCCGCCCCCGACGATTTGATAGCCTTGTTTGCCTTGGCAGAAGCACTTAAAGCAGGTAACACTGAACAAAATAATCAGCGAGCCAGTGGTCTTTATAAAAAAGTGATTGAACTGGCACCCGGCTCGGCTAAAGCAGAACGTGCAAAAGAGCAATTACGGACACTGGCTTACACAACCTTCCGCAACGTGGGCGAATTACGTATGGATGCCGTCATGTACTGCCTTGAAGCGTTAAAGACGTTTGCCGACATGCCGACAAAAGCCATAGCCGGTGTCGCAATGGAAACTGCGACGCTTGGACAAAGCGGGTTGGACGTTAATAACCCCGACAAAAAATATGAACTTAGAACAATACCCGGCACTTATTCAGGCTTAAATGTGGTTTGTATCTTGCACACCGCTTTACAACAAGTTGCTCCGGGTAAGGATTCCGGTTTTGATATTCAAGCAGAATATGGCAGGGCTTTGGCGCTTTTTGGGGAAGAAGCTTAGGTCTGATTGGCGTGGTTTCAAAGCGCCGGCTTAAAAACCGGGAAAAATAACCCCAAGCAACTATTTTTAGCAGGAGAAATCTTATGCAAATGATTGTTAACTACCCTGAACAATTACCTGATGCTTTGCAGCAATCTTCAGAGCAATTCGAGCATGAGGCCAAAATGGCGATGGCCGTCAAATTGTATGAGCTGAGGCGTATTTCCAGTGGCACGGCCGCCACTCTTGTCGGCATGGAGCGGGTGGCTTTTTTACTTGGCTTGCATCACTACAGTGTTGCTGTTATCGATTTAACTGAGGATGATCTCCTAGCGGATTTTGACAATGCCTGAGCCAAAAGAATTGGTAATCAATACGACACCCATCATTTTCCTGATTGCCCGTGATGACGTCATGCGTGAAATGGAAGACTTGATCGCAAGCAAAGCCCAAGGTAATGCAGGAGTATAGTGTGAATCTAATCGCCTTAACGTCTTAAAGATCAGAAAATGCCAATTTTGGCTGTCTTTCATGAGGCTATATAATGGCTGGAAGCGTTTAAATTTAACAACCAGAACTTGGGTATTAACAGAAACTATTGGAGTATATGACATGCAACTGGCAATTGAATTACCTGATGAATTAGGACAACAAGTTTTACAACACGGTAATGTACAGCAGTTTGTCCAACGAGCAATTGAAAGAATGTTATCGGAAGAAAAACGTTCATTTGAATTACTTAATGATCTTATGGACGGTTTACCAGAAATTGCCTGCCTTGAAAACAAAGACCCGTTAGCGATACAACAGGGAATGCGTGATGAAAGCCTTGATAAAAACAAAAGACATTTTCTTAACCGTATAAGAAATATAAAACCCGTAAAAGCGCCTTTCTCTTCAGAAGAAATGGTTGCCATGTTACGCGAGGGAAAAGAGCAGCAGTTAATAGACGCACAAACAAGCCATGGTAAATAAAGTTGTTTTAGATTCTTGCGTATTTAATAAATTATTTTTGCAAGAATCTGATAGTCAACAAGCCGTTGATCTAATTAGTGCATTAATCCTACAAGACTATCGCGTTATTGTGCCCGGCTTGTTTTTATACGAAGTATTATCTATCGCAAAAATCAATGGATTTTCTACATCAACAGCCTATCAACTTATCGTAGATTTTCAAGCAACTCAATTACAATTAGTTGAATTGGATAAACCATGTATAGAAAAAACCATTGAAATTTGCGAAACCGGACATACAAAATCCGGATTTCCTTCATTTTATGATGCGTGTTATCACGCACTGGCAATTACTAACAACTTTTACTTTATTACTGCCGATAAAAGGCACTTTAATAAAACCTCTCAATTTGGAAATATTGTTTTGTTAAGTAATTGGGAATCGATTTTATGATTACATGAATATACGCTGCCTCCGTTTATAAAGGTTCGTACACTTTCAGCAACAGGAGAGGCTTATGTGCAGGGGGCTTTAGGGCGACTACATCAAGGTGAGCTTGAAGCGATCGTTTTAGCGCAAGAAATAGCGGTCGATTATGTTGTGCTGGATGATTTGTTGGCGCAGCGTAAGGCGCAACGCTTGGGGCTTGATGTGATGGGTACGTTAGGCTTATTACTTTTTCTGGAAAAGCGAAGCGTACTGAGCGCTGAACAAGCCTGGCGAAAGATACGGCAATTGACTGAACAGCACAGCATGTATTTATCGCCGCAGCTTCTACAGCAAATAAAAATCCAACTGTTGGGTAATCATTAAAAATGATTTTTAATACAAATACATAGCACTGACTACCGTTTCATGTAAACATACGGACAGTTTTTGCCATGAAGAAACGATAGATCAATTCCTCAAAACCGGTTGCCCTTTATTGTCTTTTTTAAATCGGGCGATGACGAGGTTACAAATTCCTGCAAACGCTTATGCCTTATCTGGCAGCAGCCAGACGCATTACACAAGCAACGGATAATAATGAGTCATTTTTTTCAACAAATCAAAGCTGCATTACTTCCTTCTGAAATTCCCTATGCACCTGAAGGTACAGACCCAAAGGCCGCTGTGCATGTTCTTCGCCAAGTACCTCGTGGTTAAATTTGTATTGTTGTTTCCGAAAATATAACAATTTTTTGATTTATGTCCAATTTTCTCATGTGAAGAACGCCAAATTATCTGGGAAACTAAAATGGGTTGCTCAACCTTATAATTATCAAAACCGGTGGCCGTCATGTAGTCTTTTAAATTACCGACGCCTATGCAATGGGAATAATATAGGGCATAATGTCCGAAAATATTCCTAGATAAAGAAGCCATTATGTACCCACTCCAACCGCTCGACTTGCTGCGACAAGCCCGTATTCGCTATAATCAAAATGAAATCGCCGGCCTTCTTGGTGTAGATGTCCGCACCGTCCGTCGCTGGGAAGTTCGTGACACTGAACCGCCACCTTATCTGGCTGATGCCATTCGTCAGCGCTTATTGCCTTTGGTTGATGCCGACTCAATAAACCAACACCCTTTTACTTTTATAGACTTGTTCGCAGGAATTGGCGGCATTCGGCTGGGCTTTGAAGCCCACGGTGGGCATTGCGTGTTTACCAGTGAATGGAATACGTTTTCCCAGAAAACTTATTTAGCCAATTTCCCCCACGATACTGATCATGTTTTTGTCGGGGACATTACCAGTATTGATGAAAATGACGTACCTAATCATGACCTATTACTGGCTGGCTTTCCTTGCCAACCGTTTAGTATTGCCGGTGTGTCCAAAAAAAATGCCTTGGGACGCCCGCATGGTTTTGAATGTGCGACCCAAGGCACACTGTTTTTTGATGTTGCCCGTATTATTGCCGCCAAACAGCCTAAAGCATTTATGTTGGAAAATGTTAAAAATCTGCTTTCTCACGACAAAGGCAATACCTTTAAAGTGATCCTGCAAACGCTACGGGATGAGCTAGGCTACGAGGTGCATTATAAAGTTATTGACGGGCAGCGCTTTGTACCGCAACATCGGGAACGCATTATTATTATGGGCTTTCGTGACAAGACTGATTTCTCGTGGGATGATTTACAAATACCTGCAATCGGGCCGCGCCTGTCCAGCATATTACATCCACAGGATGGCAGCGAAACAGCAGAAGAACCCTACACGACCGGAACGCAGGCTATTATTAACAGTAAATACACCTTAACCGTCAATTTATGGACTTATCTTCAGGCTTATGCCGCAAAACATCGTGCGGCCGGTAATGGTTTCGGTTTTGGCTTGGTGAGTGCAGATAGCGTAGCTCGTACCTTGTCTGCAAGATACCATAAGGACGGCTCGGAAATTCTGGTTTCGCAGGGAAAAAGCAAACGCCCTCGTCGGTTGACACCTCGTGAATGCGCAAGGCTTATGGGATTTCCTGATAGTTTTAAGATTCGAGTCTCTGATACACAAGCTTACCAACAATTTAGTCAGGCAGCGCTTGTTCCAATGATTACAGAAGTTGCAAAAATAATGACTCCGCATATTTTGACAAGGGCTTCAGCAAACGATAAACAGGAATCTAATGGCAACTAGAATAAACTGGTCTCGCGATCAATTGCTGATTGCTTTTAATTTATACTGCCAAATGCCTTTCGGGAAAATGCACTTTCGCAATCCAGAAATCATTAAATGCGCTGAAATAATTGGTAGAACGCCATCAGCATTAGCTATGAAGTTAGTCAATATTGCTAGTCTTGACCCTGCCATAACGTCTACAGGACGTAGCGGTTTAAAAGGCGCGTCATTCTCCGATAAAGCTATGTGGGAAGAAATGCAATCAGATTGGGATCGCTTCGCCAATGAGGTGCAAAAAGCAACAAGTGCATTTGAAATAGATGAATTGTCGATAGATGATAAAGATACTTCTGAGCTAAATGAATTCATTGATTACACCGGAAGTAACAAAACAGTCCAAACTACAACCCGCGTTGGTCAGAATCTTTTCCGGCGCTCGGTACTCAGTGCTTACGAATATAAGTGCTGCATTACTGGGTTAGCTATTTCAAAATTGTTGGTGGCTAGTCACATTATTCCATGGCGAGTTGACACAGAAAACCGTCTAAATCCAAGCAATGGCCTTTGTTTATCGATGCTGCACGATAAAGCTTTTGATGTCGGCATATTAACGATATTGGAAGATATGACCATCAGCGTTTCACAAAAATGTACGGATGATACCGATCAATTTTTTATTTCTGCTCTGTTGGCTTATGATGGCAAACCTATTTTTTCACCCAAAAAATTTAAACCCTATGCTGAGTTTCTTGCTTATCACCGAGAACATGTTTTTGAGAAATAGAAAATAGTTATGAATATTCGATTTGAGTACCTTTATAGAGATGCAGGCAATTTTAAGAACTGGGGCGAGCTAGTTTTTTCCAATCCCCACAATATCAATGTCAATCTTGTTAAATCAATGGCCGAAAATGTGCTGATTGATCAAACCTATTTTGTAGCAAGCAAAGCTGATGTCCCTGATTTACATTTTAAAGAATATAACGAGCAGCTTGATCACGGCTGGCATGAGCTCCATCTTTTTGTAGCAACCGAAGAAGCGCCCAATGACCCACGCGGACGAAATATCGAAGAATTTATTGAATCGCTCCAATTTACGGCATCAGAATAAAAAAAATAGATTGTTTTTACATCACCGTTTATCTATGACATAAGTGTTGTAGGAGAGGAATCCGATGAAATTAATCGCGATGAAATGCTACAAAAGTTTGGCGGTAAATTTCCAACAACCCGTATATTTTCAGAATATGCGCGATCGACGCTGAAAGACATCAATCCGCAAGAAGATCAAGACTTGGTGTTAATGGCATGGATGGAGCGGGAAGAAATTCTGTTCCGTATCTCCTTGCTGGTTCCCAAGCTCCAGCTTGGTAACCCGGATGGCGAAGCTCTAGCTTCTCGATACAGGAAGCTGGAGTTTCCAGTACTCAATTCCCAAGCTGGAGCTTGGGAAATAGAAAAGCCGATTTGATGTGCGTCTTTAGTAAGGGATAGTGTTAATATTAACATTGAGTAGTTTTTAAACTGTTGAGCGCCGTTCACTAAAATCAAGATGATTTGAGGAGTATTTAATGATGAACTTAAGCCCGATAAAACAATACGCTGACGTTGTGAATGGTGTTATACATATTCATGTGCCTGAAGGTTTTTATGCTAAACGTGTTGAATTAACCATTGTGCCTTTAGATGATGACATCTCGTTACGCACTGCATTTCAACAATTTTTACTTGATAGTCCGGAAATGTCGGATGACGAATATAGTGCTATTGAAGAAAAAAGACGGCATTTTCAACAATGGAAATAATTTGCCTCGATACCAATGTATTAATTGCTCATAAACGCGCCAAGAAAGCTGATAAAGATAAAACGTTTTTGTATCAGTTAACGATAAAACGTACCAATTTGCTGTATCCAGTATTACGGTCTATGAATTATTACGCGGTGATAATCAGGACGAGGATGCTTATTGGAAAGCCATGTTTAGCAACATGACCGTACTGGATTTTGATAGTGATTGTGCAGAACAGGCGGCTACTATTTATCAAGATTTGAAAAAGAAAGGCTTGTTAATTGAAGCTGAAGATTTATTGATAGCAGCGACGGCATTGGCAAATAAAATGCACTTGGCTACCGGTAATATCAAACATTTTGATCGTGTTGCAGGTTTAGAATTAGTGGTTGATAACTTAACCTAAATCGTAAAGCTTGGTGTAGCAAAACACTGGTTAAAAGCAGGCCGGAATAAGGCTTTTCAAGCGTAAGCGAGAACAAGCGTTTCCGGCATCCGGTACGAGAGTGCCGAAAACGCCACCACGCGCTACGCTTGGGTGGCCTTATTCCGCCGGCCTACGCTAATTGTTTGTTACCAAGATTTAAAAACTTCAAGATTGAGTGAAAGACTACAGCGCCGGAAAATTAAACATTGCGCGTTAACTCTCGTTAATTTTATTGGGGTAGACTTGAACAAAGAGGGTGGTGGGGCCATTCATTTTTTTTACCACGATATCGAATTGATTAAATTCAATTTTTTGGCCTTCTACAGGAATATCCTGTAATTTGGACATAAGCAGGCCGCCGATTGACACTTCATCTTCCAACTCCAGTTCTTCGTTTTCAATATCGATTCCCAATATCCGTTCCAGTGAGAATATGGGCAGGCTGCCTTTGATGATTAAGGAGCCGTCATCGAGTCGACGCCAGTCATTATTGTTTTGACGGAACTCGTCGCGTATTTCACCGACCATTGCGCTTAATAAATTATCCAGCGTGATAAAGCCTTGCGGCTTTTGCCCTTTTTGCCCGATGACTGCAAAATGTGCAGCACCCATGCGAAAGTACCGAAATAATTCCAGTGCCGGTGTATCCGGTGAGATGTATTGAATCGGCCTTAGGTATTGATGTAAATCTTCTTGGGCTTTACCTTCCTGTTGGGCAAAAAACAAGTCCTTTAAATGGATCACTCCCAGCACATCAATACCGTTAGTGTCGAAATAAGGATAACGGCTAAAGCGTTTGTCGTAGACTGTTTTCAGGTTTGCCTTTAATGATTTTTTTCGGTATAAGGCAACCATTTCGTGGGTTGGACGCATAAGATCAGAGACTTCCAAGGTACTGAAATCAAGCGTTTTTGCCAGAATATTCCATTCGTCATGGGTAAAGCGGTCGTCTTGGTCGTTACTGCGTAAAATAAGTTTAAGTTCGTCGGCCGAATAATGCGCATCGTGACCATGGAAACTACCTAAACCAAACAGGCGCAATACTAAATTTGCACTGGAGTTGAGTAACCAGATGGCAGGATACATCAGCCAATAAAAACCATAAAGAGGCGCTGCGCTCCAGAGCCCAATCTGTTCAGGATTGCGAATAGCCATCGATTTTGGAGCAAGTTCACCGACTACAATGTGCAGAAACGAGATGATGGAAAAAGCGCAAGCGAATGAGAT
>Ga0007792_10000337_pt1 | contig 16936 bp, 14 predicted proteins | sample CryBogmetaGMA6M_FD_60371 | JGI IMG/M metagenome (GOLD analysis project Ga0007792, IMG submission 60371) | Freshwater microbial communities from Crystal Bog, Wisconsin, USA - MA6M | ecosystem: Environmental > Aquatic > Freshwater > Lake | place: Crystal Bog, Wisconsin, USA | collected 2009-07-06
GATTATGCTTATAAAATACTCAAATTAAAGCTGAAAAACTTTGAAAAAAAGCAATATGAAAAGAAGAAAATTCCTCTTCTGAAATTCGATAAAATCAGTACCTTTTGAAAACTGATTTTAATTTTAGTAATAAATCCTGTTTCTAAAATTGTTTAGTTAAATAATGCGTGCATCCGTACCTTAAATAATTCACTTTGACTTTCTCCTTCACAAAAGCAGTATCGGCAATTATTGGAATATCATTGCATGTTTTGAGTGTTTTACCTTTTTGAGTTGCTTCTAAACCTGTAATTCCCTCTCCAAGATTTATATCCATTTTAAGGATTATTTTATTAGTAAATTAATTATCTTTACCTAAATTAATATGCTGGCCGTATGAAAAGAAAAGTAATCGTTGCTGTCGGAGCACATCCCGATGATATTGAATTTGGCTGTCCGGTAACTCTTTCAAATTACAAAGAGGATGGATACGAAATACATTATATTGTTGCTACTAACGGAGAAAACGGCTTTAAGGTTAAATCTCTTTCCAGTAAAGAACGAATCGACATAAGGAAGAAAGAGCAACTAATTGCTGCCCGTAAAGTAGGTGTGAAAGAAGTTCATTTCCTTGGCTATAAAGATGGCTTTCTCGATTATGATGATATTCTTCGTGAAAAACTTACTCTGCTGTTTAAAGAATTAAAACCCGAAATTGTATTTTCATTCGACCCCGCTAATATGGGATTTGATAATATAAATTTAAATCACAGAGACCACAGGAATATTTCTGTAGCTGTCTTCGATGCTGTGTTTGCCGCAAAGAATGATTTCATTTATCCCGACAAAAAGGGTTTGCACAGGATTGAGAAACTCTTTTTTTTTGGGACGCATAAACCAAATTACGAAGTTGACATTACTGATAAACTTGAGTTCAAACTTGATGTTCTTAGTTCTTTTAACTCACAATTCCCTAACTTTGATAACTTTGCAAATTTTTTTAAGGAACATATAGGCAGAGATTCTGAAAAGTATAAATATGCAGAAGTGTTTCGCGTTGTTGATGTAGTCCAGATAAGTTATTAATTTAATTTCACGGCAGTAAGAATAAGGTCTTTGGATAACCTTGAATTAAATTTAGATTTATTCAAATCAGAATATAGTTTGATTCCGGAAAATCCTGCTCTGCTTAGTAATGTCTTCAGCTCGTTTCCTTTGTGTTCGTAGAGTTCAGTTGTGATTAAATTGTAATCATGAAAATCATTATCATTAACCTTAAGAACATTGAAGTTAAGTTTGTTCTTCTCGAAATCATAAAACCTTATAAACAAACTTTCCTTCCCTCTGGTAATATTCACAATCCTTTTATTCGTTTTCCTTATTGAATTATAATTCAGGATTTGTATAATAAATGAACCCCCGGGTCTTAGCAATTTATATACTTTCCTGAATATTTTTTTAAGAATAACCGGGTGAATGTTTGCAACAGCATTACCAAGCGAAACCACTAAATCATACTTTGAATGATTAATACTGCTTATGCTCTGAACAAGGGAGTCTGAAAATCTTATTTTTAAACTTCTTTCTTTCGCATTTAGCTTTGCTTTTTGTATCATCTTTAGCGAAGTATCATAACCCGTAACGCTCAATCCGTTATTCGTTAAAGCAATAGAGTCGGCGCCCGTTCCGCATCCTATATCAATTGCGCATTTGTATTCACTTTTAATAAACTTACTTAATGCTTTAGTTCTGTTGGTTACAAGTTTCTCAAAATTCAGCATTGAATCATAATCCGATGATAAATCGTCGTAGAATTGATTGTTCTTCAATCAATCCTCCCAGATAAACCTGAATAGAAATAAAGAAACCACAGTTATAACGACGGTATAAGAAACCAATATCTGAAAGTTACCCATTAATTCTACGGTAGGAACACCTTCCGAGGCAAGTTTTGTAGCATCTATCATCGTTATCAGTAATGGCAGTAATACAGGAAAAGCTAATACAGGGTAAAGTGTACCTTTAGAATTAGCTTTTGCTATTATGGCGGCAATAATTGTTGAAGCGGATACTATTCCAAAATTACCAAGTATAACAGTTAATGCAAATGCAAAGAAGTTATTTATCCTTATTCCTGTAATAATTGAGAACAAAAAGAATATCACAATATTCAGCGAAAATGTAAGCACAAAGTTGAAAAACAGTTTGCCTAAAAACACTTCTGTTGCACCTGCCGATAATTTCAGGGCTAATGATGTGCCTGTCTCTTCTTCTTTGATAAAAACCCGTGATAATCCGCTGATGGCTGTAAAGAAAATAACTATCCAGAAAAGTCCTGACAATATTGTATCCTCTGCTTTTTCATCTCCAAGTGAAAACCGTATTATTGATATTGTGATAACCACAAACATCAGAAGTGAGTTTATCACATACCTGTTTTTTATCTCAGACTTTATGTCTTTCTTAAATACCGAATATGAATGTTTTAGTAATTCCAATTAATTTAATATGAATACAATTTATACTTTATAATTCAAAGATAAAATTTAAAAGCGTTATGTTTTTTGTTAAATTAGGTAATGTTTTTAGTCTTGAGTAAACGGGATATATTGTCTAATTTTGTTCAAAGCTGAGGAATAAATTTTGTTACCAAACCCATTTCGTATATTGAACAAACACTGTAATAAAGGTTTAGTTATATACTTATTAAACCAGTCTTATCCAATTATTCCTCTCGAAACTATCACTGAAAAAACCTTAATTATAAAACATACTTCTAATTTAAAAAATATCTTCCATGGAACCAATTTTTAGCAAACAGCAAAGAACAGGACCGGTATTATTTTCTAAATACAACCGAGGAGATGCCATAAAGAAAGCACTCGAAACAGGCAGGGAAAACGTTCTGTTTGAAATAAAATCTTCAAAATTAAAAGGCAGAGGTGGCGCAGGTTTTCCTACTTCTACAAAATGGATGTTAACAGCTGCTGCAAAAGCAGATCAGAAGTTTTTAGTCTGCAATGCAGATGAAGGGGAACCAGGTACGTTTAAAGACAGGGTCTTATTAACAGAATACCCTGAACTGGTTTTTGACGGAATGGTAGTTGGTGGTTATACTATAGGCGCAAAGGAAGGCATTGTTTACCTTCGCGGTGAATATGAGTATATGAAGAAATATCTTGAAGATTATCTCGACCTGATGAGGAAAGACAATTTACTCGGTAATAGTATTCTTGGAGTTTCCGATTTTAATTACGACATAAAGATTCGTATGGGTGCAGGTGCTTATGTTTGCGGTGAAGAAACAGCTTTAATAGAATCTTTAGAAGGTAACAGGGGTGAAGCCCGTAACCGTCCTCCATATCCTGTGAACACAGGTTATAACGGAAGACCTACTTCTGTTAATAATGTTGAAACACTTGCAGCAGCAGCCCATATCGTAGTAAAAGGCGGAGACTGGTATGCTAAAGTCGGAACTGATAAGTCAAGCGGTTCAAAACTGTTTTCAATATCAGGTGATTGTAATAAACCGGGAGTTTATGAACTTCCCTGGGGTACAAAGGTATCTGACCTTCTTAAATTAGTAGTTGCAAAAGAAACAAAAGCAGTTCAGGTTGGTGGTGCATCAGGAATTTGTCTTCCGGCATCACAGTTCGAAAGAACATTGGCTTATGAGGATATTGGAACAGGTGGTTCCATTATGATATTCAGCAAGAACAGGGATATGCTTAAAATCCTTAAGAATTTCATGGAGTTCTTTGTTGAAGAATCCTGTGGTCAGTGTACACCTTGCAGAATCGGTAACGTCAAATTGCTCGAAGGTGTTGAAATGATTGAAAAAGGTACATTCACTTTTGAGTATATAAATAAATTAAAAGAACTCGGTGCCACTATGCAGGTTGCTTCGAAATGCGGTCTTGGACAGTCAAGTCCAAACTCTTTCATTTCGATTCTCGATAATTTTAAAGACGAAATATTAAACAAAATTGAAGCATAAAAATGGATAAGAATAAAAAATCAAGAGCTCCAGTCAGTCAGCAGTCTTTAAAGGTTGAAAAACCTACCGATCCGACTTCAATTGGCGGTATGATTACTGTTGAACTTAATGAGAAAAAAGTTTCGGTTCCTTTAGGAACTACTATATTAGAGGCATGCAGACAAAATCAGATTCATATTCCTACTCTTTGCCACCACGAAGACCTCTGCATTGCAGGTGTCTGCCGTGTTTGTGCTGTTGAAGTTGAAGGTATGAAGACATTACAGGCATCCTGTGCATTTCCGATTACTGCATCTATCAAAGTTAAAACATCTACTTCACAGGTCAGAAAAGCAAGAAGACATATTATTGATTTAATGCTTTCCGAACATTACGGCGAATGTTATTCGTGCCTTAGAAACGGTAACTGTGAACTTCAGTCACTCGCTCAGGAATATGGTGTTGATGAATATACTTTCGGACATTGTGATAAACCTAAATATGAAATAGATAAATCTTCTTATTCTGTGGTACGTGATATGAGTAAATGTGTTCTTTGCAAAAGATGCGTAAGAACCTGTATTGACTTGCAGGAAGTCGGTGTGCTTGAGTCAATTGACAGAGGTGATAAAACCCATATCGGTACGTTTATGGAAAAACCTCTCGCAGATGTAATCTGTATTAATTGCGGTCAATGCATAAACCGTTGTCCTACAGCGGCTTTGAAGGCAAACGACCCGTCGGATGAAATCTGGGCAGCAATAGATGATCCTAAAAAACACGTTGTTATTCAGACTGCTCCATCCCCAAGAGCCGCAATAGCAGAGTGTTTTGGTATAGGAGCAGGGACATCACTTACTCAGGAACTCAACACAGCATTAAAAAGAATCGGCTTTGACGCAGTATTCGACACAAACTTTACTGCTGACTTAACGATCTTAGAAGAAGGTACCGAATTAATCATAAGACTATACAAAGCACTCGTCGGTGGTGATAAGAGCGTTGCTCTTCCTCAGTTTACGAGTTGTTCACCCGGCTGGGTTAAGTACATCGAGCATTATTATCCGGAATATCTTGATAATATGTCTTCGGCAAAATCACCCCAGCAGATGTTTGGTGCAATCCTGAAAACTTTCTATGCTCAGCAGGTTAACGTTGACCCTAAGGATATTGTCTCGGTCGCATTGATGCCTTGCTCTGCTAAAAAATTTGAATGCAACAGACCTGAAATGGATTCATCCGGCTACAAGGATGTTGACTATGGTTTAACAACCCGTGAAATGGCAAAGATGATTAAAGAAGCAGGTATCTACTTACCTGAAATGCCAAAGTCCCACTTCGACAGTCCATTCGGCGACGCATCAGGTGCAGGCTTAATATTTGGTGCAACAGGCGGTGTTATGGAAGCTGCAATCCGTTCAGTAGTTGAATTCGTTACGGGCAATAAAGCAGAGGATATATTCGCAAATGCAAACGTTACTCCTGTTCGTGGATTCGAAGGTGTTAAATATGTAGAACTTCCGCTCGGTGATAAAGTTGGTCCTGTTCCTGAATTAATTAAACACCTCGTTCCTAACTGGGACTGGCTCAAAGGCGCAACTCTGAAAGTTGCAGTTGCACACGGAACAGCGAATGCAAAGAAGATTATGGATGACATTAAAGCAGGTGGAATTTTCAGCCAGTGTCACTTCATAGAGTTTATGGCATGCCCTGGAGGTTGTATCGGAGGCGGTGGTCAGCCAATTCCTACTTCTCTTGAAATCCGTAAAGCACGTGCAAAAGCAATATATGCTGAAGACGAATCACTTGAGCTCAGAAAGTCGCACGAGAACCCATACGTAACTATGATTTATGAAAAGTTCTTAACAGACGGACCTTGCGGACATATATCCCATAAACTTTTACACACACACTATACTCCAAGAGGTAAATTCATTTCGTAAAAATAAATTATGAGGCGGTATAAGTACCGCCTCTTTTAAAATATTTGATTATGGCTAAAACAATTAAGAAATCAGTAAAGAAAGCAGCCCCAAAAAAAGTCGCTAAGAAAGTTATCCCCAAAAAGATTGTAAAGAAGGGTGTCAAAAAGACCGTGGTTAAAACTGTTTTAAAACCGACTCAGAAAATGTTTGCTCTTGAAGTTGCATTACTCGACAAACTTCAATTAGAGCTTTTTGACGCAATCGCTCAAAAGCCACAAAACATGGACTTTGACGCAATCAGACTCTTCGTCGATAATGTTTATATGACGTTGAATAAGTGTGTTACCTTGTCAAAAGATATAAAGAATACATTACTGAAAAAGGATTATAAAGATATGTTTACCGAAACATACAATTCACCTGCATAACAGATTTACTTGTTTTATAAATGAAAAAAGCCCGCAATTCTCATTGCGGGCTTTTTTATTAAAGAAAAATTTATTTAACTAATATCATCTTCTTTGTTTCGGTAAAATCATTGGAAGTCATTCTGTAAAAATAGATTCCGCTCGTAAGTTTGCTTCCGTCAAAATTTGTTTCGTAGTATCCTGCATTTGTGTATCCGTTATGTAATGTGCTTACAACCTGTCCAAGATTGTTAAATACTTCAACAGTAACATTGCCGTTTTTCGGAACATCAAATTTAATTTTTGTTGTAGGGTTAAACGGATTAGGATAGTTCTGGCTTAGTGCAAATTTCTTCGGAATATTATTGCCAATCTGACTGATGCCGACACTCGAATGGTTTCCTATAAACACATCATCAATATTACACCATAAACCATCGACGCTTGTGTCCATAAAATATCTGAAGGCAATACAAATTGTTTGTCCCGCAAAAGCAGAAAGACTAAATTTGAAAATCTTCCATACGTTTGTGGCTAACGGCACTCCGGCACTATCATTACTTTTTAAAGTTCCAAGTTTCTGTAAGGTCAGAACAGAAGATTGGTCATACATAGTCCATACCTGCATTGTGTCAATGTATGGTGTCATTCCTGCAGGACTTCCAAAAAGCATCCAGAAAATTAAACTGTCGCCAGTTTGAACTTTGAAAGTGTCTGTAAATACCCAGTCATCTGCAACCGGATTTCCAGCACTCCAAGGGATTGTAAGAGCTCTTTTGCTGTTATGGGCCTTTGCAATTACATACTGACTTGTTCCTACATAACCAGTTCCTGAATCTCTGACAGCCCACTGTTTACCAGGGCCACCAACAGGATCAACATTCTCCATTAACCAGCCTGGAGGCATACTATCAATTCCAAAACCTGTAGTTTCAAAATTCTGATTTACAATAACTCTTTGCGCAAAAATGGCAGGGACAAAAAACAATAGAACCAAAAATGTAAATATAACTTTTTTCATATACTTTCCTTTCCTTTTTGTTTCACTAAATGTATTAATAATAATTAATTAATAAAACGGCAAATTTATTAACCTTATTTAAAATAAGGGAACTTAAAACATAAAATAATATGTAAAAATTGACTTTAGTCTTTTGCCGAACTTACTTATCTTTACTAATGCTGATAAATTATTTACCCGTAATATTAATAATGGGGTTTGCGGTTTTACTCGCAGTGGTGATGGTAAAATTCTCAACATTGTTCGGACCGCAAAGACCTAATAAAGAAAAGCAATCCACTTACGAAAGCGGTATGGAACCGATTGGGTCTGCACGTGACAGATTTTCCGTGAAGTACTATATGGTTGCTGTCAGTTTCATTGTCTTCGACCTTGAAGTAGTTTTTCTATATCCGTGGGCAATCTCGTTTTTGAACTTTTCACCACAGCAAATGTTGTATTCATTGATTATTGCCCTGCTTTTTATACTGATTTTAGTGGTTGGGCTGATTTATGAATATAAAAAAGGAGTACTGAATTGGGATTAGAAGAAAAACTCAGCAAAGACGGTTTTGTCACTGCTAAACTTGATGACCTTATTCAATGGTCACGCAAGAATTCTCTCTGGCCTATGCCGATGGGTATTTCCTGCTGTGCAATTGAAATGATGGCTGTTGCGGCATCGCGTTTCGACATTTCCCGTTTTGGCTCAGAGGTGTTTCGTTTTTCACCGCGTCAAAGTGATGTGATGATTGTTGCGGGTACAACAACTTATAAGATGGCAAAGGTAGTCCGTAAAATTTATGACCAGATGGCTGAACCTAAATGGGTAATCGCTATGGGTGCCTGTACTTCTTCGGGTGGTATGTATCGCAGCTATTCTGTAGTACAGGGCATCGACCAGTTCCTTCCTGTTGATGTTTACGTGGCAGGCTGTCCGCCGCGTCCTGATAATCTTTTACATGCATTAATGACTTTGCAGGAAAAAGTTCTTGCAAGCAAACCAAAGAAAGAGAAAGTATAAATATTTAATCAAAGCTTTTTTAAGAAGTAATCCGCACTATTTCTTATATTTTATGGTACATATTATCAATCAGATGCTTGTACTTTTCCTCAACATACTTCCTCTTCACTTTTAAAGTAGGCGTAAGCTCTCCGCTTTCAATAGTAAAAGGTGTCTGAAGCAAACTGAATTTCCTTATCTTTTCATATGAAGCAAGATTCTTCTGTACGTCATTAACATCTTTTTCAATCGTCTTTAAAATTATCGGGTTCGTAAACAAGTCGGACTCAAACTCAATACTAACATTTATCTTCTTTGCAAGAGTCTTCAGTTCATTTACGTCTGGCACAATCAGCGCTGTAACGTACATTCTTTCATTGCCGACAACTAAAATCTGGTCGACGTAAGGCAGGTTGCTGACGATTTCTTCAATATGTGTGGGTGCAACGTATTTACCACCCGATGATTTAAAGAGAGACTTTTTTCTGTCAGTGATTTTTAAAAATCCGTCTGAATCAAACTCGCCAATATCACCTGTGTGAAACCAGCCGTCTATAATCGCATCAGCAGTTTCACCCGGCTGATTAAAGTAACCCTTCATCACAATATCACCTTTAACGAGTATTTCTCCGTCTTCAGCTATTTTTACCTGTACTCCCCGCATTGGTGGACCAACGGTCCCATACTTATTCTTGCTTATCCTGTTTACTGAAACAACAGGTGAGGTTTCCGTTAAACCATATCCTTCAAGTGTCACAATTCCGATCCCTTCAAAAAATTCTCCGATAGTCCTGTTTAATGCACCTCCGCCTGAACAAAACAGGTTTAATTTCCCGCCGGTCTTCTCTCTGATTTTAGTAAAGACAAGTTTGTCGGCAAGTTTCCATTTTACCGTATTCTTCTTGTCCCAGTGTGACCTTGCAACGCTTATACCCCAGTTAAAGATTTTTTTCCTGTAACCTTCATCCATATCGACGGCAGTCTTCATCAGTTTGTTGTATATCTTGTCGAGTAAACGGGGGACGGTAATTACAATGGTCGGTTTCACTTCAGTCATCTGCAATGCAATCGTGTCAATGCTTTGCGCATAATATACTTTCGAGCCTGCAAAGAATGGCAGATAGTATCCCGCCGTCCTTTCAAATATATGTGAGTAGGGAAGGTAAGAAAGGAATACTTCTTTCTCGCTGACGTGTAATACATCAGGGAATGTCTCTAAATTTGAATATATGTTCTTATGAGTCAGCATTACCCCTTTCGGAATTCCTGTTGTGCCCGAAGTATAGATAATTGTCAGTAAATCATCTTCCTTTACGTTGTCCGATATAACAGCTAACTTTTCAAGTAACTCATTCTTTGTTAAACTTTTTTTCTCGCAGAATATATTCTGGAAAGAAATTATGTGTTCCTTTTCGTTTGCTCTTTCCACACTGTTGAACGAAATAATGTATTTTAAGTCCGGACAGTCTTTTTTAATAGAAAGAATCTTGTCAAGTTGTAATCCTGTTGAAACAAAAACTATCTCCGCCTGGCAATCATTAAGGATATACTTTATTGACTCTGAAGAAAGTGAAGGATAAATCGGAACTGTTCTGTTCTCAGAAAATATACAGGCTAAATCTGTAATAACCCATTCAACTCTGTTCTCCGATATAATCGCAAGGTTACTATTTTTCCTTAGCCCCAGTCCCTGAAGATAATTCATAATACACATTGCATAGTTAACAATCTCAAACCTGCTGATTCCTTCGTACACATCATTCTTTTTCGTAAAAAGAATGTCGCTCATTATATCAAATTTCTTAATGCCGTCAATAAGTAACTGCACAAGAGTCTTTTTGTGAATATTCATTTCTGTCTTTTCATTATATTATATAACAGGCAAAGGTACAAAAATTTAACACCAATTTAAAGAAAGGATTTAATCAGTAAAATTCACGAATAATGACAATTCCTGTTGTTTTTGAATTGTTATAATAGTTAAAATTGCTGAATTTAATCTCTTAGGGTAAATTCCCCGCCGCTTGCGGCGAAAGGTTTTTACAAATATAATAAATAGATACCCCGCTGCTTGCGGCGGGGAGTTTCATTTCAAATCATTATTAAAATGAAAAGTAAGAAAAAAATATTTATGGTTTCTGTTTCAGTAATCGTATTAATAGTTCTCTGTGTTTTTGTATATCTGAGAATCCGTTCTAATATTTTAGCTTCTGAAAAAAAGAGTGCCTCTGCTTTATCCGTTGAAATAACAAAACCTGTTCGTGGTGATATTTCAAGTATAATAAATTTTTCAGGTGATATACTTGCAATTGAGCAGACAAGTATTTTCTCCAGAGTAAATGGGAATATTGAAAAGATTTTTGTAGATATAGGGGATTATGTCGGGTCAGGCAAACTGCTTGCAGTGATAGACAAAAGCCTGTATACTCAAAATGTTAAACAAATAGAAGGGGTATACCGCGTTGCTGAAGCTACTGCTGAAAATGATAAGATTAACCTTGAAAGAACAAAGATTTTGTTCGAAAAAGGATTAGCCTCGCAGTCAGATTATGATAATGCAAAAACCAAATTAGATGTTTCAATTGCACAGATGGAAACTGCCTATGCTAATTTACAGAACTCAAGAATCCAGTTAAGTTATTGTGATATAAGAGCCCCCTTCTCAGGTTATATAACTAAGAAACTTCTCGACAGAGGCACATACGTTAGTTCCACAGGTGCTTCACAGAATACAATATTTGTATTGTCTGATATCAGGAAATTAAAGATAATGGTTAACGTCCTTGAACGCGATTTACCTCTTCTGGATAAAGTTTCCAATGCGAACATAAAAATAGATGCTTATCCCGACAGAACGTTTACAGGAAGGTTTAATAAAATCAGCCAGTCAATTGACCTGAGCACCAGAACTATGCCTGCTCAGATTGATATTGAGAATAAAGATGAATTGCTGAAACCGGGAATGTTTGCTAAAGTTGAATTGATGCTTGATAAAAATACAGATATTATTAAATTGCCTTCTCAGTGTGTTCTTCAGGAAGGCGAAAAGAATTATATCTTTGTTGTAAATGATGAAATGGTTGCGAATAAAATGTATGTGGAAACTGGTATCATTGCAAACAATGAAACAGAAATAGTTAAGGGTCTTGGTGAAAATGATAAAGTTGTTATAGTTGGTCAGGAATTGATTAGTGATAAATCTAAAGTTAAAATTGTAAAATAATTATATGTGGCTAACAAGGCTTGCGCTTAAATATCCTATAAGTACTCTGATGGCATCTATTGCCATATTCGTTCTGGGACTCGTTTCTTTCAATCAGTTGCCAATCGATATGCTTCCGAATATTCAGATTCCAAGTGTATCCGCTATTACATATTATAATGGCGCAGGTCCTCTTGATATGGAACAAAGTGTTACTATACCCATTGAGAGGTCTGTGAGTTCCACCAGCGATGTTGATTATATTCAGTCGGGAACAAAAGAAGGCGTTTCACAGGTAAGAATTTATTTTAACTGGGATGCTAATACAGGTGAAGGCTTAATCGATGTAATCCAGAAGATCAATCGTGTCTTTAATCTTCTGCCAACAGGAGTTTCTCAGCCGTTAGTCCTTAAATTTGATATAACAAATATTCCTGTGATTACAGTAGCATTAAGCAGTGATATGGACCAGAGACAATTGTATGATATTGCTTATAATAGTATTGAACCGCAACTGGAACATTTACCCGGTGTTGCATTTGCACAGGTAGTCGGCGGCAGAATCAGGGAAATTCATATCACTCTCGATAGAAACAGGATTGAAGCTTCAAACCTTTCAGTTCAGCAGGTCGTAAGCGCTATTAGTTCATCTAATTTAATATTGCCGTCAGGTGATATTAAAACAGGTGTGTTTGACTTTTCGTTGAAAACAGAAAGTCAGTTCAATCTCGTTCAGCCAATGGCAGACATCGTAATAAAAACTGTGAATGGTGTGCCCGTAAGAATCGGCGATGTTGCTACGATTCAAGATGCCTATCAGGAACAAACTCAGAAAATAAGAACAAACGGGAATGAAGGTGTTATATTAAGAGTTCAGAAAACCCCTGGAGCAAATACTGTAGATGTTGTTAACGGAATCACAAAAGCTTTAAAAACTCTTCGCGATGTTCCTCCAAATGTAACAACATCCACTGCATTTGATCAGAGTAATTATATTAAAGAGTCTATAGATGGATTGCTTAGGGAAGGTATGCTCGGTGCATTACTGGCAGTAGTTGTTATTATTCTTTTCCTTAGAAATATGCGTAGCACAATCATTATCTTTGTTGCTATTCCTCTTTCTATACTGGCAACTTTCATTTTCTTCCGTTTCAGTAATACTTCTTTAAATATAATGACGCTTGGTGGACTTGCTTTAGGTGTCGGCAGGCTTGTTGATGACTCTATAGTTGAACTTGAGAATATATCAAGACACTACACTCTTATGAAGAGCCAGGGTATTGGGAAATTGCAGGCAACTCTCGATGCAGCAACTGAAGTGGCTTCTCCTATATTTGTTTCCACATTAACAACCGTAATAGTCTTCTTGCCTGTAGTATTCCTGTCAGGTATAGCCAAACTTTTGTTTATTCCATTAGTAATAACTATATCGGTCGCACTTTTTGCTTCCTTCTTTGTTTCCAGAACAGTGACACCTCTCTTATGTTATAAGGCACTTAAAGGTGAAAGGGAAGTTGACCCAAATTCAAAGAAATTTTCTGATAGGGTGCAGATAAAAACAAAGGTTTTCTTCGATCAAATGGATAATTTTTATGAAAGCATTCTTGCCTTCTGTATTAAAAAGCGAAAGACTGTTCTTATTAGTATATTCGCCTTCTCTGTTTTCTCGTTTGGTTTGTTCAAATTCATTGGAACAGAATTCTTTCCTGATGCAGATGAAAATCAATTCAACGTAAATGTTCTGCTCCCCGTTGGTTCAAGAATTGAAATGACTGAAGACCTTGTAAAGAAAATCGAATCTGTTATTAAAGAAAATGTCCCTGAAGCAAATACAATAATATCTGATATCGGTGTTCCCGGCTCTAAAGGCGGCAGTGCTTTCGGCGGTAATGCAGGCAGTCATGCCGCAAATGTTCAGGTGTCTCTTATACCTGGTAAAGACAGAGATAGAAGTGTTTTTGATATTATTAAAGATGTCAGACCGAAAATTCAGGCACTCGCAGGTGCCAAATATTATCTGAGTACAGGCGGATTCCTTAAGTTTCTTTTGAACTTTGGTTCTTCGGCTCCTATTGACGTTATGATACTCGGTTATGATTTTGATGATGCCGAAAAGTTATCAAAGCAGATTTTTGAAATAGTAAAATCTACTCAGGGGACTACTGATGTCCGTGTCAGCCGTGAAAATAATCTTCCTGAAGCAAGGATTATTGTTGACAGAGTTAAAGCAGGTAATCTCGGAATAAATGTTTCACAGATTGCAAATACTATAACTACAAGTATGAGTGGTACGGTCGCTTCTCTATTTAGTGACCCTAAATCAGGTAATCAGTATAATATATTAGTACGCTTATCAGAAGACTATCGCAACAACATAGAAGACATTAAAAAACTTACTGTTATTAATTCTCAGGGAAAACCAATTCCCATAGGCAATTTTATTGATATAAAAATGTCAAAGTCACCTGTACAGATTGCCAGGAAATACCAGCAGAGATTAGTGGAAGTAACGGCAAACGTAAGTGACAGGGCTTTAGGAGATGTAGCAGAAGAAATCAGGGCAAAACTTAAAGATGTGCCGATTCCTCCGGCGTTTGAAGTTCAGTTAAGCGGTAACGTTGAACAGCAGCAGAAAACATTCAATGCTTTGTACCTGGCATTCGGTCTTGCAATCGTTCTTGTGTATATGGTTATGGCATCACAGTTTCAGTCGTTGATTGATCCGTTTATTATTATGTTTTCCGTACCGCTTGGTATGGTTGGAGTTGTATGGATGTTGTTTCTTACAAACACAACTTTATCTGTTACTTCGTTTGAAGGTGTAATTGTTATGGTTGGTATTGTAGTGTCAAACGGTATTCTGCTCATCGATTATATGAACAGATTAAGAAAGAAAGGTATGGGGCTACACGAGGCTGTACTTAAAGGCGGTAAGACAAGACTCAGACCAATCGTTATGACAACACTTGCAACAGTGCTTGGCCTTATCCCTATGGCAATCGGTATCGGAGGAGAGTCATCTCAGGCACCGTTGGCTATTGCAGTTATTGGCGGATTAACGGTTTCAACCTTTTTAACGTTATTGTTTATCCCTACACTTTATATTGTATTTGAAGAAAAATTCCATAGAAAAGTAAACATCGAAGAGGAAGAGGAACTGGCAAAGTTATAATAAATAATTAACTTATTCTATGATTAGAAAATTGGTTGTATCAGTTTTGGTGGGTTTACTCGTAAATCTTTTCATTGGTCAGTATTCCCCTGCATTCTCTCAGTATATTTCCAGATCAGACAATAACATTTCACACAAAATCAGGTTATCGGATTTAGGTAAATCGAATGTATTGTTTGATTCAACGTTCAGGAATCAACCTTTAGTACTTGAACCTATTTCTGCAGATAATATTATTACAGAATTTGTTGTAGGGTTTGGTCTTGGAAGTGCAGCGACTTTTTTGACTGCTGTTGTGGCTGTACCTTTGTCTGGTATTAGTTTTTCTCCTGGAGGAAGTGAGGGTGGAAGAAGTTCATCTTCAGGAGGTGCAATTTTGTTAATATCTGTTTTGATTTTAGCTCAGACTTTCGCGACTGCAGGTGGAGTTTGGTCTGCAGGTACTACAAATAAAGTTGGTGCGGATTTTGGGCTTACTTTGCTTGGAAGTCTATCGGGAGTAGAACTGGAGATAGGCGGTATTGCTATAGCCAGTTCCCTTGCGAGAAATTCCGATGGAAAGACGTCAAATGGTACTCTGGCATGGATAGTAGGTATCACAGGACTTTTAATGCCGGCTGCAGGCGCAATGTTTGGTCTTAATACAACAAGATATCCAAGGAGAGTTTATGAACAACCAAAATCACTTTTAAATTTGAATAATAATGGTATTAATTTATCTTCGCCCGTTTTTTATATTGAACAGGATAAAACGTTTGAAAGGAAACCTATCGCATTTGCGAGAATTGTGACGTTTAATTTATAGATAAATGATAAAGGAATTTTAATACTTTAATTTCAATTTTAGTTATTATGAAAACAAAGTTTTACATATTAAGTGTACTGGTTTTCCTTATAACAGGAAATGCACTCTCTTATGAATTATGCAGCAGAAGTAATATTTCGTATATTTCACCAAACGCTGTTGAATTCGATTCCTCTGTAAATATAAGTTATTACGGCTTAAACTTAACTCTTACAACAGGTCAAAACTATCTTTCCGGAAATGTAAACGTTAAAGGGAATTTCTTAATACCTAATAATACATTCTTCTTAAACCTTAGTAATTCAATGTCCGTTGATTCTGTAACAGGGCAGGGGTTTACAGGCTTTACGCATTTAAATAATTTCTTAAACATTAACTTTGATAATAACAGAAATAATTTTGATATAAGAATTTACTATAAAGGCCTTCCAGGTAATTCGGGCTTTGGCAGTTTTACATTCTCGTCTCAGAATTCTGTTCCGGTTATCTGGTCGCTAAGTGAACCTTTCGGTTCAAGCGATTGGTTCCCGAATAAAAATTCACCGTCTGATAAAGCAGATTCGTCTGAAGTCTGGATTACCTGTGCATCTAATCTCACAGGCGTTTCAAACGGATTACTATATGAAACTATAAGCAACGCTAATAATACTAAAACTTATAAGTGGAAAAGCAGATATCCGATATCGTCGTATTTGATTTCTATAGCCGTTACAAATTATTCGTTATACACTAACTATTTTAAATATGCACCAGCAGATTCGATGGCAGTTAATCATTACCTTTATCCGGGTACATTAAATTCTGTTAAAAGTAATCTGGACTTAACTCCTCAGATGCTTGCACTATTTTCAGAAAAATATTCTCTGTATCCTTTTATTCAGGAGAAATATGGTCATGCGCAGTTTGGGTGGGGAGGCGGAATGGAGCATCAGACAATTTCTTCAATGGGAGCATTCTATACTTCTGTCATCGCTCATGAACTCGCACACCAGTGGTTCGGTGATAAAGTTACCTGCAGGAACTTTAACAGCATCTGGCTTAACGAAGGCTTTGCTACTTATTCTGAATCTGTATGGCTTGAAAATTATGAAGGACGTGAATCATACAATGAAGCTATAAAGTCACGTATGGCAAGTGCACGTAATGCTTTAGGCTCTCTTTATGTGCTTAACACAAACAACGTAAACGAAATATTTAATTCTAACAGAACTTATTCAAAAGGAGCGGTTGTTCTGCACATGCTCAGAGGTGTAACAGGGGATTCAACATTTTTTGATATCTTAAAGTCTTATGTTAATGACCCCGCATTAGCCTATTCTACTGCAATTACCGAAGACCTTCAAAGAGTATCCGAACAAGTCTCAGGAAAGAACCTGAACTATTTCTTCCAGGAATGGATATACGGAGAAAATTATCCTGTGTATACAATAAACTGGGGTAAATCAAAAAGAGCCGACGGGCGTTACG
>Ga0007792_10000338_pt1 | contig 16867 bp, 22 predicted proteins | sample CryBogmetaGMA6M_FD_60371 | JGI IMG/M metagenome (GOLD analysis project Ga0007792, IMG submission 60371) | Freshwater microbial communities from Crystal Bog, Wisconsin, USA - MA6M | ecosystem: Environmental > Aquatic > Freshwater > Lake | place: Crystal Bog, Wisconsin, USA | collected 2009-07-06
TTTTTAACGGCAAAATCAACTCCTAGATTTTTTCCACCAGAATATTTTTCTAGTCCTGGGGCATAGTTACCAAAAGCCTGAGTAATCTGCGCCTTAGTTGGGAGTATTGATCCTTGACTAGACAAGCTAGCGCTAGGAGCGTATGAGGTATTAGTATTTAGATCATATGCTGGAAGACTCTGTAATGGCTCTGTAGCCGCGTTTTGTGTCTCTTTGGCTAGTTGTTGCTCTTGTGCTTGTTGAGCTGCTAAAGCCTCGATTTGAGCCATCCTGTTTTTGAACTGATCCATTGAGGCACTTGTCGTGTCTGTCTCAAATATTGGTACTGCACTTTTGTAGTTAGGCATTTGTTTGTGTAGTCCTGGTTAGTGCATATGCTGGAGCTGTCTCATAACCTTGTTTGCGAATACGCTCTGCCTCTTTCTTTTTGGCGTCAAGCGCTCTTTGTTGAGCCTCAGTGCCAAAAGCGTAAGTGGTTTGAGTGTCTTGTACTCCACGCCTTGCACCAGTTGTTAGATCAGCTATAGTTTGAGTTTTAGCAGTTCCAATATCTTCCCTACTTCTACCCAAAGCCCTGTCATAAGCATCTAATTGTGCTTGAAGTTTGGTGTCCATTGTTTTAACTTCACTACCAGCTAGTCCAGTTGCCCTTTCTCGGGTCCCAGAGAGTATTCCACGTTTAAGCAAACCCTCTTGCTGGCTGGTTGTAGCTTCTTTGTCAGTTATAGCCTTTTCCTGCTTCCACACCTGCTCGTCTTGTGCAAGTCTACTAAGAGCTGTGTCAGCACTCTTTGTGGCTCTTTCAACACCTACTTGGTAGTCATAAGGAATACGACCGACCTTTTCTTCCAGTTTGTCAGCAACATTCTCTAAGAATTGTGCAGTTTGAGTATCATTACCACCAACTGCGGTATCATGAGCTGCTTTAAGTTGTTTGATAGCAAAATCAGTATCACCCTGAGCGGTCTTTAGCAGATCGTTTACATAAGCGTCTGTGTCACCTCTAAAATGAGAAACAAGACTATTGTATTGGTCGGTATAAGCATTACCCCCACTACTCGCCCCACTCATATCATACTTGCCACCAATAGAGATCATGGTGTCAGGGTTGCCCCCCATTGCTCGTACTTGTTCTCCTGTTAATAACTGTGCCATGTTGCTCCTTTATATAAACATTCCTCGACGGATTGGGTATTTAAGTCTTAAGTCTTGTGCTGTAGTAAGTGATCCATATAGAGAGGATGAGATTGATCCAGATAAAGATTGATTGTAATAGACTGCGATACGACCTTTTCCACCAGCTCCACCATAAGTATTTCCAGTACCAGCAGAAACTGATAGTTTATCTGATCCTATATTGATATTTCCACCAACTATAAGTATTGATCCTCCAGCTCCACCACCACCATCATGGCTAGTATTTGCAGAGTTTCCACCATTTGAAATTATTGATGTAGGAGCTGTCATTGTGGCCGCATAGATTGATACTATTGCGCCACCTCCACCGCCTCCAGATCTTTCATTAGTACCAGTAGCACCAGCCCTTCCACCGCCTCCAGAACCACCCATAATCATATTATTAAGAGTAGTGTCTCCAGCTGTATCACCACCATATCCATAACTTGTATCTGTACCATTTGATCCAGCTGTTGCATGTCCACCTCCACCTCCACCACCATCTCCAGAAGAGTCTGCACCACCACCTGCAGTTCCAGCTGCATTTCTACTTTGAGTTGAATTATCTCCAGATGTACCCTCTCCACGGTAAGAAGAAGTATTGGTAGCTGTTCCACCACGTGATCCAAGACCAAGACCACCAGCAGCGCTAGATGTTCCACCTGCTGCAGCAGAATCTAAACCACTTGCCACGATTGAACCAGTTGGAGTAAATATCTTGTTACATGCAAAAGTTAATATTCCACCAACATTACCATCCCAAGCCGTTGGACTCCAAGTACCAGATGATATTGTTACATTATTATATTGAGGAATCTTAACTACCTGAGCCTGACTAGCTCCTGAGTCTGTGTACGTATATACAAGAGGTTTACTGATTGTTAAAGTTGTTGATCCACCACCAGAAACTACTCTAACTATTTCCCACTGTCCAACTCCAGTACCCCTCATTTGAATAATCTTTAGAATATCTCCATTTGTAAATGCTCCACTAGAAAGTGTTATCGTCGATTGGGTTGATGTACCAGAACAAGACATATATGTCATGGTTGGAACAGTTGCTGAAGAATAGTTACCATCTGTTCCATTTCCAAATGGATAAGCTGGTGAAACATATTTTATTAACTGCCAATCATATAGTGCCATAATTATTCAGCCTGTATGTAGTGTTTAATAATTAGATTAGCACGAACACGAGTACTTGCAATACCTGACGTAGCAACATCAACGTCTAATGTTAATCTGTCTCCTGCAGTAAGAGCTGTAACAGCCGGAGTTACTCCAGTTGTAATGATTGAAGTGTTTGATACATCTACTGGGGTTGTAAATATGGTTGTACCACCTTTATTAACATCAACCGTTAGTGTCTTGCCGGATGTTGGTGCTGTATCAACCTCAACCTCAACACTTTCAATTACCCACTTTCCAACAGGGATTGTTTGTGGAATAGTAAACTCATCTTTTCCAGTTCCTACAGATATGTCTGAAGTAGCAAGAGATAATACTGATCTTAACCAAACAACTGTACCAAAAGCAATTTTACTTGCTGAGATTGCCGCTGCTGTTTTGATGTTATCATTGTCTATATTGCCGTTTGCCAATGTATACAATGTATCAAAATTAGCGTTCATATCGGTATAAGTTACCGCTTCATTGTCTCCCCATGTTTTTGTTTTAGATATGCTAGCCATAATTCTCCTTTATTTTAATGACCTTATTACAAAATGATTTGTAAAAGTGTCCACATATATCTGGTCATTTACTGATGCTCTAATTGACATCGTAAGGGTCTTACCAGTTATTGCACCCCCTCCATCTGAATAGTAATATTTCTTTTCTTTATCGAAAGAACCACCTAATATAAATACCCCAGTTGGTCCCATTTTAGCTGGTCCAGTTGGTCCAAGCGCTGTTCCATCAGAAACTAGGTTAAAAGTTCCTATCTGCGAAAAGGCTGTTCCATCAACTGCAGCGTGAATAGTAACATCCTCATCTACCTGTGCTTGTGAATAAATATATCCATAAGCATATTTCTTGAATCTTTCTGGTTTATCATAGTCGTCATTTTTACCATCCCATCTACAATTTATTGCAGTTCCATCATCATCTCCATCAGTTACTTTGTATATTTTTTTATTATTACTAGAGATATATAGTATTGGATTAGTACCATTACCAAAAGAAGTCATGGCATTAACTGTCCACCCAGTGTAAGTCGTCCATGCTTCTTTATTAGCATTATCAGCACTAGCTGCGCGATCAAAAACCAAAACTACATTATTTACTGAACTTCCAACCGCTGTAACAGCAAAATAAACCTTATTATCATCGTACCAAGCAATGGTATTACTAAGTTTTGTTAGATCAATCCCAGTTACAAGGCCGTTTATAGTTATTTTAGTTAAATCTAGGTTATCAGACATCACTTTACTCTCATAACCATAGGTAGACTGGGTAATACGCCTTACATAACCCTGGTTATCCATAAACCATAGCTCATTTGCCCCTACACGGACTGTACCTCTGGGAGCAACACACCCGATTGAGGCATCTGTGTTACTTACCGAGGTTGCTGTAGCACTAATTGACCAAGAAGAGCTGCCATAACCCTGTAAGAACATATAGGAGTCTTCCTTGAATACTACTAGCGCATCACCCAACACATTCATAGTGATTGCCCTACCTTCGCTAGGTAGATTGATATATGAGGTTGCAGTTGTGTAAGCCTCTGGGTTACCAAAATCACTCCAATATATGCGATGAGGATAGGTAGTTGAACTTACTTTTACGTTATTGATATGGAATAAATGGTTTTGGTACCAAAGTATTTGATTACCAGAAATTGCTGTACCACCAACTGCGGCGTAGGTAGATCCATCCCATGAGTTTAATCCATTGTTTTCGCTTGATAAATATACTTTGTCATTAACAATACAATTAGCAAATGAAATATTCTCCGCTGCTGCTAAGTTTCCGATATCTGTCCAAGTAGAACCATTGAGATATCTAATATCAGTTCCTTCATTGGCTAATAGATAATTAGTACCAGACTTTGCGCGATAAATTCCTAAACTCCTAGCTGCATTAGATAATGTATTACCAACTTGAACCAATCCATTTCTAGTCTTTAGTCTACCTCTAAGGGATAGATCCCAGTTCTCAAGTATTGATGCTTGATTACGCTCTATATCTCTTCTAGAACCAGAATTATTTAATCCACCAGAATAAGAAGTTTGTCTGAAGGTTGCAAAATTTGCCATATTTTACATCCAATCGTTTACATATAATCCAGAAGCATCATTTCCAACTTCGACAGATCTAGGCATATCAACTTGACGATCAGCCATTTGTTGAACTGCCCTCTCCACCATATCGTCAAAACGGATACGCATACGTTCTGCTGCGGTATGTTCATCGTTTTGATCTAAATAATTAGCATAAGCCCAATACTTTAATAATGATTGAGTTTTCTTTGGCAGATCTGGTTCATCTGTATCTTCCGTCATGTCTGCAGGGTTATACGCATACCACAATTTTATATTATCCGTTGTGGTTGTTGTAAATACTGGTAGAAATCCAATTAACTGACCAGAAACATAATAAAATGGAGCATTGGTCGTAAAGTTTACTGATTCGTTTTGATTTACGTCTATTGCTTGCCCAATATTATTAAGTGGAAGCGCTCTAACATAATTAGTACAATCGTAAGAAACACTAACCATAACCACTTTTTCAAGATCTGCTGGTAACGCATACTCTCCTTGACCAGCTATTGATGATGTTAATACTTTTTTATTGTAAAAATCTGGAATAGTGTCTAAGATTGCCGCTGCCACTCTATCCTTAGCATCATTCAACCATGTTGTTATACCAGTATCACTTACTTCAGATCCTTTTCCAGCTGGACCTATCATGTTCTTGAAATCTATAATTAGATTTGATTTAATCATCTTTATCTCCGTTAATACAAAAAAAGACACCTCTCTGGGTGCCTCATAATTACTTGAGCTTAACTAATATAATCACTTTTAACGTAATCTGTCAATTAGACCATGGTGTTTGTATTATTCCGCCTGGTTTCCATGTTCCGATCATTATTTCCTCTTCCCTTTCATGGCTCTTTTAATATCTTCCTTGAATTCAGAGGGAGTATGCGTTGCTCCAGTCTTCATGTTCTTAGCTTCCATGACTTTTCCGGATGGTGTAAAAGCAAGTCTAACCATTCCTTTCTTAGTTTTCTTCATTGCGTAATGAGTATTTTTTGGCATTGGCATAATTAGTCCTCCATTTGCATCATTTTTTTGTGCATTTGTTCTTTAATTTTCTTTTCTTTTACATCTTTAGCCTTATCCTTAATTTCCTCCGCTTGTTGTTTACGAAGAATACCAAGAATTTCTGCTAATTGTTTTTGTATATCTGCCATATTATTTCTTTTTACCTTTCTTTCCACCTTTGCAAGCCATAAGACCTTCTTAATACTAAAAAAGCACCTAATTGGTGCCTCTAAATTACTAGAGCAATATTATATAATCACTTTTTTATTACTTTGTCAAAGCCCTTTGTTTTAGATCTTTTATCATCTGGTCCATCGCCTGTCGTATGGTTTTTCCACTTTTCAACAACTTATCCACATTTTGCACAAACTCTTCTGGTGTATAGCTAACAAAAACATCTTTATCTTCATACAATATAGCCAATTTCATTATTTATCCTCTAGTGCTTTTAGTTGAGATTCTTGTTCTTTGATTGAAGCTCTTAATTTTATGTATTTATGGATATGTTGTAGTGGAGTTATACCTATTTGTGGGGTTCCAAGTCGAAACCTAATATTCCTTAACTCATCTATTGCTTCAAATGGTTCTTTTCCCTTTAGATAATTACCAATATCAGACATCATTTGTTTGTCATTAGTGCTAGTATTATTAGAATCCATTGAAAAAAATGTTAGTAGGTGAGGTTCTAACGATATCCCAACCGGCTCATTACTTGTACTAAGTCCTACTGATGGTTTTATTGTAATTTCTGGCATAAGGCCTCGTGTAGTTTTTTACTCTCTATTTCGAGAGTTTTATTTGATGTAACCCAATTATACGCTCTATCAGCAATATCTTTTCTTAGTTTAACGTCAGTTAGTAGTCTTTTCATCTGTTTGTAGAACTCACCTGGAGTTTTATAAGAGAGAGCGTTCTCTTCGTTAGTGATTGACTCAGAATATGGCATTACATCGCTAACTACTGATGGAACCCCCATTGCAGCGTTCTCATACCACTTAATTGACGACTTGTAGTAGTTAAATGGCTCATCAGCTAGTGGGATGATACCTATGTCTGATTGCAGAGACATCATACGGTAACTGTGAGCCTCAAATGGAACCCATGGCAATGCTCGTACTCTATCAAGGTGTTCTGGCTTAAATATGCCCTTGTACTGGCTCCCTAACATAACTAATTCAAAGTCAAACTCATCCATTAGTTTCTGTAATGGCTCTTTGATGGCGTACCAGTCGGCATAATGGCTTGGAGATCCTTGCCACACTACTCGTAGTGGATGGTTTTCTTGATTATTAAGCCTCCACCAGTGTGTTGTGTCAATCGAGTTATCGTTAATAATTACGTTATTATTAAACTCTTTAGCGTGTTCTGCCAGCTTTTCAGTGGTAGTTATCACCATATCGGCAGCTTTTAGGCCCATTTTGAGCGAATCTAGCCTCATTTTGTTCTCTCTTAGGTTAAATCCTGCTACTCCATCCTTCCACAATGGTTTTCCGTCATACTCTACCTCTTTTATGCCATAACTTGAGTAAAATTGTGAGTAAGGGCTGATCTCGTTGACGTTATCATCAATATCCATCACCCATTTGGCTTTGATGCTGGCAAGCTCAGGGATATTCTTGATCCTAAACATAAATAACTCTGCTCCTGGTCGCATGAAGATGTAGTCGAAGTGAGGGAGAGACTTTACGAGGTCATTAACATTATCTTTGGCGTTATCATATACATGAGTGGTATCTCCACAATACTTTTCAAGACCTAAGAATGGTTTTCTGATTCTGTACCACCCACAAGCTGACTGATCCGCCTCTGCGCTGAGTATGTTCATAATTCCTCCCATAGATGTTTACGTGACTCATATAATATCTGGTCTTGAGTATTAGTTGCGTGGGATTTTTCGTAAGTTTTATCAATTGGCGACTTGTTAAATGTCCAGTGCATATGCTCAACAATAGACTCTGGCTCCTCTGCCCACATACCACGCTTCTTGCATACCTGGCTGATCTCGGTGTCCACAAAGTTATGATTATAACCTGGATAATATAATTGGTTTGGCATATCCATACATCCTGAATATTCTCGTATATATTTTCTACTAACAATTGTAATTGGTGTCATGTTATTCATACCATCATTAACACCGACAATCCCAACCTTATCGCTAAACTTGGATAACGCTAAAGTATCCCACCCTTTGTGAAAGTTAAAATCATCATTTGCCATAATAAAATAAGGATCATTGCATGTTTCGTAGTAGGTATTGGCGGCTCCAGTGTGAGTGCCTGGATATTTATTGATAATAATTGTTGCTTCTTTTATTTTACTAGCAGCCTCTATCGTTTCTTGATCATCTTTCTCAACAACAAAATAAAGTTGATAGTCACAATCTGTATTTTCCCAAATATTGCTAGCTACCCTCTCAAGAGTATTGGCTCTATGATATGTTGGTATTACTATTGCGATCATAATATTGTTAATTCTGGAAGTGGAAGTATTAAATGTCCACCAGACTTTAGATATTCAATCTCTCTATTTATAACGCTAGATGAAAAAAACCATATTGAAACTAACATGTATTCTGGTTTATCCAACCTAGCCTGTTCTTCTGAGATAATTGGAACTCCAATTGAGGCAATCTTTTTACCAACCTTATCTGGATTTCTATCAACTGCAAATGGTAAATCCTTTACATCAAGTCCTACATACTGCCAAATAGTACCTCCTCTAGTACTAGCTCCATAGATATAACATTTTTCTCCACTGGCATTTATTTTGTTAATTAGACTCTTTACCTCACGAGCTGTATTCTCAACTCTACCACGGAATCTTAGGTAAGGTACTGCTGTATCTAACTCATAGGCAGTCTCTATATCCCTTTGGTCCTGTACAGCCTTTGTAGGGGTTCCTATTCCCTTTTTTTGACATACCGTACGTAGCGCTCCACCATTCACCATAGAAGTTGATACATCAACACACTCTAGTCCAAATCTATCAAAAAGATGTTCCATTGACTTTAATGAATGATATCCAATATGTTCATGGCAGATATTGTCGTAAGCATTATTTTGTAAGGTTGCCAGGATATAATTTTGTTGAATAATAATAACTCCATCATCTTTTAATATCTTTACCATTTCTCCCAAAAAGTTAGCTGGATCTTCTACGTCGTAAAAGCATGAGATGGCAGTAATAATGTCAAATTTATATAAAAATTCTTTCTTAGGTGGAAAGAACTCGTTTATAATTACATCAGCGCACTTCTCTGCCTCTTTGCATAACTTAGTAATTGGATCAACTCCTACTCTAAAATAATTCTTTGGATAATTATTAAGTAACTCACCATCATTACTAGCTATATCTAGTACATGTAGTGATATTGGGTTCCCAGGGAAATCGTTTGGTTGATATTTGTCAACATAAGACCTTGCCTGTTCAACAATGTCTTTTAGATCCTTACGGATTATCTCATTTGTTCCAGATTTGAAACCATAATTTTCTGTATACATTTCTGATAATGGTGCTGATTCTTTTAATTGTACAAAATTGCACTCAGTACACCTCATCAATTCTAGTGGATATTTATTTGGCTTTTTATCATCATTCCTAAAGTCTGAAAGATATTGGTTTCCCAAGTCTATGACTAATTCTAGTTTATTTGACTTACAAGATCGGCAAAGCATAGATAACTCCTTCGTATATTTTAACTATTTCACGAGTCATGTAATCTGAACGATATCTCTCAAGATCATTGAGTGGTTCTTGTATCTTTTTACTTATTATCTCACCCTTGTCATTTATGTTGTATATTAGTCCAGGTAGTCCCATCATCCATCCTTCAATTGTAGTTCTTCCAAGCATAATACTGGCAGTCATTGTAGCTTTAGTATATACTTTTTCTATATCCCACACTGGTTTCATAAAATAAGCATTACCTAATGCTCCTTCTTTTTTCCAACCATCTCCAATATATATTATTTTATATCCATCCTCCATGTACTTAGCAACGTCTTGAAATGCTTTGGCTCTTAGGTAATTTACTGTCCCTGGAAAGATTATGCACTTCTCACCATTATTAGGTCGTGGGTAGAATCTGCCGGCATCAATACCATTATAGATGAGGGTTACTTTTTCTGAGCCGTACTTTGTGACTAAATTCTCGTAGATCTTTGGCCTCACTGCTATATAGTGATCTATTCCATCAACTGGTGACTCGTATGTGTCTAATATCTCGCTATGGACCGTCTGTACTACTGGTTTATTAGGCGCTAACATCCTTACCATCTCAGTGACATTAGTTTGATTGGTGTGGATTACGTCAAAATCATTATAATCAACATCTGACAGCTGATAGTACTTGAGGTTATGACTTTGTAGCCTACCTACAAGCTCACTACTCATATTCGTAGCCATAGATGCTATAGTTACTTTGTGTCCTAGAAGCAAAAGCTCTCTTGCAAGCTCGTAGACATATATTTCTGAGCCTGTCAGCTTACCATACTGTAGTAGGGCAAGTAGGATTGTCATATGTGTTGAATGCACCACGGCTTAATAAGATCCTCGTCTCTCATAACTTTCATTAAAGTATCTTTATTACTTGCCCATCCTTCACCATACTTAGGAGAAAATACGTCGTTGAGAAACTTATAAACCGTTTGGCTTGGATACTTTACTATTAGTCTATGGTTAGCCGTGTCATCTCTCTGTTTTCTTGTCTTTAGACTTGACTCATCTCTTAGAGCTTGGTATAAATTAGCTATCTTTTGATCTGAATAGATATTTAGAAGATATTCTTTAGTACCTAGATCGTACTTAGTTGCTACTATCTTAATTGCTTTCCTTATTCTCTCTTCACGTGACACTTGTTCTGCTAAATCATCTAAATTAGCCATATACGTATTATACATCACGAAAAAGCCCTCCGTCTTTGATAGATCGGAGGGCTAGTTCTATTAACTTGTTTAAGACAGAATTAAGCGGACTTAATACTGTTGATCTGACCAGAGGCCTTCTCATTGTTAGACTCGAGGGTGAGTTCACCTTCGATGGTCTTAGCAACATATGAACCTTGGCTTGGGTAGTCTTCGACCGTGAAGGGACGAAGTTGAGCAACCTTGAACATGTCTTTGCTGTAGATAAGAACTTTATCTGCAGGCATGAACGCATCAAGACCAATTTCGACAATGCCGAAGTCAGAAATATAGGTATCAACAGTGTTGATAAGTTCTTTCTTCTCAAACATTACTTGTTTGGTGTTGGTGCTACCTGAGAATGCACTAATCTTTCTCTTTTGATAAGAGTTGACTAGGACATTTTTTGGTCGTCCACCAGCGGTCCAGATTGTCTCAAGAGCGTCGTTGAAGTAGGTCTCGGTTAGGGCATCACCTGTACCAGTACCAGTCTTAACGTTACTTGTGATAAGTGCCAAAGCACCAGTCAAAAGACGGGCTGTACCACTTGCACCACTGTTACCTGTACCCTGGAGAAGAGCTTTCTCAACATCAGTTGCGATCTCTTTCATTCTCCACTCAATTTCTTGGGCAAGAAGATCATCAACACCATACATTGTGACAGCCTGTTGGGTCTTACTAACTTTAGCAATTTTGCCAAAGATCTGAGTATAGTTCCCGACAGTCGAAGGGGTGGTCAACAGGGTTGGGCTGTAGTCCTGACCTTCGATAAGAGCATTAGCTGCGCCAGTTGTGATAGCGTAGTACTGTGCCTCGTGGTACTTGTTGGTAGCTTTGGTTTTACCAATGCCTGAATAAAAAGGGGTGTCGGTGTTAGCGACAACCGAGATAAGATCTGTGACATCACGAACGTTAGTCGTAACATCATAGGTCTTGATTGCACTTGCTTGTGCCATATGATTTGTCTCCTATAATTTATAATGCTCGCTTAATTAAAAGCTTCATAGCATCACTGTCACCTCTCGTGGCGGCTGATCTTAGATCGTTGTCTGTCGTCCCGACATTACTCGATCCAGAACCATCAGAGATCTCAGATTTGACTCCTTTTGTTTTGCCCAGTGCTTCTTTGATCCTCATATCCATGATTGCTGCCTCATTCATACTTTTGTATGCGAGTTCAAGATTACCAATTAGGTTCTCTTGTGCAAACTGTAATACTTTGGTTCGCTCAAACTTAGGTAGTCCACTCTTTCCGTCATATTTTGACTCAAGAGTTTCCATCGTTCTCTTCAGGTTATTATCAGCTTCCTCAATCTCCTTCTGCTTCGTAAGTTCTTCTTTAGAGACAAAGCCTAGCTCGTCTGCTATTTTCTTGAACTCTTGCTTTACTGCTTCTCTTTGGGGATCAGCAGGTACTTCGGGAGTTTTAGGTTGTGATACCTTCGCTTCTATTTGTGCAAGCCTTGCTTCTAACTCTTTACGACTCTCTATGACTTCACGAAATCTGTCATAAGGAACCGTCTTTGCCTCTTCGACTGCTGGAGTTTCCTCTACAGTCTCGGTGGTGGTTTCATTCTCGGTTGATGGGACCTCAGTAGTTTCCTCTACTGTTGATACATCTTGGGCTTCATCAGCCATATCTACCTCCATACTCGGTTAACGTCTCGAGCGACGATTGGTGTAAATAATTTAGGCACTGGGTTGCGTGGGTAGTTGACACCCTTTGGTACAGACTTGTTTGTTGATGTTGTGCGTATCCACACAACTCAATGCCTAATATTAAATTGTTAAAGAGCCTACCTACCTACACCCTGAGCCACTTGGTCTCTGAATGTTTGTAGGGCTTGCATCACTTGTGGTTCGACATCTCCAACCTGTTTAGACTTGGCAATTATCTGGTCCATAGCATCAATATATTCTTGACCAGCATTTTGTGGTACTTGAGGAGATCCTCCACCAATTATTGTTCTTGCTGCTGCAAATGCTTCGGCACCAGATGATTGTGGGTTGGCAATGTTTTGCTGTTGGGTTTGTGATGCAGCTTCTTGTTGCAACTTAGCTGCCTCGTCTTCCTTGCGTTTCTCTTTTATTCCTTTAATAACGTCTGCAATGTTTCCAACTCCGTAAGCGTCGAGGATAACATCAGGTGGAAGGTCTGGCATGATCTGGAACAACTCTTTAACTGATTCTCTCTTAGCTTCAGGTGTGAAAGCCAGCCAAGAGGTAATCTTAACGTCAACCAAATTCTTATCAGAAATAACGAGAGTATTATCTGGGATATTCTCACCCATCGCTTGAGCAACTGGACTGGATGAGCCAACAACTTGTAGGAACTGTCTCTGGCCAGTGTAATCGCTAATAATGATCTTGTTAAGCTCTTGATACTTCTGAGAGGTAAGCCATAAGACATATTCGTACACATCTTCTAGGAAGTCCTCAATATTTTCTACAACCTCAGATAAGTTATTGCTGTCTCCAACTTGTAGAGCTTCTATTGCACGTCCACTACTAGCTCCAGTTGGGACACGACCACGACTAGCATCGTGCATAGCACCAATATCTTCGATAAACATATTAGCCAGGTCAATCTGCCTAAATACCGCATCAGACATAGGAGCAGGTGACTGTGTAGTAACTGTGTAGCCACGCTTTTTCTCAATGATCTCACCATGTTCATTACGAATGACACGAACTCCGGCTCCTTTGTCGGCAACTACTTTAACCTTATTCATAATCATGTTGTACTCGGCAACTGAGGACATGCCAGAGTTTAGAAGTTTCTGGGGATCAATCATGTTCTTAACCCAACCTTCGCCATACATAGAGAATGGAGATATGTCTGAGCTTAGTTTGAAGAATGGGATAACTGGAGTGTCAACTTGCTCTGGCTCTCTGATAACAACTTCACCTACTTGAGTACAGACATATACCTTATCTTCCTCTTTGTACCAGAACTCTTTGACGATAACTGTGCCATCTTCTGTTGATGCTGCACTTTTTTGCGAGTTGTCAAAGTTAAGTAGCATCTCTTTGTATGAGCTTGATGCTAGCTTATTATCTGCCTTTATGTTCTCAACAGCTGCTTTGTCGTATTTTGGGTCATCCTTTAGGTCACTTATTCTTCTTCTTACTGCTAAAACAGCATATCTCATCTCTTTTGTGCTTCTAGCCTTAGGATCTGGATATAGGTCAAATGTATCAACTCCGTTAATCTCAATTTTTTCTCCATTCCATAGCACCTGCCACCATCCCACTGAAAATTCAAGTGCTTGCCATACAGTTGCTTTTAGCTTTGGTCTCAGTGCTTCCGATTCGTGGATAAAGTCGAGAAATTTTGTAGCCATGTTAGCTTGGTCAAGAGTATCATCCGTGAGGTTCTCTGGTGTTACTTGAGCTTTTGGTTGATTACGAAGGACGTAGTTGCGGACCGAGCGAAGTGTTGGATATATTTTGTTAACTACAACCTTTGGACGACCATCTTTGACAGGTTTACTTATAACTTGCTTAGTTCTTGAGTCATATCTAGCATAGTGATAACCCTTAACCCAAAGATCGTACATGTACCACTTCCAATCCCATTGCTTACGATCATTCTGTGATTCAGACCATAGGCGGTCTAGCTTAGATCTAAGAACTTCGGCGCTCTTTTGTTCTTTTGTTGGTTTAACTGTGCCTTTGATAAGGTCAATGATCTTACTCGCCATCAATCAACTCCTTTGCATCTTCTATTGAGACGCCTTCTTCGCTATCTGGTAACTTATTAGCTTCATCTTTTGTAGCAACTGACTTATATTCCATAAGGCTTTTTGCCATTAGTCTATCGTTAAGTTCTTTTCTCTCTAGGTAAGATAATATTAAAACTGTAATAGTGATTATTGATAGGATTATTTCTGTCATAAATACCAAAAAAGCCGCGCATTTTACTGCTCGGCCCCTAAATTACTAGAGTTTTGTCTATATAATCACTTTTGATATGGTATGTCAACTATAGTGCTGGCGAACCTTCGTGTCGGCTGTTAATACCTTGTCAAGAGAAATCTGATTTATTTTTCCTCCTTGGTAAGTGATCCTCATACTTCCTGATCTGCTCTCATTGGTCATCTCAAGTATCCCATCAAGCACTTGATTGTAGTGTGGATCAAATGAGAATAGCGACCAGAACCTGTATAAGTCAGGGAAGTATGCCTGTAAGTCTTGCTTGAACTTAGTTTCCCCAGTCGTTGGGTTGGATTGTGTCTGCGTAGAAATCACTGTCGTCTTCAGGCTCAATACTTTTAACATAGGTTCCTGGTGTTCTGGCATCTTTGACCTCCTTATGCGGATTATAGTCGAAATCATACATAACATGTAGATCTCCAAGGGCATCCATCATGTGATCGTTGCTCTTCTCTGGCTCCTCAATATCATTTGTATCTTGTAGGTTGGCCCGATGTTCCTTCCAGCGATACTTCTCAAACTCCATAATGGTATTTTTGCATGATGGGTGTACAAAGAACTTGTTAGCCATGATTCGCTCGGTAAACTTAGAGACTTTGAACATCACATAGTTTTGACGGCTCTCTCCCGATTCTTTTGAAACTGGCAGAAAGTCCTCGCCAAGAGTTTGTAGGTCTGCAATATCTGAGGCACTAGCTGAGTCCATTGTTGAGTACTCAATCTGCTTCTCTCCCCTGATCTGCCTTAGTTTATCAGCAAGTGGTGAGTTGGTTAATCCTGTCTCATACAGCTCATCTACCTGATACCACACATCTTCTTTGTTGACAGCGATAAGGCACGAGGCTGTTGGGTTACGGAAGCCTCTATCAAGCCCTCTGATGTAGTAGATTGGCAAGAAGTCTGGGATCTCTTTGGCATGCTTCTCTCTGCTGAAACACTTATACACGAGTCCAGTATAGGTCTTAAACTCTGCCATATACTCTTGGGCAAAGTAGTCTGGGGAGAGAGTTACCTTAGCCGCATCTACCTCACTCTTTGGGATGTTTGGGTTGTCATAACTTGTGAACTTGAAGGACTTAAACTGTGGGTCTTTGTCTTGCTTGTTGTACAGGTCCCAGAAGTGGTTGTATCCCTTGGGCGATGAGATAAACACAGCAGGTGCTGAGTAGTCAGTAAGAGTTGGTCGCAGTGCCTCCTCCCAGATCCAGTCCCAGTTACGCATAACAGCAATCTCATCAACAATCAGTCCCTTGAGCTTTACGCCCTTTAGTCTATCTGGATCTTCTGCTGATTTTAATTGAATAACCGCACCATTATTAAGCTCTACCTCTGGAGTTGGTGATTCTGTCCACTTCTTTACGAATTGTCTTGGTATCTCTTGTCTAAACCCTTGCATCCAATGGATGTCTTTGCCTTGTTGATGTGTTGGTGAAACAATCCAGTACAGCCCTGGCTCCTTTGCCCAGCCAAGCATAATCATACGAGCTAACACTGACTTACCAAATCGACGGCCAGCACAAACTACCTTAAATCTGTGAGGATCTTTTGCAACCTCAAGCTGTGGTGGTGTCAGTCTTACTGATATGCTCGCCAATGTAGTCTACTCCGCTAAATACTTGTTCGCCTTTTGATGTAACATCAACCCCTTGTAGGGGCATATGGTCCATGTAGTTCCAAACAAGTTTAATTGCTGCTGGATCTCCTGCCTCTGCCTTTGCTAGAATTGCTTTGCCTACTCGGTCTTTCACATCTGGGTTTTTGGTGAACATGTCTTGGAACCACTCAGTGATGGAGTAGCCCTTGGGTGGCCTGCCGTTAGGGTTATGCACTTCACCTGGTTTGAATGATGTTGATGTTTTTGCCATTTATTTGCCTATTTTATAAATTATACTACTCCATTCAACTTTGTGCTTATATAAGGGTTATCGGCAACCGATCCTCTGGCTTAATTCTCATTAAAGCTTTGTTATTAAACTCATTACCAAAGTTTGAGCGATCAGCCTCATTATCAAAAACACCTACCAACTGCCATTCTTGCCTCTCGCCACGAATAACCTTGGCTTGTGTATCACTAAGCCACTCACCCAAAGTTTCATAGTGTTCGCATTGCTGCTCCTGACACCATTCGACTACTAAAAGGTCTTTGATATTCATATTACTTCTCTCCTTTAATTTTTTTAACATTTCCGTAACCAATAGTAACTTCGATATTTCCCCCATAATGCTGGCGGATTCCAATCATGTTGGACATGAGCATATCGTATATATCCATTTTTGCATTTGGGTCTTCATCGCTAGTCGCCTTTATTACCCTGCTTCCTTTTGGATAATGCATATAATCTTCTTTCTGGACTAATAGTCCTATAATTATTGACCAAACACATCATCTATGTCTTTTTGGGTTATTTCCAAAACCTTTTCACCCAATGATACACTTTGTTCTATTCCAAGGCCTATTTCTTGGGTATTTGTCGAATGGACTTCATCACCCGCTAATCTGGACTGATTTTTTTCGAGTGGACTTTGGTCATTTTCCAGTATCCTACTTACTTTATTATCATTCATGAGAGGGATAGG
>Ga0007792_10000339_pt1 | contig 16865 bp, 14 predicted proteins | sample CryBogmetaGMA6M_FD_60371 | JGI IMG/M metagenome (GOLD analysis project Ga0007792, IMG submission 60371) | Freshwater microbial communities from Crystal Bog, Wisconsin, USA - MA6M | ecosystem: Environmental > Aquatic > Freshwater > Lake | place: Crystal Bog, Wisconsin, USA | collected 2009-07-06
CAATATAACCGATAGAAACATCGCCGGTAATCAGTCCAGTGAGATCAAAAGCGAAACCTGCCAAGGCATTGTAACCCGTTGAATTACGGTTATAGGCGCCGTTATTTGCATTACCATTGACAGCCGTTAACGTATCATAGCTTGCATTGGTATATTGATACTTCAAATAGGCTTCGTATCCCGGTTGAATTAAATAGCCTAGCCGAATTTCTGGTTTATATAACCAATGGCTACGAGTAGACATTTGTAAGGTAGTACCTGAAATAGCACGACCGTCAGAGTCTACTGTATCTCCCGTTTGTACATTGTCGTAATCCCAACGGGTCGCGTTAACACCTGTCTTAAGGGTTAACCTGTTTAAAGTATGGCTATAAAAGCCATCAATGACTTTAGTGTCATAGATGGTAGGGGTTAATGCTGAGATCTGATCCGGAGAGCCTCTGCGTTCTGTTAAATAATTGTAACCAAAGCTGGTGTCAAAGTGACTGTCTTTCGTTACATCAACACGTCCGTTCAATTCGGTTCTTACATTTTGATAATCGTTACGGCTTGCCCAGTTTGTGTATTGTGCAACGTCGGTATCCAGCAGAAAGTTAAGTGCGTGCCGATTCCAGTCTGAGCTTACGGTAACACCTGGCTTCCAGTGAGCAATATAACTATCATTCACTTTACTCTGTCTATAATAAATATTGGAGACATAATCATTTTGCAGCTCTAGCTTCGGCATGATAATAAAGCTGCCGGCACGGATGCCCTGTTGAGTATAATCACTACGACTCCTTTCTTTAGCTTCAGGATCTGTATTGTCGTAGGTGGCAGCGGCTGCCGTTCCACAACTTAATAGACCCGTCAGTAGCAGCGTAAAACTATTGCTTTTGAGATATTTTAATTTCATGATAATAATCCTTTGCTAATTAATTCGGGCTTGCTGCGTGTACATTATCGACAGCGGTAGTTGTCGTTGCCGGGTCTGAAGTCTTAGATATCAATGCAGTTTCTATTGCCTTTGTTTCGGCAGCTATATCTTTAGTATATTGTTTTTCAAATACTTTGGTAAAACAACTTGGATCTGAGCTGTTTACACAGGCATCTGTCGCAGATTTTGTCGCAGTTTCTGTCGCAAATTTTTCTGCAGCATTTTTAGTAACGACATCAATAATAGCGGCTATTTGAGCTGTCGGAGCAACTGTATTTTCGTTACTTGGTGGTATAAAATCAGGTGTAGAAACGGGTGTAGGAACAGTTGTAGGAACAGTTGTAGGAACAGTTGTAGGAACAGTTGTAGGAACAGTTGTAGGAACAGTTGTAGTTGCAGGTGTTGTAGTTCCTTTAGGGGCATCAAAGAGCGCTTTAGTAACATCACTAGCAATCGTGGTTCCCAAAAGTGGAACTACCGCGCTGGCCGCTTGAACAACGGCAGAGGCTAAACTGGATGGTACTACTAATGCCACAGCTGTAGCAATAGCTGAAGCACTTGAAGATTGACCGGCATCCTTAGCTCCTTGCACTGCAGTCCTAGTAATGGCAGCCGCTAAATTCTGAGCTATTTTGGCTGCCGCAGCGGCGATATCTGCGGCTTTATCTGGATATTTAGCGACAGCAGCACTAACAATGTCTGTAATTGCTGCTTCTTGTGCGGTAACATCCGTTGCATTGGCTGTAACCGCACTTGTAGTATCATTAGTGACACCCAACAGCATGTCAGAAATTTCATCCGCATTTGATGTTAAGGGGGTGCTTATTGCCGTAAGCAATAAAAGCAGTCTAAATACATTGTTTAAAGTTTTCATTTGCTAATGCCTCTCTTAAAGTTTAGCGATATATACAAGGGGGGGGGGGCGACTTAATTATCAAACATCATAAGTAATTTGTCTATTAAATTTTAATTACAGCTATTTAATTAACAAATTCATTCACAAAAGTACGGGCTTATTATGCTTTGGCACACACCCAAATGTCAATACGACTCACGCCGGCTTTTTTTAACGAGATTGCAAATTCATTGACCGTTGCCCCGGTAGTCATGACATCATCGACGATGGCGATATGTTGTGCCTTGAGCGGTTTGATAATTTTAAAGGCATTTTTTATATTAATTTGACGTTGTTGAGCATTTAAAGCCACTTGATGGGGCGTGTTTTCCGTTCTCATGCAGGCACTGATATTTAACGGAATATTTAATGTTTTTGAAAGTGTCGTAGCTATTTCAATCGTCTGGTTAAAACCGCGCTCACGATAACGGGCTTTGTGCAGAGGGACGGGGATAATGAGATCAGGTAGTTGGACGTTCTCTTTGAGGTGTTCAGTTAAGAGTAAGGCCAGTAAACGGGCATTTTTGGTTTGTGTGCCATACTTTAAAGTAGTAATGAGGTGACGCATTTCACCTTGGTAGACAAAGGGGGCGATGGTTTCATCAAAAGCAGGCGGTGAGCTTAAACATTTTCCGCATAACTGGGGGGTAATTATCGGTACGCTAAACCTTTCGGCACAACGATAGCAGCAGTCTCGGTTTCTCGCTAAACGCTGATAACAGTGTTCACAGAGGTCGCGAGATTTAAACCCTGGATTACCGCATAAGATGCAAGTAGGCGGGAGCAGGTAATCCTGTATAATATTGATCCAATTGTGTAGCATTGTTTGCTCATTAGGTTGACGAATAAGTGCTGTCTTATTGTTTATACACTATATATTAATAGTTAATATCCCTGGAGATTATTTGAATGTCTGTAAACCCTGTTTTTAACGGTCAGGCGGCTCAGGCCGACCTGCGTCTACGTCATGATTGGCAACTGGATGAAGTACAAGCGCTATACGCCTTACCTTTTAATGATTTGATTTTTAAAGCACAAACAGTTCATAGAACGCATTTTGATCCTAACGAGGTGCAGATCAGTAGTTTATTAAGTATTAAAACCGGGTCTTGTTCAGAAGATTGTGGTTATTGTCCACAAAGTGCGCGTTATGATTCAGGCTTAACCCCGGAAGCCTTAATGCCCGTAGAGGCGGTTTTAAAAGCGGCACAACAAGCCAAAGATCAAGGCGCTTCACGGTTTTGTATGGGAGCCGCCTGGCGTCAACCTAAAGATAAAGATGTCGAGCGAGTTGTTGAAATGGTGCAAGGTGTTAAAGCCTTGGGTATGGAAACCTGTGTGACCCTAGGAATGTTGACGGACACACAAACTCAGTGCCTGAAAGAAGGCGGGCTGGATTATTACAATCATAACCTGGATACCTCTGAAGATTATTATTCAGAAGTGATTACTACCCGGACTTATCAAGACCGTTTAGATACTCTGGAGCGGGTTAGAGAGGCCGGTATTAATGTCTGTTGTGGGGGCATTGTAGGCATGGGTGAGAATGAAGTGGATCGGGCTCAGTTATTAATTCAACTGGCTAACCTACCCAAGCATCCCGAAAGTGTGCCAGTGAATATGTTGGTACAAGTCGAAGGTACCCCGTTAATGGGCACTGAAACACTAGACCCTTTGGTATTTGTTAGAACCTTAGCGGTCGCCAGAATCATGATGCCAAAATCACGGGTACGTTTGTCAGCAGGTCGCAATAAAATGAGTGATGAAATGCAGGCTTTATGCTTTCTGGCAGGCGCTAATTCTATTTTTTACGGTGATAAATTATTAACCACCGACAACCCTATGACCAATCATGACGTAACCTTGTTTAATCGTTTAGGACTGCATTCAGGTGGTTCACGTTACGCGGAATGACGGAGGTTTTTTCTCATTTACCGGCTGATTTACAGGCTATTGCAGCGGCGGGCTTGTATCGCTCCCGACGGGTTATTGATTCGCCGCAAGGGATTCATTTGCAGTTGGAAGGGCGGAGTATTGTCAACTTTTGCAGTAACGACTATTTGGGTTTAGCCAATCATCCTGACGTGGTGAGTGCTTTTAAAGCCGGGGTGGATCAATACGGCGTGGGCAGTGGTTCTGCGCATTTAATCTGTGGTCATAGTCGTGCTCATCATGCCCTGGAAGAAGAATTGGCGGCTTTTACCGATCGAGACCGCGTTTTATTATTTTCTACCGGTTATATGACCAATGTAGGTGTGATGTGTGCGCTCTTAGGTCGAGGCGATGCGGTCTTTGAAGATCGCTTAAATCATGCGTCTTTATTAGATGGCGGCTTAATGTCGGGGGCACGCTTTAAACGTTATGCCCATGCGGATGTTGAACAGCTAAAACAGCAATTGGCACAGGCAACGGGGCATAAGCTTATTGTTACCGATGGCGTGTTTAGTATGGATGGGGATTTTGCCCCGCTTAAAAGTTTAGCTGCGCTGGCAAAATCCACTACAGCCGGTTTAATGGTCGATGATGCGCATGGTTTAGGGGTGTTGGGGCAAAAGGGCGGGGGGCTGTTAGACTGTTTCGGTTTAAATCAAGATGACGTGCCGATTTTGATGGGAACATTGGGTAAAGGCTTCGGTACCTTTGGCGCTTTTATAGCCGGTTCTGACGATTTAATTGAAACCCTGATTCAAAAAGCCCGTACTTATATCTATACCACGGCGTTACCTGCCGCAGTTGCTGAGGCCACCCGTGCCAGTTTAAAGCGGGTGATTGCGGATGATTGGCGGCGAGAGCACTTAAAAAACCTGGCTAGTCGTTTTAGACGTGGAGCAGAGCAGTTGGGACTGGAATGCGGTCAGTCTTCTGGTGACTCGTTAGGGCAGAATGAATCGTTATTATCCGCTATTCAGCCGATTATCATTGGCGATAGTCAGCGAACTGTAGAGATCAGTACACGGTTATTAAACGCTGGATTTTTAGTCAGTGCCATTCGTCCTCCTACGGTTCCTAAAGGCGGCGCCCGCTTACGGGTGACATTGTCTGCCTTACATGAAGAACAGCACATTGATCAATTATTGGTCGCATTGGATCAGGCTATCAATGTGAGCAATGTGATAACACCATGATAAAAATTCATACTCAAACCTTCGGGCAAGGCCAACCGGTGGTACTGGTACACGGCTGGGCAATGCACAGTGGTATCTGGCTTGATTTTGCCGAGCAGTTAGCTCAATCTTATCAAGTGACCTGTATTGATTTGCCGGGACATGGTTATAGCGAAGCCTTAGAAGACTTTACGCTGGAAGCTATCAGCACAGCGTTGGTTAATGCGGTACCTGAGCCGCAAAGTATCTGGTTAGGTTGGTCTTTAGGGGCAACGGTGGTGCTAGATATTGTACAGCGATTTCCTGAGCGGGTGAGTGGCTTGATCCTGTTAACGGGTAATCCATTTTTTACTCAAACAGAGCAGTGGCCGGGGATGAGACTGAACTTGTTAGAGGAGTTTGCTGAGCAATTACAAGCCGATTGTCGGGCGACCTTGTTACGTTTCTTATCCTTGCAGGTAGCCCAATTACCGGATTATAAATTAGTGTTAAGAACACTGAAAACGGCAGTGTTAGCCTGCGAGTCTCCAGAATCATTTACTTTGCAAGGTGGCTTAGACATTCTTAAACAGGCCGATTTAAGACTGGCCTTAGTCGACGCTAAAGTGCCGATTTCGGTCATATTAGGCACTCGAGATACATTAGTTCCTGTTAAGTTAGCTGAGCATTTGTTGGCCTTAGCGCCCGAGATTAAATTATCGATTATTGATAAAGCAGGGCATGTGCCGTTTTTATCACATCCGCAGGATTTATTGGACATTATTACTGATTTTATGGATGCATCATGCAATTAGATAAAACCCGTATTAAGCGATCGTTTGCAAAAGCCTCTGATACTTATGATACCGTGGCAGAATTACAACGCTCGGCGGGTCTAGCGTTGCTGAGTTCTGTTGAGGCTTCTGCTTTTAAGGGGACATTATTAGATTTAGGTTGTGGCACTGGTTTTTTAAGCACTGAGATATTAGCGCGTTCAGAATCTGAAACACTGATCGTTTTGGATATTGCTTTAGCAATGGTGAAGACGACTCACCGTAAATTGCTTAATCAGTCATCGGTTCGATGTGTGTGTGCGGATGCTGAATACTTGCCTATCACCGCGCATAGCTTTGATGGTGTGTTCTCAAATCTGGCCTTGCAATGGTGTCGTCATCTTGACGCAGTATTTAAGGATATTCGGCGAGTTTTAAAGCCTAATGGACGCTTCGTTTTTTCGACGTTTGGTTCAAAGACCCTGCATGAATTGAAAAGTGCCTGGGCAGGTGTTGATGATTTTAATCATGTGAATCATTTTTATAGCCAAGCTGAGATAATGCGCCATTTGGAGCAAGCCGGTTTTAAAGGCATTGAATTGACTACGACGATATATACGCCTCGTTATGAGACTGTGAGATTGTTAATGCAATCCTTAAAGCAGTTGGGAGCACAGCAGGTGATTGACGGGGGCAGGAAATCTATGATGACAAAATCAGTGTTGCAACAGATGATGGCGGCTTATGAAGTGCATCGAGAGGGTGACACTATTCCGGCAACGTTTGAAGTGATTAACGTCATCACCAAGGTTTAATGCTGAATGATAACAGGTTATTTTATAACGGGTACTGATACTGATGTCGGTAAGACCTGGGCAACGATTGCCTTGATGCGTTATTTTAAGCAGCAAGGTTATTCAGTGGTGGGTATGAAGCCGGTGGCGGCGGGTTGTACGTATGCATCGGATGTTGAGCATGAAGGGGGCGAGGTATTACGAAATGCTGATGCTTTATTGATGCAGGCGAATGCTTCTATCGACGTGGCTTATGAACTTGTAAATCCTTATGCGTATAGTTTGCCGGCTTCTCCGCATATTGCTGGCGTTGATGATCCTGTTAATCTGGCTAAGGTGGTGTCGTGTTTTGATACGCTTAAGTCTTTAGCCGATATTGTGTTGGTTGAAGGGGTAGGTGGCTGGTATGCGCCTATCAATCAGCAAGAAGATATTAGCGATCTGGCTAAGAAACTGGCTTTACCGATTATTCTAGTTGTTGGGATTAAATTGGGTTGTATTAATCATGCAAAACTAAGCTACCAGGTTATTCAGCAATCGGGGCTTGAGTGTGCAGGTTGGATAGCGGCGTGTATTGATGGGGATATGTTGTTTCTGGAGGAGAATATAGAAACAATTAAAGCGGCGTTGTCAGTGCCTTTGTTGGGAGTCTTGCCTTATTTGCCCGAAGCTGATTTTGATTTGTTAGCTGATCGAATAGTTTTTGGTTAGACATTTCGCTGCTATTCATGTTTGTTTGGTGTGTTCGGCAGCTTGATCAATAATCCGATACAGGTTTGCTTAAAGAAGCCAAAAACCATATCGTACGTTAATGCGTACTTATTGGCAAGTTATAAACCCGGACTTAATGTCCAAGTTTATCTAACTCATTGGTAGTCGAATTTGCCAAATATGAATTTGCTATGTCTAACCAAATAGCGATGTAATGTGGATCATGTATTAATTCGCCATGATTACAATCAAGACTATAAATATTAACTTTACCGTTAAAAATATCTATCCAGTCTTTCATATTACGATTGTTAGTATGAACTAAAATAGCGTTTTCAATACCTTGTGGAGGACGTTCAGGTTGATAGCGTTGAATAGCGGTTTTGTAAATTCTAAAGACGTAACTCCTGTGAAAGCGAAGAGGGATTTTTTCTAAATAAACACTGGGTTTGACTATTAGTGAAAAAAGTATTTTCTCTTTAGCAGAAGATATATATGCTTTAGAAAAAGATAGACATGCTTTAGCAAAAGATATGTATCCGTCCTTTTTTATTTTACTGTATATTTTGTTTTGAACAGTTACCTTATTTTGGAGAATATATGTCCCATTATTCTTATCAAAGGCTATTGGCGATGGATCTAATAAAAAAAGTAGTGCCACTTTTTTCCCTTGATTACATAACTGACAGGCCACTTCGTACATAATGATACCCCCAAAAGAATATCCCATCAAATAATAAGGACCGTCTGGCTTGATTTGTAAAATCCTTTGCAAATAGTAATTTGCCATGTCTTTAATAGTGGTATGTTTCGCTGATTTACCATCCAGTGATTGATGATTCAATAAATAAAATGATCGATTATAATTCAATTGCTTAAGTATCGTAGCTGCGCCATTACCTAGGCTTAATCCCCAGAATAGAGGCGGCAAGGTTGAATCAATTTCAAAGGCAGTAACAATTGGGTCGAGTGATTTAACTTCTATATGATTGTCCTGTTCCAATTTAACGGCTAGTTGGCTAATGGTAGGAAATTGGAATACCCAACTCATAGGTACTGATTTACTGATTTGGGTCTCTATTTTTGTACACAGCACGAGTATTAGCAAAGAATGGCCACCCAATTCGAAGAAATTATCATGAATACCAATCTGCTCAATATTCAGAACTTCTCGCCAAATAGCAACTAGCGTTTTTTCCATAGGTGTGCGTGGTGGAACATAGGACTGTTCAAATTCAGGGTGAGATTGATACTGTGCCAATAAGTCTTCTAGGTCAATTTTACTATTGGGAATCATCAGTGACATCTCATCCAGTACAGCAACTGTAGGTGTTATCCTGTATTCAGGCGGCAGACGGGAAAGCAGGTTCTTATAATCAACCTTAGAGCTTGGTAAGAGTGGCATTCTCTCAATCCAGGTAAATCGTGTAGGAATCATGTATGCGGGTAGGCGTTTTTCCAACCAAGATCTAGGGTCTATCTCAGGTGTGGTAGCATCGACCATTGTAAGAAAGGCGACCAGCCTATTTCCATGCTGTCCAGGACATTCTAGTACAGCCGCTTGAGCACAATTGGACATAGCTTGCAGATGAGCCTCAATTTCGATCAGAGATACACCCTGTCCATTGACTTTTACTAATCTATCCTTGCGACCAAGCATGATGAGTTCACCTTCTGAGTTTGATCTCACAATATCTCCCGTGTAATAAAGCCGTCGCCCGCCACCTCGCGAATCTGGCGGAAATCGTGACTCATCCAGCACACCCAGTCGCCAATCACCAAGCGCCTGATACGGAGAGCTGATGACTAATTCGCCCGCATTGCCCCACGTTGATGGTAGGTTATCGTCAGTTTGAATTTGGAATTCGTAAAGCGGGTATATCCGTCCAATCGGTGCTGCACCCTCACTCAGTATTTTTACGCGGTCGTCCGTCCAGACAAACAGCGCACTTTCGGTACTTCCGTATATGTTCTGTATCAGACAGTCTGGATGCAGAACCCTTCGAGCCAATTGTAGGTCGTTCCAAAGTAAGGGTTCACCGGAGAACCTAACACCCTTTAATAATCGCAGGGTAGCCTTAGCTTCCGGCATCATCCCGACTACGCGAAAAAGCGACGGAGTAAACCTCATATGCTCAACACCGTGTTTCAATATGGCATCGAATACTACTCCGAGCCCGTCAGAGCGGACATCTGATAGACAGAGGCATCCCCCTGCGAACAAAAACACTAGTGCGTGGTGCATGAAACCGTAGTTGCTGTGCGACCCTGCTGCCAGAACAATGTCCCCTGGCTGTGCTCCCATAATTGAGATTGAAGCCTGCACCTTAGTTTGTAGGGTTATAGCACTGTAGGCGATCAGTTTTGGTTCTTTCGTCGAACCTGAGGTGGGGAAAATCATGGAGGGATCGTCCGCACCAAGTCCTGTACCTAGAACGAGCGGTGCGGAATACCCCTGCGGAACGATCCACTGGAATGAATTCAAGCCAATCAAAGTTGTAGGATCTATCTGTCCATCATGCAGGATGAGGGTGGCTCCGGCTCCCTCAATCAATGCGTAATTTCGTTCAGGTGGGTTGCTTGGCTCCAGCATTAGTAAGGGTCGTCCCGCCACAGAACAAGCGAACCAGGCAGCCATAGCGTCCACCCCAACGGAATGAAGGAGTGCTATCGGTCCGGGTGGAGCATCAGTCGCACGGATTTGCTCTGATAACCCACCGACCAGATTGGCTAGCTTGCGGAAACTTATCTTACGACCATGATCGATGACCGCAGTCTGATACGGCCATCGCCCCGCCATTTCATTGAGGACGTCTGCCAAAGTCCGAGCAAGCCTAGTCTCATCCAAGGTGTGGAAAGGTGACGACTGCCATAACTCGTCGGAATTAGGACTGAATGATAGTTTCATGTCCAGTTCGACCCTGGCAAATTACACCGAACAGGCACTTGCATTATCTCTGAATGTTCGAAGGTAACCGAAGTGATTAAGTTTGGGATGAGGTCTTTTTTGCCCATTCGAAAACCAACAGTTCCGTTCTGAGCTCGGATGGCGCCACCGGGAAACGGGCGAAAAGAAAGACAGGATGGGTGAGCAACTTGGCGACAAGTAAAGCCGGAGGACTGATCAACGATTGCGCGAACTTCTTCACCCCATACCGCTTCGGCTTTCATATAGCGGGCGGCGTACCAACATGCGTCCTCGACTGAACACGCGCGGCCCAGAAATCTCTCGACAATCCTGTGGTCGACCTGGTTAATGCACGATTCAGGTTCGATTACGACTGATCTCATAAGATCTTCGAACGAGCCCAGAGACGATTGCATCAGAATTTTGATTACCTTGCTGGCATTAATTGAATCAATCATGTGTTGCAGTCGCTTTACATAGCCTTGCGTCGCAGCATAGGGTATGTCGTTCGTGTAAGCCGCTACCCCGTTATTGATCACAATTACAAAGGATATTCCGGGCGGATAGATTGATTTAATCTTACATTGCAAACGGGCGATCTGGTAAAGCAGCATCAATTCGGTGATATCTGGCTCAAATTGAAGGCCGTATTTATTAATCCCAGCAGTAGCGCGATATCCGCCATGATAAAGGAAGAATATGGGTAATTTCTTGCCCGACCGAATTATACGATCGACTCGAGCATTCAGATCATTAAGAAGATGCGCCACACGCCCTCGGGATTGATAGTTAAAGTCGTGCGCCAGTAGCACACGAATTATATCGTCGGCGGTTGCAGTAAAAGGTATATCAGTCTCTTTAGTTGTATGATCAAAGGTGGCGGTAATGAAATCAATGCAACCTTGCAACCACGTATCGATAATTTCACCGAAATGTATTTGTTTAGAGGAGTATTTCTCGCTCTCTGAGTTCTTAGTGAATATCGGAAAGTAAAAAACGTCTGAATTAAACAATTAACTTCACCAAATATATTTCCATGTAAAAACCGACATCTCAATTGTAAAAAGACCTTTGATTCTAAAATATTTATATCACATTATCAATGTGAAACTTCTGCTTACTGCAACTCCCAATTTAAAATCCTGCAACGACGTGGTTTACCGCGTCTTTGCTAAATATTCATTCTTCAAATGCACATAATGCTCAGCTGAATATTCTAAAAACGCTTTTTCAGACTCTTTTAAAGGCCGAGCCTGTTTAGCGGGTGCACCCACATATAAATAACCACTTTCCAGTCGCTTTCCAGAAGAAACCAGAGCGCCAGCGCCTAACATGACATAATCTTCAAGTACCGCACCATCCAGAATAATAGCGCCAATACCTACCAAGCAATAATCACCGACCGTACAGGCATGAACCACCGCTCTATGACCAATGGTAACACCTTTACCAATTGTTAACGGCTGACCTTCTGGAGCAAAGGGTCCCGCATGGGATACGTGTAAAACAGCACCATCTTGCACATTGGTGCCCGCGCCAATTTTTATGCTTTCTACATCCCCTCGAATAACCGTAGTCGGCCATACCGAGACATCATCGCCCAGCGTTACATCACCAATCACAACAGCACTTTCATCAATATAAACTGAACTGCCAATAATAGGTTTTTTATCATCAAATTGTCTAATTGACATCGTTCACTTCCTTTAGTGTTAGATAACAGCAAAAATATGGGGAGTCGCCTCAGTAACTTAACCAAGAACTGTTCAGCATTATATAATGACTTATGAACCCCATACAGACCTAAGATTGTTAATGCTTAACATGAATACTATCCAGGGAAACGGCTTTATTGCCGAAATTATCAGCTCTGCCAAACGCACCACTGTTGGCATTAAAATACACAAAGGCAAAGTCATTATTATGGCGCCTGAAAGTTTAAACAGAGAGACTGTTGAGTTATTAGTGGCTAAGAAAAGTCGCTGGATCAGAGAGAAACTAGCCCTCCAGCAAGACATCATTGCCATTAAACCGAAAAAATTTATAACTGGCGAAGTCTTTTTTTACTTGGGAAAAGATCATGTTTTAAAAATTGAAGCAGGCCCCTATCCCTCTCTTACCCTTCATGAAGGTGAACTCGTTGTTTCAGTAAGAGACAACGCCGTAGATAACTCTAAAATGACTAAACAATTACTGATTAAATGGTACCAACAGCAAGCTCAACTCATGATGGTAGAAAAAACCCGGCATTATGCACAAATAATCGGTGTTAGCCCATCTGCTGTGGTCATTAAATCCTTTAAATCTCGCTGGGGCAGCTGCAATATTAAAGGCGTCATTCAATATAACTGGAAGATTATTATGGCGCCTGAACCCATTATTAATTATTTAGTGGTTCATGAGTTAAGCCATATCCTGCATCATAACCATTCACCTGCCTTTTGGAAGGTTGTTGCGACATATTGCCCCAACTACAAAGAGCAAGGTGTATGGCTAAAACTTAACGGGGCAAGATTGGAAGTTTAATCGACGACTTACTTACCTCAGTACTACCTTTAAAAATACGCGAACCACAAGCCATGATAGTATGATATTTTAAAAGCGATAAATACAGCCTAATAATTGTATGTTGATTGATAATTCACTATCATGCAACACTGTAACACAAATTGTTTTTCTAAAATAATAACAGGAGATAAAATGAAACTAATAACAGCAATAATAAAACCATTTAAAATGGACGATGTTAGGGAAGCATTATCTGAGATAGGTGTCTCAGGTGTGACTGCAACTGAAGTCAAGGGGTTTGGTCGCCAGAAGGGTCATACTGAGTTATATCGAGGTGCTGAGTATGTGGTTGATTTTCTGCCTAAGGTTAAGCTTGAGATTGCTGTGTCCGATGCTATGGTAGAAAAAGCAGTGAGCACCATTGTCAAGGCGGCTAATACTGGAAAAATAGGCGACGGAAAGATATTTGTTTCCAATCTGGAAGAAGTTGTGCGTATTAGAACGGGTGAAACTGGAGAGGATGCAATTTAAAATGTCCTCGACTACAATTAAGCAATTAATTTTAGGTTTATGTCTGCTACCTGATTTAGCCTTAGCTGATTCTTTGAATCAGGCTAATACTTCCTGGATTTTAACGTCTACAGCGTTAGTTCTTTTTATGACCATACCCGGTTTATCATTATTTTATGCCGGGTTAGTAAGAAGTAAAAACGTCTTATCTGTATTGATGCAGTGTTTCGCTATTACCTGTGTTGTTTCTATTCTTTGGCTGGCGGGTGTTTATAGTTTTATCTTTGCAAATGGGGGAGAGTGGCAGAAATTTATCGGTGGGGCGTCAAAAGCATTTCTTCCTGATATCAATACCACAGTACTGACAGGCGACATACCAGAAACAGTCTATTTTATGTTTCAAATGACCTTTGCTATTATTACACCAGCACTGATTGTGGGCGCCTTCGCCGAGCGTATGAAGTTTTCGTCAATGCTCTGGTTTAGTAGTTTATGGCTGATTCTTGTGTATATGCCGGTTTGTCATTGGATATGGGGTGGTGGCTGGTTAGCGGAGCTGGGTACCCTGGATTTTGCTGGCGGTATTGTTATTCACGTTAATGCGGGGGTCGCTGCATTAGTGGCTGCTCTTGTTCTGGGTAAAAGAAAAGGTTTTCCAAATACGGCTATGCCGCCCCATAATATGACTATGGTGGTGACGGGGGCTGGTATGCTTTGGGTCGGCTGGTTTGGTTTTAATGCGGGTAGTGCATTAACCGCAGATGGTCGCGCAGGCATGGCTATGTTAGTAACGCATATTGCCGCCGCCGCTGGTTCGTTAACTTGGATGTTTATTGAATGGAGACGGTTTGGAAAGCCCAGTGTGTTGGGTATTGTTACTGGCATGGTGGCGGGGTTAGGAACAATCACACCGGCCTCTGGTTTTGTTGGTCCATCAGGAGCGCTATTCATTGGCGTGACGGCTGGAGTCGTGTGCTTTTATGCGACTCAATACGTTAAGCGTACTTTAAAAATTGATGATTCTTTAGATGTATTTCCTGTACATGGTATAGGCGGTATCACCGGGTCATTACTGACAGGTGTTTTTGTAAGTGCTGACTTAGGCGGCTTTGGATTGGCTGAGGGTGTTTCTATGACTCATCAAGTCAGTGTTCAAGCTTTAGCGATTGTGGTTACAGCGCTATGGAGTGCTTTTTTTAGCTTTGTGATTTTGAAGTTACTCGATAAATGGTTGGGTCTACGGGTCACGGTCGATCAAGAAATGCAAGGTTTAGATACTGTTTTACATGAAGAAACGGGTTATGTAGACTTATAAAATAAAGGTAGCCCAGCCTTTTCAGTTAGCTGCTAATTTGCAAGATTGCAGATTATTATTTCGATAGATATTAATTCAAATTTAGTGGAAAAATATGACTTATCAGCCTTTGTTAGCAACTTTACAGGAAAGACATAAGCTGTCAGCTTCGGAATTAAAAAAAGTTGAGCGTGTCCAAAAAACCTCAGTAGGAGAAAGTTTGCCCAAGTTGCTTGTTAAGTTGGGCTTATGTTCTGAACTTGATGTTGCTGATACCTTTGCTGAGACGGGTAAATTTGAGAAGGTAGCAACTGGTCAATATCCATTAGAAAGACAATTGCCTGAAGATGTGTCGTTACGTTTTTTAAAGAATTACCATATTATCGGCTTGGGTCAAACGGATAATAATGTGACCGTTGCGATGATGGATCCTGAAGATCAGTTTACTATTAGCGCACTGAGCTTGATGATAGGAAAATCAGTTGTTGTTAAAGTGGGCTTGCTTTCAGAAATAGATGCAGCTCTGGATGTTCAATATGGTGAAGATCGTTCGAGAATGGATAAGTTGATCGATGATTTAGCCTTAGATGATCTTGGGGAAGAAGATTTAGAACATTTAAAGGATTTGGCCAGTGAGGCGCCTGTCATCAAAATGGTTAATTTGATTATGCAGCGAGCGATTGAAACCCGGGCGTCAGATATTCACATAGAACCTTTTGAACAATCTTTAACAGTCAGGTTACGTGTTGATGGTGTTCTACAGGCGATAGATGCGCCTAATGTAAAATCAACCGCAGCGGTCATTTCTCGTATTAAAATTATGGCCAAACTGAATATTGCCGAACGTCGCTTGCCTCAGGATGGACGAATCAAAATTCAAATGTTGGGGAAAGAGCTGGATTTGCGGGTATCTACGATACCTACAATGTATGGAGAGAGTGTGGTGATACGTCTATTAGACAAGGAAAATACCGTACTGGATTTTGAGGCTTTAGGTTTTGCGGGCAGACATTTACAAAACTTTATTGATGTACTGGCTCTGCCTCACGGCATTATTTTGATTACTGGTCCAACTGGAAGTGGTAAATCGACTACTATGTATGCAGCATTAAAGCAGTTAAATACGCCTGAGCGTAAAATAATTACGGTTGAAGATCCGGTTGAATATCAAATGGAAGGGATTAACCAAATTCAGGCCAAGCCACAAATAGGGTTGACGTTCGCCTCCGCTTTGCGGTCTATTGTAAGACAAGATCCCGATGTTATCATGATTGGCGAAATGCGGGATCTGGAAACCGCAAAAATTGCTGTTCAATCAGCTCTCACGGGTCATTTAGTATTATCCACATTGCATACCAACGATGCTGCTGGCGGTATTACACGCTTACTGGATATGGGTCTGGAAGAATATTTGCTGACCTCTACAGTCAATGGCATATTGGCGCAGCGGTTGGTCAGGAAATTATGTCCAGCCTGTAAAGAAAGTACGGTTGCTGCGCCCGAATTAGTTAAGGATTTACAGCTACAGCGTTTTTCTGCTCAGCGTGAGATCGTTTTATACAAGCCCGTTGGCTGTACCGCTTGTGCAGGTACGGGTTATCGAGGCCGACTAGCCATTATTGAGTTTTTACCCATGACCGATCCTATCCGTAAACTTATCATGGCTCATGAAGAAGCAGGGACTATTCAAAAATTGGCTATTGCTGAAGGTATGCAAACGCTTTATGAAAATGGATTGGTAAAGGTTATAGAAGGCATTACCACTCTTGAAGAGGTAATGCGCGTTACTTCGGAAAGCTGAGATGCCTTTATTTACTTATAAAGCAATTAATAGTTTAGGCGAAACGGAGGAGGGTGTTCGAGATGTAGCCGATGAACAGTTACTCATTTCCACTTTACAGTCCGAGGGCTATATTCCTATTCGTGTTGCTCCAGCGAATAGTCGATCATTTTTTTGGTCGATGAATAAACAGACTACGTTATCGCAGAAAGACATCGTTTTATTAACAGGAGAATTAGCCACGTTATTAGAATCTGGCTTACCGATTGATAAATCGTTGTCTGTTTTAATGGATTTGACGGAAGATAATCCACGCTTAACAAAGTTAATTGCCAAGGTGTTAGAAAAAGTGAAAGGAGGCGTGTCTTTGGCGGATGCTTTAGAACAGCAGCAAGGTGTTTTTAGCAAGTTTTATTTGAATATGGTGCGTGCCGGTGAAGCAGGTGGTGGTTTAGATGAGGTGTTAACCCGCTTATCAGAGTATTTGGAGCGCTCGCAGGAATTAAAAGATACGGTGAGTACAGCTTTAATATATCCTGCTATTTTGTTAGTGATGTCACTGGCTTCTTTATTTGTGATGTTAACGTTTGTTGTGCCACAATTCACAGAAATGTTTGAAAGCGCCGGCAAAGCGTTACCTGTGTCTACTCAAATTGTTGTAGGCTTGGCTGAATGGTTACAACGTTATTGGTG
>Ga0007792_10000346_pt1 | contig 16733 bp, 11 predicted proteins | sample CryBogmetaGMA6M_FD_60371 | JGI IMG/M metagenome (GOLD analysis project Ga0007792, IMG submission 60371) | Freshwater microbial communities from Crystal Bog, Wisconsin, USA - MA6M | ecosystem: Environmental > Aquatic > Freshwater > Lake | place: Crystal Bog, Wisconsin, USA | collected 2009-07-06
GCCCGTTGCTGTGGGAAGCCGGCCTCCTGTTTGGTTTCGTGCTGGTACGAACCAACAATCTCCCCGACATGGATACGCCGGTCGCGTTTCGACGGGTAGATTACAAGGTCTCCGTTCTTCGCTTCATGGACAAATCGGAAGATTTGACCGCCAGCATTTGGATAATATCCAGGTTTCTGGCCCGGTCTGACCTCAAGAAGCCTCGCCTTAAACTGCTCCCTGTCCGCGCCCAGCGCCGACAGATCGCCCATTTCGACCCACCCCAACGCTATGACGTTGTGCTTCAGAAACAGGTTATCCGCATCCCCTGTTTTCCCGCCATGAATGCCCCACAGAGTTTTTTCAGTTTTGCTCGCCATATAATCCTCGCTCACTGGACGCTTAAGGGCTGATCGTTCCGCTGCCTGAACCTTGCCTAACGCCATATAGAGGCAACGGGTTTCGAGTCAAAGGTAGTCACTTGGGCCGGAAGATTCAAGAAACGGTTTTTTGAAAAACTCCCGACTTGAATTAACCGCCCGCATGAGGCAACAAAATCGAGTCACCGGCCAGAAGAAACCCGAATGCGTCCTATTCTGCAAATGGGTTATCCCATCGACACGGATTGGACGCTATATTGGTCAGAGTTTGGCAGACATGCAGAGCTTTACAAGGGTCGTGTCGAGTGCCTTGGCGAAACGAATGAGCAAGTCAAAGGTGATGTTCTGCTCGCCGCGCTCAACGGTGCCAACGTAATTGCGATGGCAGTCAATGCGTTCGGCCAAACGCTCCTGGGGGCGACAAGGGACAGGCATTCTGTCGCCTAATTTGGAACGCAGTGCGTACCGAATTGAGTTGGACGCACTACCGGGCATTATTGCGCGTGGAAGACGATGGAGCGCGTGCGTGGTATATGGCCGAGGCGGCTGGTCAAAACTGGGGCACGCGGGCGTTGGAGCGCCAGATTGGAACCCTATATTACGAACGCCTCCTCGCCAGCAGAGACCGGAAGCCCGTGAGGGCGGAGGCTACTCGGAAAACAGCCAAAGCCGACCTTATGCCCAGGGAATTCGTGCGGGATCCTGAGGTCGACAAGGGACTGGCATTCTGTCGCCCTGCGGGGGCCTTCTTTGAAAAATACCATTCGTTATGCACAACCCATGTTATCAGGGTTGTGCATGACACCACTGGATCGGCGAGAGGCTGACGGTGATGGCCCTTGCGGGGGGCTTCTAGGGACACCTTGTCACTCGGGAGAAGGGGTCTCATGCGAAGACGCGAAAGGGGGATTGAATTCCAAATCAGTCTTTTCGCGGCTTCGCGCCTTCGCGCGAGATCTCTTATACTGCTCGACACAAGCGATGCTAAAACAATATTTGCAGGCTTTAGCACAACATGCAAATGCCACGGGGACAGCAGATATAGTCCCGAATGGCGCTTAGTTAAGGCTTTCTTTGGTAGCACCCACGCCACCTGCATCGTCATCAACGTGTATGACGGCACGACAATCAAGCCGGGTGAAATCAAGGCCCTCCGGATCATGGAATCCCTGCCCTGGCCGCTGACCGAGGAGACCGGCGCCCGCTATTACGGCGGGAAGAGTTTCAGCTGGCAGCGGAATCAGGAGAGCTGCTGGGGCCCGGTGCGGGTCATCGGGACCGTTCCGGTGGAGGCCGACGGGTCGGCCCACTTCAAGGTTCCGGTGATGGGCAACGCCTCGGTCTATTTCCAGGCCCTGGATGCTCAGGGGATGGAGATCCAGCGGATGCGCACAAGTATCTCCTTCGCGCCGGGCGAGACGCGCAGCTGCATGGGGTGTCACGAGACCCGGGGGACCATCGCGCCCACGATGTCGGCGACGCTGGCCATGAGACGCGCTCCGTCGATGCCGGTACCGCCCCCCTGGGGCACTGAGCCCATCAGCTTCGAAAAACAGGTCCAACCGATCCTGGACCGGCGCTGTGTTTCCTGCCATGGCGGCGAAAAACCCGCGGCCGGGCTGTCACTGGCCGGTGAACCGAAGGTCAAATGGGGCATCGACTTCATGGCCCCCTCGTTTTTCAACATCCGGAAACGCGGCCTGGTTTCCATCACTTACCAGGATATTCAGGGCGGGGAGGTCACCCAGCCCAGGCAGTTCGGCTCCTCCCGCAGCAAGCTGACGCGGATCCTGCTGGATCATGAAAAGCACCGGAAGCTACCCTTGACGGATGAGGAGCGGCAGACGCTCTTCACCTGGGTGGATGCCAATTGCCCGTATCATGACATGACGGTCAACAAGCGTTCCGGCCTCCCGCCGCCCAAGCCCTCCGAGATCATCCCCCAGACCCTGGATAACGCCCACGGCCATCCTGTCCGCGAGCCCTTCCCCTGGCACGACCCCTGGGCCACCCCCACAGAAAGTCCAGCCAGGGAGCAATAAGGGCAGGAGTCGGGGGCAGTGTTCAGGATTCAGTGTTCTGGATTCAGTAATCGGAACACTCCCCCCCTCGCCTCCGTTTCCTCCGCAGAGAGACCATAAACATCGGATTAAATCCAAAGTCCAACGTCTAAGGGACAGCAGGGAACAGCAAGGACAGTCCCTTGAAAGTCCTCCGACTGGGTTCACATGCGCCCAAACACGACCCGCCAGCGCACCTCACGGGAGGCCGGGGCCTTGATGGTGACGCGGGCCAACCCCGGCTCCTCGTTTAGTTCTGTGGTCACGCCGGCAGTCTTGTCGGCGGACGAAAGCTCAACCCCTTTCGCCTTCCAGTGACGACCGCCATCAAGCGTCCCGGCGATCCGTAGCTCGTAGGGATCGTTGCCGACAACACGGCTGACACCTGAGAGCGTATTGAGCTTCCACGTCTCGTCCACAACATCAACCATGCCCTGGGTCACGTGACGCGAGGTGGAGAGCAACACGGGATGTCCTTCCGCGGCGCGAACAGCAATGACACGGCAGGCCTGCGAGGGCATTTCGAACGCGAATTTGCCCGTGAACTCCGTCACCAGCTTGTTAGCCCAGAAATCGAAGGCGTGATAGGTCGCTTTCGGATCAAGTCCGGCCTTGGCCGCATCGTATTCCAACGTCACCGGCCGGCTCTCCCAGTTAAACAGACCGAGAACGTCGCGCCTCACGGCGGACGGCCGGGCGTCGGTGACCAGCCAGATGCCGGGCACGTTCCGCTCGAAGTAGTCCACCGGCCGGGCGGTCCCGTCGTGGGCGGGCATGGTGCGCTTGAGCAATTCAAGCCGTTCGGCCGGCAACTTCGGCAGCCAGTCGCTATTCAGCCAGAACGCGCCGCTAAGCGCGATCCAGGAGACGATGAGCTGGGCGTGGGCAAGCGGGATCGAGGCGCGGACATAGCACGGGTCCGGATCGTTCCACCAGACTCGACCGTTGAGGAAGTAAAGGCGCGAACCGCGGATCGGGCCACGGGTGATGGCCTCCCAATCCTGACCGTTGTCCGGGCCGATACGCATGGAATCCACCAATCCCATGGAGCCACCGAGACTGCGCATGTTCTGGCTGGCACAGCACCCCGAGAAGAAGACATCAGGTCCGGCGGCCCGACGAATAAGCTTCAGCCCATTGCGGAAGCTCTCGATGCCGGTCTTGGACGGATCGTGGAACGGCTGATGGTTGCCGATATTGTCGTCCTTGTAGCCGTCGTTGACATAGATCTGCTCGGTGCTCGTACCGGTCCACAAACCGTCCATCTTGAAGTAGTTGTAACCCCACCCGTGAATGGTCTTGATGAGACCGGAAATATGGTCCTGAACCTCGGGATGCGTGAGGTCGAGACTGGTGCCGCCCCACGCGGTCTCGTAGGGCTTCCCATCGAGGCGCCTCGTGAACCAGTGCTGGCGCTCCTTGTACTCCGGATCCTGGTGGTTGCGCGCGAAGGGCATGAACCAGATGCCGGCGGTCAGTCCACGCTCAGCAATCTTTTCCGCCACGGGCTTCATGCCGTTCGCATAGGGTCCGTCGGGCTTCACGCGGTCAAAGCCGCGACGCGGGCCGTTGAACTTCCCGCCCGCCTGCCACTCGTCGTCAATTTGCACAAAGGAGAAACCGAAGGGCTTCAGCTCGCGCGCCGCGAACCCAGCCAGTGTGATGATGTCGCGCTCGTTGCACGCGCCGGCGCCGTTCTGCTTGTCATCCATTCCGCCAACCTCGGAATACCAGGTACAGTAGCCGCTGCAACGGGGGTGCAGCTTGATGTCGTATTGCTTCCTGATGGCATCGGCGAACAACTCCTCACCAATGCGTGCATCATCGAACAAGCCAACGGCGAGGGTCTCCAGCCGCTCCGACTTCCCGGGCGGAATCCGCAAATGCCCGTAGTCAATCTGCGCCTTGAATTCAACCTTGCCGTCCTTGATGGTGGAGAACATCACGCCATCGCCGCGGTCGTGGCTGACCCAGCCGGCGACCACGCCCCGGCGCGTCACGGGGTCCGCGCAGGTCAGGAAAACATAGCTGCCGGGGTGCTTGTCCGGCGCGGTAAGCCCCGCCGTGCCCATCGTGCGCAATTCGCCTGCAGGCTTGCCGAGGTCAAGCGCGAAGGTCGCCGGCACAACCCGCTGCAGGTCGGTCGCCGCCGAGCTCCCATTCGCCAACGTTTTGCGGATCAACAGGAAAGGCAGATCCTTGTAGAGTTCCAGCGCGGTGCTGCCGCCTTCCGCCGACGTGACAACGATCTTGCGCCCTTTGCCGAAAACAGGATCTCGTGCCACCCCCACCACCGCCTGTGCAGGGTCAATCATGTCCAAGCGTCCATCCGAGATGAACGCCCTGCCCGAGCCCTTCTCCATAACGGCAAACATCCCTGTTGCGGTGTCGTATTTAACGGCCATCGTGCCGTTTTCGACCGTGTGCACGCCTGCCGCCGCAGAGAGGACAAGGCCCAAGAACACTATCAGGATTGCATCGTTTTCCCGCATCATCGTTTCATGCTCCATGTCAGCCAGCCTTTTGACAATTTCCTTCCTCAAATCCGCCATCACAACTCCAATATATTGCCAGCAGGCGCCAAGGGACAGACAAAAATAAAGCCTAGGGAGTAATAAGGGCAGGAGTCGGGGGCAGTATTCAGGATTCAGTGTTCAGTGTTCAGTGTTCTGGATTCAGTAGTGCAATAGCAGCCAATGTTCTGCGTGTTGCGCATAAGCTGGTCGCCCACTAAGACAAGTCCGGCAAAGGCCTCATTCTTCCAGTTTTTGGCGCCTGCGGCGCGATTGTTAGGTGATGGCAGATTCGTAGCCCCATATTGGTTCAAGACAGAGCCCCTGCCCTCCTCGGCATCACGGACCAGTTCGGCGTAATCACTCCCCAGGGGACAGCAGGGATAGTCCCTTGCGAACCTTGATATTCGCGGCCTCAATAGCATCCATGGCCCGGCGTTTGGCGGTGAACCTTTCATGCAGGGCTTTCTCCCCCGCCGTCCAGCTATTGGCCTCCTCATAGTTGCCGCAGAACGGGACTCCCAGGTCTATCCAGCAGGAAATCATGTCGAGCTGGTCCGGCGTCAATTTCACACCACGGTGCTGATGACGCAACATGACCATGATCTTACTTCGGGCTGAACCGTACGCATACGGAGGCAGCATCGGCGGCGCGGATTGCGATGGCACCCAATTCACCAAGGCACCGGGATGCCCCAAAAGCGGAAATGGCGTCTTCGGATCCCTCGACTTTGCAGCAGTCAAGGCCACATACGATTGGGTCCATACCCGCTTGGCAACCGGATCTTCAACCGGCTTACTGGTCCAGTTCGGAATGTGACGGCCTATCACTGTTTTTCCCCCGTCATGACACTTGATACAATTCGCATCCAGAATCGGCTGAATGTGGCGCGGAAAACTGAAGCCTTCCGCCAGATCACCTACCGGCGTAAGCGACTGAGGCCCCTTGGCAAACGCCACCGTCTTGTCGAGTTCCGCGGGCGGGGCTGAATTCTTGTTCTCATGACACCCCACACACGCGAAGGTCTCCCCGGGCTGCAGCGTAGACCAGGACCGCATGGTTTGAACCACCTGGTTACTGGCATCAAGCACCTGAAAATATACCGGTGTCCTCGCCGGCACGGTGAACATAGCCGACCCATCCGCAAGAATCGGGGTTGTCCCGAGCACGCGCTTGGGATCCCAGCACCCGTTTCCTATCGATACAGGAGTACTGACAAGCGCCCCCCCAGCCGCCCCGTTGTTCTCATTATACCCGATTCCCGCAACGCGATAATCCAATGCCACCACACGCAGGGCTTTCGCCGTGCCTTTCGGGATCCCTTTCAATCCAGGCCCCTCGTAAACGTTCTGCATGTAGTAGGTCCCCTCCTTCTTCCGGTAGTCCACGAGACTCGGCCGCACATGTGGAACCTCCCGGGCGGCCAGCGGAACAGACTGGCAACAGGATTCATCAGGAGAAGCCGCCAACAACTCGCGGCGCCCGTCGATCGCCATGTAATAGATGCTGAACCGGCCGCCCCGGCCCGCCTTTTTGCAGGGCTCATTCACGGGCGAAAAAGTGACCAGGAACTCACGCTCGTTCAACGCCCATGGATACATCCACAAGGGCCCATCCTGGCCATAGGCATCCACCCGAACCGCAGGCGTGTCGCGTACCGGGGCGATAAGCTGGACCCCATCGTTCTCCTGGCGGCCCTTGTCCGGATCAACCACACAGAGCTTCCCCGCCTGGCCGCTGTGATGCCCCGACGCAATGGCCACGACTTTACGCGTCCCCGGAATTCCGCGGGCATGCAGGAGACTCGTCGGAAACCAGGAGTTATTGCCGTAGAATTCCGTCTGACCGGTCCCGTCGGGCATCATCTGAAACAGGGACTGGACAAAGATCTGGCCGCGGTCATTGTATTCCCAACGGGTATACGTCACCCGGCCATCCTCCAACACCTGGGGATAATTCACATGAACCTGGTCAAAACTCAGCCGCCTGAGATAACGGCCATCCTTGTCACAGGTGTAGAGGTTACTGACCTCGGTCCACCAGCAATCCACGGTTTGGACGCATCTCGTGGAGTTAAACACAATATCGCCATCGGGAAGATAGGCGCCCTCATAATCGGCAAACCCAAGCCCCGCAGTGATTTGACGCACGGCACGTGTAGCCACCTCCATCTCGTACAAATGGTAATCATCCAACCGGTCATCCTTCTTCCAGGAAAACAGTATCCGGCTACCATCCCAGGATACGGCCGGATCGCGGATTACACCCTTCTCGTCCTTAACCAGCGTCGTCACCCGGCCCCGCGTGCCATCAAACTCCAAGAGACACAACTCGCTTCCGGGAATAAAATTCCGCTCTTGTTGAGCATCGCTCAACGCCTCGGTATACGCATAATGAGACCCCCCGAGATTGAAATGCCGGGTGAACACAAGGCGCGGAGCTTTTGCCAGGAAAGACTTCAGCCTGGTCGCTCGACGCCGCTCACACAACTCCGAGTATGTCTCCAACCAGCGCGGATCGCCAAGCGAAGGTTTCCCTTCAAGTAATTCCCTGGCCTTGTGTTTCAATTCCGACGCAATGTCCTGGCCGCACTCCTGCAAGAGCCCCTCCAGCACATCCCGGGCCAACACGGGATCATCCTTGCCCCTTAGCCAGTCATTGCGCCGCGTCCCGAGGTCTTGCAGGATCCAATCGGATTCAACAGGAAACTCACGATCAAGCATTATCCAGGCCTTCACCACCGCAGTTGATTCGCCATGACTCAATGAACTTCTTGCAGCTTGAAAAGCCCGGCACCAGGCAGATTCCCGGGTAGCGGTCTCGCCACCCTTGCAAAAAGACACCAGAGCCGACAGGAATATCAGCGACAGAAGGGCAATCCGGTTACAGCAGCCATGTATCGTAAGCATAGCCCAAACAGCTCCCATTTTGATGGAACGACAACGTTCCTTTTTCGCCACATACACAAGTGATTACACGCCCATTGACAATAGCGTACAAAGCGCCATTTACTACCACCCTTTCGGGTGAAAAGTGCGTGTGTGCCGCAATAGGCGCTTAAGATAAGGATTTCTTCGGGCGCACCCACCCCGCCCTGCGGGCACCCTCCCAGGAGTGGATCTAGCATAACGCGTTGTCCCGCAACAGGTAACCTCCCTGGAGGGGTCGCGTAGCGGGGGTGGGCCAGAGACCGAGAACCCGTGTTATCAGGGTTGTGCATGATCCCGCTGGAGCGGCGGGAGGCTGACTGTGATGGCCCTTACGGCTTAGTGAAGTTGTGCCGCCGGGTCCTGCTGGTAGTAGAGCATCAGCTCCGCGTACAACTGGGGGTGCCGGCTTCGCAGTCTGACGGGTGTCTCAAAGAAGGCCTCGGTGGCGACGGCAAAAAACTCGGCCGGATTCGTAGCCCCGTATTGGTTCAAGACAGAGCCCCTGCCCTCCTCGGCATCACGGACCAGTTCGGCGTAATCACTCCCCAGGATACGGGCCCACGCACCATACATTGAGCGCCGGGGCAGTGCGGGCGCCCCGTTGGCGGCCCCGTCCTCCTCGTCAAGCTGATGGGCAAACTCATGGAACACGACATTATGCCCGTCATCAGGAGCAAACGCGCTATGCTGGACTTCATCCCAGGCTAGTACGACATTGCCATGGCGCCAGCTTTCCCCCGCCAACGCCTGGTCCGCCTCGACCACCTGCCCCGCCGGCCCAGCCTGATAACGGGAAACCATAAAGGGATGGGGATACACCAGAATGGTGACCAACAGGGGGTAATAGTCAGTCTCCCGATGCAGAAGCAGGACGCAGGCGTACGCGGCAACCGTTACCCTGATTTCATCCGTGATCGCCAACCCACCACACCCTTCAAACCGTTTCTCAGCCAGAAACACCTGGATATGCCCCTGCAACTCATGCTGATCTTCAGGGGACAGGCGACCGTAAACCGGAACGGCGCGCTGGATCAGCTCACCCCATTCGGGAGGGAATGGTTGCGCCTTGATCTTTTCACGCCGCCTATGGGTGAGTCCGAACACAGCACCAACTTACCACCTCAAAGGGGCGTGGGGACAGGCAATTAGTTTCACTGGCGTCCCCAGGGGGGAAGGAAGGGACAGTCACTTGCGAGCCTTCACCCGCTCCCCGATCGGCCAAATCATCTGCTGTTTCCATACCCGTCCTGTGCTATAGTGCTCATGTATTTTGACTCCTCTTGGCGGAGTCCGGCGCAAATCACCATGTTCGGGCCGGCTGTGCTTTGACGGTCATCTTCGCAAAGTTTAAGAAAAGGAAAAACTTGCCGGCTACCAAGGCAGCCGGCTAAGTTCAACCAGCAGGTTCATGAGACACTTTGCAGCGCGCTTGACCTGCAACCTTCTGCAAGAGGAGCGGAGAGATGAGACGAACAACACTATTTGTTCTGTTGGGGATATTGATGCTTTCGAGTTCAACATACGCAAAAGACAGAATCGAACCGACCAAGACCTTGCCCTACAAGAAACTCGGCAAGATTGAGCTCAAGCTCCATGTCTTCAATCCCGAAAATCACAAACCGACCGACAAGCGGCCTGCTATTGTCTTCTTCTTTGGTGGCGGGTGGATGGGAGGCACTCCAACACAGTTTTATCAGCAGGCTAAGCGCTTCGCGGATTATGGTTTTGTGTCCATGTCGGCGGAATACAGGGTGTCCACGAGACACAAAACGACCCCCTTTGAGTGCGTCAAGGACGGCAAGTCAGCTGTTCGCTGGATTCGACAGCATGCGGTGGAACTGGGTGTCGATCCCGACCGCATTGTCGCCGCAGGGGGATCTGCGGGTGGTCACATTGCCGCGTGCACCGGCATCATCCAGGGACACGAGGAAGAAGGAGAAGATTCAAGCATTAGCGCTCTGCCCAACGCCATGATTCTATTCAACCCGGTTATCGATACGACGGAAAAGGGTTACGGCATGAGCAACATTGGCCGAGATCGAAAGACCGAGATCTCGCCATGTCATCATATCCAGAAAGGCATCCCGCCAACACTGGTGTTTCACGGCACGGCAGACAAAACTGTCCCGTTCGAAAACGTCGAACGCTTCACGAAACTCATGAAGGAAAACGGAAACACATGCATACTCGTTCCCTTCCAGGGAAAAGATCACGGGTTTTTCAATGGATCGCACTTTCGACCGATCAATGGTGACGCCGATTTCAACATCACCATGGATAAAAGCATCAACTTCCTGAAAGACCATGGCTTTTGAGGCTGACAGGCGGGCTATGTCATCCGCTCGATCGACGCCCGCTTGGCCTCGTAGGCCTTACCCATGCCGATACTGATTGCCTCGTCGCACAGGGCCAGTGCCTGCTCGAACTCCCCGCCGTCAATCGCCAGGGCAATTCCCCGCTCGAATAGCCGGATCGACAGGCGGTACTCGCGGAAGGCAGACGGCATCTCATCGCGGGCCACCGGCAGGTAGCCCGCCGCCGTGGCCACCGCCGAGCGGCAGGCTTCAACGTCTCCGCCCTGGAAGGCGTCCTCGGCCATCAGGTCGAACAGGAAGAATTTCACGGCGTTCGGGATTGAGTTGGCCCGCCCGATGAAGTTGAGCAGATACTTCCCCGCTTTCTCAGGACCGCCTGACAGCGCCTCCTGGTGACCCGCCATGAGATCGGCAAGTATCTCGGCGGGCGTCTTCCGTATCGGATCTTTTCGACTGGACATAGCGGCAGGGTGCCAGAGAATGGCGTCGGACGCAAGCGCCCGGGGTGACGGCGGCAAATTGGGTGAATGCGTTCAGCCCGCGAATTGAAGGTCGTACAGGCGCTTGTATGTACCGTTGGACCTCAGCAGCTCCTCGTGGGTGCCCGATTCGACGATCCGGCCCTGATCCAGGACGATAATGCGGTCGCAGTCAATAATGGTCGACAACCGGTGGGCGATGGCAAAGACCGTCCGCCCGGTCATCAACTCATGCAGGGCCGACTGAACCAGCCGCTCTGACTCGGTATCCAGCGCGCTGGTGGCCTCGTCGAGGATCATGATGGGGGGATTACGCAGCATCGCCCGGGCAATCGCCAGACGTTGCTTCTGGCCGCCTGACAGCCTGACCCCGAGGTCGCCCACCTTGGTTTCATATTGCTGCGGCATTTCCATGATGAATTGGTGGGCACTGGCCTGCGTGGCGGCCGCTATGATCGCCTCCCGGCTGGCCTCCCGTGACCCATAACTGATGTTGTTCGCCACCGTATCGTTGAAAAGCACCGTATCCTGGGTCACGATCCCCATCAGCCGCCGCAGGGAGGGAATGGTCATGTCCCGGACATCCATCCCGTTGATTTTCAGGGCACCACCCGTGACATCATAGAAGCGGGGGATCAGGCTGACGAGCGTGGTCTTCCCCGATCCCGACCCGCCGACAATGGCGATACGCTGTCCTGCCTTCACATCCAGCGACACCCCGTCCAACACGTGGCCTTCACCGTAGGAGAACGCAATCTTCTCAAACGAAATCGATTCGACCTTCCCCTTGAATTCCACCGCATCCGGACGCTCCTTCACGGAGACTGGCGTATCCAGAACCTCGAATATCCGGTCGGCCGCAGCCCCCGCCTGCTGGATCTGCAGGTGCATGCGACTGAGTTTCTTGACCGGCTCATACATCATGAACAGCGCCCCGGCATAGACCATGAACTCGTTGTACTTCATGCCGAGTTTCCACACATAGATCAACACCAGGCTCACGCCTATGGTGGAAATAAACACAATAATCGGCTCCACCGCGGCATTGGCGCGCATCACCTTGATGGTGCGCCGGAAAAAAGCGTCGTTCTGTTCCTCGAACCGGCCGGTCTCATACGGCTCCATCCCGAATGCCTTGACGACCCGCACCCCGCCGATCATTTCCTGCAGCACTGAAACCAGGTCCGCCACGCGCTGCTGGGCCTCCCGCGTGAAACGCCGGACCCGCCGCCCGAATACCGCCACGGGCAGAATGCAGATCGGGAACAAAACCATACTGATGAGAGCCAGCCACGGGTCAATCAAGATGAGCGCGGCAACCGCGACGATCAAGGTAAGCGGTTGCTTGGCCACATCCTCAACCACCACGGATACCGCATTTTCCACCGCCATGGGATCATTCGTGGTCCGGGCAATGAGCTCACCGCTCCGGCTCGAAACAAAGTAGGACAACGACAAGGCGTTGAGTTTGCTGAACAGGGCATTGCGCAAGTCCATGACCACACGCGACCCGACCCATCGGATCTGATACTTCGACATGTAGTCCGCCACGCCACGGATAATCCCCACGACCGGCAGCATCAGGGCGGTAAATATGATCAGCCAATCCGCGGAGAAATTCTTCAGGAGCGATGCCGAGAGCCTTGACTGGAGCGCGGCAAGTCGCTTTTTCAACGATTCCAGCCGTCCGACGGTGACCTTGGATCCAGCGACGGCTTGTCCTTCCACGGGAGCGGGCACCGCCGTTTGCCGGGCGATCGATTCAGCCGACTGGTCATGCGGGCTCTGGACAACTGCACCGGGGGCAACGACTGGCGAGCGGTCAAAGAAAACAGGAAGCCCCTTGTTTACAAACAGCAGGAACCCCCCGTTCGCTATCGCGTAAAGACATCCGAACAGGATTCCGATGACCACGCGCCTCCAGTAAGGGCGAGTGTAGGTCAATAGGCGGCGATACGTGGCCATTTCTCCGCGTTTGCTTTTTTCCGGTGCTCCCATAGCGGGCTAGAATCATGCCGGAGGTAGGTAATTTCAAGTGCAAATTTCAATCACCCGCCGAACTCCGCCACAGCCTCATACATTGCCACAATGTTTTGCGGCGGGACTTCAGGCAGAATATTGTGAACGGTATTGAACACAAACCCGCCCCCGGGTGACAGGATGTCGAGCCGCCGCTTCACATGCTCCTTCACCCCCGCCGGCGTGGCACGGTTCAACACCGTCCGAGTGTCGCACCCCCCGCCCCAGAAACAAATGTCTTTCCCGAAGTCCCGCTTCAACCTCTCCGGCTCCATGTCACGGCAGGTGGTCTGAACCGGGTTGATGACGTCATAACCCGCCTCAATCAGGTCGGGCATCAGCTCATGGATGGATCCGCAGGAATGCAGGAAGGTCTTCATCCGGCTCTTCTTGTGAACGGTCGCGCAAAGCTGCGCATGCCGGGGCTTGAACAACCGGCGGTAAACATCCGCCGACATGAACGGCCCGGTATCCATCCCCAGGTCATCCCCGAAGCGCAGGATGTCACACACGTCGCCGACCGTGTCGCAAACCTTCTCCAGCGTCGCCAGATGCCGCTCCATCAGCGCATCGAGCAGCTTCTCCACCATCTCAGGCTCCGCATAGACGTCCATGAGGAAATTGTCCATCCGCCGCAGGAAGGTCCCCCACTCGAATAAGTTGCAGCCACAGACAATCATCAAGGCACGGTCCGAGGAGGCCCGAAGGGCCAGCGCCCGCTCCCGCAGTGTGGTCCAGAACCCCGGGTCGCCCGCATGATCCCAGGGACTGTGCACCAGGGCCGCCCACAGGATCTTCCCCATCTCCCGGTCCAGCCCGGAAAAGTCTGCCGGATACCCATCCACATAGGGGAAATAGGACTGGTCATAGAACGTGCCGCCCGCCGGCATGTGCGCGATGTCCGTACCGTCCTTATGCCGGGCAACATAGGATCCGTCCGGCTGCCTTTCCGGATGGAACCACACCGGATACTGGGCGCTCTGCCCATCCGCAAGCTTCACATCATACCAATCCGCATCACGGGTATTGAACGTCCGCCCGACATCCACGACATCAATCTTAAAGCGGTCCAGAATGTTCTCCTCGGGCTGGGCCAGTTGCTGCACCACATCATACAACCGGGTATGGCCCGTCGTGACACCTAGGTGCTTCTTGAGGTTCCCGTAGGCTGTCGCCGATATACCCGAACTGGGCGTGGCGCCAAGATCGACCGGCACACGGTCAGGCTGGCGATGTTCGATGGCCGACACTATTCGTTCGCGGGATGTCATAACTTCCTCCTTATTTCTCCACAGGCACCACAATACCGCGCATGATGACTTTCTGGCAAAGCACAAAGACAATGAGAGTCGGAATAGAGGCCAGCATGAGGGACGCAAACACCACCCCCTGCCCGCTTGTCGCCTGCAACTGGTACAGCCATGGCATGATCGTCCACATGCGCTCATCCTGGCAAAGCAGCAGCGCCATCATGAAGTTGGTGTAGGCCCCCGTAAAGGCCCCCAGGGCCGTGACAGCCAGGATCGGGGTACTGAGGCGCATGGTGATCTGCCAGAAGAGCCTGAACTCCCCCGCCCCGTCCAGCTGGGCGCATTCATACAACTCCCTGGGAAGCGAATCAAAGAACCCCTTCAGCAGGAAAATGGTATAGCCGTTTGCCAATCCGGGCAAGACGAGTGCCGCAAAGGTGTTCAGCAGATGAAACTGACGCAACATCAGGAAGACCGGGATCTGCGTCACCATCGGCGGGAAGGCCATGGTTAACATGAGGAACAGCAGCAGCTTGTAGGTAGACCGGGGCCGGTACCGGCTCAGGGCATAGGCTGCCAGGGGATTGAAAATCAGCGCACAGAGCACCGAGAGGCCGCAATACAGGGCGGTATTCGCCAGCGCCCGGCCATGACGGAAAATGTAGTCGCCCACGCTCCGGAAGTTGCGGGTGACGAATTCCCTGCGAAGTTCATGAAGAGTAGCCTTGAAGGCCTGGTAATGAAACTCGCGCTGGGGCGGAAGGATGGCCTGCCACGAGGAAATTGGTGATTTGAGGTGACGGCTCAGCTGCTCGAGTGAGCCATACTTCTTCTGGAGCCAGTCCCGGAAACGGAAATCCACGGTATCCAGCACGAGGGATTCCGCGGGAAGAAGGTATTGCGTCCCGGTCTCGGGATCGCGCCAGCCATGCAGGAATGACTCCCAGTCGGACAACACCACCCCCGCCGCGGGCGGCTGTGTCGGGAAAGGCACCTGATCAAAACGGGAATAGGAGGTCGAGTACCGGCTGTTCAAGGTTGCCACATCCTTGTACTTGGCCGTCAGGAATTCGCGATAGGAGGGCGCCGCCGTGGCATCGGCCCGAATCCAAACCAGCCCCAGAATACCGCGGACGAAACGCTCCCAGTCGTCCCGTTCCAATTGAGTACTCTCTGCCGAATCCGGAATTCGCCGGGTCAGATGGATATCACTCCACAGGGAATAAGCGGTGCCGTGGGATGCATTGTAAGTCGCGAGGTCATGGGTGTACTGGTTCTTCAAAAAAGCAATTTTATAGAATCCCTCGGCACTGAAGTAATATCGCTTGTCCCGGGGCTGAGTCCGGACATAATCCGCCACCGCCCGGTCGAAGGCCCTGTCCCCGCCCTTGACGCGGCGCTCGAGACCATTCTTGGGCAGCACAAAGAAGGCATTCCACCCGACAAAGGTCGTCCCCAGGGCATCGTTGAGCCGCGTGATGTCATCCCCGTACACCCGCTCGAGCTGATGCTTGAAGTCCCGGAGACTGGAGGGGATGGCGCCTCGTGACTGCGGAGTCGCCAGGTATCCCAGCTCAAAGGTGTGCGCAGGCAGGTCCGCCGATTCCAGAAACTCCCGCCACTCGGCGACCAGTCCGGGCATCCCGTCGGGAGGCTCGACTTTCTGGAATGTCGCCGCGTCACTTCCGTATGCCCACCGCATCTGGCTCAGCGACTCGTTGAAAAGCCCCTCGATGTGTTTCCGGTATAGCGCGGTTTCATCCCGCAAGAAGGCCGGGATCACCCGCTGATCCGCCGCATCCACCGATGACTTCGTACTCCCCGCCAGCATCAGCAGGAACGGATACACCATGGTCACCGCCCCGCCAATCAGCAGCACATACATGACCGCGATAAGCAAACGGGTCTTCCAGTGGCGTCGTCCTATTTGTGACAATATCGGCATGGGAAGAAAGTGTTCAGTATTCAGTGTTCAGTGTTCAGAAAATACTCATCGCCCGGGCCATAACTTGGGGCGGGTTCGCCTACACGGCCATATCCAGACCCCTTGAAATCCTCTGAACGATCCATCATGGCTTGCAGCATACGTCCGATTTCAATTAATTCACCACGTATCCCCTGGCTTGCATCGGGTTTCACGTAGTGACAATCCACGCATATATCAAGCCAATGTTCTGTTTCATTTTTCTCTCCATCAGCGTCAGACAGTTTTGAGACAAAATGATTAGGATAACGCCGCTTGGCCCACGCCTCGGCTATTTGCGCCCCAATAGATCGCGAAATCCTGCGAATTTGATCCACAAGGGAATATCGCTCATCGTTCGGAAAGGATTTAGTAAGCGCGAAGACGGTATCAGCGACATGCCGGGACTTCTGATACACAATCAAATCCCGATAAGTTTTCGCAAAGGAGTTTCCGCCCGTCATCATCTTTCCCTTTCTGAACACTGAATACTGAACACTGGACACTCTCTTCTAACCTGCCTTAAACTCCACTCGCGACAGCATCTTCAACTGCTGAACCGTGAACCCCACTAATATCACCCCCAGCATCCAGGCGGCGGCGGTGGCGGGACCGAACTGGAGGAAGGTGAAGGCCTTGTACCAGATGTGCAGCCCGGCGACTTCCGTGTTGGCGGCGCCGCCGGTCATCACCAGGATGTTGCCCGTCGCCGCATAGAAGGACCCGATGAACGCGCCGACAAAGTTGATGAGGATCAGGGGTTTCAATACGGGAAACACAACAAAGAGGATCTTATCAATGAAGGTTGCGCCATCCACGTCCGCCGCCTCGTAATAATCATCAG
>Ga0007792_10000348_pt1 | contig 16627 bp, 12 predicted proteins | sample CryBogmetaGMA6M_FD_60371 | JGI IMG/M metagenome (GOLD analysis project Ga0007792, IMG submission 60371) | Freshwater microbial communities from Crystal Bog, Wisconsin, USA - MA6M | ecosystem: Environmental > Aquatic > Freshwater > Lake | place: Crystal Bog, Wisconsin, USA | collected 2009-07-06
CGCTGGCGGGCCGTGCCGTCAAGGCGCTGGGCGTGCCGGTGATCGGGGTCGATTTCCTGGTCGATGAATCAACCGGGCGGCATTGGCTGATTGAGCTGAGCCCTGACCTGGCGATTTCCCCTCCTGAAGGCGAGGAGGTGGCCCGGCATTTTATCGACTACCTTTTCCCGGAGACAAAGCTATGAAATCATGCCATCTGGTCGGCGTTGCCGGCGTGGGAATGAATGCCCTGGCCCAGGCCCTCAAGGGGGGCGGGTGGTCTGTTAGCGGCTCTGACCGTTACGAGGATCAGGGGCAGGATCTTGAGGTGATCCGGAAGTTGAAGGAGGCGGGAATCCGGTTTTTCCCGCAGGATGGGTCCGGGGTTACCGGGGATACCGGCGCCGTGGTGGTGAGCACCGCGATCGAGAAGGACAACCCCGATATCGCGGCGGCGGAGCGGCTGGGGGTGCCCGTGCGGCACCGCGCCGAGATGCTCGCGGAACTGGTGCAGGGGAGGGAAACCGTGGCGATTGCGGGCACCTCCGGCAAGACGACGGTGACGGGTATGGTGGGATGGCTGCTTGAGCAGCTCGGGGCAGATCCCACGGTGGTGAATGGGGGCGCTCTGGTGAACTGGGCCGATGATCACCATGTGGGGAACGTTCGGACCGGCAGCTCCGGCCTTTGCGTGATCGAGGCGGATGAGAGTGATCGTTCACTCCTTCGTTTTTCGCCCGAGTGGGCGCTCATAACCAATATGTCCGCCGATCACTTTAATCTAGAGGAGACTGCCGGGCTGTTCGGGCAGTTCAGGGGGCAGGTCCGTCGCGACTGCATCGCGGGCTGGGATTCCGGAATGCCGTGGCAGGGGCTCAAGCCGGTACTGAGCCGGGACGGGTGCCGGTTCAAGTATGAGGGACTGGAGTTCACCATCCCGCTGCTGGGGGCTCACAATGCGGAGAATGCCCTGCAGTCGGCGGTATTGTGTCAGCGCATGGGGTTTGATCTGGGCCGCATCCGTGATGCGCTGGGACAGTTCAAGGGTATTCAGCGCCGATTGGAGCGGGTGGGGGAGGCTGGTGGGGTTACGGTGGTGGATGAGTATGCCCATAACCCGGCGAAGATCTCGGCGGCGTGGCGGGCTGTGGCGCCTTACTATTCGCGGGTCACGGCGTTCTGGCGCCCCCACGGGTTCAGGCCGCTGTCCCTGATGTTCAATGACATGGTGGCGATGTTCTCGGAAGTGTGCCGTCCGCAGGACCGGCTTTTCCTGATGCCGGTGTATTACGCCGGTGGAACGGTGAGCAAACAGACGGATTCCGATACCCTCGCCACAGCGTTGAGGGAACGCGGTGTGCCGGCCGTGTGGGTGCCGGACTATGATACCCTGATGGCTAAGATCATGGGGGACTGCCGGCCAGGCGAAGTTGTCCTGTGCGTGGGTGCCCGGGATCCCGGGATCCCGAAGTTTGCCCGCGAGCTGGTCAAAAGGTTAGTGTGAGAGCTGGTGGCCGACTGGCCCTCGCGTTCCCGCCTGCCGGAGATCACGCGCCTTCCTGGATAACCTTGTCCCAGTCGTAGACTCCGGCGATGGTTTTTCCGGGGGAGACGGTCAGGAAGTCGGCTTCGTTCCAGTCGCCGCGGATGAGGCCGCGGATCAATTGCAGTGAGCCCTGGAGTTCAACGAAGGTTTTGCCTTCCGCCTCGGCCTTGGCTTTAAAGCGATCGGCATGGCCGAGGTGAGCGGTTTCGGGATGCGTGATGAAGACCGCCTCTTTGTGGGATGCATCCAGCGAGGGCGGATGCATCTCGTCCCAGACATACCGTGCATTCTCCTCCCCGTACTGCTCCACCAGTGCGGCAAAGCCGTCCCCGTACTGGAGGGTGGGGGTTTCGCCGTCGCCCGTGCGCAGGTAGTATTCGCCGCGCTCCATATACCCGCAGGAGCTGAAGGGCATGCTCGGGTTGTCCTTGAAGTGCTCGGTGAACCGGGCGCGCGATCCGAGCAGGATGGTGCAGCAGTCGTGGCCGCGCGGAATGACCAGCGGGATCGTCGCCGGTGCGCGCAGGCCGATCGTGGCATTGCCGCATATCCCGAAGAGCAACAGAATGGCATCGTACTTCTTGGCGCTCCTGGCGGTGTCGTCGATCTTTGCCTGAAGGAGTTCGCGCAGCGTCTGCGAGTGGATGTGCTCGCCGAGTTCGGTGTATTCGACATCAATGATATGCGGGCTTTCGGCAATCGCCAGGCAGGCCTCGCGCATAAACACATTGCAACAGAGTAGTTTCAGCAGCATAACGTGATCCTTATGAATATTGGTTCCCCCTGTGATATGGGTTCTGTTTATATCATAGATGAGGCCTGTAACACAATGAAGCCCTGCTCCGGATCCCGCTCCGCGGCATTGTCAGGAGAAAATTATGTGTATTTACCGCGTTGAAAGCAGGATATATATCCAACTTGTTCTGGTACATGTGAGTTTGGTAGTTATAAGTAATTATGAATCATCATGATGGACGTGTAGTGTACTCGCTTGCGGGCGGAATGCCGGACGCGACCCTGAAGCATATTCGTGACGAAACGCTTCGGGTTTTGGAGAAACTCGGCATCGAATGCGACATTCCCGAAGTGCTGGCAAAGCTCTCCGGTGTCAAGGGGCTTACCGTCAAGGGTAAGCGCATACACTATGCGCCCTGGCTGGTGGAAGACTACCTGAAGAGGAACTATCCGAAGCGCCCCCCGCCGCAGCGCAAACCCGGTTCGCTTTCGCTCATGGGCCCTTATTCCTGCCTGAATATACTGGATATGGAGTCCCGCGTGATCCGGAAGCCGACCGTGGCCGATGTCGGGACGGCTGTCCGCCTGATGGACGCCCTCGGGATTGATCTGTATTGGGGCGGGTTCACCCCCTTGATTCCCGATGATGTGCCCAAGCCGATGACGCAACTGGCCATGCTGAAGGCGACCGTGGAAAACCGGAGGGTTCCCGCCGGCGGCGGCGTGGCGGGCTCGCTCCGGGAGGCGGAGTTCATGATCGAGATGGGCAAGGCTTCCGGAAGGGCCGGACCCCATGTCGGGTTCCAGTTCGGCATCAGCCCCTTGCGCATCAACCCCGAAGCCCTCAGCCTCTTCAATACCCTGATCGACAGGGGGTACAGCAAAGACGTGTATGCCTTCTCCGGCTCTATGCTCAACTTCGGCGCCTCAAGTCCCTACTCCGTGGCGGCCTCCTTGGCGCAGGGCGCAGCCGAGGGAATCGGCGGGGCGATGGTTGTTGAGCTTCTCCAGAAACAGGACACCTGGCCCGGATTATCGATCTGGCCATTTGACATGCGCTTTACCTCCATCGTTTTCGGCGCCCCGGAGACGGCTCTCTTCCGGGCACTGGTCCAGCAGTTCTGCGAGTATCTGTTCGGATGGGGCCCCGCCGGCGAGATGATGAGCTTGGCCAAGGATGTGGACGGACAGGCGGCGGCGGAACGGATGGGCTGTGCCATGGCAGATGCCCTGCGCGGCGCACGGGATTTCGCCGGCGCCGGGATGATCTGCATGGATGAGCTCTTTTCCGCTGAACAGCTTGTGATCGACCGAGATATCATCAAGTGGGTGGAGCGTTTTGTGTGCGGCCAGAATTTCTGCAGCGAGACAACCTCGCTGGTCGACATGATCGAGAGCGGGCTGCCCAACGCTACCTATCTGGATCAGGACATGACCGTTGACCGGTTCCGCCAGGACACCTGGATGCCGGAACTGTTCGAGCATTCGACTCTCGGCAAGTGGCAGCACACCGGTGCGACGTCCCTGCGCGACAGGGCCCGGGAAATTGCCAGGGAGAAGATCAAGGCCTCCACCTTTGTGCTGGATGCGGGAATACAGAAGGAGCTGAACCGTATCTACCGGAAGGCGTCCGAGGTCCTGACATAATTAATGAAACGGCTCCTAGGCTTCGCTCCCAGTCGATCGCGAATGCGATCCTGCTAACTTCCGGTCGCTACGATGCCTGGCGTCTGGTCTTTGCCGGTAGTGGTAATCAAGAACGTCTGGATGATCACGGCGAGCAGGATCAGAGACGTGCCCAGGTAAAACCATAGGTTCAACTGCCGGTTTTCATGAAAGATCAGGGCGCCCAGAATAATTCCGTAGACAGGCTCAAGATTGACGGTGAGGTTGGCGGTGAAGGCGGACAACTCGCGCAGGGCGTGTGTTCCGAGATAGAAGGTGAGATTGGTGCAGACCAGGACGAGGATCAGGATCCAGAGCAGGTCGTAGTTGCCATGGGCGGGATCGAACTGCGGTAATAATGGGGCATGCCTGTCCGCCAGGAACGGAACCAGGAGGCTCAGCGCAATGGCCCCGGCAAGCATTTCCAGGGCGGAGAGCGTCAAGGTCCCGGTCTTGTGAACTGCCCGCCTGTTTAACACCGTGAAGAGCGCGGCCAGGAATGCGCTGAACACGCCGGTGGCGATGGCCAGGGGATAATTGATTTCCGCTCCCGACGCCCTTGGCATGGCATGATAAATAAGCAGAATACCCGCCAGAACCAGCATGCCCAGGACGATTTCAACAGGCCTGAAGGGGGTCCGGTTCAACAGCGGTTCCAGGATGGCGGCGAAGAACGAGGCAGAGCCCAGGCAGGCGAGTGTGATGGAGGCGCTGTTGCCCAGCTTGATGCTGCCGTAAAATGCCAGCCAGTGGGAACAGACTAAAAGGCCGATTCCCATCAATGTGGCAATTTGCCTCAAAGGCATTTTTCGCACGCTGCGCCACACTGCAGGAACGCAGAAGTAGACAAGCGCCGTGAGGCACATCCGGTGCCAGACAAGCAGGAACGAACTGTACGAGATGGCTTTCCCGAGGATGGCGGTAAATCCCCACAGGAACACGGTGAGATGAAGGAGCAGAAGTGCGTTCAGGCGTGAATTCATAATGATCGCCCAGTTGGAACTCGAGCTGGCGGATTGCTGGTTTTTATTGTGTCATGACCTGGTCTGTCGCGCATCAAGTTGGGAGGGACTGTACCACGCGGCTCAGTGACTAGGCGAGTCTATAAGGGGGAGTGGAACGTATCCCGTTGAAAAATAGGTTAGATTGGAGCCGGAGGTTGAGGTACAAACAGGCCCTGGTCGCCAATCTCCACGCAGGGGCTCTGGTGGCGGGATCAAAGTGACGGAGGAGAATACAAGACATGAAATCAATTCGTTGGGGGATACTGGGACCGGGGCGAATTGCCAAAAAATTTGCCATCGGCTTGCAGTCCGTGCCCGATGCCGAGCTGGTGGCGGTGGGGTCGCGGCGGAGGGATGCGGCGGAGGCCTTTGCGGCTGAGTTCAAAGTGCCGCGGGCGCATGGAAGTTACGAGGCGGTGGCGGAGGACCCCGGGGTGGATGCGGTGTATGTGGCCACGACGAATCCCATGCATCACGAGAATGCCTTGTTGTGCCTGAGGGCCGGGAAAGCCGTTCTATGCGAAAAGCCCTTCACCCTCAATACTCTCCAGGCCGTCGACCTGATCGAGACCGCCCGCCGGGAAAAGGTCTTTCTGATGGAGGCGATGTGGACTCGCTTCCTGCCGGTCATGGTCCAGATCCGGGAGTGGCTGGACCGGAAGGTGATCGGGGAGCCCAGGATGGTGATGGCTGACTTCGGGTTCCGGACCGGCTGGGATCCGAAGAACCGGGTGCTGGATCCGCACCTTGGCGGTGGGGCGCTGCTGGATGTGGGGATTTACCCGCTCTCCTTCGCCTCCATGGTTTTCGCGGGGGCACCCCGCAAGGTGACCGGGCTCAGCCATCTCGGAGAGACCGGCGTGGATGAGCAGTCGGCGTTGGTCCTGTCTTACGGGGGCGGGGAACTGGCCCTGCTGGCCTGTGCGGTGCGAACCGGTACGGCGCATGAGGCCCGGATTCTCGGGACAGCGGGCTCGATTCATGTCCCGGATTTCTGGCATGGCAGCAAGGCCACCCTCACATTGCAGGGCAAGGACCCCGAGACGGTGTCGTTACCGATGACGGGTAACGGCTACAACTATGAGGCGGTGGAGGTGGGGCGATGCTTGCGCGCGGGGCTCAAGGAGAGTCCCGTGATGCCGCTCTCCGAGACGCTGTCCCTGATGGGCACCATGGATGAACTTCGCCGGCAATGGGGGATGGTGTATCCCCATGAGCGTTCCGTTTCGAAGGGGTGAGTCGGGTGTTGATGCCGCAGGGGTGATTCGATACCGTGTGCCCCCATATGTCGGAACAAGGCAGTAACCAGACGGGGACCGATGGACGGCCCTTGAGCGAGCGCGCCATCCAGCGCGGACTTCGCTTGAACATCATTTGTGGCTGCATGTCGATGATGTGGGGCACGATTGTCGGCGGCATGCCGCTCACCATGTTCATGAAGAGCATCGGGGCGAGCGGGGTGATGATCGGGTTGACTGGCACCGTTGGTCAGCTGGCCATGGCCCTGCAGATTCCCTCGGCGCTGCTGGTCGACTCGCTTCCCTCGCGAAAACTGTTCTTCGGCTGGTCCCTGATTCCCCACCGGCTCATGTGGTTCCTGCCCGCCTTGCTTCCGTTTATGCTGGGGGCCGATTCGAGATGGCTGGCGCCGGCTGTCGTCTGGATCGTGGCGGTCAGCGGGATGCTGGGTCAATTGGGCAGCGCGTCCTGGTGGAGCTGGATGGCAGACCTGGTGCCGGAAGGGCAACGGGCTACGTTCTGGGGCAGGCGGCAATCCATTATCTCGGTGGCCAGCCTGGTGAGCCTGATGGCGGCAGGCCTGATGCTTGATGCGTTTCCCGATCCGGGTGAACCCGGGGGCTCATTTATGGGGTTTGCGCTGGTTTTCGGCCTGGCGGCCATATTGGGGACCGCTGATATCATTCTCCACCTCTGGGTTCCCGAACCCAAGCCGGTCAAGTCCCTGAACCGGATCGGGCTGGTGGCGCGCATCCTCAAGCCTTTTGCGAACCGGGATTTCCTCTGGCTGACGCTGGCCATGGGGGTTTGGACTTTTGCGATCGGTATCACCGGGCAGTTCGGTCTCATATATCTGAGCCGCGAACTGCATATGAATTACTCCAGCCTCTCGGTCCTGGCGGTCAGCGGCATGATCGGCGCGTCCCTGGCGGGGATATTGTGGGGTTACGTGATGGACCGGATCGGGGCGCGCAATTTCGGTGCCATTATGCTGTTGCTGGCGCCTTTGGCCAACGTGGTCTGGTTTTTCCTGCGCGAGGGGACCGTGGCATTTCACCTGCCCTGGGTGCCTGCCTTTGAAATCAGCCGCATCATGATTGCCCTTGTGGCAGCCAATATCTTTGCGGGCCTGATATTTTCCGGGGTGGGGCTGTCGCAGGTGAGCCTGCTGCCGGCCCTGTCGCCGCCGGAGGGTCGCACGATGGCGATGGCCGCTCATTGGAGCGTGGTCGGCCTCATTGGCGCACTCGGGCCGCTTGTGGGTGGAAAAATGATGGATGGCATCCTGGCATACCAGGAAGCGCATGCCCTCCATTGGACGCTTCCGACGGGGTTGCCGGTGAGCTTTTTCCATGTCCTGCTGGTGGTGAATGCGCTGCTGATCTGGCTTGTGGGTGTCCGGCTGATGCTGGCGGTGAAGCAACGTGCGGGCGAGATGGGCTTTCGCGCGGCGCTGGCGTCCCTGCCGTTCTCCAATCCCATCCGGACCCTCTCGGGCATCTACAACATCTATTCCATGATGAGCGCCACCAGCCGCGACAACCGTGTGGACGCGGTGCGGCGAGTGGGCCAGGACAAGATGCGGATTGCCGTGCGCGACCTGATCCAGCAGTTGGACGACCCCTCCACGGATGTCCGCGAGGCGGCCGCCCTGGCCCTGGGGCGGATCGGAAGCCCCGATGCGGTGGGGGCGCTCATTAATAAACTGGACGATCCGGAGATGGACCTGGCCCCGCAGATTGCGCGGGCCCTGCGACAGACCCACAGTCGTGAGGCGGTCGAGGCGCTCATCCGGAAGTTAAGCGATCCCGATCGCGAGACGGTGACGGAGACGGCGCGGGCGCTGGGCGATATCGGGGACGTGCGGGCCCGGCAGCCTCTGCTGCAGGTATTGGAGCGCAGCCGCGACAGCAAGGTGGTGCTGGCCTCGAGCGAGGCGCTGGCACGGCTGGGCGAGATGGCGGCACTCTATGAGATCATCCCGAGGATGAAGGCGGCGACGAATCCGGTGCTGAAGCGGTCGCTGGCCATCGCGGTGGGGGATCTCCTGGGGGAGCCTGGCGAGTTTTACCAGATCATCGTGCGGGAGCAACGGGAGGCGGGAAGTGAGATTGAACGGTTGCTTGGCGAAATCCGGGAACGGCTGGGGCAGCATCCGGCCGGCGAGTTTGAGGCCGCGGGCCGAACGCTTCGCGACAAGACGGCGCTGATCGGCGAGCGCATTCTGGCCGGCCACGCCCATGAATCGGTGGAGGGGTTGTTTGAACTGGCCGTCGGGCTGGCTGCGTGGCGGTACGGGGTCAAGTTCGGTTCCGATGCCGAGGCCTTTGTGGAGACCATGATCTGGAATGACGCGCGCTTCGGTCTGGCTGCCTGGTGCCTCGAACTGTTGCGCGAGCCCGCCGCCGTCGGCGGGAAACTTGCCGCCCCCGACAAGACCGAGATTCTCCTGGGAATCTATCTGCTGTCCCGCCTGGCGCCCGGCGACGAGGATTGATCCATGACACCTTGCACAACACGCCAAACATTGGTCATTCCCCAGCCGCCTGCCCATCGTGGTGTATGCGCCCGAAGGTGTCGAAGTCCGTTACCGGATATGGAGCGCCAGCCCCCAGGCAAAGGTGATGGACAAGGGCTAAGCCGAATTATTCGAAATGGCACTCAATGATGCGGTGGATCCACGGAAGGTCTGCCAGGGCGCGAAGGACCCGGCGGAAGTCTTTCTGATTCGTCGAGCCGATGCAAAGGCACTCCTGCCGGCTTGCACCGATCCGCCCCCGGGAACCCGGCATGAATTCGACGGTCCTGTCGATGGCCCTGACCTGTGCCTTGCATGCCTCGGTATCGGGAATACAGAATTCGTATGATACAGCCACTTTCCCGTCGGGCGGACCGCGCAGTCCGTCCTCATCCAGTGACGCCAGGTCCAACTCGACCTTTTGCCAGCTGTCAAGCGTCGGTGCTGGTTTCGTGTGTGCGCACGAAACGCAGACGCACAGACACACGACCAGTGTGATGCCTGGAACTCTCATCAGTCAGTTGTGCCACAACGGGTGTCGGGTGCGCCACTATTTAATCGCGGCGTGGTAGCTCTGCAGCGAGAAGACGCCGGACTTGCCTTGCCGGCACGCGGCGATCCCCTTGACCGCGGCCGCAGCGGCGGCCAGGGTCGTGAAGTAGGGGATTCTGTGCTTGATGGCCGCCTTGCGGATGTACGAGTCGTCCGTCATGCTCATCTTGCCCGCCGGCGTGTTCACCACGGCCTGGATCTCGCCATTCACGATGCCGTCGACGATGTTCGGCCGGCCCTCGTGCTGCTTGTTGATGCGCTCGCAGGGAACCCCTCGCGCGCTGAGGAAGTCGAAGGTTCCCTCGGTGGCCTTGATCGTGAAGCCCATGGACGCGAAGCCCCTGCCCACCTCGACCGCGGCGGTGTTCTTCTCCACCAGGCTGATCAGTACCGTGCCGGACAACGGGAGGCGGTTGTTCGCCGCTTCCTGCGCCTTGAAGAACGCCGTGCCGAAATCCTCGGCCATTCCCAGAACCTCGCCGGTTGAGCGCATTTCCGGGCCGAGGAGGGGATCCACTTCGGGGAATTTATCGAAGGGGAAGACCGACTCCTTGACGCCGTAGTGCGGGATGCGGGCGGGGTGCTTGAGGCCAAGCTCGGCCAGCGGCGTGCCGAGCATGAGCCGCGTGGCCGCGCGCGCCATCTGCAGGGCGCAGACCTTCGACACCAGCGGCACCGTGCGTGAGGCCCGCGGATTCGCCTCGAGGACGAAAACCTTGCCGTTCTCGATGGCGTACTGGATGTTCATCAGGCCGACGACTTCCAGTTCCCGCGCGATGCGGGACGTGTATTCCTGGATTTTGGCCAGGGCATCCGCAGGGATGCTCACCGGCGGGATGACGCAGGCCGAGTCCCCGGAATGCACGCCGGCGAGCTCGATATGCTCCATGACGGCGGGGATGAAGACGTTGGTTCCATCGGACAGCGCGTCGGCCTCGCACTCCAGGGCCTCCTGCAGGAAGCGGTCGATGAGCAGCGGGCGTTCTGGAGTGACGCCGACGGCCTTGGCCACATACTCACGGAGCATGGTCTCGTCGTAGACCACTTCCATGCCCCGGCCGCCGAGCACGAAGGAGGGGCGGACCATCACGGGGTAGCCGATGCGGCTGGCGGCCTCAATGGCCTGGTCGATGGTGGAGGCCATGGCGGCCTCGGGCATCGGGATGCCCAGGCGCTGCATCATCTTGCGGAACAAGTCGCGATCCTCGGCGATCTCAATGGTCTCGATCGAGGAGCCCATGATGCGGACACCGGCGGCGGCGAGATCGGCGGCCAGGTTGAGCGGGGTCTGCCCGCCGAACTGGACGATGACGCCCTGCGGTTTCTCCTTGGCGTAGATGGCCAGGACATCCTCCGTTGTGAGCGGCTCGAAGTAAAGCTTGTCGGACGTGTCGTAGTCGGTCGAGACGGTTTCCGGGTTGCAGTTAACCATGATGGTCTCGTAGCCCAGCTCGCGAAGGGCGAGGGCGGCGTGAACGCAGCAGTAGTCGAACTCGATACCCTGCCCGATACGGTTCGGGCCCCCACCGAGAATCATGACCTTCTTCGGGTTGGATGTGGCCGTGGTGGCGTCGGCCGCGTTATAGCTCGAGTAGTAGTAGGCGGCGTTGTCCACCCCGCTGACGGGGACGGGGTGCCAACCCTCAGTGATGCCGATGGCCATGCGGCGTTCGCGGATCTGCTTCTCGGGAATACCGAGGATCCTCGAGAGGTACTTATCGGCGAAGCCATCCTTCTTGGCGCGGATGAGCAGGGCATCCGGCGGCAGCTTGCCCTTGTGTGCGAGCAGTTCCTGCTCCAGTTCGACGAGCTCTTTCATCTGCCCGATGAACCACGCCTTGATATGGGTGAGCTTGTGGAGCTGCTCAACCGTGGCACCCTTGCGAATGGCCTCGTACATGAGCCACTGGCGCTCGCTGGAGGGTTCCGCGAGCAGGCCCAGCAGCTCCTCCAGGGGCTTCTGGTTGAAATCCTTGGCGAACCCGAGACCATGGCGACCGTTCTCGAGGGAGCGGATGGCCTTCTGGAACGCCTCCTTGTAGGTCTTGCCGATGCTCATCACCTCACCGACGGCCTTCATCTGCGTGCCGAGCTTGTCCTGCACACCTTTGAACTTCTCGAAGGCCCAGCGGGAGAATTTGACCACGATGTAGTCACCCGAGGGGGTGTACTTGTCCAGTGAGCCGTCGCGCCAGTAGGGGATCTCGTCGAGATTCATGCCGCTGGCGAGCTTGGCGGAGACCAGCGCGATGGGAAACCCGGTGGCCTTGGACGCGAGGGCCGACGAGCGCGAGGTGCGCGGGTTGATCTCGATGATGACGATGCGGCCGGTTTTGGGGTCGTGCGCGAACTGGACATTGGTGCCGCCGATGACGCCGATGGATTCGACGATCTTGTAGGCCTGCTCCTGGAGCCGTTTCTGGGTGCTGGCATCAATGGTCAGCATAGGCGCCGTGCAGTAGGAGTCGCCGGTATGCACGCCCATGGCGTCCACATTCTCGATGAAACAGACGGTGATCATGCGACCCTTGTCATCGCGCACGACCTCGAGTTCGAGTTCTTCCCACCCCAGGACGGATTCCTCGACGAGGAGTTGGCCGATCAGCGAGGCCTGGATGCCGCGCGCGGCGATGGTGCGGAGTTCCTCGACATTGTAGACCAGACCGCCCCCGGTGCCGCCCATGGTGTAGGCGGGGCGGATAACGACGGGATAGGTCAGTTTCGTCGCGATTTTTTCCGCCTCCTCGACCGTGTAGGCCAGCTCGCTTTTGGGCATGTCAATGCCGAGCGACTTCATGGTGTCCTTGAAAATCAGCCGGTCCTCGCCGCGCTCGATCGCGTCGAGATTCACGCCGATGACCTTGATGCCGTACTCGCTGAGGATGCCGGCCTTGTGGAGCTCGGACGAGAGATTCAGGCCGCTCTGGCCACCGAGGTTGGGGAGCAGGGCGTCGGGGCGTTCTTTTTCAATGATTTGTTTCAGGCGCTCGATGTTGAGCGGTTCAATGTAGGTGGCGTCCGCCATGCCGGGGTCGGTCATGATGGTGGCGGGATTGGAGTTCACGAGGACGATTTTGTACCCGCAGGCACGCAGGGCCTTACAGGCCTGGGTGCCCGAGTAGTCGAATTCGCAGGCCTGGCCAATAACGATGGGACCTGAACCGATGATCATCACCTTCCTGATATCGTCGCGACGCGGCATAAGCTGATCCTCCTGAATAGCCGCCGGCGTCGGCCTCCGATAATCGGGAGCCTGATCATGTCACTGGCGGTTTGCGGTTATGCTAGGGGCCTGATGCGGCCGAATCAAGAGCAAGATGCCGCTATATTAACAATAACAAGCGGCAATTCGGCCGTATAAATTGCCTGGAAAGGATCCTTCCTGCTTCCGTGGTGGACCGGGACCTCCGGGCACGGTCTGGTTAATTCAGGGTTCAGCGGGGAAGAGGTGGATACCGTTTTGGCGGCGAAGGGGAGATTGCCGATGACGGCTGCGCTGAGGTGTCGGGTGAGGTATTTGACGGACGGGGTGGTGCTGGGGCGTCGAGGATTTGTGGATGCGGCGTTCCAGCGTCATCGCGGGTACTTCAGCGAGAAGCGTCGTGACGGGGCTCGTGCGATGCGCGGGGCGCAGTGGGGAGGGCTCTTCACAGCCCGCGACTTGCGCAAGCGCGATTATTGGTCTGTCCCCGTGGTCGCCGTGGCCGCCTGGTCGTTGCGCAACACACCAAACACACCAAACACACCAAACATTGGTCTTTCTATTTCGAATTTGGTCTAATGCCCGGGACACGGTAACTTGAAGTTGCCACGGCTGGGCCGTATGCCTGGCATAAGGAGGTAAGATGAAAAAGTATTGTTTATGTCTTGTTCTGGTAGTGCTTTTCGCAGCCTTGGCGTCCCGCGCGGGGGACAACATGAAGGCGTTTTTACCGGCTGGGGATGGAATGGTGAGATATGTCCTCCAGCTGCCTGTGAAGGATGACGAATATGCCTTCAAGGTGGAACTCATTGTCGGGAAGACGGTCCTCCTTGAGCCGGGGAACCGGTATTTCTTTGCTGGAAAGATCGAGGAGGAGACGATCGAGGGCTGGGGATTCCCGCGTTACAATGTCAGCAAACTGGGGCCGATGGCGGGCACGCTGATGGCGGTCGACCCGGATGTTCCGAAGGTGAACCGGTTCATCACGCTTGGCGGCGAGCCGTATCTTATCCGCTACAACAGCCGCCTGCCCATTGTGGTGTATGCGCCCGAAGGTGTCGAAGTCCGTTACCGGATATGGAGCGCCAGCCCCCAGGCAAAGGGGATGGACAAGGGCTAAGCCGAATTATTCAAAATGGCACTCAATGAGCCGATGCAAAGGTACTCCTGCAGGCTTGCACCGATCCGCCCCCGGCCCGGCATGCAGTCTCTGCTTGAAAGGCGAGGGGGGTTCCCGTATTTTAAGAGACGTATTTCACCGCAGCCAGGATGGCGGCGGAACAGTAACCCAAGGAGAGAAGTAGTTATGTCAGTGATTGAAAGTATTGTGGCTCGTGAGATTCTGGATTCCCGCGGCAATCCGACCGTTGAAGTCGATGTGACCCTCGAGAGCGGCATAGTCGGCCGCGCCGCGGTTCCGTCCGGAGCCTCCACCGGCGAACATGAAGCCGTGGAACTGCGTGATGGCGACAAGAATCGCTATCTTGGCAAGGGTGTTCGCAAGGCTGTGGCCAATGTGAACGACAAGATCGGGCCCAAGCTGATTGGGTGGGATTGCCGTGATCAGGTTGGCATCGACGCCATGATGATTGCCCTGGATGGGACCGAGACAAAGGGCAAGCTGGGCGCCAATGCCATCCTTGCGGTCTCGCTGGCGACAGCCAAGGCGGCGGCCGAATATTGCGGTCTGCCCCTGTTCCGCTATATTGGCGGCACGAATGCCACGGTGACCCCGGTTCCGATGATGAACATCATGAACGGTGGCGCCCATTCCGACGCCCCGATCGATATCCAGGAGTTCATGATCATGCCCAAGGGCGCCAAGTCCTTTGCCGAGGGCCTGCGCATGGGTACGGAAGTGTTCCACGCGCTGAAGGGCGTGTTGAAGGGCATGAAGCTCAGCACCTCGGTCGGCGATGAGGGCGGCTTTGCCCCGAAACTGGCGAGCAACACCCAGGCGCTTGACGTGATCATTGAGGCTATCAAGAAGGCCGGCTACAAGCCCGGCAAGGATATCTTCCTGGCCCTCGATGTCGCGGCGAGCGAGTTCTATGATGCCGCCAAGAAGCGCTACATCTTCAAGAAGAGCGACGGCTCGGTGAAGACGGCCGACCAGATGGTTGAATTCTACAGCCAGCTCTGCGCGAAGTATCCGATCATCAGCATCGAGGACGGCATGTCCGAGAATGACTGGGACGGCTGGAAGAAGCTGACCGAGAAACTGGGCGACAAGGTCCAGTTGGTCGGCGACGATCTGTTCGTCACGAACACCAAGTTCCTCAAGAAGGGTATTGACCTGGGGATTGCCAACTCGATCCTGATCAAGGTGAACCAGATTGGCACGCTGACCGAGACGCTTGATGCGATCCGGATGGCGACGCAGGCGGGTTATACGGCGGTGGTCAGTCATCGTTCGGGTGAAACCGAGGATGCGACGATCGCGGATATCGCGGTGGCGACGAATGCCGGCCAGATCAAGACCGGTTCGCTGTGCCGGACCGATCGCGTGTGCAAATACAACCAGCTTCTCCGCATTGAGGAATTGCTGGGCAAGCACGCGGTCTATGGCGGCGTGATCTGACGTTAGTTGGTTGAAAATCAAGGTTGGCATCGGCGGGCGCTGGGGCGTTCGCCGATGCCGCCATTTCTCGGACGGTCATGAACTTGTGGGTTTTGATTTACCGTTTTGCCTGGCTGGTCGTCATTGCGTCCTGCGCGGTGGCTGTCGTGTGCGTTTTCCTTCCCAAAGCCCACAACTACCAGACTCTTCAAAAGCGCAAGGATACGCTTGAGCAGGGGAATGCCCTGATGGAGGCCCGGGAGCGCCAGCTCGAGCAGAACCAGAAACGATTCCGTTCCGATCCGGCTTTTGTTGAACGTGTTGCCCGCGAGCAGGGAATGGCGATGCCGGGGGAGACGATCTTCCGTTTTCCGGCGACCAATCCGGCTCCCCGGAGCGTTTCACCATGAAGTCCATTCCTAAAACCCGCTTGCTCCCGCTCATCGTTCTGCTGCTGGGAATCCTGGCAGGGTTGACGGGATGCATCAAAATTGACACGACTCTGGTTCTGACCCGGGAAGGAAGCGGGTCTCTTCGAGCCATTTATGGCATGCCTTCCTTTCTCATCAAGCAGATGGAGTTGACTCGCCAATGGACGAGTTCACTGCACAATGCGGGTGGTTCAGTCACCAATCAGCCGCTTCCCGCGCTTGATATCCCGATGCTCTTTGATGAAGCTGTTTTGAAACGTAAGTTCGGGTTGATGGAGCCGGACGGAGTGACCCTCGAAAGCCTGCGGGTGCGGGAGCAGGGCGGGTGGCAGTATGTTGATTTCAATCTCAAATTCAGCCGGCTGTCTGGCTTGGTGAAGCAGTCCTTCTTCAAGGAGTGCGGGGTGGCCTTTACGCATGTCGGGGACGACACCTGCAAGTTGACGATCTTGCTTCCCAAGGTCGGCGTGACGGACGATCCCTCAGGAAGCGCCAGCGCAGAATCGCTGGCCAAGATGACGCCATTTCTGAACGGGATGCGAGTGGTGGTGCGGATTGACCTGCCCGGGGACATCCGCAACAGCACGTCGACGATGAGCGACAGTCGCAGGGCGACATGGGAGTGGGATTTTGACAAAGAGACAACGGTCATCGAGCGGTTGATGCGCGAGCGGATCATTGTTGTATTTGACGGGAGACAGGTGCGTTTCAAGGACTTCGAAAAGCCGGCCGGCGGGGTCTCGGTCAGTATAAAATAATCCGGTTTCCGGAAGTTATGCTTGCCAACGAAAAAGGCACCCGCTAGAGTCTCAACGTTTTTTGCTCGGGTGGTGAAATGGCAGACACATCAGTTTGAGGGGCTGATGACCGCAAGGTCGTGTGGGTTCAAGTCCCACCCCGAGCACACCTTCTATGAAACTTCTCATCGCTACTGGCAACCGCCACAAATTCCACGAGATCTCGGCCATCCTCAAGAGTCCCCACCTGATCTTTGTAAACTTGCGGGACTTGGGTGATTTCCCTGAGGTTGTGGAGGATGGCCGCACGTTTGAAGACAACGCCATCAAGAAGGCCGTCACGCTTGCCCGGTTCAGCGGGCTTTGGACCCTGGCGGATGATTCCGGTCTCGAGGTCGATGCCCTGGGTGGCGAGCCGGGTGTGTGGTCGGCCCGGTATGCGGGGGAACCCTGCAACGA
>Ga0007792_10000350_pt1 | contig 16626 bp, 16 predicted proteins | sample CryBogmetaGMA6M_FD_60371 | JGI IMG/M metagenome (GOLD analysis project Ga0007792, IMG submission 60371) | Freshwater microbial communities from Crystal Bog, Wisconsin, USA - MA6M | ecosystem: Environmental > Aquatic > Freshwater > Lake | place: Crystal Bog, Wisconsin, USA | collected 2009-07-06
TCTGCACGGAGTCCAGCGATTTCGAGATTTTGGGCAGCACGGCCGGGATGCGGTCCAGGCCGTGTACGCGGCCGCACTCCTCGAACAGGTCCACCTCGCGCTCCAGGTCCAGGCGGTGCGGGGGCGAAGAGACGCGCCAGCAAGCCGGGTCGCTGTCGTTCACGTTGCAGCCCAGGCCGGTCAGCGTGGTGCGGCAGAACTCGGGCGTCAGGTCGAGGCCCAGCAGCGCGTTGCAGCGGTCGATGCGGAAGATGTGCAAGCGGTCGGCCCAGGGCTTGGGTTCGCTGACCGCGATGCCGGTCATGACCTTTGCGCCCGAGACCTCGGCCATGAGCTGCGTGGCACGTTCAAGGGCGAACAGCGAGCCCACCTGGTCCACGCCGCGCTCGAAACGATAGGATGCCTCGCTCGGCAGGGCCAGCCTGCGGGCGGTCTTGCGGATGGTGCCGGGCCGGAAGATGGCGCATTCGAGCAGCACCTCGGTGGAGGCGTCGCTGATGCTGGAGTTGGCGCCGCCCATGACGCCGGCCAGCGCCACCGGCCGCTCGGCGTCCCAGATGAGCAGGTCAGAGCCCAGCAGCTTGCGCTCCGCCCCGTCGAGGGTGGTGATGGCCTGTCCATCTGTGGCCGGGGCCACGCGGATGACGTCCCCTTTGAGCAGCGAACGGTCAAAGGCATGCAATGGCTGGCCCAGCTCCATCAGGATGTAGTTGGTCACGTCCACGATGTTGCTGATGGGCCGCTGGCCAATGGCCAGCAGGCGGTAGCGCAGCCAGTCCGGCGAGGGGCCGATCTTGGCGTTGGTCAAAACGCGGCCGCGGTACACCGGGCACAGCTCACCGTCCGGGATGTCGATGCGCACCACCTTGGTGGCGTCGCCAGCGCTGGCGTCTTCCACGAGATTCACTTTGGGCATGGTCAGGGGCAGGCCGAAGCCCAGGGCCGCCTCGCGCGCGATGCCGAGCACGGACAAACAGTCGGCCCGGTTCGGCGTGATGGACACCTCGATAACCTCGCGCTCAAGCCCCAATGCTTCCGTCAACAATTGACCCGAACGAAGTCCGGCTGGCAGGACCATGATGCCTGCGTGTTCCTCGGAGAGGCCCAACTCGCGCTCGGAGCAGATCATGCCGCGCGACTCCACCCCGCGCAGCTTCGCGCGCTTGATCTCCATGCCGCCGGGCATGGTGGTGCCGATCAGGGCCACCGGAACGTTCTGGCCCTTGGCCACGTTGGGCGCGCCGCAGACGATGGTCAGCATTTCCGGCTGGCCGACATCGACCGTGCAGATGGAGAGGTGGTCGGACTCGGGGTGCTGCGCGCGCTCGAGCACATGGCCCACCACGATCTGCGCGATGGACGCAAACGGGTCGAGGATGGCTTCGACCTCCAGACCCTGCATGGTCAGGCGGTCGGCCAGATCCTTAACAGTGCCGGTGTAGGGCACGAATTCACGGAGCCACTGCAAGCTGATGTGCATATCCGCCTCGTCAAGACCTTGCGGGCCCCTTTCGGGGAGCCCGGGTGGAAGAGGAACGCCCCGGGCCCCTGGTCCCTTCGGCTGCCGGTGGTGTCCGAACCTGGAACCTGGGTCGCGGGGCAGGCGCGTTTACGAAAACTGTTCGAGGAAGCGCACGTCGTTCTCAAAGAACATGCGCAGATCGCCGATGCCGTACTTGAGCATGGCCACGCGCTCCACGCCCAGGCCAAAGGCGAAGCCGGTCACGGCCTCGGGATCGTAGCCCACCTGGCGGAACACATTGGGGTCGACCATGCCGCAGCCCAGGATCTCCACCCAGCCGGTGCGCTTGCACACGCGGCAGGGCTCGTTCTTGATGTGGCCCGCGCCGCCACAGAGCATGCAGGAGATGTCCACCTCGGCGCTGGGCTCGGTGAACGGGAAGAAGCTGGGCCTAAAGCGCACCTTGGTGTCCGCAGAAAAGAGCTGGCGCACAAAGGCCGTCAGGGTGCCGCGCAGGTCGGCCATGCTCACTCCCTTGTCCACCAGCAGGCCCTCGATCTGATGGAACATGGGCGTGTGCGTCAGGTCCGAGTCGCGGCGGTACACTTTCCCCGGCGCGATGACCGCCACCGGCGGCTTGCGGGAGAGCATGGTGCGCACCTGCAGGGGCGAGGTGTGCGTGCGCAGGACCACGGAGTCCGAGATGTACAGCGTGTCCTGCATGTCCCGGGCCGGGTGGTCCGGGGGCATGTTGAGCGCCTCGAAATTGTTCCAGTCGTTCTCGACCTCAGGGCCGGCCACGACCTCGAAGCCCAGGCCGGTCAACACCTCGCAGATCTCCTGCATGGCCAGGGTCACGGGGTGCAGCGAGCCTGCGGCAGGGCAGCGCCCCGGCAAGGAAGGGTCGAATCCGGCCAGCACGCCCTGGGCGCTCTCGGCCTCCAGCTCGGCCTGGCGGGATTCCAAGAGCGCAGTGAGCGCGGCCTTGACCTCGTTGGCCTTGCGTCCGGCAGCGGGCTTGTCCTCGGGCCCCATCTGGGCCAGTGCGGTCATGGCCTCGGCCAGCTTGCCCTTGCGGCCCAGGAACTCGACGCGCAGGGACTCCAGGTCCTTTAAACTGCAAGCCTGACCCCGGCGCGCTTCGCACTCCAGGGTCAGGCCATCGAGTCCTTCCAGGAAGGACTTGATATTGCCGTTCACGTGTACCGACCTAACCCTTGGCCGCCTGGGCGATCTGGGCAAAGACGGCGGCGTCGCGCACGGCCAGGTCCGCAAGCATCTTGCGGTTGATGGCGATGCCGGCCTTGGACAGGCCATTGATGAAGCGGCTGTAGGACAGGCCGTTGACGCGGGCGGCGGCGTTGATGCGCACGATCCACAGGCGGCGGAAGTCGCGCTTCTTCATCTTGCGGTCGCGGAAGGCGAAGCACAGGGCGCGCTCGACGCGCTCGCGGGCGGTGCGGTACAGGCGCGAGCCCGCGCCGATGTAGCCCTTGGCCAGCTTCAGATACTTTTTGTGCCGACGGTGTGCGGCAACTCCACGCTTGACTCTCATAGCTCATTCCTCCGAATGCGTTTCCGGCACGCCAGGACCACAGGGGCCCGGACGGCACGACTCGTTGGGTTTAGTGTTTAGCCGTAGGGCAGCAGGCGCTTGACGGCGCCCACGTTGCTGGCGTCGACCAGCAGGCCCTGACCGAGGCGGCGCTTGCGCTTGGCACTCTTCTTGGTCAGGATGTGGCGCAGGTTCTGGCGGCGGCGCTTGAACTTGCCCGCGCCGTTGCTCACAAAGCGCTTGGCGGCGCTGCGGTTGGTCTTCATCTTGGGCATGGGTTCCTCCTCAAATAGGCACGCGCTTGCGCGCGGTGTCTGTCTTTATTTTCCGGGCGTTATGTTCTGCCCGGCTATTTCCTGACCGGGGTCAGCATCATCACCAGGGTCCGGCCCTCGGCCAGGGACGGTTGTTCGACCTTGGCGATGTCCGTCGTGTCCACCACAACCCGGTCGAGCATGATCTGGCCGCGGTCCTTGTGCACGATTTCGCGTCCGCGGAAGAACACGGCCACCTTGCAGCGGTCGCCCTCCTCCAGGAAGCGGCGGATGTGCTTCAGCTTGGTCTGGTAGTCATGCTCGTCGGTCTTGGGCCGGAACTTGACTTCCTTGATCTGAATGACCGTCTGCTTCTTCTTTGCTTCCTGCTGTCGCTTCTGCTGCTCGTACTTGAACTTGCCATAGTCCATGATGCGGCAGACGGGCGGGTCGGCGTTGGGCGAGACCTCGACGAGGTCAAAGCCCTTGCTCTGGGCCAGGGCTAGAGCGTCTGAGGTCGCCATGATTCCAAGTTGCGTGCTCTCGTCGTCGACCACGCGAACCTGGGGAATACGTATCCGCTCGTTTCGGCGGACGCCATCATCCTTGGGATGCTGGTCCTGCCGTCTAGGAAAAGCTATAGCTCATCCCTCCGCGCTTGAATGGTTCCTGGGCCGCCTCACGGACAATCCGGGCAGCCTCGGCAAGCGGCACAAGTCCGACATCAGCGCCTGCGCGCACGCGCACGTTGACGCTGTCGGCTTCCACTTCCTTGTCTCCAACTATGAACATGAACGGAATCCGCTCAAGCTGAGCCTCGCGCACCTTGTACCCGAGCTTCTCATTCCGCAGATCCGCCTCTGCGCGTATGCCCTGTTCCTGCAAAAACCGCAAGACTTTTCCGGCGTGGGGGTTTTGGGCGTCGGTGACGGTCAGGATGCGCGCCTGAACCGGAGCGAGCCAGACCGGGAAGGCCCCGGAGAAATGCTCGATGAGCACGCCCATGAAGCGCTCGATGGAGCCCAGGATCACGCGGTGCAGCATCACCGGGCGGTGGCGGCTGCCGTCCTCGCCGATGTAGGACAAATCGAAGCGCTCGGGCAGGGTGAAGTCGCACTGCACCGTGGCGCACTGCCAGCTGCGGTCCAGCGCGTCCTTGATCTTGATGTCGATCTTAGGGCCGTAGAAGGCGCCGTCGCCCGCGTTGATCTCGTACGGCATGCCCATGTGGTCCAGGGCATCCTTCAACGCATCCGTGGCGCGCTCCCAGTCCTCGTCGCTGCCGATGCTCTTCTCCGGCCGGGTGCTGATCTCGGCCGTAAAGTTGAAGCCGAAGATGTCCATGATGTCGCGCACGAAGCGGATCACGCCGATGATCTCCTCGCGCAGCTGGTCCGGTCGGCACAGGATGTGGGCGTCGTCCTGGGTGAAGGAGCGCACACGGAGCAGGCCGTGCAGCACGCCGCTCTTCTCATGGCGGTGCACCACGCCGAGCTCGAAGTAGCGCTGGGGCAGGTCGCGGTAGCTCTTGAGCTTGTTCTTGTAGATGAGCATGTGCGACAGGCAGTTCATGGGCTTGATGCCGTAGGCCTGCTCGTCGATCTCCGTGAAGTACATGTTCTCACGGTAGTTGTCGTAGTGCCCGCTCTTCTCCCACAATTCACGTTTGAGAATCAGCGGGCCCTGGACGAACTTGTAGCCGCGCTTCAGATGCTCCTTGCGCTCGAAGTCCTCGAGGATGGCGCGCACGAGCGCGCCGTTGGGGTGCCAGAGGACCATGCCGCCGCCCACGTCCTCGTGGAAGCTGAACAGGTCAAGGGCCACGCCGAGCTTGCGGTGGTCGCGCTTCTTGGCCTCTTCCAGACGGTCCAGGTACTGCTTCAGGTCCTTGGGGTTGGCCCAGGCCGTGCCGTAGATGCGCTGGAGCTGCGGATTCTTCTCGTCCCCGCGCCAGTAGGCCCCGGCCACTGTGGTCAGCTTGAAGGCCTTGAGCAGGCCCGTGCGCGGCACGTGCGGCCCGCGGCAGAGGTCGGAGAAATTGCCCTGGGTGTAGATGGACACCGTGGGCACCCCGAGGTCGTCGATGAGCTCCACCTTGTAGGTCTCGCCCTGGGCCGCGAAGCGCTCGCGCGCCACGGCGCTGGTCACGACCTCGCAGGAGAACGGCTTGTCCGCGCCCACGCTGCGGACCATCTCGGCCTCAATGGCCTCAAGATCTTCCGGCGTGAACGGGCGCTCGAAGTCGAAATCATAGTAGAAGCCGTTGTCCACCGAGGGACCGATGGTCACCTTGGCGGAAGGAAACAGCTTCTTGACCGCCTCGGCCATGAGGTGGGCGGTGGAGTGGCGGATGACCACGAGCCCCTCGGGGGAGTCCGCAGGCACGGCAGCGAGCTCAACGCAGTCGGCCGGGACCGGCGCGCTGAGATCAAGCTGGGTCTCGCCGCAGCGGGCCAGCACGGCGTTCTTGAACTGCTTGCCCGAGAGCGCCTGCTTGAGGACGTCCGCACAGGTGGAACCGGCCTCGACGGATACTTGCTGACCGGCGACTTCGATCTGTCTGGCAGGTGTCACGGCAAAGCTCCTTTGTTGACCCGGCCCGGCCCCCGGCTCAAGCGGGGTGCGCGGACCTTGCAGGGCTGAAACAGGAAAGGGAGGCGAGTTCGCCTCCCTTTCCGCATAATATGGTAGGCACGAGGAGACTTGAACTCCTGACCCCTTGCGTGTCGAGCAAGTGCTCTAACCAACTGAGCTACGCGCCTATTTTGCTCAAGGGAGTTCCATTTAAGCCAAGGCCCCCGGGTTGTCAACAGGGAAATATTTCGGGCGTCAACGGCCGGGGCTGCCCGCCAGGCGTTGCAGGGCCTCGGCCGCCAGGGTCCCCACCGTGGTCTGCTCCAGCGCGCCGTCGCGGTACAGGGCCACCCCGGCGCTGTCGGCCAAAAGCGCTGCCAGGGCTGGCGCGGCGGTCGCAGCGGCCGTGGCCCCCAATATCCCCAGGGTCCAGGCGGTCAGGCCCCGGCAGGCCCCGTCGGCCTCCTGCAGACCGGCCAGCAGCGTGGGAACTTCGTTCTCCAGGAGGTCCGGGTGGGCCTGGGCCAGCCGCCCGAGGGCCCAGTACACGCCGCGGCGCAAAGGCACGTGGTCCAGGCAGTTGCCCTCCCCGCACTCGGGCTCGCGCACGTAAGACGCCAGCACGCGGTGGAACTCCATGGCCAGCCGCCGGTGCCGGAAGAGCGTCTCGCCCAGGGCCTCGGGCACGCCCCAACCCACGCCGCCGGACTCCTCGTTCAGCCGCCAGAGGCACTGGCGCAGGACCACCCGGGCCGCCTCCAGGCCTTCGCCGGGGCCCCGTTCGGATGGGGGGCTCTCGGCCATGCGGGCCACGGTCCGCCCGAAGGCAGCCACTGCGCGCCAGCGCACGATTTCGTCTGGGTCGAGGAGCAGGGAGAAGAGCGGGCCAATGAGGCGGCGCGCAGGCAGGGCGTCGAGCTCGGGCAGGCGCGCGGCCCAGCCATTGTCGGCCAGCAGCTCGCGCACCAGACGTTTGAGATCACGGGAATGGGCCATGCGGGCCTCCGCGGATCAGGAGCCGCGCGCTTGAGGTCGCGGTCATGGGCCATGCTGACTCCGTCATCCAGGAACCCGCGCCCGAGCGCCTGGGGTCGCGGGAAAGGCCGGGCAGCCTATTTCTGGTTCTGGGCGAGTTCGTCCAGGAAGGCCTGGGGCACCTCGTAGCCAGAGTCCTGGGCCTTTTTCGCGGACTCGGCCGCCGCAGCCCAGTCGCCCAGCTCGGCCTGGACCAGGGCCAGGTTGTTCCAGGCCGGGCCGAACATGGGCTGCAGCTCCACGGCCTTCTTGAGCTGGGCCAGGGCGTCGTCCAGTTCGCCGCGCGAGAAGAAGGCGCTGCCCAGGGTGGCCATGGCCTGCACGAAGTTCGGGTCGTACTTGATGGCCTTCTGCAAGGCCGGGATGGCCTTTTCGGAATCGCCCAGCTGCAGGAGCACGAAGCCGATGTTGCCCCAGGGCACGGCAAAGAACGGGCGCTGCTGCGTGGCCAGGCGGTTGAAGTTCAGGCAGCCTTCCAGGTCGCCGCGCTCCAGGCAGATGCCGCCCAGCTGTACGTAGGCCTCGGCATTCTTGGGCGAATTGGCCACAGCCTCGCGGAAGCACTGCTCGGCGTCCATGTATTCGCGCTTGGACAGGTAGGCCACGCCCAGGTTGTAGTGCGTGTTGCCGCACTCCGGGGAGCTCACCAGCTGCTGCTTCAGGACGGCGATGTACTCGTCGACGTTGTTGTATTTCGGCTCTTCGCTCATGGCTGGTTACTCCGGGGCGTCTCGCCCTTTGGGGACAATGGTTTAAGGCTGACGCCGCGCTCTTTCAGCAGGGCGTTGTACCAGTCGCTGAACTCCAGGATGGGCCGGACCTTCTCGATGTTCATGACCAAAAGGACCATGAACTCCGAAAGCGTCTGCATGTAGTCCGGGTCCGGGATGGAGGGCAGCGTCTTGAAATACTTGTTCAAAAGTTCGTGGGCCGTGAAGCCCATCCGGTCGGTGCGGATGTCGATGGGGTCGAACGGGGCCTGGAAGGGGTCCCAGTTCTCGTAGCCGATGCGGTCCACGAAGCGCCGCCGCCGGGGCGCCATGCGCTCGTACATGGCGCGCTTCTGCTCCTCGATCTGCTCCGGGGTGTACATCTGCTCCATGCGCTAGCCCTTAGCTTTCTTGGCGGCAGGCTTCTTGGCCGCCGCCGGCTTCGCCGTTTCACTGGCCGCAGACTTCTTGGCGGTAGCGGCAGGCTTCTTGGCTGCTGGCTTCCTGGCCGGACGGGCCGGGGCCTGGCCGATGGTGAAGCTCTTGGGCGCGCAGCCCGCGCAGCCGCCCTGCTTGGTCTCCGGCGAACAGCCGGAACACTCGGCCAGGTTCTTTTTGCCCTTCCCGGCCGCGAGCTTGGCGGCCAGGCTGGACTTGGCAACGATCTTGGCGTCCCCGGCACTGGCCGGGGCCTTGGCCTCGGCCTTGGGCTTGGTGAGGCCCAGGTAGTCCTCGGAATACTCGGTCAAAAGCGCCAGGGACACGGGCACCAGGACCTCGCCCAGGCCCTTGTAGCGCGAACCCAGGCTGACGGAGAGCTCGTGGCTCAGGGCGTACAGGCGGTCCTGAATGCGGTCCAGGTACACCGTGGGGTAGGCCTTGCCCTTCTCAAAGGCGGACTTGCCGCAGGTGTGGGCCTCGCCGCCGATGGCCGTGGGCACGCCGTAGATGCGGCAGGTCACCGGGCGCACATCGTACATCACGCACAGGCCCTCGTCGTCGAGCAGCGGGCAGCGCACACGGACCTTGGCCATCTCCAGCAGGATGTCCTGGGCGTTCTTGCCCTCCTGCACGGCCTTGTACGCCTCGCGCTTCAGGCGGTGCACCAGCCGGTCGGCGGCGTCGGCGCGCGTGAGCACCTGGTTGCGCTCCTTGCCCTTGAAGCGGGCGCCAAACGCCGTGTTCAGGAACAGCGCCTCCACCAGGGTCAGGTCGAACAGGGCGTGGCAGCAGTCGGAGCAGCCCTTCTCGCAGCGCACATTCTCGGCATAGCGCGCGCGCACGGTGTTGAAGACCTGGTCGGCCTCGTTGATGACCGCCGCGTACCTGTCGAAAAATTCCTTGAAATCAAGGGCCATGCAGGACTCCTCAGCGAAAGGTAGCCGTCTCGGGCAGGGGGCTCAAGGCTCGACGGCGCCAGGGGAATATGGGGCTGCACCGGGCCTGTGTAAAGGGGTCCGGCGCATACAAAAAAGCCGGGGTCACCCGGCGCCAGGCCGCCACCAGCAGGCGGACGCTCCGCAGTGCACCGCCGGGGCCAAGCCCGGCCCGGCCCGGCCCGACCCGACCCGATCGAGACGAGGGGACGAGGGGACAAGGGCTCGGTGCGCTGCGCTGCGAAAAATGGACGGGAACGGCGCAAGGCCGCCCCCGCCCGATCAGCCGAAGCTGCTTAAAGGCTACTCTTCCTCGATGGTGATGGCGTCCTGCTCGCAGACTTCCACGCAGGACTCGCAGCCCAGGCACTCTTCCATGTTCACGGGAACGGCCTTGCCATCCTGCAGCTCGTAGACTTCCACCGGGCAAACGTCCACGCACTCGCCGTCGCCGATGCATTTGTCGATGTCGACAGTAACCTTGTAGCCCATTGTACCCTCCAAGTGTGTAAAAATAGGATGTATCGTCAGCCCCGTCCGTGTCCCTCCCCGCTGGGGGAAGAGCCGGAGGGCCAGGCGCCGTTTTTCTCGCACTATGCGGGCAAGCGTCCGAGCGCGCAGGCTCCGGGGTTGCTGATATATCCACCCAGCGCCGCGTGTCAAGCCAAAGCGCAGCATCTCCCGTCAACTCGCGAAATCAACGGCTGGTTGAGCTTCGCCGCGGCCTGGGCTATGCTCGGATGATCCGGCCCGGCCGGAAATCCGCTCCCAAGGCAGCCCCCCATGTTCAGCCCCGACGAACTCAAAAAATACGCCCGCACCCTCTGGTGGGGGCTCTCCACCGCGCGCAGCACCCCCTACCAGCCCGGCGAGCTCATCCTGCTGCGCTTCGACCCGCTGGCCACGCCCCTGGCCGAGGCCGTGTTCGACCTCTTGATGGATGAGGGCATGGTGCCTGTGGTGCGCCAGAACCTGACCAGCAGCATGGAGGTCTCCTTCTACGGCAAGGGCTCCGACGTACAGATACAGACCGTGCCGCCCGGCGACCGCGAGCTGATGGCCAACCTCTCGGGCCTGATCTCGCTCATCGCGCCCGCCTCGCTCACGCACCTGGCGGGCGTGGATTCGGCCAAGATCGGACAAGCCGCCGTGGCGCGCAAGTTCCTGCGCGAGATCATGGAGGGCCGCGAACAGACCGGCGCCTTCGGCTGGACGCTCTGCGCCTATCCCACGCCAGAGCAGGCCCGCTGCGCTGGGGTGAGCATGGAGGAGTACGCCCGGGTCATCAAGCGCGCCTGCTTCCTGGACGACCCTGACCCCGTGGCGCGCTGGGCCGAGGTCTACGTTGACGCCCAGCGAGTCAAACAGGCCCTTGGCGCGCTGGACATCAAGAGCTTGCGGGTCGAGTCCGCACACTGCGACCTTTTGGTGACGCCCGGGGACCAGCGCCGCTGGCTCGGGGTCTCGGGCCACAACATCCCGAGCTTCGAGATCTTCCTCTCGCCCGACTGGCGCGGCACCGAGGGCGTGTACTATGCCGACCAGCCGTCGTACCGCTCGGGCAACCGGGTTCAGGGTGTGCGCCTGGAGTTCAAGGCCGGCCGCGCGGTTGCCGTCACCGCAAACGAGGGCCAGGAGTTCGTGCAGAAGCAGTTGGCCATGGACCAGGGCGCGGCGCAGCTGGGCGAGTTCTCCCTCACCGACCGCCGCCACTCGCGCATCGACGCCTTCATGGCCAACACGCTCTTTGACGAGAACTTCGGCGGGGCCTTCGGCAACTGCCACGTGGCCGTGGGCGCTTCTTACGCCGACACCTTTTCCGGCGACCAGGCGGCACTCGACGCGGAGCTCAAGCGCGAGCTCGGCTTCAACGACTCGGCCCTGCACTGGGACCTGGTAAACACCGAGGACAAGACCGTCACCGCCCTGCTGGCCGACGGCAGCAGCAAAGTCATCTACACAAGCGGCGAGTTTGCTCTGTGAGCAAGGGGCTCTGGGCCCAACAAGAGAAAAAGGGCTGCGGTCTTTCGACTGCAACCCTTGATCTATCGTGGTGGGCCCGGCAAGATTCGAACTTGCGACCTACGGATTCGTAGTCCGGCACTCTATCCGCTGAGCTACGAGCCCTTGCGAGGAAGGAAGGATTAAGCCGTACGGCCCGGGCCGTCAAGGTTTTTTTGCGGCGGCCGGGCGAAAACCTCGGCCCGAACGCCCGAATGTGGGCCGCGCAGCCTTGGCTGGCCGCATTGCTCAACAAACAGGAGCCCCTGTGTCCCTCGTTGCCCTGAACGACCTGCCGCCCCTTGCGCCCGCCACGCCCCTGGCGCACAAGCTGGCCCGCAGCAGCGCGGTGCTGGCCGTTGTGCTGGCGGCATTTGCCCCGTCCAGCGTTGCTGTGGCCTACACCGGCGGCAAGGACTCGGGCGTGGCGCTGTATCTGTGGCGCGCGGCGCTGGCGCGTCATGGACACGAGGCGCTGACGCGCCAGGGACGCGAGGCCCTGACGCAAGCCGGGACTGCACCGCTCCGGGCCATCAATATCGACACAGGCTGCAAGTTCCCGCAGGTCATGGCCCTGCGCGACCGGGTCTGCGCGGACTGGGGCGTGGACCTGACCGTCGCCCGGCCGGGCGTGGACCTCTCCGCCTATCCCCTGGCCCAGGACAAGGTCTCCTGCTGCCGCGACCTCAAAATCATCCCCCTTTGTACAGCCCTGCGCGACACGGGCACGAGCGTGCTGCTCACCGGCATCCGGCGCGACGAGCACCCGTCACGCGCAGGCAGGCCCTATGCGGAGCTGCGCCCGGCGGTTGAAAGCAATGATGGTGGTTGTCCGGAACACTGGCAGGTGAACCCGATCCTGGACTGGACCGAGATGGATGTCTGGGCGCTGATCACCGGCGAGGGCCTGCCGTACTGTGAGCTGTACCACGAGGGGTATCGGTCCCTCGGCTGCATGCCCTGCACCCAGCCTGCCGGAGCGGACTTAGGCGAGCGCGCGGGCCGCGACCCGGACAAGGAGCAACAGTTGGAGATCTTGAAGGGACTGGGGTATTTCTAGGGCTTGCCCACCACTCCCAGCACCGCGGCCTTGATGCCGTTCTTGTCGATGCCGACCTTGGCGCGCAGCTCTTTCGACGAGCCGTGCTCCACGAACTGGTCCGGGACGCCCACGCGGCGCAACGTGCGCCCCGCAAGAAGATTCCGGTCGGCCAGAAGCTCCAGCACGGCCGCGCCAAAGCCGCCCGCCAGGCAGCCCTCCTCGGCCGTGATGATGCAGCCGAAGCGGCCGGCCAGCTCCAATATCTGGGCCTCGGGCAGGGGCTTGATGAACCGGGCATTGAGCACGGCCACGGACAGCCCCTGCTCGGCCTCCAGCTCCTGCGCGCCCTCGAGCGCCGGGTAGACCCGCGAGCCCAGGGCGATGATGACCGCGTCCGTGCCGTCGCGCAGCAGCTCACCCTGGCCCAGCGGCAAGAGGTCCAGGACCTCGGGCACGTCTGCGCCGGGTCCGACCCCGCGCGGGTAGCGCACGGCCGCCGGTCCGGGCAGGGCCAGCGCGGTCGCCACCATCTGGGCCAGCTCGGCCTCGTCCTTGGGCGCCATGAACACGAGGTTGGGCACGTGGCGCAGGTAGGCGATGTCGAACACGCCGTGGTGCGTGGCCCCGTCCTCGCCCACTAGCCCGGCGCGGTCCAGAAAGAAGCTCACGTCCAGGTTCTGCAGGCAGACGTCGTGGACGATCTGGTCATAGGAACGCTGCAGAAAGGTCGAGTAGATGCACACTGCGGGCTTGAAGCCCTGGGTGGCCAGCCCGGCGGCAAAGGTCACGGCGTGGGGCTCGCAGATGCCCACGTCCACGAAGCGCTCCGGGTGGGCCTTGAGAAAGCAGTCGGTGCCCGTGCCCTCGGGCATGGCCGCGGTGATGGCCACGATCTTGTCGTTGGCGTCGGCCAGGCGGCACAGGGTCTCGCCCAGGATCTCGGTATAGGTCTTGGGCGCGCCGCCGGGCTTGGCCACGGCCATGCCGGTCTCAGGCTCGAAGCGCCCGACGCCGTGGAAGTAGGTGGGGTTGGTCTCCGCAGGCTTGTAGCCCATGCCCTTTTTGGTCAGCACGTGCACCAGCACCGGCCGGTCCATACCCTTGGTCTGCTCGAACACGTCGGTCAGGGTGGCGATGTCGTGGCCGTCGATGGGCCCGACATAGGTGAAGCGGAAGGCCTCGAAGAGCATGCCCGGCGTGAAGAAGGTCTTCAGCGAGTCCTCGCTGCGGCGCGCGTACATGGCCAGGTCCTTGCCGATGCGCGGGATGGTGGCCAGCCAGGACTCGAACCCGCGCTTGAAGCGCTGGGGCGCGGGCCGGGAGAGCTTGCGCGAGAGGAAGCGCGACAGCGCGCCCACGTTTTTCGAGATGCTCATCTCGTTGTCGTTCAGGACCACGACCATCTTGCGGCCCATGTCGCCCGCCTGGTTCAGGCCCTCGTAGGCCAGCCCGGCGGTCATGGAGCCGTCGCCGATGACCGAGACCACGCGGTGGTCAAGCCCGGCCAGATCACGGCCCATGGCCATGCCGAGCCCTGCTGAGATGGACGTGCTCGAGTGGCCCACGCCAAAGTGGTCGTAGGGGCTCTCGCTTAAGCGCGGGAACCCGCTGATGCCGTCCAGGCGGCGCAGGGTGTGGAAGCGCTCGGCCCGGCCGGTGAGCAGCTTGTGGGCATAGGCCTGGTGGCCCACGTCCCAGATGAGCTTGTCCTGCTCGAAGTCAAAGGCCTTGAACAGAGCCAGCGTGAGTTCCACCACGCCCAGCGAGGGTGCCAGATGCCCGCCGCTCTCGGAGCACTGCTCGATGATCACCCGGCGCAGGTCTGCGGCCAGGACAGCCAGCTCGTCCAGGCTTAAGGAGGCCACGTCGGACGGGCGGACCACCCGGGCCAGAAGCGGGGTCAGGGCCAGGTCGGTCATCAGCGCAACCCCCGGGCCGAAAGCGCGGGCGCGTTCACCAGGGCCATCAGTTCACCCGCTCCACGATGTACCGGGCCAGCTCGCGCAGGAAATCGGCCTCAACGCCGGCAAAGGGCTCAAGCATGTCCACCGCTGCGGCGGCGCGCTCTGCGGCCAGGCGGCGGCTCTCGGCCAGGCCGAGCAGCGACGGATAGGTGGTCTTGCCCTGGCGCTCGTCGCTGCCCGCGGGCTTGCCCAGGGTGGCCGTATCGCCCGTCACGTCCAAAATGTCGTCGGCGATCTGGAAGGCCTGGCCCACGGCGCGGCCGTATTCGCGCGCGCGGCGCACGTCGGCGAGCTTGGCCCCGGCCAGCACAGCCCCGGCCACGCAGGCCGCGGTGATGAGCGCGCCGGTCTTCATGGCGTGCATGCCCCGCAGCTCCTCGAATCCGACACCGGTGCGCGCGGTGTACTCCATGTCCAGGGCCTGGCCACCGACCATGCCGCCCGCACCTGCGGCCACGGCCACTGCCTGGGCCGCCCGCGCCACGCGCTCGGCCGGAACCGCCTCCCCGTCCACGCAGGAGAGCATGAGGCTGAAGGCCTCGGTGAGCAGGCCGTCGCCCGCCAGGATGGCCGTGGCCTCGTCGAATTTTTTGTGGTTGGAGGGCTTGCCGCGCCGGAGGTCGTCGTTGTCCATGGCCGGGAGGTCGTCGTGGATGAGCGAATAGGTGTGGATGAGCTCAAGCGCGCTCGCAAAGGGCAGCACCCGTAGGCCCAGACCCGTGCCCGGCCCGGCGATGAGCCGCACGAAGGAGAGCACCAGCACCGGCCGCAGACGCTTGCCCCCGGCGAGCAGGCTGTATTCCATGGCCGCCAGCAGGCGCTCCGGGATGTCCCGGCCGCGCAGGCAGTCGGCAAGATGGGCCTCGATCTCGGCCGCGCGCTTGGCCAGGGCCGCCTTGACGTCTTTGGGGGCAATGCCCGCGCTCATGCCTCGTCTCCTCCGGGGCTGTCCCCTGCGGTGCCCCGGCCTGGGGTATCCAGGGCGGCGAACTCCTTGAGCAGGCCCTCCTGCACGAGCCTGACCTCGTTCTTGGCCGAGGTGAGCTGGCGGCCGCAGTCCCCGGCCAGGGCCAGGCCCTCCTTGTACAGGGCCAGGCCCTGCTCAAGGGGCAGCTCGCCGCGCTCCAGGGCCTCCACGATGCCGCGCAGGCGCTCCAAGCGCTTCTCGAAACTCTCTTTGTCCTTGGCCTTGTCCTTGACCATCAGTGCTCCAGTGGCGTTTGGCGCCTATGGGAGGGAACCATACAGAAAGAGCGGCTCGGGGTCCACATTGCGCCCGAGCGCCCAAAGGCCGAAATGCAGGTGCGAGCGCGTGGACCGGCCCGTTGCGCCCGCCAGGCCGATCTGCTGCCCGCGCGCCACCTTTTGCCCCGCCACTGCCTGGCGCTCGGAGAGGTGGAAGTACGAACTCACCAGGCCCTGGCCGTGGTCCAGGTAGACCGCGTTCCCGGCATAATAGAGCTCCCCGGAAAAGAGCACCACCCCATCGGCCGCAGCCAGCACGCCCTGGCCCGTTGCGGCCTCCAGGTCCAGCCCGCGGTGCGGGGCATGGGGCTGGCCGTTCAGGATGCGGCCGATGCCGTAGATGCTCGACACCTCCCCGGGCACGGGCCGGGCCAAGGGCAGGGTCCAACTGCGCCCATCCGTTCCCTTGGGGACCGGGCGCGACAGGGTGCCTGCAAGCAGGCCCTGGATCAGCGTGCGCTCGGCCAGGATGCGCGGATAGGCGCTGGCGGGCGGGGTGACCATGTCCTCGGCCAGGGTCAGGCTCTCCACCGGGCGCTTGACCGGGCGCACCACAATGCCCTGGCGCAGCACACGCCCGTGCGGGCCGCCCGATTTGCTGTCGAGGTTCAGCACCAGCTCGTGGCGGCCGGTCGCGGTGTTGCCCACGTCCGTGCCGAGCAGGGCCGCGGCCTCCCAGCCGCCCGGCACCGCGCGTCCGGAAAGTTTCGCCGTGCGCGCGAGCCAGGTCACGCTCAGGCCCGCAAGGGGTTTTTGGGAGCGCAGGCGCAGCAGGAAGGGCTCGCCCAGGCCCACGGCCTCCGGGCAGAGGAGCTCCGGGCCGGATGACGCTGTGGTCTTAGCTGCCGGTCTGGCCGCCGTTTTGGGCGAGGGTCTGGCAGCCAGCGCCAGGGTCGGCAGCAGGCAGAGCGCCAGAAGCGCAAACAAAAGCCGCCGCGTCATGGCTTATCCCCTGCTCCGGCCACCACGGCCGCGATCTCGCCATCAGCCGCGCGCACGGCCAACCGGTCGCCGGGCACCACGTCGCAGGTCGAGCGCAGGAAGCGGCCCGTGCGCTCGATGCGCACCAGGCTGTACCCGCGCGCAAGCGGCCCCTCGGGGTCGAGCCCGGCCAGCCGCGCGGCGGAGAGCTCCAGCTGGCGCTCGGCCGCGGTGAGGGCAACAGCAGCGGCCAGATCGGCGCGACCGGCAAGGGCCTGGACCTGCTCCTGCTGCGCAGCCACAACCGTGGGGCCAAAGGCGCGGGAAAGATCGCGCACGACCCCGGCCAGGCGCTCTTGGCGCAGGTCGAGCATCCGGCCGCCTGCGGACAGAAGCCGCCCTGAGGCGTCCAACCAGTCCTGGTCCAGGCGCGCGAGCCGCTTGCCCGGCGAGAGCCAGGCCAGGCCGCGCCGCAGTTCCGCGAGCT